>OBZV01000045.1_pt1 | contig 158949 bp, 173 predicted proteins | sample 1501581 | NCBI WGS metagenome assembly OBZV01 (sample SAMEA2580257, study PRJEB22360) | human gut metagenome | biome: human gut; feature: human-associated habitat; material: faeces | place: Denmark | collected 2008/2010
AATAATATGTAAATAATATTCTTGTAAAAAGATAGAAGAATCGAGAATTTACCAAGAAAAATACAGAGAAAAGTTCACGAAAAGGAGAACTGATCTCTGTATTTATAAGAAAGAGGGACATTTACTGAATATCCCTATTTATATCAGGGGTAATTCTTTTTTTATTTCTTATAAACCAACTTACTCGGAACTCCCTCCCCGAACAAGTTATCACCCAGCGTCGTAATCTTATTTCCGGTAGCCAACACATAGCGGAGATTATCGCATCCCATAAAAGCACCGAACTCGATAGCCGTCACACTGGCCGGCAGCTCCAACGTACCGCAAAGGCGACCGCAGTTGCTAAATACACGCTGTCCGATAGATTTCAGATTATGAGGTAATTTCATATTCAGTAGATACTTCTTCTGTGCGAAAGTGAAGTCGGGGATAGCCGTTGCGTTCGTTCTGGAAATATCGACAGAGACGAGGTTCGGCATATAATCGCGGATCAGTTTGAAGTCGGCGTTATCCAGCTTGCCCTCAACGGTCAGGAAGTTGATGTCTCTGGGTTGCAGTCCCGCTTTCAGAATCTCTTCTTCCAGTTTGCCCATGGCGCCCACTTGCAGGGTAGTCTCTACCGGTTCACCTTCGATGAAAGCAAAATTCTGCCATCTGTCTTTGTAGCGGTAAGCGTCGCTGCTGCCCAGAGGGACGAAGATGGCGGTAACGCTGTCTGCCAATGCTTCCGGCAGCAGGTTGGGAGCTGTCTTTTTCCGGATCTGACAGATTTTCAGATTCTCACAGCCTTTGAAAGCAGCATCTTCGATATTCTTCGTTTTCTCGGAGAGGATCACTTTTTCCAGTGTGGCTTTACCTTTGGTCACTCCGCCTACCACATTCGAGAAAGCATAGGCAGGGATGAAGTTCGGCATATAAATGTAGAATTTTCCATTGGGATAAGTACCGGCTTTTCCGCTGTACATCTTGATTTCTGCGTTCGAAATATCCAATACTTTCAGATTGGCAAATTCGTCACGGAGATGCCGGAAGTCCTCTGCATTCAGTTTTCCGGTCAGTGTGAGGTGGGTGACACTGTTGGCTTCCTCTTCAGTCATCATGGAAATCAGCGTACCGGGCTTACTCACATAATACGTCTTACTCACTTGGGCGGCGGCTCCTAATGCATTAGCGGCCAGTAAGAAACTTATCAATAGTAGTTTAATTTTCATAATTTTGTAGATTTGTTCTGACAAATATAGGAAAAATAGAGAATACATGATGTTTTTTTATGTTTTATATCTAATTTTGTAGCCGGATTAACAAATTGTAAAAATGGAGGCAGACAACATAGATGGGAAGAAAGAACCCAGAAGACTTCCTGTGTGGGCATGTATCCCGCTGTTTATTGTGGTACTTTTCATATTTATTGGATTGTATGGGACACTGGTTAGCGGAGGCTTGTCGTTGGTTCTTGGAGTGGAGGCTCGTCATCCGGGAGTAGTAGGGTATATTTTCGTGGAGGCCAGTATGCTTTTGGCTGTTCTTACTGCTGCCGTAATCTTGCTTCGTCTCGAACGTCGTCCGTTTTCTGATTTGGGACTTTCTTTAAAAGGACATGCCAGTGGACTGTGGTATGGTCTTCTGATGGCAATCTTGCTCTATTTGCTGGGTTTCGGAATCTCTGTTGTTTTGGGAGAAATAGAAGTCACCAGTTTTCAGTTTAAGCCGTTGGATTTATTGGGGTCGTGGGTGTTTTTCCTGTTAGTGGCGTTGTTTGAAGAAATTCTGATGCGCGGCTATATCCTCGGACGTCTGCTTCATACTAATATGAATAAATTCCTGGCGCTCTTCATCTCATCGGCATTATTCGCGTTTATGCATATCTTTAATCCGGAAATAGCTTTCCTGCCGATGCTTAATCTCTTGCTTGCCGGTATGTTGCTGGGTGCTTCCTATCTTTATACCCGGAATCTGTGTTTCCCTATCTCTCTTCATCTTTTCTGGAATTGGATTCAAGGTCCGATTCTAGGTTATCAGGTGAGCGGAAATAATTTCACGACGAGCATGCTGACTTTGCGTATGCCCGAAGAAAACGTACTGAATGGCGGAGCCTTCGGTTTTGAAGGCTCGCTCATTTGCACAGTACTTATGATTGTTTTTACGATTCTGATCGTGTGGTGGGGAGAAAAAAGGGAAGCAATCAGTCTTGCTGTACCCCGATCATACTAAGCTGAATCCGTTTCCGGTCATAATCTACATTCATCACTCTGACCATGACGTGTTGATGGATGGATACCACTTCCGTCGGATCGGAAATGAACCGTTCCGCTAATTGCGAGAGGTGCACCAGTCCGTTCTCCTTAATACCTATATCGACAAACGCCCCGAAATTGGTGATGTTGCCTACGATGCCCGGAAGAATCATTCCTTCGCGCAAATCGGCTATGGTGCGCACGTTCTTGTCGAATTCGAAGACTTTGATAGCCTTACGCGGGTCACGTCCCGGCTTGTCGAGTTCCTGCAGAATGTCCTGTAAGGTGGGCAGACCGACGGTAGGGGTGATGTAGGCGGAGATGTTAATCTTCCGGCGGAGTTCCTTGTCGGCTATCAGTTCGTCGATGGTACATTTCAGGTCTTTGGCCATTTGCTCTACGATGTGGTAGCTTTCCGGATGCACGGCGGTGTTGTCCAGCGGATTCTTGGCTCCGGGGATGCGGAGGAATCCGGCACACTGTTCGAAAGCCTTGGCACCCATGCGAGGAACTTTCATCAACTCTTTCCGCGAACCGAAAGCTCCGTTTTCCGCCCGGTAGTTGACAATGTTTTGAGCCAGTTGCGGTCCCAGTCCGGAGATATAAGTCAATAGATGGCTGCTTGCCGTATTCAGGTTTACACCGACCAGGTTCACGCAATTCTCTACTGTCTGATCGAGCGCTTTTTTCAGCTTTGTCTGGTCTACATCGTGCTGGTATTGACCTACACCGATGGATTTAGGATCTATCTTCACCAATTCTGCCAATGGGTCCATCAGGCGGCGGCCGATGGAGACTGCTCCACGCACCGTTACGTCATAATCGGGAAACTCGTCGCGGGCAATCTTCGAAGCCGAATAAATGGAAGCTCCCTGTTCACTGACTACAAACACGGGTATCTGACGGTCGAAGCTCTGACTGTTGATGAAATCTTCTGTCTCACGGCTTGCCGTTCCGTTGCCGATGGAAATGGCTTCTATCTGATAGGCCTCAATCATCTTGCGGAGTTTTGAAGCTGCTTCTCCTGTTTTGTTCACGGGAGGATGCGGATAGATATTCTCATTATGCAACAGATTGCCTTGTGCATCGAGGCAGACAACTTTACATCCCGTACGGAATCCGGGGTCGATGGCGAGCACCCGTTTTTGTCCCAATGGAGGGGCGAGAAGAAGTTGGCGGAGGTTCTCGGTGAATACCCGGATGGCTTCCTCGTCGGCTTTTTCTTTGGATTGAGCGGCAAATTCTGTTTCGATGGAGGGCTTGAGCAGACGCTTGTAAGCATCGACTGTGGCTTCGTCCACCTGCTGGCTACACTCGTTGTTGCCACGTACGAACTGACGTTCCAGGCGTTCGATACATGCCTCGTCGTCGGGATTGATGGATACTTTTAGCAGGCCTTCTGACTCTGCCCGGCGGATGGCCAACAGGCGGTGGGACGTGCAACGTTTCAGTGCTTCGGAGAAATCGAAATAATCCCGGTATTTTGCCGCTTCTTCCTCTTTTCCTTTCACTACTTTGGCACTAATCTCTGCCTGGCGGCTGAACTGATTACGTACCGCGTTGCGGGCACGTTCGTCCTCGTTTACTTGCTCTGCAATGATGTCACGGGCGCCTTTCAGGGCATCTTCCACATCTTTCACGTCTCCTTTCACGAAGGAGGCAGCCTTGGCACTAAGGTTGTTTTCCCTTTGCAACATCAGGATGGTGGCAAGCGGTTCCAACCCTTTCTGGCGGGCTACTTCAGCACGTGTCTTCCGCTTGGGTTTATAAGGAAGATAAATGTCTTCCAGTTCCGTCGGATTCCAGGTGTCGTTGATACGTTTCTCCAGTTCGGCAGTCAGTTTTCCCTGCTCGTTGATGGTGCCGAGAATCGTTTCTTTCCGTTTGGCTATGTCGCACAACTTATCGTGTTGCTCTTTTATTTGCTCTATCTGCACTTCATCCAGTCCGCCGGTGGCTTCTTTACGGTAACGACTGATGAAGGGAATCGTAGCACCTTCACCCAAAAGATGGAGCGTACTACTTATTTGTTTTTCCGGTATACCCAGAAAACCGGAAATCATCTTGTGAAATAATTCCATAATTTGTATTTTTTGAGAGTAAATGAGCGACAAAAATACATATAAATCTGCTAAACCCGACAAGTTTTACTATATTTGCAACTCAATTAATGAATTAACACATCAAAACTGCATAATTATGCTGGGACGTCTTGGATATCTTTTTATCTGTTTCCTTTGGCTTCTGCAGTCAACGGAAGTATTGGCTGTCTCTAAAGATAAGAAACCTATTCTGATTATTTGCTCTTATAATCCGGCAGCGCACCAAACCTCGGTCACTATTTCCGATTATATGGATGAATATAGTAAGTTGGGAGGACAGCGCGACATTATCATCGAAAACATGAATTGTAAAAGCTTCTCGGAGGCTCCGTTATGGAGCGCGATGATGACGCAGATTCTGGCTAAATATCAGGGAGAAAAGCATCCGGCACAAATTATCTTATTAGGACAGGAGGCATGGGCTGCCTATTTGTCGCAGAGGGATGAAATGCAGGTGAAAGTGCCGGTGATGTGCAGTCTGGTCAGTAGCAATGTGGTGATATTGCCGAAAGATACGGTGGAAAACCTTGATTGCTGGATGCCCGAATCTGTCGATATCTTTGAAGATCATTTGGATATTCCCGAACTGGAATCGGGATTTATCAATCAATATAATATAGAAGGTAATATCTCCATGATTCAAGCTTTCTATCCGAAAACGAAACACATTGCCTTTATCTCGGACAATACTTATGGCGGAGTGACCATGCAATCGTTGGTACGAAAAGAAATGAAGAAGTTCCCCGATCTGGATTTGATTTTGATGGATGGCCGGAGACATTCTATTTATACCATCGTTGAGGAATTGAGACAGCTGCCCGAAAATACGGTTATTTTGGTGGGAACGTGGCGTGTGGATATGAACGAGGGGTATTTCATGCGAAATGCGACGTATGCCATGATGGAGGCTACTCCTACCATTCCGGCTTTTACTCCTTCATCGGTGAGCCTTGGCTATTGGGCGATAGGGGGAGTGCTGCCTGATTATCGGAAAGTGGGAGGCGAAATGGCTATGGAGTCCGTACGGATGGATCAGCACCCGGAGGATACGGGGAAGCATCTTTCGATCATTGGCTCTAAAGCGGTATTGGATAGCCGGAAGGTGAAAGAGTGGGGGCTGCACCCGAGTGTGTTGCCTTTTAAAGTGCAGCTTGTCAACCAACCGGTTTCGTTCTATCAGCAATATACTTATCAGATATGGTCTGCTTGTGCTTTGTTCGTGATTCTGGTACTTGGCTTATGTATCTCTCTTTTCTATTATTTCCGTACGAAACGTTTGAAAGACGAGCTTCTGAAATCGGAGAAGGATTTGCGTGTAGCGAAAGACAGGGCGGAAGAGTCTAATCGTCTGAAGAGTGCTTTCCTTGCCAATATGAGTCATGAGATACGGACGCCGTTGAACTCGATTGTCGGCTTTTCGGATGTACTGGCAATGGGCGGTAGCACGGAGGATGAACAGCAGTCTTATTATAAGATTATCAAAACCAATTCGGATTTGTTGCTTCGCCTGATTAATGATATTCTCGATCTTTCACGTCTGGAGGCGAACCGGGTGACTTTGACGTGGGAGGAATGTGATGTGGTGCAGTTGTGTAGTCAGGTGGTTGCCTCTGTTAGTTTTTCACGGCAGTCGTCGGACAATCAGTTCTTGTTTTCCACTTCTTTTGAAACTTTCCGGATGGTGACGGATGTGCAGCGTATGCAACAGGTAATCATTAATCTGCTGTCCAACGCCGACAAATTTACGAAACGCGGGAAGATTACCTTGGACTTTTCTGTGAATGAGGAAAAGCAAATGGCTATTTTCTCGGTAACGGATACCGGATGCGGTATCCCGAAAGAAAAACAGGGACTTGTGTTCGAGCGTTTTGAAAAGCTGAATGAGTACGCCCAGGGAACCGGATTGGGATTGTCTATCTGTAAATTGATTGTGCATAAATGGAGAGGAAGTATATGGATCGATCCTGACTATACCGGTGGGGCACGGTTCGTATTTTCGCATCCGCTAAATATAGAAAAAGAATGAAACGAATAGGATTTATTTATGGCTTGCTTTTCTGTCTCGTACTGTCTGTTGCGGCGCAGGAAAAGGTGGTGAAGCTGAAGATTGTGGAAACGAGTGACGTACATGGTAATTATTATCCTTACAATTTTATAACCCGCCACGAGTGGAAGGGTAGTCTGGCACGTATTTATTCTTTCGTGCAGAAAGAGCGTGAACAGTATAAAGAGAATTTGATATTGCTGGATAATGGTGATATTTTGCAGGGACAGCCTACTGCCTATTACTATAATTATATAGATACGGTGTCTCCTCATCTTTGTTCGGAAATGATGAATTTCATGAAATATGATGCCGGTAATATGGGGAATCATGATGTGGAAACGGGACGTGCTGTGTTCGACCGTTGGATAGCCACTTGTGACTTCCCTGTGTTGGGTGCCAACATCATTGATACGTCTACGGGAAAGCCCCATCTGGCTCCTTATAAGGTGTTGGAACGTGATGGCGTGAAGATTGTGGTATTGGGTATGATTACTCCTGCCATCCCTGCATGGCTTTCTGAAAATCTGTGGAAAGGCTTGCGTTTCGACGATATGGAAGAGACGGCACGCAAATGGATGAAGATTATCCGTGAAAAAGAGAATCCGGATTTGGTGATCGGATTGTTTCATGCCGGACAGGAGGCTTTCAAAATGTCGGGTAAATACAATGAGAATGCTTCTCTCAATGTAGCGAAGAATGTGCCGGGATTCGATATTGTATTGATGGGACACGATCATGCCCGCGAATGTAAGAAGGTGATGAATGTAGCCGGAGATTCGGTGTTGATTATCGATCCGGCCAGCAATGGAATTGTATTGTCTAATGTCGATGTGACCTTGAAGCTGAAAGATGGAAAGGTGCAGAGTAAGGACATCAAAGGGGAGTTGACAGAAACGGAAGCTTACGGAATCAGCGAGGATTTCATGAAGCGTTTTGCTCCGCAATATGAGACGGTGCAGAAGTTTGTATCCAAGAAGATCGGTACTTTTACCGAGAGTATCTCTACTCATCCTGCTTTCTTCGGTCCTTCTGCTTTTATTGATTTGATACATACTTTACAGCTCGATATTACCGGAGCTGACATCTCTTTTGCCGCTCCGCTTTCGTTTGATGCGGAGATAAAGAAGGGGGATGTGTTTGTCAGTGATATGTTCAACTTGTATAAGTATGAGAATATGCTGTATGTGATGACGTTGTCCGGAAAGGAGATTAAGGATTTTCTGGAGATGTCTTATTATATGTGGACGAACCGGATGAATTCACCGGAAGATCATCTGCTCTGGTTCAAGAAGAAACCTCGGAAAGGTGCGGAAGACAGGGCGTCTTTCCAGAACTTCAGTTTTAATTTCGACTCGGCTTCCGGCATTATTTATACGGTGGACGTGACTAAACCGCAGGGGGAAAAGATTACGATTACGAGCATGGCGGACGGTTCTCCTTTCCGTATGGATAAGATATATAAAGTGGCCTTAAATTCTTATCGTGGTAATGGCGGTGGAGAACTGTTGACGAAAGGATCGGGTATTCCGCAGGAGGAATTGAAGGATCGCATAATTTTCTCTACGGATAAAGATCTTCGTTTCTATTTGATGAATTATATCGAAAAGAAAGGTACGATGGACCCCAAAGCCCTGAATCAGTGGAAGTTTGTTCCGGAGAAATGGACAGTGCCGGCTGCCAAACGTGATTCTGAATATTTATTCCGGTCTGTTCAATAAGTAACTAAAAGTGTTCATTATATCTGATAATACTCTTGAACGGCTTGTATATCTGATTAAATGCTGGTATATTTGTCGCAAAAAAGAGAGAGTATGTATATTCAAAATGTTCCAAAAGTAGGTATTTCTTCGGTAGTTCATTCTAAACATATAGATTCTGACAACATTGATGTTGTTGATAATGATATAGCGCTCTTCGACACGGAGAGCGTTATATCGTTGTATAATGGACCGACTAAACTGGAGGTGCTGACGGTAGGTCTTTGTCTGGAGGGTACTGGTACTTTTAATATTAGTTTGCGTGAGTTTCAACTGTTTCCCGGATTAATGGTGATCGCACTGCCTAGCCAGATTGTTGAACAGCGGCGTTTCAGTTCTGATTTTAAAGGGATATTCTTTGCTGTGTCGAAAAACTTGTTGGAGGCGTTGCCTAAGATTGGTAATGTGCTTTCCTTATTCTTTTATCTGAAAGATTACCCGTGTTTCGATCTTACGCCGCAGGAGCAGGAGACTGTGAAGGAGTATCATGCATTTATCAGAAAGCAGTTGAGGAATAAGGAGGCTTTATATCGTAAAGAAGTGGTAATGGGCTTGATGCAAGGGTTCTTTTATGAGCTTTGTAATATCTTCACTAATCACGCGCCTGCCAATGCTACTACCATGAAGAATAAAAGCCGGAAAGAATATATCTTCGAACGTTTTTATGAGTCTTTGGTAGAGTCTTACCAGTCTGAACGGAGCGTAAAATTCTATGCTGACCAGTTGTGTCTGACGCCTAAACATCTTTCGGGGGTGGTGAAAGAGGTCAGCGGAAAAACGGTGGGAGAGTGGATCGACGAACTGGTGATTCTGGAGGCGAAAGCGCTTCTGAATTCTTCAAGCATGAATATTCAGGAAATTGCCGACCGGTTGAATTTTGCCAACCAGTCGTTCTTTGGAAAGTATTTCAAGCATTACACCGGCATGTCTCCTAAAGAATACCGGAAAAGTCGTTAAAATCATAAAACACCGGAGCGTACACGGCTTAATGTCTCCGGTGTCATCAAAAGGTAAGAGGCGATGTGTGCCAGAGGTGCACGTTTGATGATTTCCGGATGTGTTTCGAGCAGGAGATTATAGCGTTCGCGGGCGGATTCAAAGCGCCAGGAGTCTGCTTTAATCTGTGACACAATCAAGGAGTATTCCAGTATCTTTTGGTAGAACATATTGATTTCCCAATTCTCTTTTGCCAATTTTTGTATCATGTCGCGAGGGAACAGGTAGATGATGGAAGGCTCGAGGGTTTCCACGATCAGTCGGGTAGGTTCTTGTTTTAGAAAACTTTCAATGCACATCACGATACATCCTTCGTATGAGAAATGTTCGGTCACGTCTTTCCCGTTCTTGTAATAGTACTGCCTAAGCATCCCTTTGCCGACAAATACGATTTCATGAGCTACTTCTCCTTCATTCAGCGCTATTGCTCCTTTGGGAAATTCTTCACGAATCAGTATACTTTCTATCTGTCGTCTTCCTTCTATACTCATTTCCGGAAAGCGGGAATTTACAACAGCATTTACAGTCTCTCTTAATAATGTATCCATGTCTTTTCTGTCTTGATGTGTGCAAAAATACTAAAAACGGTTGACATAAATCAAGTGTGGTATAAAAAAGATGTATCTTTGTCCACAAAATCAAGAGGTAAGATGATAATGAATAAGATAATAGTTTTGGCAGTGTTGCTGTTCTGTTTGAGTGGTTGTGTAAGGGATAATGATGCTATTTATTATCCGGTTGGCAACGTGGGTGTGGAAAGAGGCGGTCCGGCTTTGGAGGCTGGAAAGGGTGATTTAATAGCCCGTAGTTACAATACCGAAGATTATGTACTGGACACGCTTGCACAATATCCGGGTGATCCGACGCTCGGTAAACTGACGTTTATGGTCAGTCTGAAAAACCGGTTGGCAGATCAGGAGGTGAGCGGCTTTAATGGTGTCGGTCTATCCAAACTAACGATGAGTCTTGGATATAAAGACGGCAACTATCCGGCAGAAAGCCAGGTTCCTGTTTATACTTCGTCCGACGTGACTGCCAGTTATGCCATTAAACTCCGTTTAAAGGGAGAATTGACTTTAACAGGAGACGAATGGATGATTGACTATATTTATGCTCAATTAGCGGGTTTATTCCAGCCTTATCCTCCTACGTCTTTCCCGGAAGTGTTTATGTGTAAAGGAGGTGAGCAATCGTATGCTACGTTCGATTCTTTCCGTAGAACCTGGACGTTTGATATTACTTATGATCGTTCCAACCTTTCTTTCAGCCAACTGTATTTCAATCTGTTTGTGAATCTGGCAGGACAAAAAAGGGAGGATAGAGTCCGGTTGAGGATTGATAAGGAATCTTATTTCGAGATCTATAAAGAAAAAGAGAGTCCATTAATGGGATAGCGCGATAACTATGCGAGATGAAAATTTGCGCAAAATTTGCACCATTTTTCTTTAATAATACCCGTTTATAACGCCTAAAAACGATACTTTGATATAGATATAAGGCAATAAAAAAGCCCCTTACTTGTTTGTAAGAGGCTGATAATCAGATAGTAGTGGGTACGAGAATCGAACTCGTATTACATGCGTGAGAGGCGTTTTTTTACGTCTTTCAATTCGCTCATTATCAGTTGATTACGATATTTGTAAAAATTATTTGCACCAAATTTGCATTAAAAAACGGTACTCATGCCCTTTCTTATAAATATCACCTCTTATATTTCATCTTTATCAAAGAACGTTTTCAATACAAAGTTAATTAATCAATCAAGAATAGCAAACATTATTTGCTTGAATTTAAGCTATCTGTTTTTAGTTTACTCGGCTAGTAGTAAAAGTACTATTATGAAATCAAACTTCAAATTCTTATTATTGATTAGCTATCTAACTACAATTATATATTTATTAGTTCAGATATTAAATGCTATACTAAAATAATTATGTCGAACGTTTTAGGTGGTTTGTTACTCGCTATTATTCCGTGCGTATTTATATATTTCTTATTGTGTTCCTAATAATGGACTCGATTTGGGATGATTAATTTTAGCTTCATTATTCAATTCATATAAATTATGTCTAATAAAACAAAGGATCGTCTTTTTTACTTTCTATTAGGTTCTTTCCTCTATACGTTTTTTGAACCAATTGTTAAGCGAATAATAGATCTATTAGTTTAACAATGATTGCACCTAGTACAAGAAATGCGATTCGTACTGCATATTCTTTGCGCTTCTCCTTTTGCTTTTCTTTTTCAGTCCTAGAAAATCCGCCATCATTCAAAAAGGTTTCCCCTTTATCGGTTATGTCGAAAAAACTTCCGTCCTTTGTTCGGGTAATATCGACATAACCGGATCGTTCTAGTTCGGAAATTATTTCGCCATGAATAGCCTTTTTATAATCAAAATTATCGTTTTTGATTGCTGATAGTATTTGATCCTTCTCTCTTGCTTTCATAACTCTACGAATTAAAATGCTTAATCTCTGACGCTGTAAAGTCGCCCTCATGCGAAGCGCCTCCACCTGTATAACAACTATACTTTCCGTCCTGTGTAATCTCTTTGATCCGCATTTGCTTATTCGTCTTTATCTCTACGACCAATTCGCCTATACTAAATTCGGTCGGTTGAGCAGGTGATACGCTTTTCTTTGGATCGGTCGAAGAAAGATACTTTTCTTTGATTTCTCTAATGTCGTTCGTCATTCCCCAGATTTTAAAGAATAGGACGATTTGAAGTACGGCGAATAATGCCGCGATGAAGCCGAAAAATGTTCCCATGATGGTTTGTTTTAGTGGTTGATACTTGTTGCGATGAATTAACTTGGTTTATTCATTAGAATCAGCTTTCCATTTTAAAGAAGTCTTCAAAATTTCAGATTCAGAACCATTCCATTCATGCTTATATTGAATAAACATAAATGGAGCACTTGATAGAGTTTTAAAGGTGTACGTTCTCATCCTTGACTCTCCGGGGAATAAGTCGTTAAAAAATCCAGTTTGGAAATCTCCTTTGGTGAATAAATTGTAGTACGCCTCAAAGCTGCCCTCTGGTATTATATCCGATTTAGTATTGTTTTTCAAAGTGTAATCTATCTTGTAATATGTAGTTCCTTGATTGTTGTTTATTATGTCTATTGAGTTCATTGTGACAGTCATATTGTCAGGTGCTAAATATTCTTTCCCAAAATCCAAATAATCAAACTTATCTTCGTCATTGGGATTATTAGATTCAATAACTCTCCCTGTGTTGTATAAAATCTTGTATGTATACTTTACTGCTCCATCTACAGTGGTAAGGTCATAGCTTGCTATTATATTGTCTTCTTCAAATGATAAATGTGAACTGTATGAATTATAATAGGGTAACTGTGGATAAAACTTCCAAGTTTTAGTAATGTCAGCCGTATTTCCCTTTGTTATGATTGCATTATTTGCAGAAACAAAGTTTGTTTCGTCTTTCCAGATAGTATTTCCATATGGCAATTCCATCTCTCGTTTTGATTGAATTATATTTCCATTATTTGATATTTGTGAGAACCATAGGGTTGCGTTAGGGTTTAGAGCAATCTCTTCTTTGTCTATTCCACAAATAAAACAATTATCATATACATTAATATATGAATATAAATACCTGTCCAATACTTTTACAAAAATTGCAGATCCGTCATCTTGTGATAGAATTGTTGGAAACATAGTTTTAGCCATAGAAGTTGGGCTATCATCTTCTCCGACAACACATCCTACAACAATATTTCCATTCGATAATTCTTTGGGTAGATATGCCCATGAATAATTCTCATTTTCGGGATGTATATTATTTTCCCATATCAAGTCCCCTTTTAAATCATATTTTGAAAACCAAAAGACTTTATTAATTCCTGCATTTCTTGCGCCATAAAGATACTTATACCCTTTGCTATCAATAAAAACTTCATTCAAAGTATTGATTGTTTGTGCATTTATGACCTTACATCCTGTAAGCCTATATATTTCTTGCGCTTTTTGATACGCTTCGTCTGTTGCTTGATTGCCGCTTCCCGATTCGTCCTGTTCTACTATTCCTTTCCCACATGAACACAGACAAAAAACGAGAAAAAATACAGTTGAATATGATAATAGCTTCTTCATGTTGTTTTGTTTTTAGTGATTTATAATATGTTTTTGATTGATAAAATGTTCTCCACAATAAAAAGATGAATAATTTCCCGTTTCGGTAAATCTATATCATCATAGTCTGGATTCTCACTACGAAGCAGGATTAAATTATCTGAATCCTTAGGATGTCTACGAACTCTTTTTATAAGCCTATATTCGTTCGTTATGATTAAATATACCTGTCCGTAGTTGAAATAATCCCAACTCTCAATCTTTCTAATTACTACCCTGTCGCCCGAAGCGATTAGTGGTAACATACTATCACCCGTGGCGAATATTATCTTTGAATCCGGGTTGATTTCCGGCGCGTCTATACTTCCTATCACTTTTTCGTCTGTAAATTCTATATCTCTACCACTTAGCCCGCAGGTTGCGTCTATGTCGTATATTAATGCTCCTTTTCGTTTTGTTTTGCTTATTGCAGATTCGGAAATTTCGATTGTTTTTTGTTCTCGCTCTGCATTTTTAATCATTTCGCCTTTTCCAGTTAGTAGCCAATTAGATGATATGTTTTCGCATTTTGCGAAAATTAAATCGTAATCAAGTGTATCTCTTGATAGCCATGAACTAATAGTTGATGGAGCTACGCCTATATACTTCGCAAATACTGATGGCTTTCCATCGCTATAATAGTCGATTATTGCCTCTAATCTTTCTTTTTTAGTCATAATTTTACATATTGCGAAATTATTTCGCTGGATATTTTGCGATTTGCGAAACAACTTCTATCTTTGTCGCATCAAAGTTAATCAATCAATCAAGAACTAACAAATAAAAGTATAGAATTATGAAAGCAGGAATGATCGGAGACGTAGAATTTAAAAAAGCAGGAAGCGAAACAGTATGTTGTGTAAGTTTAATTAATACAACAGTCGGACAAAGATTCTTAGCGTGTACGCTTTCTAGTAGCAAGACTTTCAAAACGTTCAAAGGCGCGGAGAAGTTTATGAACTCATTCGGATACCAGAAGATTTAATATTAATCCGTAGCCCTTCGGGGCTATTAAAACCACTCTGGGAGATTTTTCGCTATTACATATACTATTAAAGAAATGAATGATAATGAGAAGATTATATACGAGGCTACGCCGCAATATAAAAGTTTTTTGGGGTCGGAAAAAGAGAGATATAGACGTGCGTCTATTGAATCGTTCTTACTTGATATACACGAGCGAGCTGCCTTCTTCGCACGACTTGCATGCTCCGTATTGTAGAATAGTGCGATTGCTGCGGCTAGGATACCCAGTAGCAATAGGGCTATTGTCAGAACAAACAGAATACGAGTCTCGATACGTTCTTGGCTATTATTGGTTAGTGCTACAAGAGCGCCGAGGAGACCAGAAGCCGCGACTAATAAACTTTGAAACCACCTTTCACGAGTTTGCATATGCTTCTCGCGCAATTCCGAGTACAATTTAATTCTATTATGTAGGCTTTCTATATTATCCATATTATTTTTTTTATGCAAAGCTAATAAAATAAATATTACGACAATGAACACAACACCAATTAAACCGACACTGCAAGCGATGGAAGTAGGGAGACAAACCTACTTTCCACGCAACCGCAGAAAATCAGTGAGAACGACCGCGTCCGATTTAAAAACCGATGAAGGAAAAGTTTTTAAAACTTGGATCGACGGAGATAATATTTATGTTGAACGTAAAGAATGATACGGCAATGGGACGAACTAGAGTAACCGGAAAAGTTGAGCCAATAGTAAAGAAGTGGCTTAGTAAAGATGAAGCAAAATCCTATATAGGATGCTCGGATGATTTTTTGAGAACGTTACGAGAAAAAGCACTAGTTTCCTTTTCTCAATTTGGAAAAATGATCTGGTACGATTTATCGAGTATAGATAGATTCATACAGAGTAATAAGGTCGTATAAAACCAAACACTATGCTAACACTAAAACAAAGTCCCGCCGCTATTTTCTTAATGCTTTTAGCGTGCAGCCTCGCAGAAGGCGAACCGGAGCCGGGCAAATTAATTATCGCACTATTGATCGTATTTATCACGGTTGTCTATGTGCTAGTTTGTAACTATCTAAATGTGAAACGACATGGCGGCGAATCCTCAATGTATCGGTAATTGTCGAATTTGTACGGTTCTTGGCGCGTGTCCTACTGATACTCTATTTTGTGAAGATTGTGACGAGGAAATCGAACCGGGAGAAGAGATTGAATTAGAAGTCGAAACGTATGAACGTGGCAGACGCGGCACGAAGATAATAACGGTTTGCGCTCGCTGTTATGAGTCGCTTTATCAGGGTGAAAGAGATAATTTTTAGATGATTACAGATATGTACGAATTTAATTTTGCTTTTTTTTCATTAAACGATAAAAGAGTTTGCTAGAGTAAATACTTAATATCGTCGAGATTATTCCCAATATTGAACTAATAGCAGGTGCTATCTTATTGAAAATGTACATTGAATTTTGGTGTGTATTCATAAAATCGGAAATTATAACAGAAATAAATTTAATGAGTAAAATCAAAGCTATTATCGTTGGCGATAATAATATGAATGAAAAAATAAAAATGCTCATAAAACCAGCATAATCCAATATTTTATAATGTTTATCATAGAACAAATATTTTAAACTATATAAACTAGCGGAAAAGAATACGGCTATTATAACACAAAGTAGGTATTGTTTTGCTGAAAAAGAGAAGAAGCTAAAATCAATAATGATACTTTCTAATTCTTTTTGAAATGCACTTAATGAAATAAATAGAGCCGATATACCAATGATTAATTCATATCTTTTTTTAATAAGTTCATCCATTACAGTAAATGTTATTGATTTTGCAAATCTATAAATAAAAAATGAAATAAAAAAACAAATATCACTATTATGACACATTGGAAAACTCAATTCAATTATGACTATCTAGGCGCCTACAGCCTACCGGATGGGAAAGATATAATTCTCACCATACGGGAAACGAAAAAAGAACAGGTAGTCGGTACATCTGGAAAGAAAGAAGAATGTTTCGTCGCTTATTTCTTCGAGAATGTAAAACCGATGATTCTCAACCGGACGAACTGCAAGACTATGACGAAGATTTTCAAAACGCCGAATTTCGAAGAATGGGTAAACAAGCAAATTCAAATCGGTTCGGTAATGGTTGACGCTTTCGGCGAAAAGGTTGATTCGCTCCGTATTCGTCCATTCATTCCGAAAGTAGAAAACTCATTGCCTACGGTTGAAACCGGATCGGCAATCTGGAAAAATATCCTCGACGGTCTGGCGGGTGGTTTTACGGTCGCGCAAGTCCAGACGAAATATAAACTAACTAAAGAACAAATCAAAGAATTAGTAGCACATGAAATCAAGTGAACAAAAAGAATTTGAATGGAAAGAAAAGAGACGCGGCAAAATAACCGCCTCTACGCTTCCCGACCTGATGAAAGCGGGCAAAGGTTGCCCCTTTGGTAAAGGTGCGTTAGACGCGATGTATTTAGTACGATACGAGCGTAGAACCGGGACGATGCGAGAAAACGGAAGTAACAAGGCGTTTGATTGGGGACATGAAAACGAACCGCTAGCAGTCGAATGGGTACGGAGTCAGTTAATGAACGAAATCAAGTCGTGTACAACCGATTTTAAGGACATTGTTTTCAATGAACCGTTTGAAGGATTCGGAGATTCACCGGATTTCTATGTATACGGATTTGATGGAAAAGTTATCGCTCTGGGTGAAATCAAGTGCCCGATGTCGCAAGGAAAGATCGAATCGTTACAGTTCGGGAATATCATCGACGAAAAAGACGAATACTATTGGCAATTCCTCGGACATTTTCTAGGGCGTCCAGATGTTGACAAACTATATTATGTCATTTATGACGGTTATGTAAATGAAGGTCGAATACTTGAAATGAATCGAGCCGATCATGTGGAGAATATAAAGAAACTCTATGATCGCATCCGGTTGGCTAGCGAGATGGTAGATGAATCTATTCGCTCCGGTCTGGACTTCCTCGATTGTATTGATTCAGCAAAGGCGGTCTTAGATTTAAAGATGCAGATCGAGGCGTTAAAGCCGGAAGCAAAAAATAGCGTTCCGGTAAAGAATCAGATTTATAAGATACGGAAAGAATTAAGGAAACTGACAAGGAAAGTACCGTCACAACACTAACACAACACGATTAATCACATTTTTATAAACACTTTAATAAACACGAAATTATGATGCACACTTGGTTTTTATGTAAAATCCGTTACGAGAAGGTAATAGAGGACGGAGGCAATAAGAAAGTAACTGAATCTTATTTAGTCGATGCGCTAAGTTTTACCGAAGCAGAAGCACGAATAATCGAAGAGGTCACACTGTTTATCTCCGGTGAGTTTACAGTGACCGACATTTCCCGCGCGCATTATAGCGAGATATTTACGAGCGAAGAAGATTCAGCCGATAAATGGTTTGCCGGGCGACTCGCCTTCATTACGCTTGACGAGAAAAGCGGCAAGGAGAAACGGACGTATACAAATGTACTTATACAAGCCGCAGACATTCACGACGCAATGAAGAAGCTCGACGAAGGTATGAAAGGAACGATGGCGGATTATTCTTCGATTCTTCTCAAAGAAACGGCGATTGTAGATGTTTATCCGTATCATTCAGAAGAAAAGGACGAATTTAAACACGACACAAACAAGTAACAGCGCGCCGGGTGAAAGCCCCGGCAAATCGGATAAGTGGCGGAATTGGAAACGCCTAGTTATGTAAGGTTGATCGCCAGACATTCCGTTTAACGGTGTGGCTCTTGAAGTATCATTCCCGGTTCGAATCCGGGCTTATCCACTATTCACAAACCAATTAAAATGACATGACAAAGTATAACAATGTAAAGATAGACGGATACGACTCTAAAAAGGAGTATCGACGCGCTAAGGAGTTGAAACTACTCGAAAAGAAGGGAATTATAACCGGACTTCAAGAACAAGTTAAATTCGAGCTTATTTCGCCTCAATATCATTTCTACGAAGTGCAAGGAGCGCGGAAGATGCTACGCAAAAAGGAACTGATCGAACGAGGCGTTTACTATATCGCCGATTTCGTCTATTATCGAGATGGTGAGTATATCGTCGAAGATACTAAAGGGGTTCGGACAAAGGAGTATATAATCAAACGTAAGCTCATGCTTTACGTTCATGGAATTAAAATAAAGGAGGTATAAGAATGGCAAAGAAAACATCACAAAAGCAAGTAAAACACGATTGTCGGACGTGTAAGAATGGCGGCGAAGTAAAAGACTTTATGTGCTATTGTTCCGTAATTAAATTTATGCGACCGATAGGAATAAGGATTTGTAGTTATTATGTCGCTCGATAATGGAAGGATGGATAAAGTTATATCGTCAGATTTTAGATTCCGATTTGTGGCTGGAAGAGAAGTTTACTCGCGGTCAAGCATGGATCGATCTTTTGATGTTAGCAACACACAAAGAATCTTCATTTAGAAAACGAGGTATAAAAATTCATCTATATCGCGGACAAGTCGGAAAAAGTTTAGACGAATTATCAAAGCGTTGGCGATGGTCTATCGGAAGGGTAAAACGCTTTTTAGTTGAATTGGAAAACGAAACGCAAATTGTCATTAATAATAACAATGTAAATCAGATAATTACGATTGTAAATTACGATAAATATCAAGTGATTAGTAATGCAATTGAGTACGCAGATAGTAATACAGGTAACAATACAAATGAATATGCAAATAGCGATGCAAACAGCACGCAAACGGAAACATTCAAGAATGAAAAGAATAATATTCCTTTAGCGCGCGCGTATATATGCGAGGCGGAAATGAATTTGAATTCCTGCTTAGATGCTTTGCTAAATGAAGTCTTTTGGATAGAGCAATTTTGCATGAATAACCATTTGGCGCCTCAAATGTTTGCAGATTATTTAAAACGCTTCTTTGTTGAACTACAAAATCGGGGCGAAACATCGAAAACTATAAAAGACGCTAAATTTCATTTTGCAAATTGGTTTAAACAAAATAAAAACAAAGACGATGAAACAAATCGGAAACCTAGTAAATCAGATAAAACAAGAAACCTCGTTGCAAGTATCGCAAACGAATGCGAAAGCGGCGCAAATTGCCTGTCTGACGAAGAAATACTCAACTTTTGAGCAATTAGGTGCTGCTTTTAATCCTACAGCGGCGGCAAGATTGCCAAACAACATCGACAAGGTATTCAATAGCGATACACCGACTTTGTTACTTGTTTCAGAGGTATATGGGCGAGAAAAGGCAATCAAATGGATAGAAGTACACATTAATAGCATTGACCTTTATACACAAGTCAAAAATGATTTGAATGAAGGCGCTCGCAACGAAATGGCAAATCTTATTCTTTCTCATTACGGCTTCTTAAAGTTACCTGAATTTATGCTTTTTGTTGCTCGCTTCAAGTTGGGTATTTATGGACGTTTTTACGGTTCTTTTGATCCACTTGTTTTGTGTGAGGCTTTGAAAAAGTTCAGGATAGATCGAAATGAAGAACTAGAGCGGATACGAATACGAAATGCACAAAGGGAAACAGAAGAAAGAGCCGTGCAGATTCCCGAAGGGTATACCTCATGGACTTGGTATCAAGAACTAAAAAAACGAGCAGAAGCGGGCGATTTGGAAGCTATAGAAAGTTTGAAACCACCAAAGAAATAATATCATGAGAAGCAGAAAAAAGAAACTTGTGTACTTTAAAAAGATTCCTGTTCGGGTTGATTTGGAACAATGGCAAAGGCTCGATAAGATTCGCGCTGACTACCATTTCAAAAGCACATACGAGATTATGCAGTACGTTTTAGGCTGTTTTCTCCGGGTTGCCGATCCGATGCCAGGCGATGATGAAGAAGAAGTACTACCGGACGAAATCAAAGAAATGTTCTACGATCTATCACAGGCGGAACGACATTTCGAGTATGTAAAACCAAAACGAAAACTACCACAACACAAGGTAGACGAGATGAACGGACAAAAACGATTAGAAGGATTTTAATATGGTTAGAAAACTATCAAACACAAATTATTTGCACGATGTTCCCGCGGAACATACCGAAGCAAATGAACGAAATCGGAAGTATATCGACCGATTTGTTTCAGAGAATTATAACGGCTTAGTTAGCAAGTTTTCACCCCTAGACGGCACGATAAATTCAAGCGCTTTCGGAGCACTCGATAAATTGAACTCTACGATTATCTCGCTCTATACTGATCCGAATTTACACTTTACGGATTGGGAGCAAGCGAATAGATATCTATCGAGTAAGTTCACAGAAAAGGCGATCCGCGTTCCGGTGAAGAAGCCTGTAAAAAGTGAGGCAGGGGAGAGTGAGGACGAATTTATTAACGATTAATATTATTGCTTCAATGAAACACGTAGAACTATTTAACGACCATTTCCAGAATTATAAAACATACGGTATCCCGAAAGCACAACTAATCATTGCGGATATTCCCTACAACATCGGGAAGAACGCATACGGCTCTAATCCATCATGGTATATCGACGGAGACAATTCTAACGGAGAAAGCGAATTAGCCGGAAAAGAATTTTTCGATACCGATAAGGATTTTCGAATTACTGAATTTCTTCACTTTTGTAGTAAGATGCTCGTTAAAGAGCCAAAAGAAAAAGGAAAATCCCCCTGTATGATTGTCTTTTGTGAATTTCAGCAACAATTCGAGCTTATACAGAAAGCGAAGGAATACGGGCTGAACAATTATATCAATCTGGTATTTAGAAAGAACTTTTCGGCACAAGTCTTAAAGGCTAATATGAAGGTCGTTGGTAATTGTGAATATGGTGTGCTTTTGTACCGGGAAAAACTTCCAAAATTTAATAATAACGGTCGTATGGTCTTTAACTGTTTCGATTATCCGAGGGATACGGATACACCTCGAATCCATCCGACACAAAAGTCAGTGCCGCTGCTTGAGCGATTAATAGAGCTTTTTACCGATAACGGAGATGTTGTAATAGACCCGTGCGCCGGAAGTGGGACAACATTACTTGCAGCCGCTCAATGTGGACGAAAAGCATACGGATTTGAGATAAAGAAGAATTTCTATACTGATGCGAATAAAATCATTTTGTCTCGGATGCAGCCTAGAATGTTTGTGTAGAATTAATAAACGATAGAATTATGGCAATATTAGATTAACTATACGACGATTGAGCATTTCGTGTATAGTCAAAATTTTAAGAATTGTATATACTTAGACTCGTTTGATTACTATAAACTGACCTTTTTCCAATTTCGATGTTAATTCTTTGTATTTTCTAAAAGCTTCATCTTCGGTCAGCAAAAAGTAAACAGAGTCAGTCATAATCGTTGTGAAAGTTCTAGGATCACATTGATAAAGAATAAAACCAAATAAATACTGTTCCATAAGCATAAAATAAAAATAGGTTATACGACGATTCAAATATAATTAATTTATCTAAGAAATAACAATAAATAGCCTTTTCGGGCTTTGTAAATTCTATAAAGAATGAATCAAACGCAAAATAAATCAAAGTATTATTATTCCCCTCGCTTCCATCACTTCAATATCTATCGTCGCGATCCAGACGGAGACACAAAGGTAGATGATGCGGCAACGCAGGAAGAGGCGAAACGGAAAGTCTACGAGTTAAACGGATGGAATTACAAACCTAAAAATAACACGGTAAAATGAGTAAAGTAAAACAGTACATCGAACAAGCCACACACGAGCGTATCCGCTCGCGTGGTTTAATCCGAAAGGTCGCTATCGAAGCGGCTCGGATACAGAGAGACGAAACGAGGCGGCAAGCTATCGAAGTGTATAAACAAATGTGTCCGTCAAAGAACTGCAAAGGTTGTGCAAGCCGGATACATAAACAGGAAACACAATCGACTCGATGCGATGGGAATTGCGCCCGGATTAGGTTACTTATTAACGGACTAGACCGGATCGAAACGTTATGTATATAATCAGGCGTATTCAATGCAAATCGGGCGATGTGTCCGAGACGCATTTAGTTGAGATAGAAACGGACGACATCGAGGCGACACGAAAGGAGTTGCACGATTGTTATCAATGTGATAAGATTCTTTTTAATTATGATGAATTATGAGTAGAAACCCGCATTACATTAAGATGATTAACTCCAATCGTTGGAAGTTACTTCGAGCTAAGAAGCTACAAAGCAATCCGGTTTGTGAGATGTGCGAGGCGAACGGATTAAGTACGCTTGCAACGGAAGTACATCACACTGTCCCGGTTGAGTCCATGCCGCACGAACTCGGAATGAGACAGCTAATGTTTGATTATAATAATCTGCAAAGTCTTTGCCATTCGTGCCACTCTGATACGCATCGACGTGCTTTCAGTCATTCGAAAGAGGCGGTTCAGGCGAATAACAAACGAATGACGGAATGTTTCGCGGAAAAGTTTTTGATAAAATAATTATTGTAAAAGGAGTAGTAATGAAAGATACAAAAGTTATTCTTTATACTACTCTTTTCTTTTTTTTTCAAGGTTTTCTAAAGAAGATTCGTTGAATATGTCGAACCCTTTTGGAACATTGTGTTCGTGTATATTGTATCCAAGGAACAAATAAATGAATCCTGTAACTAATATTAATGCTTGTTGAGTCTGTTTGTTCCCAACAACAAATTCAAATGTATCATTATTCATAAAGAAAGACCATACAAATGTAATTATAAGAATTAATCCGGTTATGGTTAATATATGACTGTATATCTTTCTACTTTTTCTTATATTGAATATTCTTTTCTTTACAATGTTTTTTGTGGATTGCTTTTTATATAAATTTGTTGTTCCTTTTCTTGTTATTGTTTTGACTGATTTTATTTTTCCTTCTATTGAAATATCATCGCTTGTATTTCCGGTGTGAAATATTTGTAGTACAATACCTTCTTCATAATCAAAGTATTCAAAATTAATTAGAACATTTGTTTTATCTTTAGATATTTCTATATCAAAATTGTTGCGTTCATCCTTTTGATATATAATACTGCAATCAAGAATACGGTACTTGGGATTAATCTGTACTGTAAGTGGTGCGCTACTTGCTATATCTTCTTTGTTTATTGTATCTTTTCCTGCATTCCATAACGCAATTTTGGTTATAGATAGATTATTTATTTTATTACCTGAATATAAAATATCCATATTACTAATACACCCTATTTTTTCAGTTATAAGTTTTGATGTTTTAATTGCATATGTGGGCTGTTTGATCCTTTTTGATTTATAATAAAAAAATATACCTGTGATGATTGAAACAATAGCTAACAATAAGCTTATTAAATTATACCACTCATTTTCTACTAGAAAAAATATTATTTTACTATAAAGTAGCGTTTCCATGATGCATAGATTTTATTGTTATACAAAGTAATTTCTTTATATTTATATATCCAAATCTTTCCTGACAATTTTCACGTGGGGGCGGTTTTTTTATTTTTTAACGCGATACGCTAAACCCACCTCACCCCATCTTTACACGCGCGAGTAATTTTTGAAACGAGGGGGTGCGCGTTGGGGGTAAACTTTTTGCGCGCATCTTCCGAGCTACCAAATACTTGTAATCTTTTCCTATATGCAAAAAGCCTACAAAAATGTGTGATTTGGACGACATAAAAGAAAAGATTCGCGCCGCGATGGAATCGCAGGGAACATATACGGAAGATTTAGACCTCTGTATAACTCTTTGCGCAGGTTCATATATGGCGTTTCAAATTGCACTAAACGACATTTCAAAGAAGCGTATGAAGTCATACGTGAAAGAAGTGTCCCGCGAAAATAATGATAAACTTACGGCGCATCCTGCTTTCAAAGTTTTATTCGATGCGCTCGAAGCAACGCGCAAACAATTACGCGAACTTGGTTTGACCTTTCAAACGCTTTCTGCATCTGACGACGACGAAGTGAACGATTTGATTAACGAAGTAAACAAGATTGATCGCGATGGAGAAGGAGAATAGGGATAAACTGATAGCATTAAAGCGGTCGGTTGTTGCCGATCTGCAAAACATCGATGTTGATTCGTATGGACTAGATAAAGCAGACGAAAGACTAAATGTGTATATCAAAGGTTGTATTAACGATCCGGACGCGCACAATCTTTACGAGTTGCTAGCCGTTCGCCGCTTCTTTGTTTTCCTCGATAAATACGAATTTCGGATCAAGGAGGTAAAGAAGTTCGTCACGTTCTACGAGCGTTTGAAATTCTCCGGCACAAAGGGAAAGACTAGATATAAACTGACTCCGATACAGGTATTTCAGTTCTCTAATATTCTCGCGTTTTACAAGTCTGGAACAAATAAACGTTTGATTCGCGAAGCTCTTTTATTCGTCCCGCGTAAATTCAGTAAGACAACAAGCGTTGCGAGTCTTTCGATTAACGATTTGTTGTTCGGTGATGCGAATGCACAAACATACGTTGCTGCAAACTCATATAATCAGGCGAAAGTTTGTTTTGATGAAATACGTAATATTTTAAAGTCTCTCGATCCGAAGTTTAGGCACTTCAAAATTAATCGAGAAATCATATATAATCGCATAAAGGGAAAAACCTCTTTTGCCCGTTGCCTTGCCTCTAACCCGGATAAATTAGACGGACTTAACGCAAGCATGGTAATAGTAGACGAGTATTCGCAAGCCGATAGCGCCGCGTTGAAGAATGTACTAACTTCTTCGATGGGCGCACGGCTCAACCCTTTAACCGTAGTTATTACGACCGCTTCGGACAAAGAAACCGCGCCGTTTGTAGAGATGTTGAAAATGTATAAAGCAATCCTACGTGGTGAGATCGAAAACGATTCGATATTTGCGCACATTTTTGAGCCGGATATAGACGACGAGGAAGGTGATCCGGCAACGTGGCGCAAGGTGCAGCCGCACATGGGTATAACTGTTTATGAAGATTTCTATATCGACGCATACCAGAAGGCTTTATATAGCGCACCGGACGCACTAGAGTTTCGAACAAAGTTACTTAATGTGTTTGCGGTTGATTCGACAACAAAATGGATTGAGGCAAAGCAGATAGAAGAACGATTCAAAGATATTAGAATTGAGAATATAGGTACTTATCCGTTAACGATGGCGGCGGTTGATTTATCCGTACGAGACGACTTTTCTTCGGTTACTTATAATATCTATTCGAAAGAAAGCGGCTCTTTTCATTCGCACACGGATTATTATTTTCCGAAAGGAGCTTTGAAAGATCATCCGAATCGGGAACTCTACGAAGGTTGGGCGAAAGCGGGTTATCTGATTCTTTGCGATGGTGATATTATCGACTATCAGCAAATAGTAAACGATATACTTGCACGTGCAAAATATCTGCAAATTATGGGAGTTGGCTATGATCCATATAAATCGGCTGAATTTGTGAACCTTCTTACTTATTCCGTAGGCGGTACAAGTGAATATATTAAACCCATTAAACAGACATACGGAACGTTTACAAGTCCTATCGAATCTTTTGAACTCGCTTTGTACCGGAGCAAACTAACTTTTAGCCCTAATCCAATAACGCCGTTTTGCTTTGGAAACGCAGTGTTAGACGAAGATCGGAACATGAATAAGAAGCCAGTCAAGAAAACGCATAACGCGAAGATTGATTCGACGATAACAAACCTAATGACATTCTACTTATTTAATAACATGGAGGTATAATGAAACTATCTTTTAATTTAGAAACGGGACGTTCAAAGACACAAGAACGCGCCTTAAATGCAGAGACAAACACGACGGATAAAGATGCGGCGATAAATACTCGATTACCATCGTTGCCCGGTCAGCCAATAGACGTACATAACAGCAATCAAGCGATGAAACTATCCGCCGCATACAGATGTACTTCCATTCTTTCGGGGACTATTGCATCTTTGCCGCTTATCATAAAACGAAAAAAGGACGGTTATTTCTCACCGGATGAAGAAAACGAATTGTATTCGATATTAACCCGTATGCCTAACCGTCGAATGAATAGTTTCGAGCTTGTTAGGAATATGGTTGTTCAAATCGTAAATCAAGGAAACGCCTACATCGTTATTCGTCGAAAGTTCGGTAGTGTCAGTGAGCTTGTATTATGCGCAAATAATACAGTTACTTATGATAAATTGAATGATGCCTATATTATTTCCGATCCATACAACCGGATATACGGGCGGTTTGAACCCCACGAAATAATCCATCTTAAAAACAATAGTTTGGACGGTGGGTATACAGGGGTGAGTACTATAACGTACGCTAGCCGTATTTTTTCCATAGCCGCAAGCGCCGACAATCAGAATTTGCGAACCTTTCAAAATGGAAGTAAAATAAAGGGGCTTGTTTCTGGTGCAAAAGAGACAAATAGAGGTTTACCCGGAGCGGGAATGACAGATATTCAACTTTCTACAGTTGGAGATCGCATCGAGGAGCAATTAAATACAGGGAGAGACATTATTTCTGTACCCGGCGATGTGGGATTTCATCAACTTTCTATCAATCCGGTAGATGCGCAGTTATTGGAAACAAAGAAGTTTAGTATTCTTGATATATGTCGATTCTACGGGGTTCACCCAGATAAAGTATTTGCCGGACAATCTACTAATTACAAGGCTTCTGAAATGAGCAATGTTTCTTTTTTAACTGATACCCTGCAACCAATATTGAAACAAATCGAGGCAGAGTTTAATTATAAACTAATCCCTAATTCGGTGGCTCATTTATACAAAATTTCATTCGATTTGGCTTGCTTGTATCAAACCGATCTAACTACACAGGCGACATATCTTAAAACAATGGAAGAAGCTGGAATTTTTAGTATCAATGAAGCCCGTAAACGTGTGGATCAATCACCCATTGAAGGAGGCGATAAAGTATTTATTTCCTGCAACGTTCAACCAATCGAAACAGCTAGTCAAAAAGTAGAGCTACCAAAGAACGAGTAAACAAACATATAGTAAAACGATATTTGTAAAATATGGAAATACGAAGTTATACAGAGCTAGGTACTCCCAAAGTTGGAGACGGAAGAATAATCGAAGGTTACGCGGTTGTATTCGGACAAGAAAGCCGTGTATTGTTTGATAGAGAAAAGCAACGTGCCTTTGTTGAAGTAATCGAGAAGGGAGCTATAACAGAAGAACTGTTGCGTAATTGTGATGTTAAAGCTCTGTTAGATCATAATAAACAGAGATTGTTAGCTCGTTCTAATCGCGGTGCGGGTACTTTGTCGCTTGAACTTGACGACTACGGACTTAAATACAGGTTTGAGGCTCCTAGTACTCCCGACGGAGATTTCGCCGTAGAAATGATTAAACGCGGTGACATTTTCGGTTCGTCGTTTGCGTATGCTTTAAATGAAAAGGATAAAACGAAAGTTTCCTATTCAATGAAAGACGGGTTGTTACTTCGTACTGTACACATGATTGATCGGATTTCCGATATATCTCCCGTTGTTGATCCTGCTTTTTATGGTACAGACGTAACAGTACGAAGTATGGACGATGCGATAGCGGAGTTGTCCGGCGAGAATAAAGGCTATTTGAATGAACTAAATAATTTACGCAAATCAATTTAAAACATGAGAAAAGAATTTGAAACTATTGCTCAATATAAAGAGCAAATGCGCGCTATGTTGGATAAAGCAGAGGCGGAAAAAAGAGCGCTAGACGCAAACGAGAAAGAGCAGTTCGAACAGTTAAAAACAAAGAAAGAACTTTTGGAAATGAAAGTCGAACGCCGTGCGCTTGAAGATATTAACGCGGGCTTGGTGTCAGACCGTCGCGTGTTGTTTTCACAGGCTGTTTTTGATGTCGTAAATCATCGTTCTTTGGAAGAATACAACGGAGTAGTATCGGAAGGCGGTATTAAAGTTGTAGAACGTGCGATGACTGTTACAGATACAACCGATGCGGCTAGCATGGTTCCTGTTACAATCGGGGAAATCATCGAACCGTTAGAAAAAGGTTTGATGATTGATAAGCTCGGTATCAAGATGCAGAGCGGACTTGTGGGCGATCTTGTTTTCCCGACATTGGCGGCTGTTGAAGCAACAATTCAGGGTGAAAATGTAACGGTTACCGATACCGAATTGAACATCGACAAAATCAAGGCTTCACCCAAACGTGTATCTATCTCTATCCCGGTTTCAAAACGTGCGATCAACCAAACGAACTACTCTTTGCAGGATGTTGTTTTGAAACAAATTTCGCTTGGTGTCGCTCGTACTTTGAACAAATGGATGTTTTCGGGAACTGCATTGTCTGGCGCAAGTAATGGGGTATTTGTTAAAACAAAACCAAGTGTTGAATATACAAACGACTTGACATTTGCGAATGTCGTTTCACTTGAATCTACCGTGATGGATGCGGGTGTAGATGTTACGGACGGTACAGCCGCCTATGTTTGCACCCCGAAAGTGTACGGCGCTTTGAAGTCCACTCCAAAAGCGGCGGGGGCTGCTGAAATGATTTGTCAAAACAGCATGGTGAATGGCTATCCGGTTCTCGTTACTAACTACATGGACGCCGATTCTATCGGATTTGGTGTATTCTCTAACGCTGCTATCGGTCAGTTCGGCGATATGGATTTAGTTATAGACCCGTACACCGGAGCGAAAAGTAATATCGTAAACTTTGTGTTGAATACTGATTATGATATTGTTGTAGCTCGCCCAGAAGCCTTTGCCATCGCAAAGAAGAAAACGGCTTAAACGATCTATTATCATTCACTAAAGGGCTGGGGCTTCGGCTCTAGCCCTTTCTAATTTATGCACTATGGTACAATACGTAACACTCGAAGAACTCAAACCGCATTTAAACGTTGACTTCGACACAGACGACGCATATATAACCGGACTTATTGAACCCGTTCAACTTCTTATCGAAGCGTATCTAAATAATCCGCTAGATACATACGTTAAGGACGCGAAGATAGATCGGCGTATCTGGCACGCGATCCGCATACTCATAGCGAATTACTACGCAAATCGTGAATCGGTAACATTTGCCACGCCGCAAGTTATTCCGGGACACGTAGAACTGTTATTGCACCCCTTAAAACGATATACATAATGCAAGCAGGATTATTAAACGAAATGATCGTCTTTTACCGTAGCGAATCAAAGCGGGATAATCTGGGCGGTACGTCTGAAAGTTGGGTGAAGGTATTCGATAAACGCGCATACATCCGTTTTAAGTCTGGTGCACGCAAGGAGGCTAACGGCGAGATATACAACACGACCGTTAATACGATAATGATTCGTATTTGCAAAGAGATCAACGCTAAAATGCGGATCGAGTACGACGGTCAAAAGTACAAGATTTTATCTATTAATCACGACCGGAAGCAACAATCGACGGTTATAGAAGCGGAGGTAATCAATGAGTGATAATTACACCGGGCGAAACCTGTATCGCGTCGAAGTGGATGCAACGCGAGTAAACGAGTTGCTTAAACGGTTGAATGATAAAGAAGCGAAAAGGGCTATTTCGTCCGCTCTTAGAAAGTCGATTCTTATCATTCGTAAACAGGCGCAGGAAAATTTAGTTTCTGCTGTTAACGATGCGGAATTTGGAAGTTCAAAGAATGGCACATCTTTCAAACCTCTAAAGAATGAAATAAACGTAGCGGTTTATCGCAATGCGTCCGGTGCACGGGTTGACTTGATCGACCGCCGCAAAAAGGGATCACGCGCTTATATGTTGAAATGGTTCGAATCAGGAACAAAAGAACGAGCTACCAAAAAAGGAGCGAATAGAGGTATTATAAATGCTTCTCACTTCTTTTCTAACGCAGTCAAATCGAAACAGAAGGAGGCGGAAAACTCACTAGAGAAAAATATAATTGATTCAATAATGAAAGTAGCAAATAAAAAGAAATGAGTTTATCAATAGGCGCACACGTATATAAGAAGTTAAGCGACTCTACAGAGTTGGCAAAATTGGTTTCTGATAAAATCTATGCGATCTCAACAAAGACGGAAACATCTTTTCCCTTTGTGATATACAAACGCAACTCTCTAACGCCAGAGTATGCAAAATATAGTAGCACAGGCGACACTGTATCGGTTGAGATAGCTGTCGCCAGTGATAACTATTTGAACTCTGTTACAATCGCGGAAGAAGTGCGTAAATCACTCGAAAACAAACGAGGAAGTTATGACAACTTCGATGTAATCGACTCGAAACTAATAAGTGCGGACGAGGATTTTATCGAAGATACTTTCATTCAACGCCTTGTGTTTTCTTTTAAAACAGAATAATAACTAAAATACGACAAAATTATGAGTAAAACAAAGGCAGCGTTAGGCAAAGACCTAATGTTATTCACAGAAGATAAGGCTATAGCGTTGGCAACTTCATGCAAGTTAGGGTTATCGGCTGAAACTATCGACACGCAAAGTAAAGATTCGGGTATCTGGACGGAGAAAGATATTAAAAAACTATCTTGGAACGCTTCAAGTGAGAACGTATTCAGTGCTGATGTTGATGCGAATAGTTACGATAAATTATTCGCATTGATGATCGCGCGCAAACCTATTACGTTAAAGTTTGGTATTGTGAGTGATCCCAATGCAAACGAGATGCCCGAAGCCGGATGGACGCTTGCGGCGGGTGCTTATACTGGAAAAGCTGTTATCACTTCATTAGAAGCGAATGCGCCGGATGGAGATAAAGCGACTTTTTCGGTGAGCTTCGAAGGAACCGGACCGCTTGCAAAAGAGGCAGCAAGTAAGTAATCACGGGCGGCGATTTGCCGCCCTCTAAAACGACTATTCAATGAAAACAATATCACTTAACGGAAAAGATTTTATCTTAAATTATACGCTACGGGCGTTTTTCGTCTTTGAAAACATTTCTGGTTATCCGTTCCAATTCGGCAAATTACTTGATGAATATCTTTTATTTTATTCGTTCCTACTTGCTAATAACAAAGAGTCGTTTGCGATGGATTTTGAGAAGTTTATTGAGTTGTGCGAAACTGATCTGATGCTATTTGAACAATTCAAAGAATTTATTTGGGACGAGATCAAGTTACGTTCGCAATCGGCAGGAAATGACGTAAAAAAAAAGAAGGTGACGACGCGGAAACGAAAGCAGTAAGTATACGTGAACTCTATTCGCGCGTTGTCGGTGAGGGCGGGATCGCTCCCGATTACTTCCTCGATAAAATGGACTTTATCGAGGTTGAATCGTTTATAGACGGCTTGAATCGACGTAATCGCGAGTCATGGGAGCAAACTAGATTGCTAGGCTACATTATAGCGCAATCGAATAGCACTAAAACGCTAAAGCAAACCGACATTCTCCGGTTTCCGTGGGATGAAGAAGAAAAGAAAGATACGAGCGTAACGGATGCAGAAATAGAACGTTTACGCGCAAAAGCAAAAATAGTTGAATCACAATTAAACGCGAATAAAGATGTCTGATATAATAACACGGCTTTTACTTAAAACAAATGACTTTGACGCGAATTTAGAAAGGTCAAAAGGTAGTGTAAATTCCTTCCAAGGTGGCATTAGTAATATGGCTAAATCCGTCGGCTCTAGCTTTATGAAAGCAGCGGGCAGTATTGGATTAGCTGTGGGTGCGGGAGAATCTTTTATGAAGATTATTCGCTCTACGCAGTCAACGAGTGATGAGTTTGATAACACTCTAAATGCTTGTAAAGGAACTGTTGATATATTCTTTCAGTCTTTATCATCTGGAAGCTTTGAAGCTTTCAATAATGGTGTATTAAATACTATTTCTAATCTAAAAGAATTATCTGCCTTACGAGATTCGTTGGCTGATGCCAAATTGTCTATGGGGTTTAATAATAAGATGTTTGATACCCAATTTACAAAATTTGAATCAGTAATTAGAGATACTACAAAAAGTCGAGAAGAGCGCGAAAACGCTTTCAAAAGCCTTCAATCTTTAAAGGATAATTTTAAGGTAGATGTAGACGACACATTGTCCGGTGCTGAAAAAGAGTTAATACAATCTTTGAATATTAGAACAGGACGCAAAGATTTTAATATTGACGATATACATAAATATATATCTATTAATAACAATGATTTCTCAACTAGAAACGAAAAGAAGGCTCTTGTTGCTTATCAAAATAAGTTATCCGAGTATGACAAACAAATAAATTTAATGCTTGGTAATATAAATGCAACACGTGGTGACACAAACGAGTTTACAGGAGAAACGAAGAAGCAAATGCGGCAGAAACTACTAGATTTGAAAGAACAAAAGGATTTATATATACAACAAAATTCAGAACTCGAAAAGCAGAATTTTCTTAATCAGGATAACGATGTTAATAGGGTAGAAATGATAAAGAATTATGAATATACATACGATCTAAAGAAGCGTATGTACGATTTCGACAAACGAACCTTGGAATTACAAAATAGCCTAAAAAGTTCTGCTCCGAAAGAAGCTCCCCAAAAAGATTCTATTGCGTGGTATGATGCGGAAATTGCCAAATTAAATAAGAAGCTCATAGCCACTACGGACGAACAGGCAAAAACTACTATCAAAACTACGATTAACGAACTCGAAGCAAAGAAAATAAAATTGCAGGTCGAAACTAGCGGTAACAGTATAGAGGCGATAAACATTCAGTTGGCAGACCTGAATAAGAAACTTATTTCCGCAACCGATATGCAAGCACGCTCAACGATTCAAGCGACGATCAACGAACTCGAACAAAAGAAAATTAATCTAAAGTTTGTAGTCGATCAGGAAGCGTTTAAAATCAAAAACGGCGGGATGAAAGACGGCGCTTTGTCCGTACCGATTGCACCCGCTTATGATAAGATTCCGACGCATGGGAAGGGAGGTAAAAAATTTAAGTTGCCGAAATTTGAGTCTCCAATTAAGAAAAAGGATATAGATATAAACGAGGAATACACTAAATCGCTTTATGCAGTTGGAAGTATTATGAGTTCTTTATCTGGAATCACAAACGAAAGCACTGCGGCGTATCTCCAATGGGGTGCGGGCGTAGTCTCGAGCATTGCACAAGCTATTCCGGCAATTAGAGATTTGATAACAGCTAAACAAACCGAAGCTGTAATTAACGGCGTGACTTCGGCAACCGAAACGCCCGTTGTAGGTTGGCTATTGGCGGGCGCGGCTGTCGCCTCTGTAATTGCGGCAATGGCTAGCATCCCCAAATTCGCAACGGGTGGTATTGTGCCTGGCACATCATTCACTGGCGATAAAGTTCCGGCTTTACTCAATTCAGGCGAGATGATTCTAAACGGATCACAGCAAAGTAATTTATTTCAAATGCTTAATAGCGGTTTATATGGCTCCTTATCGCAAAAGATTGCACCGTCTGCAGGAAATGGAAATCAGCCTGCAAACGTAACGTTTCGCATACATGGAAGAGATTTAGAAGGAGTTTTGAGTAATCATTATAATCAGAAAAGCAAAGTAAGATGAAACTAAGATATTATTCAGAGTTTAAGAGCAGGAAAGACAAGACATATAGAATCGAAATTCATACGGTATTTGCAACGTATTCCGAAGAACTCACCCTAACAGATAGCCCGTTTACTGTTGAGTATGAATCGGACACTCTATACAAGCCGTTGAAAATGTCTAATTCGGTAACAAGCATATTGACAGATAAAATTTTATCAGACCTATATACAGCCGAAGGGCAAAATATAGAAGTTCGTTTGTATAATAAAACCGATGATGTTTTAGAGTGGTTTGGATATATGAGTCCAAATTTATATTCGAGCGATTATATAACTCCGCTTAATATAGTGGAGATACAGGCAATCGATACTATTTCCGTTTTGGAAAATAAGAAGTACTCTTATATTAATTCTTCCGAGGTCTATTTTAAAAGTTTCAAAGATGTAATAATGCACATTCTTGATATTGCCGATCCCGGAAAGATTTTAAGCAAATTGTACTTTCAAAAAACTAATAGAATCTCGAAAGATGTTTCTACTTCTTTGATAGAAGATGTTTATATACATGAACGAAATTTCTTTGATGAAGCTAACGAGCCGATGAATAGTAGAGATGTTTTAGAAGAAATCTCTAAATATATTGGTATGACGCTCATTCAGTATCAGGATGCTTATTATATGATCGACTATGACTTTATCAAAAACGACGAGCTTCATTTTTTCGTTTATGATAGAATAAGCGATACATGTGAAAGTATAACAATCCCTTCTGCACTATTGAATGTGCGTAATATTGGCGTATCTGAAAGTGCGGGAAATATATCGCTTGGTGATGTGTATAACAAAGTATCTGTTGTTGCTAATATGAATCAGATAACCAACTTATGCCCGGAGTTGCTCGACGACGATAAGGATATAGTAAATCAAAACTCCGATCCTAATAAATACTATATATCCAACAGGGATATAGACGGAAAGAATCATACACTTCTTAATTCGTTTTTTAAATCTAAAGAGAATTGGGGGTATTTGATACCGAGTTTTTCCTTTCTTGATATTCCGGCGGAAGGTGTTGAAGTGACTATCGACAACGTTAATGATATATATTCCGGTGTGGTATGGCAGAAGTACAGCGACTACATAACAGAGGACGGGGAACCATCTTCTTTAAATTGGAGAACCTGCGTTTCATTCCTGCAAGCGTATAATATAATTAGTGCTTCTCGAAAGACTCTTTTAACATTGAAAAATGGAGAGTATTCTTTATTCAAAGGAGGATATTTCATAATAAATATCGCTTATAGAATGTCCGGCTCTTTTCTTCCGAACGATATAATAAAAACGTCCGATGAAGCATACTCTAATACAAAATATGGCGCCGGATTTGATAATACGATGGTTCCTTGCAAATTATATATAGATGATTACTATTATGATGGTGAAGTATGGAGAAATCAAAAGTATTATACGGATCGAGTAAATCGAGGCTATTATAAAAATACGCATAACTTAACTTATAAAGGGGCTACATGGTATAGGTATAAGGATGCATTTGGAGATTGGAGATTTGTAAATAAGGGCGAGTATGATTCAGTTAGCGGCGAAAAAGCTTCCAGCGGGTTCGAGGATAGAAATAAGGTTTATGCGTATAGGGAAAATGGCGAAGATATTTTTGTCGAAAAATGGTATCACGACGAATGTACGCTTAAAGATGGTTTTTATTTGGTTCATATAAACAAAGAAGGTGATAAAGTTTTCGATGATGAAAAGAGATTAACGAATACTGTTAGTTATAGATTTAATCTGTACGACTCAACGGACGGAGTCGCGATTAAACTTCCGGATGATAAAATACTATGCGGAAAGATACGCTTTGAATTAAGCACTCCGAATCATTTAGGAAAATATCCTATGTATCGAACGGATGGGGGCTGTCATCCTTGTACTGCATTTCATATATCCGATTTCACATTTAAGTATACTAACAACAAAGTTACATATGACATATTTAATAATGCAGTTGACGACTCCGACGTAGTGTATAGCAACGTAATAAACGACAATAATGTAACAGAAATGGACGACATCGAACTACTAATCAACTCAAACGCAAAAAATATTTCTTCTTACTCAAATTGCGCTACCAAATCAGGGGATAAATTTGATTATTTAAAAACGGTATATAGTCCGTTGCACGATAAAAATGTATTGCCGGAACAAATACTAATAGACAAGTTTTATACGCATTATAAAGCTCCAAAAATTAGATACAGCAATAATTTAAATCGTGACTTTTCGATACTGTCTAGGATTTACGAGAATTCCCTCAAAAGAGAAATGGTCGTCGATCAAATGAGTATTGATTACGCAAATGAAAGTTGTAACGTATCATTAATAGAAACATGATAGAAGTAGAAAATAAGAAAGTGCCTCATTCGTTTCGGAATAAGTATTTACGCAATTCCGGTTCGGTAAGTATTAGTACAACAACGCCAACGCCTATAAATGGCGGCGGGGCTAATCTTGACGTGCTGAAAATCGACGACGGGCGTACTGTTTCAGATGAGAATGTATTTTCATCTCTTCGTTCCCTATTTGAAATAAAGTCTCGTATTATTGCTCTGACCGATAATAATACGGCACCGACCGACGATAATACGTTTTCTTCTTTACGCATAAGGCAGGAACTATATGCGGCTATCGACGCTTTAAAAGACTCGTATTTATCCAAAACAGCGCCAGACGAAACACAATTCCTTATCAAGTTGCTAGGCGGTTTAATCGTTGATAACGGGCTAGACGTAACGGACGGCATTTCTACGGATACGCTAACCGCAACGACAGTAACAACGCAAATACTTAACGTGCTTGATAAACTGATTGCGAAATCAGCGATTTTTTCCGACAATGTGACTGTATCTAAGAAAACGACAACACTAAATTTACTCGTTCAAGAGCTAGCGGAGACACACGATCTAAGTGTATCTCATGTTGCAACTTTAATGGGTACAATAGTAAAGGACTATATATCTTCCGAGTCTTTTGTCAGTGGTTTTGGCGGCGAAGGAATGAAGATATACAAAGCGATCACGGGTGACTGGAATATGGAAATTGATAATCTTACAGTTCGAAAGATATTTTCTATATTTGAGTTGGTCGTTCAAAAGATAACTTATCAGGGTGGTATGATTATTCGTTCCGACGCGGGTGGTAAATTAACCAAAGTGATCGACGGCGGTTCATATTGGAGATGTGAGCATGATAGCACGGATGATTTCGTTCAAGACGATCAAATAATATGTCAGGCGTTCACGGGTGCGGCAACAAAACGTTATTGGCGTTTAGTTACTTCTGCCGGAGCGGGCTATTTTAATCTATCTAAAGTAGACTGTGAAGAAGGAAGCGGAATACCCGAAACCGGAGATAATGTGGCAGTATTAGGCAACAGAACAAACACTGCTAGGCAAAAAGCACAAATAGATTGCGCTGTTGGTGATTCCGCACCTTATCGGGATGACTACGACGGAATTAATTCCTATTCGCTTGTAAATCGGTTGATTACACGTACCGGAAATCTTAACGGTATTACTGATGCCGTATTCGGTGTATTAACTGGCTCCGGTTTGTACGGTACTAATGTTTATTTAAAAGGTACATTTGTACTCCATTCTGGAAAGGAAATAGAGGAAGCAATCGATGATGTTAAAAACGATCTAAATGAGAGAATAACCGATGTAGAGACGAACTTTGAAATTCGTGAAGGACAAATTTCTTCTAAGATTAAAGAAGTTAATATTGCTGTATCGAACGCAAAACAGAGCGAAACAAATGCTTCCGGTAGCGCTTCTTCTGCTTCCTCTTCTGCTACCACCGCCGGGGTTTCTGCAAATAATGCGGCTAAAAGTGCTACGGATGCACAAGGAGCCGCGACTAATGCCGGGAAGATATTGGAGGAAGTAACATTAAAAGAAAGTTCTATAACTCAAACAGCCGGAGAAATTTCTACAAAAGTAACCGAAGTTAATAAAAAGGTAACTGAAGCGAATACTGCCGCTACAAATGCGAAAAACTCCGCTACGTCTGCATCCGGTTCTGCCGGAACTGCATCCGGTAAAGCGGGCGAGGCTGCAAATTCGGCAGCTAATGCAAAACAATCTGCAGATAATGCGGCGAAAGTCCTCGAAGATGTGACTTTGAAAGAAAGCTCTATCACCCAGACCGCCGGAAATATAACATTGCAGGTTACGGAAGTCACGAAGAAAGTAGTAGAAGCGAATACCGCCGCAACAACCGCTTTAACTAAGGCAGCAGAAGCATCTACAAGTGCCGGAACAGCTTCAACCAAAGCAGGGGAAGCATCTGCATCTGCAACTAATGCGAAAAACAGCGCCTCTACTGCTAGTACTAAAGCGGGAGAAGCTTCTACTTCCGCAACAAATGCGAAAAATTCAGCAGATAGTGCAGCGGCAAAGCTCACTACCATTTCCCAAAAAGAATCTAGTATCAATCAGACGGCAAGTAGTATCACATTACAAGTTAAAGAGGTGACAACTAAAGCTAATGAAGCTGCTAGTTCCGCAACAATCGCCACAACTAAAGCGGGTGAGGCTGCTAGTTCAGCAACTAATGCGGCAAAAAGTGCTACAGACGCAAAGGCGTTTCTCGATAATGTAGATGGCAAGTATGTAACCAAGACGGTATATGATTCAGGAATTAAGGTGCTAAGCGATAGTATTAATCTGAAAGTTGAAAAGACAGATTTCAACGCATTAGGATCACGTGTTTCTGTTGCAGAAGCGTCTATAAGTACCCAAGCCGGACAAATTGCGCTAAAAGCCTCTCAATCATCCGTTAATGATTTAACCGGAAGAATGAGTACCGCCGAAAGTAGCATTACCCAGAATGCACAGCAAATCAGCTTGAAAGTAACATCCACCGAAGCGGGCAATATTGCTGATGGCAAAGTTAATGCTCTAAAAAGCGATCTTCAGGCAACCGGAATAGATATAGCAAATCGAAAAGTAACCGTAACTGCCGATACCTTCCGCGTACAAGATAATTACGGAAACGCGATAGCGGTATTTAAAACCAATACTGCCGGAAAGCCTATTCTTAGGGCTGAAAATATCGATGTTGATAATTTAACAGCGAAGAAATTAGATGGTGCAACAGGTACATTTAAAAAGCTACAGGGAATAGATGACAATAATAAAATAAAATGCGCAATCGGCTTTAGTTCGGATGAGGGAAAGATGTATTTTGAGGGCGATATGCAACATCAAGGAATATTCAATGATCCCATAGAAGGGAATCGGAGTTACAGATTCTATACGGCAGATTTATGGTGTAGAGGACAATTCGGACACCAACAAATGACCTCTCTTTCATTTAGTTCAAATTCAACTTGTGATTTTTTTGCACATATTTATAATTATGGTACAGATACTTTTTATCATAAATATGGTAAAGCCGGACAACCGATTGACTGCATTTTTTTAGAAGGAAGCGGAAATAATGTAGCATATATTTGTGATTCGCCTCGGCGGAAAATGGTTACAGTTGTAAATAACTCCAATTATGTAAAAAGAGTTATGGTTACGTATCAAAGCAGCAATACTGTAACTATTCAACCGTGGAACTTTTTAATTTTTATAACTGCAGATACATACACTCTTAATAATCCAGCCCGTGTTGTTAATTTACACGTTATGCAATAAATTATGAAAATAGACTTTAGAAAAATTGAAGTAACAGACCTTGAAGGGAATAAAAGTACCTTCGATGTCAGCAAAGAGTTAGGTAACACAATCTACAATAATACTACCGACTTGGGTGAATTAGAATTTGCGCAAGAAGCTTATAAACATGGCGAAGTGGAAGTAGATTCAGAAAAGGCGGAAATTGTACGCAAATACATGGAAGTAGGACGTTTTTTCGCCCGCATCAAAAAAGGTGTATTTGATCTATTAGACAGTATTAACAATGAAAAATAAAAAAGATTATGGCAACAAAAATTTTGAGTGAAAAAACAAAAACTACGCAGGTAGAAGCGATCGCAAAAGAAGGTGAATATGAATACCAGACAACATATTCGTACAATGAAAATGGCATAACTCGTTTGCAGTGTTGTATTATCCAAAAAGCGAAAACAGATTTAGGCGAGCAGACTATACACGCTGGGTATATGGCTTTAGAAGGTGATAGCAAGTCTATGAACTTTCCTACAGGTATTGACATGGTACCGCATATCTCTATGTTCGAAAATATATTGAAGGAAGTAAATGAGGGACTAAATACTAAATAGTAGCTATCTAAAACGAACAAAAATACAGCTATAAGTAAAAATATGGACGAATGGTTAAAAATCATAGGAGCGTTAGGAGGATTAGAGGCGATCCGATTTACTGTTACTTTTCTAGCGAATCGTAAAACGAACGCTAGAAAAGAAAAGGCTACGGCGGATTCTATGGAACTTCAAAATTTACTTTCTATCATTGACAATCTAAATAAGCAGATTGAACGGTACGACGAGCGACTAAAACAACGAGACGAGAAAGTCGATACGATTTATCGAGAATGGAGAACCGCACAGGCAGAGGCGCAAAATTGGATGCGTAAATACTACGAGCTTGAATTAGCTTTGAAGGATGCAGAACATAACCGATGTGATAGACCGGACAGCGAATGCAGCCGGAGAACTCCGCCGCGTAGACCAATTACAATTAACAATCAAAATAAAGAGGAAAGCAATGAATAAAATAGACTCGATTATCATCCATTGTTCGGCTACGCGCGCCGGGCAGGATTTAACCGCAAAAGACATTGATCGTATGCACCGGGCACGCGGATTTAACCAGATCGGATATAATTATGTTATCCGGATTGATGGTACGATAGAAATAGGGCGATCTTTAACAGTTGACGGGGCGCATTGTAATACGAAGGGGTTTAGCGAATCTTCGTATAATAAACATAGTGTTGGTATTTGCTACATAGGTGGTTTGGATGCAAACGGAAAGCCTGCAGACACAAGAACGATTGCCCAAAAAGCGGCTTTGCGCGAGTTGGTCGCTAAACTCTGCAAAGAATATGAGATAATCGAGGTTCTCGGACATCGTGATACTTCGCCTGATCTGGACGGAAACGGAGAGGTAGAGCCGAAAGAATATATTAAGGCGTGCCCTTGTTTTGATGTACGCTCCGAGTTTCCTAATTTCTTGCGTAATACAGTAGTTCGACCATGAAACGACTGATTTATATTATCATATTGCTAATATTAGCAATATGTTTCGTGTCATGCCGAACTCAATATATCCCGGTTGAGTCCGTTCGTATTGAATACAAAGCACGTGATAGTACCCGTTATGATAGCATCTATCAACGAGATAGTATTTATACACTCATAAAGGGCGATACAGTTTATCAGTATAGATATAAGTATCTGTATCGCTACCTAACAACGAATTGTACCGATACGATTCTTAAAAATGATTCTATTCGTGTACCTTATCCGGTTGAAAAGAAGTTGAACAGATGGCAAAGTTTAAAGATGGAGCTAGGCGGATGGGCGTTCGTGCTGATTATTGCTTGTGTGATTGGATGGTTGACTTATCGTTTGAAAAAGAAGTAGAAGATTACTTGTTAACGAACAGGTAAAAGGTCTTTAATTTTTTGATATGAGGCATGCTATTTAGTTGTGAGTTCTAAGTTTAAACTCATCTTTTTTTTAACAGCTATTGTTTTATTTGAATAAATAATTACTTTTGTGGTAAAATTGTAACCTGCGTTCAATTTTAGTTACTTATTTTATATAAAATCATATAGCTAATATAATACAATGGAAAATATGGAAAACAATCCCAAAAACTGGTTTGTACGAATTTTAATCATACTTTTTTGTTTAGGTATTGCTAGTATGATTTTTTTTAATTTTTTTTGTGTTGAACCATATGGAGAATTTAAGAATGGGGTATTTTTTCTATTATCTATATTACTAATTCTTGTTCTCGCAGAATCATTTGACAATTTCTCAATCGGTAAAATTGTATCAATTAAAAGAGAAATAAAAAATAAAGAAAAGGAGAATAAAAAATTGGAGCAGAGGAATACCGAATTAATTTCTCATATAATATCAATAACAAATACGCAAACTCAAAAACAACAAAGCACAAATATTTTTGGAGATTATTATTCTGATAAGCCAAATGTTTTACAACCTGTAAACAATGATACTGTTCAAGAATTAATTGACAGAATAGGCAACTCTGTAGTTATCGCAGACATAGAAAATAACATTAAAAAAGAACTTGTAGAAAAAGGATTTGATATAACAGGGGAAACTACTAAAGTACTGTTAAGGCATTTAGCAGGAAGCCAATTGCTTTTAACTTTCGAGAAAATTAATATAGCTATTTTCGGTAGCCAGATACGTTTATTGAGGTTGTTAAATTCTTCTGATGGAATTTCAGAAGAAGATGTATCTCAATATTATAGTAAAGTTAGACAGCAATTTTCTGAAATATTAAACAGTTGGGAACTAGGGGACTATTTGTCTTTTTTGTATAGTAGTATGTTAATTATTAAGCAAGATAATAATATATATATAACTAATTTAGGCGTTGAATATTTGGTTTGGATTACGAAGAATAGAATAAAAGAGGATAAACCATTATAATTAGTTTTAAATTAAATTTAGTATACAATAGATCAATTCTTATACTCTAGTAAAATGCTAGAGTCATTAATCTTTATGTTCTCTTTAATTGGCAGAATAATATTCAAATTGAAAAATAATTTTTATGCAGACGTGAATGTCTGTTATATCATCTCTCTACGGAAAAGTTGTTAATTTTCGAAAGTGAGAGAGACAATACGTTATTTACTCCCAAAGGGATGAGCCTCGACTAAGTGTAGTTGGGGCTTTTGGATGTATGTTATTAAGCATATCCTGTTTTACTAATTTATTTGCAAGGAGTGGGTATTTTTGCACAGATTTTAAATTTATGAGTATGGCATGTATTACTGTAAGAAAACCGAAAGGAAGATGCTGTAAGTATTCTGATTATTTCGATGATTTATTTATAGCAGACTCCATGAGTAGGGATGATAAATATATCGTTATTATTAATCATTATAAAAAACACGTCTCTTGTGATTCTGTTTTAAATGATACGGAAAAATCTGCAACGATAGATGATGCGATAAGATTGGCGGCTAACGCTAGAGATACGAGGGGGCATAAACATAGCCATCAGCGACGTATTAATACCGAGCATTTATCGAAGTTTTGCGATAAAATTCTTTTAATGAAAGATGAAATTAAAGAAGTTCGTAGTTTTTATGAGCTATTTAAAATAATACAAGATTGTAAGGTAGACAATATAGGAGAGCTTTGCATATATGATACCTCGCATCGGATAGGTGCATTTTTAGGGATATTTCCAGATGCGATCTATTTACATAGTGGAACCAAGAAAGGAGCAAATAAAGTATTAGGGAAAATTAAAGGTATTCGAGTTTTGAAAAATATGTTACCCGCTCCTTTTCAGAGGGATGATTTATCCAATTCAGAAATAGAGGATATTCTTTGTATTTATAAGAACTTCTTAAAGAAGTAATACGGGAAAGCCCCGCAACAGTTCAGATTGTGGGGCTATAAGTATTTAATCTGGCTAAAGCGATAACGAATTAATATAGTCTATTACTTTTCTGTTGGCTTTATCTACCTGTTCTAAATCGTATTCTATGTAAATTCCGGTCGTTTTGCATCCGAACTCGTGCCCTAAAGCTAAAGATATTACATCTTTCGATATTCCTATTTTATGCGCTATTGTAGCCCATGTATGGCGTGCCCAATACGAGGTGATACCGGGAAATAAAATGTCTCTAATCTTTTTCCCGCCTAATCCTTTGCGTTTAAAGTTTCCAAGTTTTTGCAAACCTCTATTCATTGCTGCCATATACTTTCTATAATTGTAATCGTTGGTTTCGAGCGTGTTTAGTAGGAACTTATATCCTTTATATCTGTTTATTATCTCCATTGCTTCCGGTTCTATTTTGATAGAGTATAGCTTTCCGGTTTTTTCTCGTTTGTATTCTATGCGTCCATCGGTTATTTGTTTAATATGGAATAAATCAATTCCATTTATTCCAATTAGATAAAACATAAGCATGAATATATCTTGATACTCTTTTTGATACTCTTCTCCGTTGAAGTCTCTTAGGGTAATAAGTTGATCCGGTTTTAACGATCGTTTTCTGGTTTCTTCTCTTTCTATTGTGAATTTCCTAAACGGGTATAGTTCCGTTTCTTCATTGTCTATTGCGTGATTGAAAACCGCCCTAATGTTTCTTAAATGTATTGAAATCGAGTTTGTTTTTATGCCGTTATCTTTTAGCCATTTATTGAACGATTCTAGCCATTTCTTTGTCATTGTTTCAAATGTGCAGGTCGGATCATAGGCGAGAATCTTATTTTTTGTCGCTTTATATAAAACGATTGTATTTTCTTTTGTTTTTGTAGCTACAAACTCATCTATATAGCTTACGAAAGTTTTACAGGTAGATTCGTTTTTGATAGATTTTAGAATGTAATCTTTTAACGCTTTATCACTCATTCCCTTTAACTTCTGATTATCGTCAAGTATAACGAGTAACATTTCAACGCGATTAATAAGATTCCGAATCGCTACATTCTTAGCCTTATAATTCTTTGCACTCTTGTTATACTCTGTGCCCGTCCATGTTTCCGGCGTAGCGCAAAAATCAGTGCACAACATTATTTGTCCTTTGTGTCTGACTTGTAGTTTAACCGGAAATGTACCGTCTTTCTTTTCCCTGCGAGTGTCTAAGTAAAAACCAACTGTTGCCATATTATTATCATTTTTAGTATATATACGCAAACAGCGTATCAACGGGATAGCGCGATAATAATGCAAGAAGAAAATTTGCATTAAATTTGCATTTTTTCTTTTGAAAATACCCGTTTATAACGCCTAAAAACGATACTTTGATATAGATATAGGGCAATAAAAAAGCCCCTTACTTATTTGTAAGAGGCTGATAATCAGATAGTAGTGGGTACGAGAATCGAACTCGTATTACATGCGTGAGAGGCATGTGTCCTAACCGTTAGACGAACCCACCGGATTTTGATAGATTTAAAAAGAGCCAAGTCTATAAAACTTAGCTCTTTTTTATTTTGAGATTTTGCGGAAGCTGGGGGATTCGAACCCCCGGTACCCTTACGAGTACGTCAGTTTAGCAAACTGGTGGTTTCAGCCACTCACCCAAACTTCCTTGAACCCGCATTCTCTCTCAAATGCGGTGCAAATATAGGGGGAACTTTTGGACTACGCAAATCTTTTAGCAAGATTTTTTTTACCTGTTTTTTGTAAAATGAGATAACCTGCTATGTTTCAAATGTTAAACGGAGGAATTTTTTTTTCGAATGCTTTTAATTTTTATCGATGGGTGGACGACTTGAAACATATTGACGCTATCCGTTCATTATAGTGACGGTATCTTCATGGGATAGGGTAACCATCGGGATTGGATAGTGACGGTATATTTAACCTTGGAAAAGGGCATAAAAAAAGGCTATCTATCCCAGACAGCCAATCTTTTGTTAACCTTAAATCTAATACTATGAAAAACACAGTACAAATATACGGACTTCTGGTGAATTTGCAAATAAAGCAAGAAAAAAGAGATGTTTTATAACATTGATTAAATATTTGATTCCTCAATTCTATTTTTATTAAGATTTTCAGCGTTTTGAACACTATATTCCCAATATTTATCACATAATTTCAGATAACTGGTCTCGGCACTTTTGCCTCCTAAAGAAATGGCATACATCTTTGTTTGTTTTGCTTTTGCATGTTCTATGGACTGGGATAGCAGTTTATCGACGGGACGCATCTCAAAATCCGATACGGTGATGATGTCTGCTTCCATATATCCTTCTTCTCTGATTTTTCGCAGAGCATGCGTGATGACTGGTTCCATATCTGTGCCACCATGAAAAGATTGGCTTAGAAAATCGACAAGGCGGTCGAAACTACTTCCTAAATCGGTTATTTCAATACACTCGATATCATCGGAAAAAAGGATGACGTAACATTTCCGATGTTGTACTTCTGTCAATTCGGCAATGGCAAGTAGAGTAGATTTCGCAATTCTTTCCCGTTCGCCTGCCATAGAACCGGAAGTGTCCAGACAAACGATGAAAGGGCCTTCGGCTTCTTCGGACACTTCATTTCCTACTGTTTTCTTATCATTGATGGTTTGCTTCTCGTGCGATTGATAATCGATGACTTGTAGTCTCTTCTCTATGAAACGCTCGAAAAATATGGGTTGCAGGCTCTTCTCCGCCAGATAACAGTATTCCAGAGGGAGAAGACTATTCAAATCATTTCCTTCACAAATGCCTGCAATATCGCTTCGGGTGGCGTGAGATATAATTTGTTCCCGATGAATACCTGCGGTCATTTTGAAACGTTTCCGGCTACTTTGGTGTTTCTTGCCTAAGATTTCTACCAGTTCGCGGATAACGGGATTTCGTTTGATCGTTTCTTCGTATTCTAAAATCTGTTCCGCTATCTGTTTATGATTGCGAAGCAGCCAGACGAGGCGTGAGCCACCGCGTACCGGAAGATTTTTGGCTAATGACAGTTGAATACGGTAGAAATCCTCACAGAGTTGCTCGATATGTTCCATCTGATAGTTGAACTCATTGTTCGAGAGCAGCGTATGCCACTTGTCGAAAAAGAGAGTCCGTAGCGCTTTCCATTCTTTGGAACGCGGGCTGATTGCATCAAAACGTTGGAGATAGTATTTTACGTTGAGGTCTACCAGGTGATATTTCATGGAGAAGGGGTATGCGCTGTTTTTCAGGAATTGAAGAAACTTTGCGTCCGATGCTTCATTCATTTCATGAAAGTATTCCCATTGTGATGCATAACGGGAGTAGAAATCTTGCAGGGAGGGTTGTGTGTGACGAAAATACAGGTGAATGTCCGCATCCAGTTCTTCGGGACGGATAATCAGATTGTGTAGTTGTTCGTCGTACACATCATAGGCTATTCCCTGCAATTTGTCGTAATAAATGTCTTGCAGGTGTTTGAACCTAATACTCTCTGTTCTCTTGTTCATGGGCATGAGCGATGATGCGAAGTTCGTTCCGGTAGTTCTCTATGATATGTGCAGTTTCCCCTAAGATTCGCTTAATTTTGCTTTTTTGCGATGAGCTTAAGAAAAGATGTTCCTTTGTATATGCTGTTTCCCGCTCGGAGATTGTTTTATATTCTACCTCCATCTGATGAAGTAAATCTATCACTTCCTGCAATGTAAATTCGAACGGAGTACTGCCGTCCTGCTGTGCTGGCAAAGGTTCGCAATTATCATAACATAGTAGTGGATACTCCTGATTGTTGACGAAAACGGATCGTTTCCCTTTTCGGAGGGAATAAATATTCTTTTGTGCGATATTTCTGTTCTTTACGAAATCGTAGGCTTTCAGGATTTTGTTGACCGGACGGAATTTATCCTGTTGGATATAAAACAACCGGTTGCTGTCTTTCCTCAAAGACTGGTAATCCGAAGCAAAGATGAGTAAATTTCCGGCAATATGGTAACCTTCTATGCGATGATAGAAGGTATCTACGACCTGGATTCCCGGATCGCTAAGTTCCCGTAGGCTGTGTTCGGACTTCATGTTTTCTTTCAATGTATCCAGTTTCTGTTCCAGTCGTTTTTCTCCCAATAAATATGTATTGATTCCCCGTGCAATTGACTGTTCCACTATGTTTTCGATGATGGGGAGCTGCGAAACTTCATCCCACAGGCAGGCACTCATCAGCAAGCAGTCGGAGAAGTGAATTCCCGGAGATTCGTTCAGATAGGCCGAGGTGCGGAGCAGACCTACTATTTTTTTCCAACGGCGGTCGGATATATAGATGGGAGGGGTGTTTTCATCCCGCCCTGTATTATATTGCTCGATTTCTCGTTTGATATTGTGAATCAGCTCGAAGATGGTATAGTGGATACCTACTTTCTCACTTTCAGCTTGTATTTGATTGTATAATTCATCGTCTACCTGGAGTTTTGCCGGGATTTCAGGTTCTACTTCCCGTGTAGAAGAAATCATCTGGTCGAAAGCATATTCCTGTTCAATGCATCCGACAAACTGGCGGATCAGGAAACGGTCGTATAGGGCTTCCAGTCCTTCACCCTTTGCGGGTAGTTCGTTGGATGCGGCAATCAGCGCTTTCAGAGGAACACGCACCGTAAATTGTCCGTTGCGATATATCTTTTCATTGATTACTGTCAAAAGAGAATTTTGGATAGCAGGACCGGCTTTCCATATTTCATCCAGAAAGACAATCGATGCTGTCGGCAAGTATCCTTTTGTAATACGTTCGTATGTATCTTCATCTTTCAATTTTGAGATGGAGACGGGGCCGAATATTTCATCCGGTGTACTGAAACGGGACATCAGATATTCAAAAGCATCCGCATCTTTAAAAGCCAGTTTGAGCCTGCGCGCCACTAAGCTCTTGGCTACTCCCGGAGGGCCCAATAGAAAGATACTTTCACCTGCCATGGCAGATAATAGGGAGAGTGCAATGGTATGTTCTTTTTCGAATACTCCCTCATTGAGGGATTTCAGCAGTTGGGTGATATGGGATTTGATTGACTTCATGCGACAGATGATTTCATGTGTTGTTAGCAGGAGGCAAAGATACAAGAATTCTTTGAAATAGACTTCATTGGGGGGATTTACCCCTAGATTTAGGCAATTTCCTCCCGATAAGTAGGAGTTTTCAGTTTTAGATGGAAAATTCATTCCCTACTTTTGTTCTATCGAAAGATAAATGATAGATAATAATTAAAGAACCGTTAAAAATAAAGGAATATGAAAACGAACACATTTAAATACTTCGGTTTGGCTTTGATGGCTATATTGATGGTAAGTTTTACCTCTTGCGAAGTGGAAATAGACAGTTTCTATGATGATGATAATAATGGTGCAGGGTACTATAATCGTTCGGCTGATTTGTGTAGCCGTACCTGGGTTAGTTTCTACCGGGACATGGACGGTAACTATTGCCGTCAGGAACTGGATTTCTTTTTAGATCGTACGGGAATTGACTATATACGGGTGGAATATCCTAACGGAGCAGTAGAGCAGTATGAATATAATTTCCGTTGGAGCTGGGAGAATTATGCGCAGACTTCCATTCGTATGTCATACGGACCGAATGATGTTTCATACCTGGATGATGTGTACATCGGTGGAAACAGGCTAAGCGGTTATCTGGACGGACGAAATAACTTTGTAGAGTTTCAGGGGAAATGATGAAAGATAAAACGGAAAGAAACAGAGGGAAAAAGATCGTTTGATGGATAACAAGATGCAGGTGAAAAGAGATGGATAAGATAGTTAAGATAGAAATAGGATAGTTATTAGGAACAAAATAATAGGTAACGAAGTAAAAGGGTAATCAATAAGATTTCAGGATATATGATTCAGGGTATAAATAGGGCGCGAAATGAAAGCTTAAAAGTTTTGAACCGGACTAAATAGTTTTTATCTTTGCGCCCTATTAGTTTTTATATACATGGAGTGGTTATATAGTCTATTTATCGAACATTCTGCCTTACAGGCTGTTGTGGTACTTTCATTGATTTCTGCCATTGGTCTGGGCTTGGGAAGAGTGCATTTCTGGGGAGTTTCCCTGGGAGTCACTTTTGTTTTTTTTGCAGGCATCCTCGCCGGCCATCTCGGGCTTTCGGTCGATCCACAGATGTTGAACTACGCAGAAAGTTTCGGACTGGTCATTTTCGTTTATTCTCTCGGTTTGCAAGTCGGTCCCGGTTTCTTTAGCTCTTTCCGCAAAGGAGGGGTAACATTGAATATGCTGGCATTGGGAGTTGTTCTGCTGGGAACGTTGTTGACGGTGGTGGCCAGTTATGTGACAGGTGTCTCTCTTCCTGATATGGTTGGTATCCTTTGTGGAGCAACGACGAATACTCCGGCGTTGGGAGCTGCACAACAAACATTGAAACAGATGGGAATGGACAGCAGTACACCTGCTTTAGGATGTGCGGTAGCCTATCCGATGGGGGTCGTTGGTGTAATCCTTGCCGTTTTATTAATTCGCAAAGTACTGGTTCGCAAAGAAGACTTGGAGATAAAAGAGAAAGACGATGCGAACAAAACCTACATTGCAGCGTTTCAAGTACACAATCCTGCTATTTTCAATAAAAGCATCAAGGATATAGCTCGCATGAGTTACCCGAAGTTTGTCATCTCCCGCTTATGGCGTGACGGACATGTAAGTATTCCGACTTCTGACAAGATATTGAAGGAAGGTGACCGTTTGCTGGTGGTAACTGCGGAGAAAGATGCTTTGGCCTTGACCGTGCTTTTTGGTGAACAGGAAAATACGGATTGGAATAAAGAGGACATTGACTGGAATGCGATTGATAGTGAATTGATTTCGCAACGTATTGTCGTTACCCGCCCCGAACTGAATGGTAAGAAACTCGGTTCACTCCGGTTGAGAAATCATTATGGGATTAACATCAGCCGCGTTTATCGGTCGGGTGTGCAATTGCTTGCTACTCCGGGATTGGTACTTCAATTAGGAGACCGTCTGACGGTAGTGGGAGAGGCTGCTGCTATTCAGAATGTGGAGAAAGTACTTGGAAATGCTGTAAAAAGTTTGAAAGAACCCAATCTGGTTGTTGTGTTTATCGGCATCGTACTCGGTTTGGCATTGGGGGCTATTCCTTTCTCTTTTCCGGGTGTCAGTACTCCTGTGAAGCTGGGATTAGCGGGTGGACCGATTATCGTTGGTATCCTTCTGGGAACTTTTGGACCGCGGATACACATGATTACTTATACCACCCGTAGTGCGAATCTGATGCTGCGTGCTTTAGGACTTTCCATGTACCTTGCTTGTCTGGGACTGGATGCCGGAGCTCATTTTTTTGACACCGTATTCCGTCCGGAAGGTTTGTTATGGATCGCTTTAGGAGCCGGATTGACTATTGTTCCAACCGTATTGGTTGGGTTTGTGGCCTTCAAGATGATGAAGATTGATTTCGGTACTGTATCTGGTATGTTGTGCGGAAGTATGGCAAATCCGATGGCACTGAACTATGTAAACGATACAATTCCCGGCGACAACCCATCCGTAGCCTACGCGACTGTTTATCCGCTGTGTATGTTCCTGCGGGTAATTATCGCTCAAGTGTTGTTAATGTTCTTGTTAAATTGAGAATTGAGAATTGAAAATTGAGAAATGATGGATTTGTAAATAAAAAGAAGTCATTTCTTAATCAGGAATCGTTTAAAATAGATAAATTTGTAACAAGAAAAGGAGAGGAATTCATAAATTCCTTTTTTGAGTTACTAAATGGTAAGTTGTCAACTAATAATAAGTTGCCGATTAATAAATTGTAAATAGTAAAATAATAAATAGAATGACTGCTCAAAGTAACATAACTCCTGAAAGCATTGTGAGTGATCTCCGTTACCTGCAACTGCTTTCCCGAAGTTTTCCTACCATTGCCGATGCCAGTACGGAAATAATCAACTTAGAGGCTATCTTAAATCTACCGAAAGGGACGGAACATTTCCTGACTGATATTCATGGAGAATATGAAGCTTTTCAGCATGTACTGAAAAATGCTTCCGGTGCGGTAAAACGTAAAGTAAATGAAATATTCGGCAACACTCTTCGTGAAGCTGAAAAGAAAGAAATCTGCACGTTGATTTACTATCCCGAAGAGAAACTCCAATTGGTGAAGGCCCGTGAAAAGGATCTGGATGATTGGTATCTGATTACGCTGAACCAACTGGTGAAAGTCTGTCAGAACGTGTCTTCCAAATATACCCGTTCGAAGGTTCGTAAATCACTACCTGCCGAATTCTCTTATATCATTCAGGAGTTATTGCACGAATCGTCTATCGAACCGAATAAGCATGCTTATATTAATGTAATTATCAGCACGATTATCACTACGAAGCGTGCCGACGATTTCATTATCGCTATGTGTAATCTGATTCAGCGCTTGACTATTGATTCTCTTCATATTGTAGGTGATATTTACGACCGTGGTCCCGGTGCACATATCATTATGGATACATTGTGTAATTACCACAACTTCGATATTCAATGGGGAAATCATGATATTCTTTGGATGGGAGCAGCTTCCGGTAATGATAGTTGTATCGCTAACGTGATACGTATGTCCATGCGCTATGGTAATCTGGGTACACTTGAAGACGGATACGGAATCAATTTGCTTCCATTGGCTACTTTTGCAATGGATACGTATGCCGATGATCCTTGCACAATCTTCATGCCGAAAATGAACTTTGCCGATGCTCATTATAATGAGAAGACTTTGCGTTTGATTACTCAAATGCATAAAGCTATTACCATTATCCAGTTTAAGCTGGAAGCTGAAATCATCGACCGCCGTCCGGAATTCGGAATGGCTAATCGTAAACTTTTGGAGAAGATTGATTTTGAACGCGGCGTCTTTGTATATGAAGGAAAAGAATATGCTTTGCGTGATACCAACTTCCCGACTGTAGACCCGGCAAATCCTTACCGATTGACTGAAGAAGAACGTGAATTGGTAGAAAAGATTCATTATTCATTTATGAATAGTGAGAAATTGAAGAAGCACATGCGTTGTCTGTTTACCTATGGCGGTATGTATCTGGTTTCAAACTCGAATCTTCTTTATCATGCTTCTGTTCCTCTGAATGAGGATGGCAGCTTTAAACATGTCAAAATACGTGGTAAGGAATACTGGGGACATAAATTGCTGGATAAAGCCGATCAATTGATCCGTACCGCTTATTTCGATGAAGAAGGAGAGGAGGATAAGGAATTTGCTATGGATTATATCTGGTATATGTGGTGTGGTCCGGAAGCTCCTTTGTTCGATAAAGATAAGATGGCGACTTTTGAGCGCTATTTTGTAGAAGATAAAGAGTTGCATAAAGAAAAGAAAGGCTATTATTACACATTGCGTAACCGGGAAGATATTTGTGACCAGATTTTGACAGAGTTTGGAGCTTCAGGGCCTCATTCGCATATTATCAACGGTCATGTGCCTGTGAAGACGATTCAGGGAGAACAACCTATGAAAGCCAATGGCAAGCTTTTTGTGATTGATGGTGGTTTTTCAAAAGCTTATCAGCCGGAAACGGGAATTGCGGGATATACGCTTGTTTATCATTCTCATGGTATGCAACTCGTACAGCACGAACCGTTCCAATCCCGTCAGAAAGCCATTGAAGAGGGGCTTGATATCAAATCGACCAACTTCGTTCTCGAATTTAATTCGCAACGAATGATGGTGAAAGATACCGATAAGGGAAAAGAACTGGTGACTCAAATACAGGATTTGAAGAAATTGCTTGTTGCTTATCGTACTGGTCTGATAAAGGAAAAGATATAAATACTATCTCTTTGCAATATAAAATTCAATAATTTTTAGTGTTTTGAGTGATTCGTTCCACCTAGGTGGGACTAAACAGCGACCTGGGTGGGACGAAAGGAAAACCTTGGTGGAACGAAACAAACATCCAGGTGGAACGAATTATAATTAGTAAGGCAATGTCTTGATATTAGTGTTTTAATCTTTTCAGCAGTATATCTTGCCTGATTCCTGTTTAGAAAAGAACAATACCTGCTTCTATAATCGCTCCTTTATCGTAATTGCTTGATTTATTATAGAATCTGGTTAACCCATAACCACCTGTTGCAAAGATGCCGAACTTCCTGGTAAATTGATATTCCAGATTGGCACGTGCCTGCAATGCATATAAACGTTTCGGAATTACCTCGTCTTTGTTATCGAACGCCTCGATATGCTGGTAGCCAAGGTCTCCGCTGATGGATAAGCCTTTGTAAAGAGGGAAGGACAAACCTGCACGATAGGATGCACTTGCCGAAAACTTATCATTCAACCCCTGATACATGGAGCCAACTCCCAGAATGGTATAAAACAATTGGTTCTTGAAGCGTACGCCTATATTGACAGGCGTAGCATTTCCACCATACACCATCATTTGTACTCTTGTATCAGGATTCGCATTAACCAATCCGAGTTGGAATCCCTTCATATCTTCTTTGTAATAATTGACAAGGCCAATTTGAAGTCCGCGAGCCTGCGTTGCATAATTACATAATGCTATTTGCACCCCATTCAGTTTCGATGCGGTTATGTTGGCAATTCCTGCAATCTGCAAGCCGTTCATGTGTTCGCCTACTACATTCAAAAGTCCGGAAGCCATCAAGCCGCCGAAACTCTGCCCTGTAATATTTGCCGCTCCGGAAAAGTGTAGCCCCGAAGCCATATTGCCCGTCACATTCATGAAACCGCTAATCATTAACCCCGAGGTATTATCTCCTCCGATACTGGTTAAACCGGATATGATTACTCCCTGCGTTCTGTCGCCGGTGATATTTACCAGTCCGGCAGCAGAAAGTCCTACGGTGTTGTTACCGCTGATATTACTGATACCGGCCAGCTGGACACCCCTCATTGTTCCACCTGCCAGATTGGCTAATCCGGTGATCTGTACTCCGTTCATGTCACCATGTACCACACTTCCCAATGCATTGATACCTACACCGTTCAAGCGATTCATTGTAGACAGGAGACCGATGTTCACATAAGTCGTCTGTGTACTGTCATGCGGTTGCGTACAAATATCTTTCCAGATAGATATATTAATACCTGCACTCTTGTTCTGTGCCGGTAAACAAACGGCAGCCATTAGTATAGCTGCCGTGAATATTGTTTTCTTTATCTTCATTCCTTTCTCTTTTCGGTTTAAGTTATATCTCTATGCAGTTTTATATTAGCCTTTTGCTTCCTGATATAAATAACGTTTGATGCTCTTCTTCGGTGTCTTTTCGAATTCTTCCGGATAGATTTTCATCTTGGATATTTGGCTGTAAGCCGGTAGCGTATCATTCAGTGCCACACGGTTTTCTTCCATTATTTGCTCGATGTCTTCATTCTTCAGGCCATGAGCGAAAGCGTCGTCAAAATCAGGATAAACAAGTCCGACAAGTTTTTCGTTTTGCTGAACGATGATACTTTCAGCCACGTATGGCAGATTGTTCAATTTATCTTCAATTTCTTCCGGATAGATATTCTGTCCGCTGGCACTCAATAACAAGTTCTTGCTGCGTCCTTTGATCGTAACATTTCCTTCGGCGTCCATCAAAGCCAGGTCACCTGTATGCAGCCATCCGTCTTTGTCGATAACTTCTTGGGTAGCTTCTTCGTTTTTGTAATATCCCAACATCACATTTGGACCCTTACATACGATTTCGCCAACAATGTTCTCGGGATCAGATGACAACACTTTCACATCCATACGTGGTACAGCTTTTCCGCATGAACCCGGTTTGAATCTTCTCCAATCCTCGTAACAGATAATCGGACCACATTCCGTCATTCCATATCCTACTGTATAAGGGAAATCAATCATTTTTAAGAACTGTTCTACTTCTTGATTGAAAGCGGCACCTCCTACAATAACAGCTTTGAAGTTTCCGCCAAATGCTTTAATCATTTCTTCGCGTACCGTTGCTTTTATCTTGTCATTGATGATAGGCACTTTTAGTAAGATCTTCATTGCAGGAGTTTCCAATTTCGGAAGCACGCTCTTCTTGATGATTTTTTCGATGATAAGCGGTACGGCAACAATCAGATTAGGTTTTACCTCTTCGAAAGCCTGGAAAATGATTTTCGGACTCGGCATGCGAGTAAGGAAGTAGATGTGGCAACCCACGGAGAACTCATAAAGGAATTCGAAAGCCAGTCCGTACATGTGTGCCATAGGGAGCATGGATACGATCTTATCTCCGGCTTGCAGGTCTAATACTTCAAAAGCAAATTTGGTATTCGACCACAGACTGCGATAGGGGAGCATTACTCCTTTCGAGTAACTTGTTGTTCCTGAAGTATAATTGATAACAGCCAGTTCTTCCGGTTCATCCTTATGATAAGCGATATGCTCTGTGCGGAAATTCTTCGGATATTTTTTGCCGAACATTTCGTTCAGGTGTTCGCGTGCATAAGTCAGTCGTTCGCTGCGTGACACTAGCAGGGTGAAGTCGTTCATCATCAGGATACCCTCCAGTAGCGGCATTGCCGACTCATTCAGGTTTTCCCATACCATATCTCCTACAAGCAGTAATTTTGCTTCGGAATGGTTGACGATGTTATGTATATTGTCCGCTTTAAATTCATGGAGAATGGGTACAACAACTGCCCCATACGTCAGTGTAGCAAGGAAAGTGACTCCCCAATGAGAGCTGTTTCTTCCGCAAACAGCAATCTTATCTCCTTTGCGGATTCCACTTTCTTCAAAAATGATATGGAGTTTTTCGATCTTGCGAGCTACGTCTTTATACTGTAAAGTTGCACCTTTATAATCGGTCAGGGCATCCAGGTCCCAATTGTTTTTGATACTATTCTCAATGTAGGCTATAAAACTTTGTTCCATTGTTTTGCACATTTGGTATTAATTTGTGCAAATATAGCAATTATATTAAGAATTAAGAATTAAGAGGGAAGAATTTTTGGAAATGGGGGAAGGGCGATGTAGTGAGATTGCGACAGGCTGGTAGGAGGAAAGATTATGCTTATAGCTAATTTCATTATGCTATAACCAAAAATCATTATGCTATAATCAAAAAAAAATATGCTATAAGCAAAAATAATTCTGCTCATAGCATATTGATTGATTCTTTAAATTCTTATTTCAAGTACCATTCGTACATTCTTTGTACGCCTTCCTCGATTTCAATTTTATGGTGCCACCCCAAAGAGTGCAGTTTCGAAGGATCGGTCAGCTTGCGCATAGTGCCGTCCGGTTTGCTGCTGTCGAAGGTCAGTTTTCCTTGATACCCTACAGTCTCTACAATACGCTCGGCTAGCTGACGGATAGTGATTTCCTTACCGGTGCCGATATTGATGTGGCAGTTGCGGATATCTTTGCTACCTTCTTTATAGGTATCTTTGAAGTCTACGTGCTCCATTACGAAGACGCTGGCATCTGCCATTTCTTCGCTCCAAAGGAACTCGCGGAGTGGAGTACCTGTACCCCAAAGAGTGACTTCCGTTTCGCTGATTCCGTATTTTTGCAGAATAGCCAGGATTTCTTCTTTCGGACTGTCGCCATTTACACCTTCCACCGGACGCAGGTTCATATCCTTGCGTACAGCTTCCCAGTTTCCTTCTTTCAGACAGTGTGCTAGATGAATCTTTCGGATCATGGCAGGCAGTACATGACTGCGTTCCAAGTCGAAATTATCATTCGGTCCGTAAAGGTTTGTCGGCATCACAGCGATGTAGTTCGTTCCATATTGCAGGTTGAAACTTTCGCACATTTTCAGTCCGGCAATTTTAGCGATTGCATACGGCTCGTTGGTATATTCCAACGGTGAAGTAAGCAATACATCTTCCTTCATCGGCTGTTCGGCGTCACGTGGATAAATACATGTGCTACCCAGGAAGAGCAACTTCTTTACATGGTGACGGAAGCTCTCTCCGATGATATTCTGTTGAATTTGCAGATTCTTGTAGATAAAGTCGGCACGGTAGATGCTGTTCGCCATGATACCACCCACAAAGGCAGCAGCAAGGAATACATATTCCGGTTGTTCTTCATCGAAAAAATTACGGACAGCCGTGCCATCCAGCAGATCAAGCTCTTTGTGAGTGCGGCCTACCAGATTGGTATATCCTTTATCCTGCAAATTCTTCCAGATAGCAGATCCCACAAGTCCGCGGTGTCCTGCTACATATATCTTTGCATTCTTTTTCATTCTATCTTTTATTAGTTCACCACAGAGGACACGGAGGGCACAGAGGAAAAATAAATCCTCTGTGTCCTCTGTGGTGAAATGAAATTCATTTAGTGTTTGGTAGCAATCATTCGTCTCACTTTCTCCATATCGTGGCGAACCATGATACTTACCAGTTCTTCGAATGATGTTTTACGTGGATCCCAGCCCAACAGTGTTTTAGCTTTAGTCGGGTCGCCCAGCAATTGTTCTACTTCCGATGGACGGAAATACTTCGGATCAACTTCTACCAGAGATTTTCCGGTAGCTACGTCGATACCTTTTTCATTTACGCCTTCACCTTCCCAACGAAGCTCGATCCCTGCTTCTTTGAATGCTAACGTTGCGAATTCGCGCACCGTGTGCATTTCTCCGGTAGCAATAACGAAATCTTCGGGAACATCATGTTGCAGGATCAGCCACATACATTCGATGTAATCCTTGGCATATCCCCAGTCGCGAAGAGAATCCAGATTACCCAGGTACAGTTTGTCCTGTTCGCCCTGTGCGATACGTGCGGCAGCAAGCGAAATTTTACGGGTAACGAACGTCTCACCACGGCGTTCGCTCTCGTGATTGAACAAAATACCGTTTACTGCAAACATACCATAGCTTTCGCGGTAGTTTTTAGTAATCCAGAAACCATATTGTTTGGCTACCCCATAAGGAGAACGGGGATAGAATGGAGTTGTCTCTTTTTGTGGAACTTCCTGCACCTTACCGAACAATTCGGAAGTAGAAGCCTGATAGATGCGGGTTTTCTTTTCCAGTCCCAGGATGCGTACAGCTTCGAGCATACGCAACGTACCGATAGCATCTGCTTCGGCAGTGTATTCCGGAACGTCGAACGAAACCTTCACGTGGCTTTGAGCTGCGAGATTGTAGATTTCATCCGGTTGCACCTGTTGAATAATACGAATTAACGAACTAGAATCTGTCATATCCCCATAATGCAGATTAATCGTACGTTTCTGTTTCATGTCGCGCACCCACTCGTCAAAATACAAATGTTCAATACGTCCTGTATTGAACGAAGAAGAACGACGGAGTATACCGTGTACTTCGTAACCTTTTTGCAATAGAAATTCGGCAAGATAAGAACCATCTTGCCCGGTGATGCCTGAAATTAGGGCTTTTTTCATACGCTAATTATTTATATAATTGAAAATGTGGGTGCAAATGTCGGCATTTTTTGTGACCCAGCCAAGTGACTTTCCAATTATTTTTCAGCACAGTCATTCAGCACGGTTTTTTCCCATTATTTTGTCGATAATCAAAGCGATAGCTCCGTCTCCCGTTACATTGCAGGCAGTACCGAAACTATCCATGGCGATGTAAAGCGCAATCATCAAAGCCTGTGCCGATTCGTCGAAACCGAGCATGGATTGCAGAATCCCCAGGGAAGCCATGATTGCTCCACCCGGAACTCCCGGAGCAGCTACCATAGTGATACCCAGCATAAAGATAAACCCGGCAAACAGGGGGAAGTCGAACGGCATTCCCTGCATCATCATCAATGCCAGTGCGCAGGCTACAATTTTCAGTGTACTGCCCGATAGATGGATGGTGGCACATAGCGGAATCACAAATCCGGCTACTTCAGCAGATACTCCGTTCTTTTTGGTCTGTTCCAGCGTCACGGGAATGGTGGCTGCAGATGATTGTGTACCCAATGCCGTGAAGTAAGCGGGCAGCATTTTGCTAAGCAATTTGAATGGATTTCTATGCACAAACAATGCCGCAATGGAATACTGAAAAACCAACAGGAAAATATGAAGAACGAAGATGACTCCGATAATTTTAATAAACACCATCAGGATAGAATATACTTGTCCCGAATGTGTCATGTTGAGGAATATGCCGAAGATATAAAGCGGTAGCAACGGTAGAATGACGGCACTTATCATTCGTACGATAATTTCCTGAAAATCACGTGCCACATTTTTCAATGCGTCGCTGTTGAGTGCCGCCAGTCCTAACCCCAGTGTGAAAGCTAAAACCAGAGCTGTCATTACGTTCATCAGTGGCGGAATGGAGACGGAGAAGTAGGGGAGGATTCCCTGCGCTTCGCTTACTTCTTCAAGTGGTGCACCCGGTTCGATGAGCGAAGGAAATACTGTGACTCCTGTGAAGTAGGAGAGAAAGCCTGAAAAAAGAGTAGCGAAGTAAGCGATCAAAGCCGTCACTAGCAGCATTTTTCCTGCACCTTTTCCGATGTCGGCAATAGCCACAGTAACCAGTCCGACGATAATCAATGGGATAGAGAAATTGAGAAATTCACTGAAAATGCCATTGAACGTAACAAATATTCGCACTAGCGGAGCTGGGAAAACTGTGCCGATGGCAATACCCAAAATGATGGCGATAACGATGCGTGCCAACAAACCGATTTTGATCTTCTTCATCTTTGATTTTATTTGTAGACCACAAAAATAATATTTTAATCTAAAATATTGCGAACAAATGTGCATTTCAAATGTTACTAAGATAAAGAATATTCAAAATATACAAGTTATGGCAAATCAGAATAAAACAGATATCGGACTTATCGGCTTGGCTGTGATGGGCGAGAATCTTGCTTTAAACATGGAGAGTAAGGGATGGCACGTGTCGGTTTATAACCGTACTGTTCTCGGAGTAGAAGAGGGGGTGGTAGAACGCTTCCTGAATGGTCGTGCAAAAGGTAAAAACATCGAAGGATTCACAGATATAAAGGCATTTGTAGATTCGATAGCTATTCCCCGTAAGATTATGATGATGGTTCGTGCCGGAAGTCCGGTTGACGAACTGATGGATCAGCTTTTCCCGCTGCTTTCACCGGGAGATATCCTTATTGATGGCGGTAATTCTAATTACGAAGATACGAACCGCCGTGTCCAACTGGCGGAATCAAAGGGATTTCTTTTCGTCGGTAGCGGTGTGTCCGGTGGTGAAGAGGGAGCCTTGAATGGAGCTTCTATCATGCCCGGTGGTTCGGAAAAAGCTTGGCCGGAAGTGAAGCCGATTCTTCAAAGTATTGCGGCAAAAGCACCGGACGGCACTCCTTGTTGTCAATGGGTGGGTCCTGCCGGCTCCGGTCATTTTGTGAAGATGATTCACAACGGTATCGAATATGGTGATATGCAACTGATCGCCGAAGCTTATTGGGTGATGAAAAAGTTGCTTGATCTGACCAATGAGGAAATGGCTGATGTCTTTGCCCGTTGGAACGAAGGTAAACTTCGAAGTTATCTGATCGAAATCACCGCCAACATTTTGCGGCATAAAGACAAATCCGGAGGTTATCTCATTGATAAAATCCTGGATGCAGCCGGACAGAAAGGAACCGGAAAATGGTCGGTTATCAATGCGATGGAACTCGGTATGCCGTTAGGGCTAATTGCCACGGCGGTATTCGAACGAAGCCTTTCTTCACAGAAAGACTTGCGTCACCTGGCTTCCAAGCAATTCCAGTGTCAACATACACAACCTATATATAATAAGGCGGAACTCGTAAAGAATATCTTTTCTGCTCTTTATGCTTCCAAACTCGTCTCTTATGCCCAGGGATTCGCCGTGTTGCAACGTGCTTCCGACGCTTTCGGCTGGCATCTCGACCTGGCTTCCATTGCGCGTATGTGGCGTGGGGGATGCATCATCCGCAGTATATTCCTGAACGATATTGCAGCTGCCTTCGAAGCCACCGACAAGCCTAAACACTTGTTGTTGGCTCCTTATTTTAAAGAAGAAATGAAGACATTGCTTCCCGGATGGAAGAGCCTGGTGGCGGAATCCATGAAAGAAGAACTTCCCGTTCCTGCTTTCTCCTCTGCCCTCAACTATTTCTATTCGCTTACTTCTGCCGATCTGCCCGCCAACCTTGTGCAGGCACAACGCGATTATTTCGGTGCGCACACTTTTGAGCGTAAGGATGAGTTGCGCGGACAGTTCTTCCACGAGAACTGGACAGGCCACGGAGGAGATACGAAATCGGGCACCTATAATGTTTGAGTAAACCTATAATTCATATTTAGAAATTAATAAAGTGGATAAATTTGCAATGATAATTTTCGGTGCGTCAGGTGATTTGACCAAGCGTAAGCTGATGCCTGCCCTTTACTCCCTCTACCGTGAAAAACGGTTGACCGGAGAGTTTTCCATATTGGGTATCGGGCGTACGGTCTATTCTGACGATAACTACCGTTCCTATATATTAGAAGAACTACAACAGTTCGTCAAGTCCGAAGAACAGGACACAGCTCTTATGGCTTCATTTGTCTCCCATCTCTACTATTTACCGATGGACCCGGCAAAAGAAGAAGGTTACCCGCAACTCCGCCAACGTCTGGTTGAATTGACTAATGAGGTAGATCCGGACAATCTGCTGTTCTATCTTGCCACTCCGCCATCACTTTACGGAGTAGTGCCCCTCTATTTGAAAGCTGCCGGACTTAACACTCCCCACTCGCGCATCATCGTTGAGAAACCTTTCGGTTATGATCTCGAGTCGGCACTTGAACTGAATAAAACGTATGCCTCTGTTTTCAATGAGCATCAAATTTACCGTATCGACCATTTTCTCGGTAAGGAAACGGCCCAGAATGTACTGGCTTTCCGTTTTGCCAACGGTATCTTCGAACCTCTCTGGAATCGTAACTATATTGACTACGTAGAAATTACAGCCGTAGAAAATCTGGGTATCGAGCAACGAGGCGGGTTCTATGAAACGGCAGGTGCGCTGCGGGATATGGTGCAGAATCATCTGATACAGCTTGTGGCCCTTACAGCTATGGAACCGCCTGCTGTTTTCAATGCAGACAATTTCCGTAATGAAGTAGTGAAGGTCTACGAATCTCTTACTCCATTGAATGATGTCGATTTAAATGAACATATTGTTCGCGGACAATATACAGCCTCCGGTAGTAAAAAAGGATACCGTGAAGAAAAAGGAGTGGCTCCCGATTCGCGCACGGAAACTTATATTGCCATGAAACTGGGCATTAGTAACTGGCGCTGGAGTGGCGTTCCGTTCTACATTCGTACAGGTAAACAAATGCCGACGAAAGTAACGGAAATCGTTGTTCATTTCCGGGAAACACCTCACCAGATGTTTCATTGTGCCGGTGGCAACTGTCCACGGGCTAATAAATTGATCCTTCGTTTGCAACCGAATGAAGGAATTGTGCTCAAAATCGGAATGAAAGTCCCCGGTGCAGGTTTCGAAGTCCGCCAGGTGACGATGGATTTCAGTTATGCACAGTTGGGCGGTGTGCCTAGTGGTGACGCTTATGCCCGTCTGATAGATGATTGTATCCAGGGCGATCCGACTTTATTTACTCGAAGTGATGCAGTAGAAGCCTCATGGAAATTCTTCGATCCGGTGCTCCGCTATTGGAAAGATAACCCCGATGCGCCTCTTTACGGTTATCCCGCAGGTACGTGGGGACCTTTGGAAAGCGAAGCAATGATGCACGAACATGGGGCTGACTGGACGAATCCTTGTAAGAATTTGACAAATACAGATCAATATTGTGAATTATGAAACTATCAGTTTTTCCCTCATCAATTGAAACTTCACGAGCATTGATACTCCGCCTGGTGGAAATCATGAATGAAGAGCCGGACAGAGTGTTCAATATCGCAGTTAGTGGTGGTAATACCCCTGCTCTGATGTTCGATTTATGGGCGAATGAATATATGGAAATTACCCCTTGGGACCGTATGCGGATTTATTGGGTGGATGAACGTTGTGTGCCTCCCGATGATTCGGACAGTAATTACGGAATGATGCGCAACCTTCTTTTGGGTATCACTCCTATTCTCTATGAGAATGTATTCCGTATCCGTGGAGAGGCAAAGCCTGCGAAAGAGGCGGTTCGTTATTCGGAGTTAGTCCGGCAGCAAGTGCCGTTTAAGCGTGGTTGGCCCGAATTCGATATTATACTGTTGGGAGCCGGAGATGACGGACACACTTCTTCGATCTTTCCCGGGCAAGAAGATTTGCTGACTTCAAACTCTATTTATGTGGTCAGTGCACATCCCCGTAACGGGCAGAAGCGTATCGCAATGACGGGATACCCCATTCAGAATGCCCGCTATGTCATTTTCCTGATTACCGGAAAAAACAAAGCCGATGTAGTAGAAGAAATCTGTAATTCGGGAGACACTGGTCCCGCAGCCTATGTGGCTCATCATGCGCAAAATGTAGAACTGTTTATGGATAAAGGGGCTGCCGCATATATTGAAGATCCTAATAAAAAGATGAGTTAGAACAGAACTATTTCATTGACGAAACTAATAGAAAAAAAAGAAAAATATGAATCCTTATCAACATTCATTTGGTGGTAATATCCCACAAGACGTAGCGGGGAAACAAGGCGAAAATGTTATTTTTATTGTTTATACTTTAAAAGATTCGCCTGAAACTCTTGACAAAGTAAAAGATGTGTGTGCCAATTTCTCGGCCCTGATTCGCAGTATGCGTAATCGTTTTCCTGATATGATGTTCAGTTGTACCATGGGATTTGGAGCCGATGCCTGGAGCCGTCTTTTCCCGGAACAGGGAAAACCTAAAGAACTGAAAACTTTCGAAGAGATAAAAGGCGAGAAGCATACGGCAGTTTCTACTCCGGGCGACTTATTGTTTCATATCCGTGCAAAACAGATGGGATTATGTTTTGAGTTTGCATCTATCATCGATGAGAAACTTCAAGGCGTGGTTGAACCTGTCGACGAAACTCACGGTTTCAGATATATGGATGGCAAAGCCATTATCGGCTTTGTGGATGGAACGGAGAATCCGGCGGTTGATGAAAATCCCTATCATTTTGCAGTTGTAGGAGAGGAAGATGCTGATTTTGCAGGAGGCAGCTATGTCTTTGTGCAGAAGTATATTCACGATATGGTTGCGTGGAACTCCTTACCTGTGGAAGAACAGGAGAAAGTGATCGGGCGTCGTAAGTTTAACGATGTCGAACTGTCTGACGAGGAGAAACCTCAAAATGCGCATAATGCCGTCACTAATATTGGTGATGACCTGAAAATAGTGCGTGCCAATATGCCGTTCGCCAATACATCTAAAGGAGAATATGGTACTTACTTCATCGGCTATGCAAGTACGTTCACTACTACCCGGCAGATGTTGGAAAGTATGTTTATTGGCAATCCGGTAGGCAATACCGACCGTTTACTGGACTTTAGTACAGCAGTTACGGGAACACTTTTCTTTGCTCCTTCCTACGATTTGCTAGGTGAACTGGGCGAATAAAAAATAAAAGACTGGGGGAGTATTACACTTTAGTAATCTCCTCCACTACATATTGGTCTTTTACTTTCTTGCAGGTACATACGAAGAATTCCGGATGTTTCAGAGCTCCTTGTAAAGTATCAGGAAGAATCATTTCTTTAGTACGACGGTTCATTGCAACCGTTGCATACAGGATACCTTCACTCTCGCATTTCTCTATTAATGCACTTTTTAGTTCTTCTACGCTATATTCCATTTGTGTGATCCTTTGTCGCTGCAAAGTTATGGAAAATATGTATATTTTGTGCAATTATATTCCTGTAATAAATAAAAAAAATAGCTCCCTAGTTCGTCCGCCGACGAGGGAGCTATTAACACAAAAACTAAACTAGACACATTTTTGGAAATCTAGTTGTATATTCTGTATATCAATTATATAGTCCTGCTTTTTTTTATGGTTCGACCATAATTCGACCATTTGATGTTTTATGTACTATCAAGATTTCTATATTTCATATTTTATATTACTTTAAATATTATATTTGCGCATTGTCAAACTAAAATAGTGCGTTTATGAAATCGTTATTAAAAAATGTCCTAAGAAGGATAAGTAAAAAACAATCTTCTAAAGAAGATAATGCAACAGCCTTTTATCCCCAGTGTTGTGCAAAAGTGGATGATTCCGCTCGTATGCGTATAAAAATGTCTTATGACCAAAATGTAAAAGAAACTATATCAAGCTTGAAAACACTTGCTAATGATATGTCTAGTGGCTTTGTTACTTTTAAAAAGTTTCAGACTAGGCGTTATCAATACAACCCGGATGCAGATGCAACTCTATATGCTTCAAGACTGCTTCGTGCAGCTTCTATATTGGAGTTCCTATTAACTGATCCTGATAATAAATCTTAGAGATTCATTTTTTCAGCTAGAGCAGAGAGCCCTATCAGTAGTTCAGTTATATTTTGGGCTTTTCCGACAACATCATCAACTTTCGCTGCTGTATCAGGGCTTAACTCCTTTTCTAATCGTTCTAGCTGCATTTGAAATGTATCAAAACTTAATATATATAAGTCTCTTTCAACAGTGAATCCCCCTTTTCTGCAAAATTGAATATTTCAAAATTCAACGTAAGATATTCAATATCATATCCTTTATAGTCAATAAATCTCCTATTTTTGAACTCCTCTAAAACTATTTCATATTGTTCTTTACTGATCCTAAGGTCTGGTATATCTTTATAATTTAGTTTAGCTGTTCTTTTCCCGTTTGCTACAACCAAAATATAATTTAATACTTTATCCTTTTCTTCAGCTGTTATAACTAAAGGATATTCTCTTTCATCTTTTGGGGGTACAGTTCTAATTGGGCGCATATTTGAAAAAATATTTATTCTATTGTTTATATAGTTTCATTCTAGTATTACTGTAATACATTATATCTTTTTCTATTTCGCAGGGAATTGTTAAATTGTCTTTTTCTACTATTAGATTCACAATATTGTCGTTTATAGAGTATTTACCTGATACCGTTTCTTTCCATTCATATTCTAAATCCTCATTATCATCTGCAACATTATATATTGTGAAAGATTTCAAGTCAAAAGATATAGCAAAAAAAGATCTTAAATAAGGAGTGCCTTCTTCAAAAGACAATCGAGTTTTTCCGTACCAGTCTTTTGCAGAAGTCCATGTTGTTCCTGCTAAATTAATACTGTCATCAGAGCATGAATTAAATATAAGCACAAATAAGAAGGATAGTATTAAAAATCTTTTTTTCATACGTATATAAGTTTATCCTACATTTCGTTCATTTTTCAACATAGTCAGTTCTCCTTTGGCTTTTTTAAGTTCTTCTGTGAGTAACTGATTCGTTTTAGTTTGTTCGGTGATTATACCTTGCAAGGTAGTGATCGTATCTACCAAGCGTTTCATTTGTTCTATGTTTGGGTCAGGTGTTACTTCTGAAAGTAGCATTTGACCTTTTCCGCGAAGTAACCACTCAGCAGAAATATCTTCATAGGTTAGTAGAATTGAAGTTAATACCTTAGCGGAAGGTTCTGTTCCACGTTGAAACATTGATGCTATTACAGATTGTGTTACACCAATTCTTTTCGCAAATGCGCTATCTGTAATGCCGGCAGACAGAATTATTTCTCTAATTCTTCCATTGATAGTGTTGTTATTTGTCATAAATCCAATCAATCAAAAGTTAATAAAACGCAAATGCGATAAAATAAAAAGTTTTTTGTTTTTAAAATAACGCAAATGCGATTATATTTGCATCATAAATCAATCAATCATACAAACATACAAAAAATGATTGATAAAACCAATTAAAAAATAACGATTATGAGCTACAATTTATCACAAATAATGAAGTCTGCACACCGCAATTACAAGAAGGGTGGAAAAACATTTTCAGAGTGTTTAAAATCTGCATGGAGCTTTGCAAAACTCCAAGAAAGTTTCTCACCGGAAGCTGTGAAATCAAGAACTGATAAATTTTTAGCTGAAAGACATGAAGCTATGAGCAAGACTGCCAAAGCTACACCTAGTAAGGAATATAATAACCTTAATATTCCCGCTTCCGCTTACTACAACCCAAATAGTACTCATTACGGTGCACATTACGTCGGAGATTAATCAAATTATACAACAATGGATAAAAGAACCGAACTAGAAATACAGCGAGACAAATATGAAGCTGTGATTGAAGAACGAGACGCGTTGATCAGCTCTTTGAGAGGTGAAAATGAAAAACTCAAACGAGATTTAGAATCAGAACGTGGATTTTATAGAGAGAAAGTTTCCCAATGTGATGATTTGAAGAAATTTATTGAATCGCAACGAAACTTAATGGACATAGTTTTGAAGAACAACCAAAGTATTCTCTAACCCTCACTAAAGTCAAACCAAACCGCCGGTTATCCGGTACCCAGTCCGGTCTTTGAGCCTGCCCTTGAAGGGAGACTGGGAACAACAGAGAAGAGTTCTTTGACATATTGGTAAAATGGTGTTTTGGAAGCCGACACGTGCCGAAAGGGATTACTGACGTAGGCGGGCTTCTCAACGATATAATGCTGTGGTTAATGGTCAAGCCGTATCGTTGTAAAACTAAATCAGTTAGACGTTTGTCGGCAAATCGAGGTATTTGCTTTATGTATATAAAGGTGATGTAGCTCAGGCAGGTTAGAGCGCTGTGTGTGGTGGATGGTTGAGAGTTCGAGTCTCTCAAGAAACACTCTTAGCTTAACGGAAGAGCACCACAAGCAGAGGTCGGCGGTTCGAATCCGCTCATCGCTTCAATGTTTAATTTAAAATTAGATTGTATGGAAAAGGATATTCAGAGACGTAACGTAATTGATGTATTACGGGGTATGGATGTTGGTGCAATAGAAGTATTTCCTATCGTTCAGAAACCGTCTGTAACTAATACATTGAATGCTCGGCTTTATAAAGAAAAAGCTGAAGGAATGGCTTGGAAAACAAAGTCAGATGTAAAAAATATGCAGTTTATAGTAACCAGAATTGCATAACTACCTTGCTTGTTGAGATGATCAGAGGTGAAATGGCTGAAATATTGCTAGATAATATTCTCCGTCTGTTTTCTACAGAAACGTTTGGAAAAGATAAGTCTGCGTATTATGTGGGTGGGGAAAAGAAATTGATGAATCTTATAGAAGCGGGTAAGATTGAAAGTGATAAGCCCACTAATGTCCAAAACGGCAAGTGGCATTGTAATGCTGCTCAAGTATTACTTCATTGCCGATGTGCGGGAAGGAAAGTTAAATCTAAAAAACGGAAGAAATGAAAAAGATTAAAGTGATACAGTATGCCATGATGTTCATTGCCTTATGGACAACACTGTATCTTGTAGATAGCATTGAAGTTAGCAAGAAAGAATTTATTGCTGCTTTTGTATTGGTGACTGTCGTATCAGTGAATTATATCTGTTTTCGATACTACGAAGATAGGAAACAAAATAAAGATAGCCTGTGAAGGTCTGCATTGCTTAATTTTAGTATTTGTCATGTTTATTTAGCCCGGTTCGCCGGGCATCTGCCGGGATAGCCCAGTTGGTTAGAGCGCATGTTTCTACATGAGGTCAGCGGTTCGAATCCGTTTCCCGGCTCAACTCAATCAGAGTTAAGTAACCCGTGAGGGGGAAAATTATGTTTGTATCAATAACAATTCAATCAATGTAGCCGGAAGCGTCTGGCTACGACCTGAAGGAATGGCGGAATTGGTAGACGCAAGTATGCAGATAGATTGAAGAAAGTCATACATAGGTAATCTATCATCCCGGTTCGAGTCCGGGTTCCTTCACAGAGAATTTTTCTTTTTATGTTTAACTAATGTTGCCAGCGAAAAGGACGCTGTAGGGTTAAAGCCCCTGTTATTTGAGTTTTAATTGTTCTATACTATTCCGGTGTGCTTTGAACGGCTATCCGGAAGCAAGAAGCTCGTGAGAGTGCTATTTAATAGTTAATGTCGTGTTTTATTTTGTGTTTGTGTTCTAGGTGAATGGTTCGTGAGAATAGTTCACTTAAAACGGATGGCTGGTGTAATTGGCAGCATACGCAGATATGCGTGATGTGGGTTCGATCCCCACGCCATTCACCCTTCTGATCCTAATTAAATTATAGTAGTTCATGAGTTTTGTTTTGTGTTTGTGATTGGGGTGTATGGTCTGTGAAGATAGTGCACCTTTTTAATTAATCGGGCGGATATGTATATCGTTGGTTGAAACTGCGGTGAGGTGCACCAATATTCCGTGAGACCGGTTCGACTCCGGTTCCGTCCACTAGCATTTACATTATGTATAAATCAGGGAGCCGTACACCCTTCAAAGCGTAGCCGTTCCATAAGGTACATTGGATTATTCATTTTCTTATTTTTCTGCCTGTACAATATCGTACAGGCAGTTTTTACTACCTGAAAATGGCGTTAAAATGGCGAAGTTTCTGTTTGCTAAACTTGTCAATAACGATTACCTTTACTGATGTAATGAGCTAAAAGTCAAACCATTAAATTAGAATTATGACAGCGAGAAAAAACACTGTATCAACGGTTCAGAATGAAGAGAAGAAGAAAAATTCTATCAGACCGCTTCTAGCTTCTGAAATTGAATGTAGGGTTGGTACTATGAAACCGGACGGTTCGGGCTGCTCCTTGCTATTATACAAGGATGCTCGAGTAGACATGAGAATACTTGATGAAGTGTTCGGAGAAATGAACTGGAAACGGCACCATGATGTCGTTAATGGGAATCTATTCTGTACGTTGTCCATTTGGGATAATGAAAAGAAGGAATGGGTGAGTAAACAGGATGTTGGGACAGAATCTAGCACAGAAAAAGAGAAAGGGCAGGCTTCGGACGCCTTTAAACGTGCAGGATTTAACTGGGGAATTGGGCGTGAACTTTATACGGGTCCTTTCATTTGGATTCCACTTGAGAAAAATGAAATATATCAGAGCAAAACAGGTTCTCCTGCTCTATACACCAAATTCAGTGTAAAAGAGATTGGTTATAACGAGCAAAAGGAGATTATTTTACTTGTTATTGTGGACAATAAAAACCGCGTTCGTTTTGCTTATGGTAATACAAAGGAAAAAGTATATGCTCCCAATGTTTCTGCTTCAAACGCTTCGGGCAAAGTATATACTGGTGTAGACCTGGATCGTGCAATTAAACAAATGACTGGTGTTAAAAGCCGCGAAGAGCTTGAGAGAGTTTGGGCTGAACATCCCGAACTTCACAATAATAAGGAGTTCAGAAACATAACTATTGACATGCAGAAAACGTATCCTCCTAGAAATTGATAATAATGATAGAATTAGTGAAATCCAGTGTGGTTTTCAATGAGGAAAACCACACTTATATGCTCGGTGAAAAACAGTTGCAAGGTATAACCGGTATGATTAGCCGGCAGTTGTTCCCTGACAAATATAAAGATGTCCCCGATTTTGTATTGAAGAGAGCTGCAGAGAAGGGTAGCCTTATTCATGCTCAATGCCAGTTTGCTGATGTAACAGGCTTACCTCCTGAAAGTATTGAAGCAGAGAATTATATCAGAATGAGGGTAAATGCCGGATATAAGGCGCTTGCCAATGAATATACCGTTTCTGATAACGAATACTTTGCATCGAATATAGATTGTGTTTGGGAGAAAGCCGGTAGAATTAGTCTTGTTGACATCAAAACTACCCTTCATCTTGATAAGGAGTATTTAAGTTGGCAGTTGTCAATCTATGCTTATTTCTTTGAACTTCAAAATCCATTACTCAAAGTTGATAAATTGTTTAGCACTTGGTTGCGTGGTAATAAACATGAATTTGTTGAAATTAGTCGTAAGTCTGATAAAGAAGTCAAGAAGTTAATGGAATGCGAGAAGAAGGGTGAGCAATATCTATCCAATCTTCCCGTTCCTGCCCCTGATGATGACAAGTTACTTATTCCAATGCAGCTTGTAAATACTATAATCGGGATTGAGGAAGAACTTGCAGATCTAACCAAGATTCAGAAAGATTATAAGGCAAAATTGAAAACTGCTATGCGTGAGAATGGTGTCAAGTCATGGGATGCCGGAAGATTGCGAGTTAGTTATACACCCGCTTCTACGAGTGACAATTTTGATACTAAAAAGTTTCAGGCTGACTATCCGGAATTATATTCTAAGTATATCAAAACAGTTCCTAAAGCTGATAGTATCCGTGTAACAATAAGGGAGGATAAATCATGAGTTTAAATAAATTGATGCTTATCGGGCATGTTGGCAAAGACCCCGATATTAGAATTTTGGAAGCTGGTTCTAAAGTGGCCACTTTCTCCTTTGCCACCACTGAAAAAGGTTATACCCTTGCCAATGGAACACAGGTTCCTGAAAGAACTGAATGGCATAATATTGTTGTTTGGCGTGGTCTTGCCGATGTTGTTGAGAAGTATGTCCATAAGGGAGACAAGTTGTATCTGGAAGGAAAGATAAGAACTCGGAGTTATGATGATAGCAGAGGAATTAAACGGTATATTACAGAACTTTTTGTTGATAATATGGAGATGCTTTCTGTTAAGCCTCAACAAGCGCCACCACCGCCACCTCTTCCGGAACACACCAATAATCAGACTCGAAGTGCGGTGAATGAGTGCCCGCCACCGCCGCCACCAACCAAGGACGATTTGCCATTCTGATAGGTTATGGAAGCAACATTGACGAAGAAAGATGGCAAAATCCAAATGGATAAGTCTTTCGAGTTCATGTGCAGCACACTTCGTAATGGAGAATACACTGTAACCATTAAGAAAAAAACACAGCCGAGAACATTAAATCAAAATGCTCTCATGTGGAAATGGTTTCAGTGTATTGGTGCCTGTTTGCGTGAATACACAGGTGAAGAGTATTGGAGCACTGCTGCTGGAGTTCAGGATATACATGACTTGTATTGTAAGAAGTTTCTTGTGAAACAGGTTCATGTGAATGGTAAGGTGGAAACTATTGTGCGAGGAACAAGTAAACTTAATACTTTAGAGATGCATAATTTCATGGAAAGCGTGAAAATAGATGCGGTCACCGAGTTTGGTATTACACTTCCATTGCCTGAAGACCAGCATTACTTAGATTTTATTCATGAGTACCAAAACCGGTACTAATTAATCCTTTTATAATTTATGATTGCAAATTTGAGAAACTACGAACCCGAGACAATCGAGTTTGTAGTTCCCGATTCTATTCGGGAAAAATTTCCCCCTGTTTTATTTCAGGGTTCTACGAATGTAGATGAATTGATAAAGTTGGTGAATGAGCATTTCAATGCTACATTCCCTGAAAGTGAGGTGACACAACGTTTACTGGATGAATTTGAAATTTCCGAAATTCGTGAAGAGTATTGCATCAAGCAAGAGAATGAGGTCCCCAAACGCGAACGTGAACTGTTGGAAGCCATTGAACGTGCAAAGAAAATTAAGAGTGATGCACAAGACAGGTTAGCTTCTATTAAGACTGAAATTAAAGACCTGGCTGCCGAGGTCAAAAAGGGGACGAGGGAGTATCATCTTTCAAGTAAGAATACGATCCGGTTTGCTCTTGATGGATATTTCCTGTATTATTCATGGGTGAACGGTGAGTTTAAGCTTGTGAAAGCTGAAAAAATTCCTGATTGGGACAAACGTTCTCTTTGGGCACAGGAAGATCGAAACAGAAAAGCGATGCTTGATTTGTTTGGTATTGAATATCCTGAAGTAGAACGTCCTATTGATGATACAGAAGATTATGGGGACAAGTTCGAAGAAGACCTGTCTGATAAACTTCCTGAAGAAGAACCGGAAGACGATGAGTAGATTGCAGCACAAAAAAGGCAGGAAGTCCAACTATGTGAAGCGGCTTGTGAATAATCCAGATTGGGAAGAAGCCAAGCGTAAAGTTCGTATTAGGGACGGACATAAATGCCAGATGTGCGGTAAAGACTTTAATTTAGAGATTCACCACAAAACATACAGGGTTAACGGAAAATCAATCGTTGGTCATGAGCTTGAACATCTTGATTGTCTCGTTACCCTTTGTGGTGACTGTCATTTGAAAGTTCATAAATATCACATCAAATTATGACATACCAGTTAAGAGACTACCAAAAAAGTGCTAGTGATGCAGCGGTCAGCGTTTTTAAATCCAAGGAAAAGAAAAACTACGTGATAGTTCTTCCCACTGGTGCCGGGAAGTCCCTTGTCATTGCCAATATAGCTGCACGGATAGACGGGCCGCTGATAGTGTTCCAGCCTAGCAAGGAAATACTCGAACAAAATTTTGCGAAACTTCAATCATACGGCATATTCGATTGTGGAGTTTATTCAGCTTCTGCCGGAAGAAAGGATATCAATCGTATTACGTTTGCTATGATTGGTAGTGTGATGAAACACATGAGTTTCTTCAAACATTTCAAGCACGTTCTGATTGATGAATGTCATTTAGTGAATCCGGAGAAAGGAATGTATAAGGAATTCTTTGAAGATGAGCAAAGGAAAGTTATTGGGCTGACAGCGACTCCTTACAGATTATGTTCAGGAAGAGGTGGTGCTATGCTTAAATTTATAACTCGTACCCGGCCAAAGGTTTTCACTGATGTTATTTATCACTGTCAGGTGAGTGAACTACTTGCTAAAGGATTTCTCGCAAGTTTGAAATACTATGATATTACAAAGTTGGATTTAAGTAGAGTCAGGACTAATTCTACTGGTGCAGATTACGATGAAAAAAGTCTTCTGCAAGAGTTTGAACGTGTGGACATATACAAAGATATAGTTGGATGGACAAAACGTCTGTTGAACCCCAAATCGGGCATACCACGCAAAGGTATTTTAATATTCACGAGGTTTATTCGTGAAGCTGAAAAACTGGCTTCCGAAATTCCTAATTGTGCGATCGTTAGCGGTTCTACTCCAAAGGAAGAAAGGGCACGAATTCTGAAAGGTTTTAAAGATGGAAGAATAAAAGTTGTTGCTAATGTCGGAGTACTTACAACCGGATTCGATTACCCGGAGCTTGATACGATTGTTCTTGCACGTCCAACCAAATCCCTTTCCCTCTATTATCAAATGGTCGGTCGTGTTATTCGTCCCTGCCAAGGTAAAGAGGGTTGGGTTGTTGATTTGAGTGGGAATTTCCGGCGTTTTGGGCGTGTTGAAGAGTTACGCATAGAACAGCCTGAAAAGGGAAAATGGTGTATAATGAGTCGTGGCCGTCAATTAACCAATGTAGTATTTTAATTATCATGTGGAGAAATTACAAGAAGAAAGAAAAGAAAAAGCCTCTTTTCGAGGTAGAAGGTGTTAAGGTCAAGAAGAAACCTGATCTTGTCGATAAACTAGACAGAATATTTAGTTTATTCATCCGTTATCGTGATACGATGCCTAATGGATATTTTCAGTGTATTTCATGTGGTAAAATAAAGCCTTTCAATAAAGCAGATTGCGGTCATTACATCAACCGCCAACACATGAGTACTCGCTTTGATGAAATGAACTGCAATGCTCAATGTTCACATTGTAACCGCTTCATGGAAGGAAATATTCAGGATTATCGCAGACGTCTAGTTGCCAAGTATGGTGAACGAAATGTGCTGATCCTGGAAGCCAAGAAAAATGTTACTAAGCAATTTAGTGACTTTCAATTAGAAAAGCTGATTACTCATTACAAGGAAGAAGCGAAAAAACTGAAGGAAGCAAAAGGTCTGTGAGTTTTATTACTAATCGGAGTATAATCCCTTAAAATATGGAAAGAAATTCATTCATCTTTTATAAAGGGTGGAGAGAAGCAATCAAGGATTTGCCGGATGATGTCAGGCTGGAGATTTACGAAAGCATAATTGAGTATGCGACAACGGGAAATCTTCGGGGGTTGAAACCTATGGCAAATATTGCTTTCAACTTTATAAAGATAGATATAGACAGGGATACTGAAAAGTATATGTCTATTGTGGAAAGGAATAAGAGCAATGGTTCTAAGGGGGGACGTCCGAAAAGTGAAAACCCAAAAGAACCCAAAGAACCCACAAAACCCACTGGGTTATTTGGAAACCCAAAAGAACCCACAAAACCCGATAATGATAATGAATATGATAATGATTATGTAGATGATAATGATTCTCATTTAAAAAAGAAAGAAACTTCTCCTAAAGGAGAATCAAAGAAAGACGAGCTTTCTTTGTTCCCCGAGGAAAAGATTGATTGGGGTGGGCTAATGGATTATTTTAATTCCACGTTTAAAGGTAAACTTCCTGCTATAAAGTCCATAGATGCAAAACGAAAGAAAGCTATTAAAGCACGTGTCGCACAATACGGGAAGCAAGCTATATTCGATGTGTTCCAATTGGTTTTAGACAGTCCTTTCTTGCTTGGACAAAACGATAAAAATTGGAGGTGCACTTTTGACTGGATATTCTTGCCTACAAAATTTACAAATATTTTAGAAGGTAACTATAATGGAAAACGAACTGATACTGCGGCCACAAGAAGAGAATCGGTTAGCAGTCTTACGGACCTCGCCGAAGAACTACTGCAAAGCTCTATGCCCAAAGAAGGTTGAAGATGTATTTCAAAGTGATGAACCTTCTATTGGCACTATCATAAGAAAGTTTGGTGAACCACAGGCTAGAGCAGTGCTGGTCATATTGATAGCTGATGCCTTGGAGTTTTTCAATGTCAGTAATACAATGTCTGCTACCCAAGTTGCTACTACAGTAGATTTAATCATTGAAGAATATCCCTATATGAAAACTGATGATTTTAAACTGTGTTTCAAGAATGCAATGAAAATGAAATATGGTGAAAATTACAATCGTATTGATGGTTCTATCATTATGGGATGGCTTCGTGAATACAACAAAGAACGTTGTGCTGTTGCTGATAATCAGTCATGGAATACTCATAAGGCTAAATTGTCAGGGGAAACGAGTTTTACAAGTGGCTTGTCGTATGAAGAATACCGGAACGAACTCAAACTTAGAGTTGAGCAAGGAGATGAAGAAGCTGCTAAAGCGTTAAGTCTCTCAAATGAAATAATCTCTTATCTAAACAAAAGAGAATATGGCAAACAAGAAGCAGAAGGTGACAATTTACTGGAACACTAGGCATATCAAACTTGAAGATATTCCTGAAGTGAAAAGAAGAATACGGGAGCGTTTTGGTATTCCTAATCACACAACTGTTAATGGTGAAACGGATTGTTATATCCGTGAGGAAGATATGGAATTGCTTCGGGAAACGGAAAAACGTGGCTTCATTCAAATACGTAATAAGCCCGCATGAAAATGGCGTTAAAATGGCGAAGTTTCTGTTTGCATAACTTGTCATTTTACGATAACTTTACTGATGTAATGAATTAAAAGTCAAACCAATATAATTAAATTATGGAAGTACAAAACATTAGAATTGACCTTATCAGTCCTTCTCCTTTGAATCCGAGAAAGACTTTTGATGAAGCAGCTCTTGAAGAGCTTGCAAGCAACATTGAAAAGCAAGGTTTATTGCAACCTATCACTGTCAGAGTTGCTAAATCCGAGGAGATGACTAACCTAGAAACCGGAGATGTTACCCCATTACCTTACACATACGAAATTGTTTGCGGTGAGCGTCGTTTCCGGGCTGTGTCACTTTTGAAAGCAAAGGAAGATGAAGCGAATGTTGCAAAAATCAAAGCCCATCGAAAAAAGTCGGAAAAATTTCAGACAATATCCTGCATTGTCAGAGAAATGACAGATGATGAGGCTTTTGAAGCGATGATTACCGAGAATCTTCAAAGAAAAGATGTTGATCCCATCGAAGAAGCTTTTGCCTTTGCGCAGTTGGCTGAAAAAGGACGAACTTTGGAAGATATCGCTCTTAAAATAGGAAAGTCTACCCGGTTTGTTTTTGACCGTATTAAATTGAATTCTCTTATTCCTGAACTAAAAGAGCGGGTAAGAAATGGAGATATACCATTGTCCGGTGCTATGATTCTTTCTAAATTGGATGAAGATACTCAAAAAGAGTTTCATGAGGAGGAGGAAGAACAATGTACTACTGCTATGATTCGAGAATTTGTGAGTAATTCTTTCATGGAGCTTGGTAACGCACCTTGGATTAAAGATGATTCCGATAATTGGGAAAATACCGATATTAAATCATGTTCTCAATGTGAGAATAATACGTGTAATCATGGTTGTTTGTTCTATGAAATGAATAGTAAGGATGCTAGATGTATCAATGCTGCTTGCTATGAGAAAAAACAGATTGCTTATGTGACGCGGAAAATTCAACTAGAATATGAACATCTTGTTAAAGTTGGCGAACCTCTTTCATTTGGAAAAACAGTAATTATCGCTAGACGTCCCGATACATATTGGGGAGAAGATAGAAAGGTTTTCTATGAAAAAACTTTGGAAGCTGTTAAACAACTTGGATTTGAAATAGTTGATCCTGATGAAATCTTTAGATGTAAGTGCTGGTATTCAGAAGATGATGAACGCACTTTGAAAATGCTTGAAGATGGAGAAGTTTATCGTTGTCTTTCATTTTTTGGACATTATTCTCCCGAATTTAACGTTAGTTTCTATTATGTTAGAAAAGAAACGGCTTCCTCTACTTCCGCCGTTGCCGATCTAAAAGAGATAGAAAGGGAAAAAATAAACGCCCAATTAAAAAGAGCGAAGGATATAGTCAAGGAGAAGTCTGCTGAAGAAATGCGCAAGTGGGCGCAAGAGAAAACATATTATCAGAGAACAAAAGAATTCTCTGAAAATGAACAACTTGTTTTTGATGTGCTGGTTCTTAGCGGTTGTAGCAGTACTTATCTTGAAAAACTGAATTTAAAAAAATGGAATGGTGAGAGTGATTTTGTAAATTATGTCAAGAACAACCAAGCTGACCGACACCAATGGTATAGAGCCTTTATTGCTGAATGCTTATCATCGAATAATGTGAATTTCTACTCCTATTTGCAAAAGTGTCAGAAAATCCTTTTTGCAGAACAATATCCGGATGATTTCAAAGCGCTCTCTAAGAAACTTGCGGATTCATATGATAAGAAAGAAAAGAAGCTCAAAGAAAGACTGAAAGAACTAAATAACGATAACACAGAGGAAGCCTAGTGGTTTCCTCTCTTTATTGACGCACTTATGAAAACGTGGACTGACGAACAACTTGCTATACTTGACAGTGAGTACCCGACTGCTGATTTAAAAGAACTTGCTAGGCGTCTTGATAAAACACTTAGTGCTGTTAAAACAAAGGCCTTGATTCGAAAACTTAGGCGCTCTCCGAGAATCTCGTTTTGGAATAGTGAGAGACTTGATAAATTGAAAAAGTTGTATCCCAATCATACTAATGAGGAAATAGCACAGATATTAGGTACCACTTATTCTGCTGTAAATGGAGTTGCATTTAAATTACGGCTCTTTAAATCTAAAGAATTTAAATTTCAATGCGCTTCTAAAAGCTTCTTTCCCAAAGGCCACCAACCGATGAACAAGGGACGTAAGCAAACGGAATATATGTCAGAGGAACAATTAGCAAAAACGAAAGCTACTCGATTTAAGAAAGGACATGTCCCCAAAAATCATAAACCAGTCGGTTATGAACGCATAACTCGTGACGGTTACATTGAAGTGAAAACTGCCGAACCGAATGTCTTTGAACTTAAACATCGGCTTGTATGGATTGAGCATAATGGAGAAATCCCCCCTGGTTATAATATTCAGTTTAAAGATGGCAACAGGCAAAACGTTTCCATTGAGAACCTTTACATGATTAGTCGTTCTGAACAATTAAAAAAAGAGAATTCTTTGTATGCCCGATATCCGGAAGATGTTCAGTACCTAATCAAACTAAAAGGAGCTTTGAATAGACAAATTAATAAAGCAACAAAAAAGAATGAATCATGACTGATGGAGCAATAGATAGATTGAAAGAAATGGTTAATAAACCATTCCTTTATCAGAATGAAGAAGTTGTAATTCTCAATTACTGTGACGGTACCGGTGATGATGGTACCGAAGTTGAGATATACTTGAATAATGGCAAAGTATTGGTATTTAGTATGTTTGATTTGGCTTCCAAATTGAATCGTTTTCGGCCAATAACAAACACAGTTGTCGTGTTGGCTAATGAACGGTTGAATAAGGTGTCTACAGTGAACCCTACCATTTTACAAGATTTGAGGAATTTGGTTCTTCAACAAATTAAGGATGTGAAAGAAGATCCTAGTAAAGTGAGCCAAGCAAAACAAGTTTTCCAAGGGGTTAATACCGTAATCAATCTTGCTAAGACAGAATTAGAGTACAGGAAATATTTAGATACAACAGACCCCTCAAAATAAATAATAGTATGCTGATAGATAAAGAATATGTTCATTGGTTTCGCATCAGAGACCAACCTAATAGAATCGTGTGAGATTATTCATAGTCTAACAATTTAACCCGATCGATATGATAACATTGAATAGGTTTGCCCAGAGATGCTTGAATATCATGAGGAAGCGCTTTAAGATGAATGAGCATAGCTCAAGAAAAGCGTTTAGCATAAGAATTGAAGCCGTTTGGAGAAAATTCGATATTGCTTCTAAATATAGGAGTGATAATCTTCCTAAATATTCGGAAGATGAAGAATTGGCAGCCGAGATGATAATTTACCTTGTTGCCTATTTAAAAAGATTTGGTTGTGAGGACATTGAACAGCTTATCAAAGATAAGATAGAGTTCGATGATAGAAAAAATGATTAGGTGTTGTTACTGACTGTTTGTGTTGTTGATTTTGTGTTGTTGATTTTAATATAGTTAGTTATGACAGAGATTATTCAAGTCTGCCTACTTGATTTTAATAAGGGGCAGCTCACGGGATTGCCGAAAAATCCACGTTTTTTTCGTGATTACCGCTTTGAAGCGATGAAGAAAAGCATTCAGGATTCGCCAGAGATGCTTGAGCTTCGAGAACTTATAGTTTTTCCCTACAATGATGGCAGATATATTGTTGTTTGTGGTAATTTACGTTTGCGAGCTTGCAAGGAGTTAGGTTATAAAGAACTGCCTTGTAAAATTCTGGCACCTGATACCCCCGTTAAGAAGTTGAGGGAATATGCCACTAAAGATAATGTCAATTTTGGTGAGAATGATTTGGACGTTATGGAAAACGAGTGGAATAAGGCGGAACTCCAAGATTGGGGCATCGAATTTGCCCCGGAGAAGAAAGAGGATGAATTTAAAGAGCGCTTCGATGCCATCACGGATGATACAGCCATTTATCCTCTCATTCCAAAGTATGACGAAAAACATGAGTTGTTTATCATCACCTCAAGTAATGAGGTAGATAGCAACTGGCTTCGTGAAAGGCTGGACATGCAGCACATGAAGTCGTACAAAACCGGGAAAATAAGTAAATCCAATGTAATTGATATAAAAGACGTTCGCCATGCCCTGCAAGATAGTAATACCAAGTCATAAACGCCATGACCGGGTGTTCGCTAAAAAGTTGGTGAACGATCCTATCATTTGCGTTGCTGAAAGTCAAGCTGACTTATATCAACAATTTAACCCGGAATGTGAAATTGTTACTCATCCTGACGACGTTATGGGCCTCATCCCGAAACGTAACTGGATGGCAAAGCATTTTGGAGAACTTTTCATGCTTGATGATGATGTCCATGCCTGCAAACCTATTTATGTGGAAAAAGGAGAACCTAGCCGGATAAAGGATAAAGATAAGATAACCAATATCATTCAGTCATTATTTGAGATGGCCAGTATGATGGATGTACATCTGTTTGGCTTCACCGCTCGGATATCGCCGGTAATGTATGATGAATCCGCTTTTCTTTCTCTTTCGAAAATGATAACCGGTTGCAGTTATGGAGTAATCTATAACAAAAACACTTGGTGGAATGAGGAAATACGTTTGAAGGAAGATTTTTGGATTTCTTGTTACATGAAGTACAAAGAACGTAAGGTTTTAACCGATTTGCGGTATAATTTTGAGCAAAAGAACACTTTTGTAAACGCTGGTGGGCTTGCTTCTATAAGGAATCAGGAAGAGGAACGTAAATCTATCCTCTTTATCAAAAAGAATTTTGGTGATAGTATTTTGCTAAAGAGTGCAACCACTAATGGGAAAGACAAAACAAAGCAGCTCGTTCAATATAATATATCATGCAAATTCAAATTCTAATAGTCTGTAAAAAAGGCGTTTAAATGGCGTCCATTCTGTTTGTCATATTCGCCTTTTTTAGCTAATTTTACTGATGTAATAAACTAAAAGTCAAACCATTAAATTAGAATTATGATTATAAGAACAGTTTGCGGATATGATTTCTTTGAGGTGAGTTCTGCAATGCAGAAAGCCATTAGGCGAGCCGACACCGGGGTAGCCGGCTTTTTTGCATTGGAACTTTGGGCGAGTGGGTACCGCGATTATGTGTGGAAGCGTCTGTTTACCATTAGTGCTGAAGATTGCTATGGAATCATTACTAAAGAGATAGAAGCATTGTGGCAGGGGCATGAGCTGGTAAACAAGACTGCTACTGAACCCAAAGGGAGGATATTTGTCAGTAAAGCTGTTATTCTCCTTTGTGAATGTAGAAAGAATCGTGATGCGGATCATTTGCAAAACTTCATCTATGATAGAAAGGATATTGATATAGAAAAGTGGATAAATGATGTCAGGCGTTACCCTATTCCTATTCCAGATTACACTTTCGATGTACATACACGAAAGGGTAAAAAACATGGGAGAACCAAAGAAGAATTCTTTCAGGAAGAATACAAGGCGTTACAACCTCGTGTTCCTGGTTTATTCGATGATTTGGTTCAACCCAGTCAACCAAAGTTATTTAATGATGAAACCACGGCTAAGTAGCTGTGGTTTCATCATTTTTCATATAAGTCAAACCAATTTAATTAAAAAAATGAACACGTATTACAAATTTGCGCCAAATGTATTTTTGGCAAAGTGTGATGAGAAGCACGAAAAAGGTGAAACTATTGAAGTTACCACCAAGTATGGAAAAGAAAATGAATGTATTGTTTTCAACCTCATTTACGAACGTGATGGATTCTATTACTACTCAATCGTACGGGCTGATGGCTTTAATGTGCAAGAGTGGGCCAAACAAAGAGCTGAACGTCGTCATGAATGGGCTACATCTGCTGTACAGAAAAGCTGTGAATATTACAACAAGTCCAATAAAGATAAGGATTTTCTTTCTCTAGGTGAGCCTATCAAAGTGGGACATCATAGCGAGAAGCGACACAGAAAAGCGATAGATGATGCGTGGAACAATATGGGGAAAAGCGTTGAGTTTAGCGATAAGGCTGCCGAACATGAAAGAGTTGCGAAGTATTGGGAAAAAAGGGCTAATACGATAAACTTGTCCATGCCGGAAAGTATAGATTTCTACGAACATAAGTTGGAACAAGCAAAAGAATATCACGAAGGATTGAAGTCCGGTAAGTACCGACGCGAGCATACATACGCTATGGCTTATGCCAATAAAGCAGTAAAAGAGGCTAAAAAAAATTATGACCTTGCAGTAAAGCTGTGGGGCGATGTTTAATAATTTGTAGTATCTCAAATAATTTACTATGAGAGAATTATCAAAAGAAACCTCATTACAAAGGGTAATGAGGGCTTCAGGTCGTGTACCTGTACAATGCTCATGCAGTGTTTGTAAACAACAATGTCATACGCCATGTTTAGGTACTCCTGATGATATTGAACGAATTATTGATGCAGGTTATGCCGACAGGTTAGCGCTGACGAACTGGGCTGCTGGTATATTCTTAGGGGTTATTAATATTGCTATTCCGATGATTCAGCCCGTTGCTGGTAAGGAGTATTGTGCTTTTTTCGAGAATGGACTGTGTATCTTACATGATAAGGGTTTGAAGCCCACTGAAGGACGTTTGTCTCATCACACAGTCAGGAAGGATAACTTCAATCCTGCTATGAGTATTGCTTGGAACGTTGCAAAAGAATGGCTGATGCCGGAGAATGAGGATGTACTTTCTCGTGTAGTAAATAAATTCTTGAATGCGAGGAAGCCATGAATGTGTGTCAATCAATACCTCGTAGAGATTGTAAGGTGTTTGCTAAATGTGGAGCAAAATCCTTATCACATTGCCGGCGGCACCGCGAAACTGATGAGAAGTGTAAAAGTTGTACTCTAATTCGTCGTAAGCCGCGTAATCGGATTATAGATGATTCAGGACGTGAAATGAAAAAATGTACCCATTGCGGAAATTACTTCTACTTGAACCGGTTCTACAATCGTATAGTGGTGAGAAAAGGTAAGGAATATCATTTGTTGACTTCCTGGTGCCGTATGTGTATGTCACAGATTAATAATCAGAGGGCAAAGAAGAAAAAGTGACTTGTCTATTAAATTTTTTGTATGAAATATTATGCTTCAGTCAGCTTTGGAAAGGATTCCTTGGCAATGCTTTTCATGCTAATAGATAAAGGATATCAGTTGGATGAAGTCGTTTTCTATGATACAGGTATGGAATTTCAGGCAATCTATAACACTCGTGATGCTGTTCTTCCAATTCTTAAAAAACTTGGCATTAAATATACAGAACTGCATCCGGAGCAACCTTTTCTTTGGACAATGTTTGAAAGGCCGGTTAAGAAAAGAGGGACCAATATTATCCATAAAAAAGGATATAGTTGGTGTGGGGGAACATGCCGGTGGGGAACGAGTGAAAAACTTCGTGCATTGAAAGCTCACACAAAAGACGGAATTGATTATGTCGGTATTGCTGCCGATGAGACCCATCGCTTTGAAAAGGAAAAACGACCAAATCGGGTTTTACCACTTCGTGATTGGGGCATTACTGAAGCAGATGCACTCCAGTACTGTTACACAAAAGGCTTTGTTTGGCATGAGGATGGAGTAAGGCTATATGAACTACTTGATCGTGTGAGTTGCTGGTGTTGTGGAAATAAGAACTTGAAGGAGTTGAAGAATATGTATTTGTACCTTCCATGGTATTGGAAAAAGCTGAAAGAACTTCAGTTAAATACCGATAGACCCTATCGGCGTAATAGTGGAGAAACCATTTTTGATTTAGAGGAAAGATTTAAACGTGAAATGCAACAAAAATAGTTATTATGATTCCCTTATGTATAAATGGAAAAGATTATTATGATCGAGAAGAAGCACTTGCTGCTTGGTTCGAGGAATGGTTAATGAAACAAGACTTTGAGCAAGATCTTATTGATCGAGAGCTGGAGCTTGAATATCGAAAGACTCATCCTGATTGGAACACTCCTTATGTGATGTATGGTGTTCGTAAAAAACATAAGTGTATCCAAAAGAATGAAATTGCCGTGTTTTATGACTTGTTACCGAGACAAAAGCGTGCTCGTACTGCTGAAACACATTGGTATAAAGTATTGTACAAGAGAAAGGCCACTCCTGAAGAAGTTGAGTCACTCGAGGCTGGGGAATATACCCGTAGATATTTGGTGTATTCCCTGTTTATTGAGAAGAAAATGACTCTTGACAAGGCTTTATCTCTTATAGTTGCCGATGATAAATTATTAGGAATTGCTGATAATACCATCTCTGAAATTGTAACAGCCTTTGAGACTTTCTTTAACCGTAAATTTAGAATTTATAAACCCGAGTTTACAACTCAACTTAATTTATTTACAGATTAATATGAAAACAACAATTATTTCATGTGTGATTTTGTTTGTGTTCCTGCTATATGTAGGACACTTTTCTATAACAATCAAGCCGTTCACAGCCCAACTTCCATACTGGAATCGTTCGCTCGGACTGTTTTTGTTGATCCTCTCTTTTATAGTGTATAATGCCGGTGAACATGCAAAAGGCTATCTTGATGGATTAAGAGAGAGTGAGAGAATAATACTTGAATTGTTGAAGAAAAAGACCGAGTAAAATGGCGTTAAAATGGCGAAGATTCTGTTTGCTAAACTTGTCAATAAAGATTACCTTTATAGACGTAAAGCATTAAAAGTCAATCAACATGAAGAGGAATGAAAAAATAGAAAAATTAGAAAGACTAGGTATTTTCAATCAATGGAAATATAATACAGAAAGAGCAAATGAGACATTTAATATTGAGTGTCCTGACTTCTCAATGACAAATGAAGAGCGGATGAACAATTTGTTAGATGTTGATTGCTGTTTTCATCGGTTTCTAGCTATTTCATTCCCTTTTAATGGTACTCCTGAAGGCGTTGCTTTTTGGGAGAATATTGCAAAAAAATAATCGAACTTAATTGAATTGAAATTATGAGTAAAAAAGATTTAATAGAGCAGAACATCACAAGAGTTCAAGAATATGTGAGGGAACTGATTGAAGATGCAAAGTGGAATAATGGTGTTTCGGAAACTCTTGAATCTACTTCAATAATTGTAGGTAATAGTGATGATATCTATGATTTTGCAATTTTATTTGCTTCTAATAGTGAATGTGTTTATTGTGAATTCATAGATAGTAAAATAGAGTACATTGATTGTGAATTAGATTGTGAAATATGCCAATTTGAAGGAAGAATAATTTTTCAATATATAAACGGAAAATTTCATAATCCTGCTAGTCAAATTATCGAACTATCAAAGTTGCTGATGAAAGGCGAATTAAGAGACACAAAAAGTATCTTTTGTTCTATGGTACTTCGATTAATGGATACTGAAGAATACAGTAACAATTATTGTAAATCTTTGGATTTAGTTCTGAGGCTGTTTCCTGAAATAGATGGAGAATTATTAGAAAAGGAATTGGATAGATATATTTAAGCATTACAAGGATGAGTAAAATGAATTTAAATGAATTAAGAGACAAAGCATATAAAACAGCTTGTGAACATGGGTTTCACGATCAAGAGCTAAGTAACAATCATTTTCTTTGCCTTGTGATTTCTGAACTGATGGAAGCTGTGGAAGCAGATAGAAAAGGAAGGCGTGCTAATGTTGATCGGTATAATAAGAAGATTGCTAACAGCCGCATTTGTCAAGGATTGGATTCTGACATTCCCAAAGAGCGCGGTTACGAAGTTGCATATAACGAAACCATTAAAGGTTCAATCGAAGAAGAATTAGCTGATGCTGTTATCCGCTTGCTTGATCTTGCAGGACTTCGAGGAATAAACCTTGAACTTGCCAATGGAGATATTGATGACTGTATTGAAGATATGGCAGAAGCCTGTAAAGGCGAAACTTTTACCGAATCAATCTATTCCATCTCTACACTTCCTGTTAGGTATGACGGAATATTTGATTTTCCTACAGCCGTGAATGATATGATACTATCTATCTTCGGGCTTGCCAAGCACTTAGATATAAACCTGCTTTGGCACATCGAGCAGAAAATGAAGTATAACGAACTCCGTGAAAAGATGCACGGGATGAAGTATTAACTCTCAAATCAAAAAAATGGATGATAAACGAAAACAAATATTGGTAGATTACATATCCTACCTGTATACGACGGGTAGGAGCTATGATAGCATCGGGAAATACATCAAATATGTGACTGATTTTCTTGAAAATTCCGAAGAAATCAATCGTCATGGTTATTATAAATATAAACATAAAAATGCTGATGCTATGGTGCGCCATTCGTTTATGTGTGAGGCTGTTTGTGATTTATTGTCTTATCTTAAAATCGGATATGGCCGACGGGAAAAGGCTGTAAAGCCTTTGGAGAAACTTGAGGTTATTTCAGAGAAGAATAAGAAACTGCTTAATGATTTTATAATATGGTTGACTGATAACAATGATTATTCCTCTCACACAATTGATGTCTATTATACCTCGTTGAGAAAATATTTTGAATACGCCAATGAACTAAATATGGATAATTGCAGACGATTTATAAAAAGCCTTGAAGAGGAAAAACTTTCTCCAGCTACCATTCGATTACGTATTACAGCCATTGAGAAGTTCTCCAAATGGGTGAAGAAACCTATTGAACTGAAACGACCTAGAATGAAACGCAAGTTGGATGTAAACAATGTGCCGACAGAAGAGGAATATAATAGGTTACTGGAGTATCTGAAAACAAAACTCAACAAGGATTACTATTTCTTCATTAAGGTATTGGGTACTACAGGAGCTCGGCTCTCGGAGTTTCAGCAATTCACGTGGGAGGATATAGCGGCCGGCGAAGTTGTTTTGAAAGGGAAAGGGAACAAGTATCGGCGTTTCTTTTTCCAAAAGCAATTGCAGAGGGAAGTGAAGGACTATATAAAGGAGACAGGCAAGTCCGGTACTCTTGCTGTTGGGAGATTCGGGCCGTTGACTCAAAGAGGTCTTTCACAGCATCTGAAAGTATGGGGTAAACATTGTGGTATTGATTCGAAAAAAATGCACGCTCACGCCTTCCGGCACTTCTTTGCTAAAATGTTCCTGAAGAAAACCAAAGATGTAATTCAATTAGCAGACCTTCTTGGTCATGGTAGTGTAGATACAACAAGAATTTATTTACAAAAAAGTTATGATGAACAACAAAGAGACTTTAATAAAAACGTTACGTGGTAGTGTAGCCCAGCTCAATGAATTGTCGGATATGACTGAAGGCATAGATGTTTATGACGCTGCCGGATATGTTGATACTGAATTTCTTATGGAAGCGCTTTCCTGTGTTAATACTTTCATGGATGCGAGTAATATGGTTATTGCGAAAATATCTTCGCTGTTAGCGCCAGACGCTCCAGATGATGAAAAGAAGAAGCAGGCTGATGAAGGTAAGAAATGGAATGTGGAAGAAATACTGAAACATTGTACTCTTGAGGATAGTGTTCTCAAACTTCCGAAAGTACAATTCAATAAGAAATCCTATGCTGAAGCAAAGAAATGGATAGAAGAAGCTGGCGGCTCATGGCAGGGAGGTAAGATACAGGGATTCACATTTCCTTTTAATCCGGAACGTGTGTTCTCCATCTTGAAAGAAGGTAAGCGATGCGATTTGCAAAAAGATTTTCAGTTCTTTGAAACACCTGCTGATATTGCAGACTGGCTGGTAATGCTTGCCGGTGGAATTCACGAAACAGATACCGTACTTGAACCAAGTGCCGGACGTGGTGCTCTGATAAAAGCGATTCACCGGTCGTGCCCGTCAGTAACAGTTGAATGCTATGAACTGATGCCAGAAAACAGGGAGTTTCTTCATACACTTGATAACGTAATATTGCTTGATGAAGATTTTACGAAAGACAGTGTAGGACATTACACTAAAATTATTGCTAATCCTCCGTTTTCCGGTAATCAGGATATTGACCATGTAAGACTTATGTATGAACGCTTGGAAGAAGGTGGAATTCTTGCAGCTATTACCAGTCAGCATTGGAAATTCGCGTCTGAAAAGAAATGTGTTGACTTCCGGGAATGGTTGGAAGAAGTTCATGGAGAAGTTTTTGAAATCGGAGCAGGTGAATTCAAGGAAAGTGGAACGACTGTTAGCACTATGGCAGTTGTAATAAAAAAGTAATTCAAAACTAGTAATGAAGAAAATGATATTAATATACACTCTTCTCACTTTGATAGTGGGGTGTGCTTCACCGAGAAAATATAAAGAGAACCGCTTTACAAAACAGTTTCAAGAAGTGGATTCGATGTTTAATGAAAAGTACAAGCTACATGAAGATTAAGTACATACGATTGAAAGATAAAGAGCATGTTTGCGACTATTGGCTTATACTCGCTTATCGTTCGCTTTTACAGCGTGCAAGAAAAAGCCGGAAACGGAAAGAGTTTGCTCGAAGAATAATTCGACTTTGCAAAGGTTCAGATAAGCGAATAACGGATATATCAGATGATTATAGATTTTGGACTGCCAAAGAAATGTATGATACTATCGTCAGTAAATAACTCTCAAAACAGAATAGTATATGAAAATAATAGCAAAACAAGGTTCAGAGCTTGAGAAGCTACTGAAACAAATGAATGAACGGCTTTTGCGTGAACAAGATGAAGCTAAAGATATGATTCAGGAATATTGTGGTTCAAGACCAGATAGTATCGGTTATGTTTGGGCGTTTGGCTTCACTGCCGAGTGGTTTTATACACTTATCGGTTTTGAAAATAAGGAGTTTGTTCCTGAAAAACTGATTCCGAATAATGATGATAAGAAGCATCTGTGTTGGAAAATCAATAAACGAAAGAAGGAGGGTCGAGAATTTATTGATAAATGGTGTAGAAAATTTCGAGGTATAGATGGTAGACCTCTTAATAAATTGGGGATTCCGGTAATGCACGAAGAAACAGGACGCTATTTCCATTGGCTCCCACTTGAAAAAGATGGTGTTTATTACGTTTCAGTAGGTTCTTCCATTCTTGAATGTATGCCATCGGCAAAAAGTGAGCAGTTTGAGATAGAAGTTTAACGTATAACAATGAAGAAAGGAGCCAATATGTTTGAGCCAAAAACAAAAGCCATTACCCGATGGGGACTTACTATTCGAGGTACTGATGTGTTTTTTCCAAAAAAGGAAACAACTATAAAAATTGGAAGATTGACACTAAAGATGAATCCGGAAACTCGAATGTTTGAGGAATACCGGCTTTGGGATTTAACTTCGGGTGTTCCTGAATTGATTGATGAACAGAGATTTGATAGAACGATTTTAATTCAATAAAAGATAGAGATGAACGAAAATATTGAATTACCTGAAGAAAAAGAACCATTGCTGATAGGCAAGGATACGAATGGGAAAATTGTGATCCAAAAAGGAAAACAGAAAATCATTGTTCATGCTTGGGAAATAAAACTTTTAAAGAAGATAGTTTTTTGCATAACTGAAGAATAACGATAAAGAAATGAAGAAAAATAAAGGATTTACAACACCATGCTATATGGCTGTTAAAGACGGAAATCACGCTAATCGTCTACTGATAGCATTAAAAAGTATAGGCGACAGAAAAGTATATGGAATACCAGAGAATATTACATATCCTTGTGTTTGTGGAGTATCCACGAACATTATATCATTCGGTGAATTGAATGATTTAGCCGGATTCATTAATTGTGAAGAAAGTGAGGATTTGTTTCTTGCTTTAGCATCCCTGCGAAATGATTCAGATATTCATCAATGGTTTACTGATGGTGAGAAATGGGTAATCAGCGATATCCATTCTCTTCTTGAACTAAAAGAGTATTTCCAGTTAATTAAATTCGACTACTCAAAAACTCACAAGGCAACAGCCGAAGAACTTATCAAGCATTTTAATTCGTAACAATGAAGTAATGAACATCGGATTAATTGACGTTGATGGTCATAACTTTCCAAATTTCGCTCTTATGCGTGCCTCTGCATATCATAAAACGAAAGGAGATCAAGTAGAATGGGCTACACCTTTCAGCAGATACGACAAGGTGATGGCAAGCAAAGTGTTTACTTTCACTCCGGATTTCAACTATCTGACATTGCAGGCTGATGTAATCGAAAAAGGTGGTACCGGGTATAAAATTGCAAGCAGACTTCCTGAAGCAGTGGAGAACAGTTCATTGATGGACTACTCCATTTATCCCCAATATCCTTTTTCCATACAGTTTTTTAGCAGGGGATGTATTCGGAAATGCCCGTTCTGCCTCGTTCGTGAGAAAGAGGGATACATTCAGACCGTTGAGCCGGTGGGGTTGAACCCGAAAGGAAAGTGGATTGAAGTGTTAGACAACAACTTTTTTGCGAACCCGGAATGGAAAAATGCCGTAAGCTATCTTTTGAAAACTAGACAACCTATAAAGTTACATGGCGTAGATGTTCGCATAATGGACGAAGAACAGGCGTATTGGTTGAATAAACTAAAGATGAAACAGAATATTCACATTGCTTGGGATTTACCTCAAATAGATTTGACTGATCGGCTGAAAGAAATGATCAAGTATGTGAAGCCTTATAAGATTACTTGCTATGTCTTGGTCGGCTTCAATTCTACCATTGAGCAGGATTTGTTTCGGCTTAACACATTGAGGAGTTTAGGTATTACTCCGTTTGTTCAACCCTACCGGGATTTCACGAATAAAAGAAAGCCTAAACAATATGAGTTAGACCTTGCAAGGTGGGCAAATAAAATGTGGCTGTTTAAGTCATTTGACTTTGTAGACTTTTCGCCTCGTAAGGGATTTAGATGCGATTATTATTTAAAGCAATTTGCGTAAAACTAATAAAAATGAAAGCAATAACAATAAAACAACCGTGGGCCTCTTTGATAGTCCACGGTATTAAAGACATTGAGAACCGTACTTGGCCGTGTCCTAAGAAATATTTAGGGCAGAGGGTACTGATTCATGCAAGCGGTAAACCTTTGAATTACGATAATTTCTATGATTCAATACTTACCAATGAGCAGTTATTGGCATTACCGGAAAACAAAGAGTGGAAAGATTTTAGTTTTTGTACAGGCTCCATTATCGGTAGCATTGAGATAGTGGATTGTGTACAGAATCATTCTTCCATCTGGGCTGAAAAAGAAGTTTATAACTGGGTATTAGCTAATCCAATACTTTTTGAAAGTCCTATTGAGAATGTAAAAGGTAGACTTTCTTTTTGGGATTATCTTGGTATCAAATAAGTAGAAATTGAACGTTCTGAATGCGGAAGTATAGAGAAAACTGTTGAATAATACAACCACTCTTTTCCCTATATTCTTGTACAGTTACAATAAATATAATAATTGGGTATATAATCATTTGTTTGTAGAATCAGCTATAAATTCATGAAAAAGAGAGTTAATAGTCTGAATTACGATTTCTTTTTCTGTATCATATCCAGATATAGGAAGTTCGAGGGCAATAATGTTATTGAATATATCAAATTTCTTTAATAAAGAAATTGTTTTGAGAGTTGATTGCGAGCTCATTGAATTGAATAGTATGACTGTTAACTCATCTGAGGATAATTGTGCTCTAAATATTTTAGAATAGTCATTGGGGTATTTAAAATTTTGGATTGAATCCAACAGATAATATATGTTTCTATGGTATTGCCCTAAATATTGTCCATATTGCCCATATAAATAATCTCCGACATTTCTTATGAACTTATAGAGCTGTTGGTATCTTTTTTCTATACAAATCCTATTACAGATTGATGCAACAATTATACGATACATTTCATGAATTTTGCTTGACATTATTATGCCTTTTATTTCGTATATAGTATCGTAATAATATTTGGGATCCCTACTTTTTAATAATACATTTAATTCTGTAGTTGAATGAACTCCAAACTTAGTATAAATCTCCAGAAATGCTTGCTCGTCTAACTTACTGACTTGTGTTAATTCTGATGGAAATTTTTCTCCATCTTTTATAAAATGATATATTACATAAGCATAGAATAATGAACGCGCTTCATGTGCGTATGCTTTGAATGCTTCAATTCCTGTTTTCTCAATTTGGTGTTCAGTATATTTGTTGGTGTCGACTTGATGCTGATATAATCCCAACAAATTATAAAATGTTGACCTTTCATTATCAATTTGTCTATTTATTTGTGAGTCTTTTATTGTATAAAGTACTCCAATGAAAGCAAGTAATCCTGTAATTGAACCTAAATAACTGCCGAAATCAGCAAAATCATTATGATTATAGGACAGTCCGTGATGAAATCTATATACATATACTAATATTAATATTAGAGTAAATATGGCTGTTGCAATTAATGCGTATTTGATTATATCTATTTGCGGTCTTTTCATTTTATTTGATTTTATATTTTATACAGCTACAAATGTAGTGTATTCTATTTTGAAGTTAATGTTTTTTTGAGTTTTTTACTAACAATATGTTGAATTTGGATATACGAGAGTTTGATATATCCTTTATTTTTTTGTGATGATGAGAAGAATGATTGTAACCGGCAGTGAGGGGTTTATAGGAAAAGCCCTTTGCCGCGAATTGACAAAAAGAGGTGTTGAAGTCATAGGACTTGATCGAAAGTCTGGTACTGAAGCCACAAAAGTATGTGAGCTCCTGAAAAATGGGGGTATTGATTGTGTGTTCCATTTGGCAGCGCAAACTAGTGTGTTTAATGGAAACCTGGAACAGATCAGGAAGGATAACATTGATACTTTCATGCGAGTAGCTGATGCTTGCAATCAAAATCATGTGAAGTTAATATATGCCAGTTCGTCAACGGCTAATCCGGAGAATACCACTTCTATGTATGGAATAAGCAAGTATTTCGATGAACAGTATGCATCTATCTATTGTAAGGCTGCGACCGGGTGCCGGCTGCATAATGTATATGGACCTAATCCGCGAAAAAGAACTCTTCTCTGGTTCCTGATGGAAAAGGAAAACGTGTCATTATACAACTGTGGTCAGAATATCCGGTGCTTCACTTACATAGATGATGTCATTGAGGGGCTTATCTATTCGGTGGGTTGTAACCGGCAACTTATCAATATTTGTAACGTCCAACCTGTGACTACTATGTATTTTGCTTCTTTAGTAAGATACTACAAACCGCTTGAAATTGAGCTAATTAATGAAAAACGGGATTTTGACAATTTAGAGCAGTCGGTGAACCGGGATATCTATTTAGTACCTTTGTCTTACACATCTGTCGAGGACGGAGTAAAGAAGATCTTTGATGAAAGGAAAGGGAAAGATATGTCGTATTGATGACTGGGATAAGCCGGAAGCGGTGAAATATAAGAGCTGGTCTCATCAGGAACGGTTATGTGATCTGAAAGAAAAGGTATCACTTCATAAAAAGGGTGATATCTATTACATCTCCCAGTTCACCCGTTCCAAGACTGGTACCAGCTTTTCAGAAATTAAACAGTCGGAGGAACTTGCATCATTCTTTGCAGAGAGAGCGTGTGAGTTTCTCCACCGCTTCATAGTAGGGGGATATGAAGGATGGTGTATAGTCACCACACCGCGACGGAGACACAACGAGGGCTTTCATTTTTCAACCTCTATCTGTACGAAAATTGCGGGGGCGGTGAAAATACCATTCTATGAGAATGCAATCCAGTGCCTAACTAAAGATAGATTGAATCCAGAATTCTTTCTTCTTCGTCCGATAAAGGAAAAGAAAATAATAGTGTATGATGACATATTAACAACTGGCAGCACACTGCTTGCCACCTATGAGCTTTTAAAGGATAGAGAGCAGCTTCTTTTTCTCGTAGGAATAAATAACAAATGATATGGGAAAGCAAGAGAAACCATTAACATTCAAGCAAGAGAAATTCTGTAAATACTACGTTGATACAGAAGGTAATGCTAGTGAAGCATATAGGATGTCTTATGATGCGTCAAAGATGAAACCTGAAACGATTTGGAGTGCTGCTAGCAGATTGTTAGCCAATAGCAAGGTTAGTGCAAGGATAAGTGAGATTAAGCAACAGAGGGCGAAAGAGACTGAAGTAGAGAGGAAAACGGTCGAGAAGGTATTAATGGATATTGTACTCGCTGATCCCGATGATTTACATTATGTAGACCCTGTTACCGGGAAAACAAAGATGAGAAGTCCGTCCCAACTTCCAAAGCGCGCCCGTAATGCGTTGAAGAAGATTCAGAATAATAGAGGAGTGGTTAATTATGAGTTCAACGGCAAGACAGAAGCCGCCCGGATTCTTGGTGCCTGGAATGGATGGGAAGCCGATAAGAATGTCAACATCAAAGGTGGAGACGGAAATAAAGTCGGTGAACTTCGTATCGGATTTGAAGATAATGAGAATTCGGAAGAATAGAACAATTTGAACTGCAAAATCCGGTATTCATCCTACGGAGAAACCTTACTTTTAGAACAATATGGTTATAAATTATAAGAAGCTAAATCCTAACGGATTCTATCTATTGAAGTACTTGAATGATGAGACTATCCGTTTTATCATTCTCTATGGAGGTTCATCTTCCGGTAAGTCGTATAGTGTGGCACAAACAATACTGATACAGACATTACAGGATGGTGAGAACACTCTTGTCATGCGTAAGGTAGGAGCTTCTATTCTCAAAACCATTTATGAAGATTATAAGGTCGCTGCGATCGGTCTTGGCATCTCCCATTTGTTCAAATTTCAACAGAATACTATTAAATGTCTGGTAAATGGTGCGAAGATAGATTTCTCCGGTCTTGACGATCCGGAGAAGATAAAAGGTATCTCTAACTATAAGCGAGTTCAGTTAGAGGAATGGTCAGAGTTCGAGCATCCGGATTTCAAGCAGCTACGTAAGCGTTTGCGTGGTAAGAAAGGGCAGCAGATTATTTGTACCTTTAACCCGATCAGTGAAAGCCATTGGATAAAGAAAGAGTTTATTGATAAAGATAAATGGCATGATGTACCGATGACTGTTACCATTGCCGGCAAAGAGTTGCCGGAAGAACTTACCAAGGTCAAATCCGTAAGAAAGAACGCACCTAGGCAAATACTTAATCTTCGTACTAAGCAAATCGAGGAACAGGCCCCTAATACAGTTATTATCCAATCTACCTATTTGAATAATTTTTGGGTTGTTGGTAGTCCTGACGGTACGTATGGTTTCTATGATGAGCAATGTGTTGCCGACTTTGAGTATGATAGAGTTCACGATCCGGACTATTACAATGTGTACGCATTGGGAGAATGGGGTGTCATTCGTACCGGTAGTGAGTTCTTCGGTTCCTTCAATCGTGGCAAACATTCCGGTGAGCATAAGTATGTTCCGGACTTACCTATTCATATCTCTGTCGATAACAACGTGCTTCCGTATATCAGCGTATCATATTGGCAGGTCGATTTCACAACTGGTACCAAGGTTTGGCAATTCCATGAAACGTGTGCTGAAAGCCCCAACAATACAGTAAAGAAAGCTTCCAAACTTGTTGCAAAGTATCTGAAATCTATCCAATATTCTGATAGGTTATATGTACATGGTGATGCATCAACGAAAGCGGCAAACAGCATTGACGATGAGAAGCGTTCCTGGATGGACTTATTCATAGATACATTGCAGAAAGAAGGATTCGAGATTGAAGATAAGGTAGGCAACAAGAATCCGAGTGTTGCCATGACCGGTGAGTTTATCAATGCTATCTTTGATTGTACTGTTCCCGGTATAGAGATACACATTGACGAATCATGTTCGGTATCTATTGAGGACTACATGAGCGTACAGAAAGATGCTAACGGTGCCATTCTTAAAACTAAGGTCAAGAATAAAACTACCTTGCAGACTTATGAGGAGCACGGACACCTGTCTGATACGTTCCGATATGTCGTTGTGGATTTGTGTAGTGAGCAGTATATAGAGTTTAGTAACCGGCGAAAAAGAAACTTGTATGCTTGTAATGGCACTATTAATTTCTTCAATCCAGATACCGAATGTAAATACACTAAGAAGATTCTATATGTGATGCCGAATGTTAATGGGAAATTTGTCCTTATACAAGCGTTTAGATGTGGAAATAAATGGCATGTTGTTGATGTCGTATTTATGGATACTACTTCAACAGAAGATATACGTTCTTCTATTTTGTCCCATGAATCTGATTCATGTGTAATTGAATGTACAGATGCTTATTTCCCTTTTATCCGGGAACTCCGTTCTAGTACAAACAAGGAGATTCGTGTAATGAAAGAGTTTCCGGATGTAGATAAGCGTATTGCTGCAACATCTGATTATGTGAAAAATAGTATTCTTTTTTCTGCATCAAAAGTAGAATCTGATACGGAATATGTTGCCTTCATGAATAATCTGATGGACTATAATAAAGATAGTGAAACAAAAGAGGCCAGTGCTGTTTTGAGTGGGCTAGTACAGTTCGTTGTAAAATTAGGTTTGAATTGAATTGCGTTATATGTGATTGAAAATAAGGATGTTGTATTGTTGATATTATGTTTTCGTAATTTCAAGATTTTAGTGTTTTGGAAAACGGTTTTCCTTTTTACTTAGTTTTGCTCAAAAAGGAACCCAATGAATATTTTTTTTGATAATCTATTTGGAAAGAAATCTAAGACTAAAGGTGAAGTTGAAATAGTTACTTCATCTGAAAATAAGGATATAGATACTCAAAGTGGCAAGGCTGAAAAATGGTCAGTTGCATACATTGAGGACCTTACTAGTCCTATTGTAGCGGGCAGTAACTATCTAACGCTATTCAGTACGATACCTGAAGTCTTTTTCCCGATCGATTATATTGCATCGCGAATTGCAGGTGCTAATTTTCAATTGAAGAAAACTAAGGATGACAGTATAGTATGGGCGAATAAACGAATGAATGGCATACTTAGTCGTCCTAATTGTTTGATGCGTTGGAAAGAATTGATTTATCAGCACCATATTTATAAATTGTGTACAGGGAATAGCTTTATTCGTGCCGCTATGCCTGATGTCTTTTCTACAGCTGAAAAATGGAGATATTGCGATAATTATTGGGTGCTACCTTCTGATAAGACTATTGTAGAACCTGTTTACGGGAATATACCATTGTTTGGCATTGCCCAAACAGAAGATATTATTCGTAGCTATCGTTTGGAGTATGGTTGGAATGGTAGTTTGGAAATTCCTCCATACCAAATATGGCATGATAGAGACGGAAGTGCAGAGTTCTATTCAGGGGCTATGTTCTTGAAGTCTAAAAGTCGTCTTGCTTCCCAAAATAAGCCAATGTCAAATCTAATAGCTGTATATGAAGCTAGAAATGTGATTTATGTAAAGCGGGGTGGATTGGGCTTTATTGTAAGTAAGAAAACTGATGCTACCGGTTCAATAGCGTTGACTGACGATGAAAAGGAACAGCTTTTGAAGCAAAATTTTGAGAAGTATGGTGTAAGGAAGGGCCAGGTACCTTATGGTATTTCAGATGCAGACATTGACTTTGTTCGTACTAATCTTTCTATTGCAGAGTTACAGCCGTTTGAAGAGACTTTGGCTGATGCAATAAATATTGCAGGGGCATACGGCATCCCTGCCGTTCTTGTTCCGCGAAAAGACCAGTCCACATTTAGCAATCAGGCTACTGCTGAAAAGAGCGTATATTGTTCAACTGTTATTCCTATGGCCAAACAATTCTGCAAGGATTTTACAGCTTTCCTTGGTCTTGAAGGAGGGGGATATTATTTGGATTGTGATTTCTCTGATGTTGATTGTTTGCAGGAAGGATTGAAAGAATCCGAAGACGTAAAGACAAATATAAATAAACGTTGTCGTGAACAATTCTCATGTGGGCTTATAACACTCAATGACTGGCGTGCCCAAATAGGCGAAAGTATGATAGAAAATCCCTTGTTTGACAAATTGAAATTTGATATGTCAGATGAGGAACTGGATAAAGTAAATCGAGTTTTTAACACTAAAAGTGGAGATGAAAAAGATGGAAGAGAAAATCAAAAGCCTTCAGTACAAGACAAAGGCAAATGATGTTGATGAGAAGGGTATCGTTACCGTTGCGGTGAACGGTATCGGTGTGAAGGACTCACAAAATGACATATCTATGCCCGGCTCATTCAATAAGACATTGAAAGAAAATATTGGTCGGATGCGTTGGTTCCTGAATCATCGTACAGACCAGTTGTTAGGTGTTCCGTTGAGTGGTAAGGAAACAGAAGGTAATTTGGTTATGGTCGGTCAGTTAAATCTTGAAAAACAGATTGGCCGTGATACGTTAGCTGATTATAAGCTGTTTGCAGAGAATGGAAGAACCCTAGAACACTCTATCGGAGTAAAAGCCATCAAAAGGGATTCTATCGATCCTTGTAAGGTGCTTGAATGGCGTATGATGGAATATTCAACATTGACAAGTTGGGGGAGTAATCCACAGACGTTCCTTGTGAATATCAAGTCTGCTACTGCTGACCAGGTAAAGGAAGCTGTTGATTTCGTCCGGAAAGCGTTCTTGCAGCATGGATATAGTGATGAACGTTTAAAAGGATACGATATGGAATTAAGTTTATTACTGAAGAGCCTCAACGGTGGTGCCGTTGTCTCATGTCCTCATTGTGGTTATCAATTTGATTATGATGCAGAAACAGAGCATACCTTTGCCCAACAGGTATTAGATTATGCTGCTGATTATCAGAGATGGATAACACAGGACATTGTAAGGGAAGAAATGGAGAAGCTCACTCCGGAGATTAGAACCCAAGTAATTTCTCTTATTGATTCTGTCAAATCAGAAAAGAAAGAATTTACTCAAAAGGGTCTACAAGACCTTATGAATTATGTAAGATGTCCCCACTGTTGGGGAAAAGTATATCGTTCGAATGCTATTCTGCAAAACACTTCTGAAAATACCACCGGAAAAAATGAGCCGTCTGTTGACACTCAAGAAAAGAATGACGGGGAAAATGGGAACGATGAAGTAACGATTAAAGCCGCTGATAATGGCACTTTACTCGATTTCAAGAGTTTGAATAGCTGTTTCGAGAATAAATAACTTAAAATTTAAATTTTATGCCTAAAAAATTTACAGTATCAGATTTTAATCTGAAAACAGACGGTCTGCCGGCAGAACAGAAAACTTTCATGGAAAACATTGTCGGCATGATGTGTGAAGTAGTTAACAAGTCACTTGAAGGATTTGCCTCACCGGAGGAGGTAACGAAACAGTTTGGTGACATCAATAATCTATTGAAAGCCTATGATGGAGAAAAGTTCCAGCAATTGGTAAAGGACAACGAGCAACTTGTAGAACAAGTTAAAACTCTAGGTGAAAGTATCGAGAAAATGAAGCAGAAAGGTCTTTCTATGGATACTATCAACAAGTTCGATGAGAAGTTGAACGAGATGCTTGATTCTGAAAAATTCAGAGATTTCGCAGAAGGAAAAACACGCAAATCAGGAGAATTTGACGGCTTCTCCTTGAAAGATGTCGTTTCCATGACTGACAATTACACCGGTGATTTGTTGATTACTCAACAACAGAAACGTGTTGTGACTCAGGTTGCCAACAAAAAGTTGCATATGCGTGATGTATTAACGACGTTGACTGCTGATCCTGCATACCCTCAACTTGCCTATGCACAAGTATATGCTTTCAACCGCAATGCCCGTTTTGTAACAGAGAATGGGCGTTTGCCTGAATCAAGCATCAAGGTAAAAGAGATACAGACAGGAACTAAGCGCCTTGGTACTCATATCCGTATCTCAAAACGTATGTTGAAATCAAGAGTGTACATTCGTTCCTACATCTTGAACATGCTTCCTGAAGCTGTTTGGATGGCAGAAGACTGGAACATCTTGTTTGGTGACGGTAATGGTGAGAATTTGCTTGGTATTATTAATAATACTGGGGTGACTTCTGTAGAGAAGATTATCAGTACAGCCATTGTTACAGGTGCCGCCGGTGCTGTAAAAGCTATTACCGGATATAACGGTGATAAGGATGTGATTGTAGAGTTTGCAGAACCACAGGATTTGATTCTTGATGGAATGAGTATCACGTTCGCTGGTGCCGCTGTTCTTACAGAACTGAACAAAACACACGCTCTTGTGAAAATGGAAGATGGTCGTATCCTTATTTCTGGTGTCGCGTTCTCCGGTGCTGAAACGGCTACGGATAAAATGACATTCAGTGTTCATGAAGCCGGCTTTAAGAACATTGAGGAACCCAACTCTGAAGATGTAGTGAAAACAGCTTTCGCCGCAATGACATATGCCCAGTATTTTCCGAATGCTATTATTCTTAATCCAATGACTGTTAACGGTATGGAATCAGAAAAAGATACGACAGGACGTAATCTTGGTATCGTTAAAATGGTTGATGGGGTGAAATATATTGCCGGTCGTCCGATTATCGAGTATGGTGGTATTCTTCCAGGTAAGTATCTTTTAGGTGACTTTAACCAAGCCGCAAATTTGGTTGATTATACCACTTTGACACTTGAATGGGCTGAAGATGTGGAGACCAAGCTTTGCAATGAGGTTGTGTTGATGGCACAAGAAGAAGTTATCTTCCCGATTTATATGCCGTGGGCTTTCGCTTATGGGGATTTGGCCGCATTGAAGACTGCAATAACTAAAGCGTAGGATTATGGATTACATACTTAGAGGTAATGATAAGGATGTAGCCAATGTGCTTAAAGAGCAACGCATTCGGATTGGTAGAGGGGTGGTTTCATTCACCCCTATTTCCGAGTGTGGTCTTGTTACAGAAGAAGATGCTCGAAAGACATTGGAATGTATGCTCACAGAGAAAGATGCGAAAATCGGTGAACTTACTGAATCCATTACGGAGAAAGATAAAGCTATTGTTGAACTGACAGATGAACGTGATACAATGAAAGCTCGTATTGCAGAACTTGAAGCCCTGATTCCTTCTGATAACAAGAATCTTCCGGCTGCCGATTCAAAAGAATTGCCTGCTGGAGATGCTAAGGAAGTAACTGTTGTTGATGATAAAACCGTTTCCGTGGAAGATGAAAAGAAAACCGGAAAGGGTAAGGCTTCTAAATAACTATTGCCATGTTGATTGATGTTTCATATTTTACGTCAGGTCCCAGGCATATTGAGAATGCTTCGGTCGCTGAAATGCCTTCGCCCCAGTCTCTTGCAGTAAATGAGGTGATAAACGGGTATATCAAGGCATTTCAGACCGAATTTCTTCATACTGCTGTCGGTTTTAGTCTTTCACAAGCTATTACTGATTATTTGGAGATCGTAGAACAGGAAAAAGAGGATTCTTCAGATGAGGTTGATATCTTGGAAAAAGATGAACCTCAATCCGGATATGCACTTTTATGTGAAAAGCTAAGTGAACCGTTCGCCGATTATGTGTTCTTTCACATTTTACGTGATATGAATACACAGGCTACTATCACTGGTCTTGTAAGATTGAAATGTGCTAACGAGTATATATCTCCGATTAAGAGACAGGTTAGTGTCTGGAACAGCATGGTGAAGAAGAACCGACTCTTTGTAGAATGGGCGATGTCCGATGATTGTCCTTTCACCGGTTTGAAGATTCAAAAGAACCTATTAACTCCCATTAATGCTTTCAATTTATGATGGAATTGGATATAACAGAACTGTTTGAAGAAGTAGTTAGAAAACTTCCTGAAGGACTTGAAATCCTCTACCCTAATGGGAAAGGTGGGGCAAAAATTGTAAAGTCACCAAGATTGAATTACATCTTTGGTAGCAGTCAATATATCAAAGATATTTTAGATGAATACAGTAAGTCTTCTGCCCAGTCTGAAAGGAAGTTTCCATTGGTTGCACTATTCACTCCAATTAGTGAGGATAGAGGTGATGCGGATTATTTTTCAAAAGCAAAGGTTTCGTTAATTATAGCATGTTCTTCTTGTAAAGAGTGGAGCAATGAGATGCGCAGAACCACATCTTTTAAAAATATCCTTCGGCCAATCTATAAACGTTTATTGGAAGTATTATATGAAGATTCTCGGTTCGACTGCGACTATGACGAAAAAGTGAAACATAGTTATTCAGAAAACTATTCATATGGCAGATACGGAGCCTATACAGATTCCGGTGAGGCTGTGAGCGAGCCGATTGATGCCATAAATATACGCTCGATGGAAATAAAAATTAATAATCTTAATTGTAGAAGAAAATGAGAAAGATTAGAACGTGTAAGGGTTCCCGGATGAACACTGGTAGTTCTGCCTGTAGCATTGACTGGAAAAAAGTCAAAGGTGCTATCTTGACAGAACATGGTGTCAAACTCCCTGCTGATATAACAGGTGAGAAGTTGCTCGAATTGTGCCATGCAGACCGTCCCGGGCGTATTTACCCTATTTTGCCATTCCTGGAGTATGCCAAGAATGGTGGAGAGCCTCAAGTTAATCCTGTAGGGTACGGTGCAAGTGAATACAACGGGCTTAGCGCTCAAACAGACACCTTCACTTTGAAGAAATTTGATGAGGTTTTGAATGCCCAGCTTCTGAAATGTGCCAATAAAGGATGGGACGTTTACTTTTGGAATCAGGATAATATGTTGATCGGTTATAATGATGACACTGATATCCTTGCCGGTATTCCGATGTCTACTGTTTACCCGACCGTGACACAGTACCCGACCAGTAGTGCTAAGTCTGCGATGACTGTTAGTTTTTCACATGAAGATGTGGAAGACAGCCAATTGCACTTTGACTACGTGCAGTTAGACTTCAATCCCAAGAATTTCGTTAAAGGCTTGGTTGATGTTGTGTTTCAAAAGTTGGAGGCCGAAAATACTTACAAAATAGTTGAAGTTGTTGGTGGTTATGACCGTACAGAAGAATTTGGCAGTCTTATTGCTGATGGTGCTGCTGAAGTTATGAATAACGTAACTTCTGCTACATATTCGGATGGTATCATTACCATTGTTCCTAAAGCCGGGGCGGTTCCTTCGTTGAAAGCTCCTTCTGTATTGTATGAAAAAGGAATCAGAGGTATCGAGCAGGTGTCATGAAGGTAGATAATGTTACGTTCGTCGAGGTTGCTGTGAAGGGCATGACGAAGGAAGAGTTTATTAATGCGCACATTAAAGTCGTGTGGCAGGAACTGAAGGAAGCTGACCGTAAGAAGAAGCTCTCGGAAGTGTACGATGCGATAACTAAGTAACCGACGGGCTGGGGTGTGATTACAGCCCAGCCCGTTATATTTTTACTGTATGGCAGATTTTGATGAATTACATAGAGTTATTCATTCCATTGCATCCGGGTTTGAAGAGGAATGTATTAGGTGTATGGAAGAACATAAGAATGTGCTCGTTGATTGTATTCAGGAACAATTATATTCCGGCTTGGACGGTACCGAACATCTATTGAATCCTGATTATGATACTGACACCTATTTTAACGAGCCCGGTCCCTGGCAGAACCGTGCGGAACAATATAAACGATGGAAGGAGAGGATAACTCCACCTCTTAGAAGTGAGATACTTTATTTGCCACCGCGTCCGGTTGAGGTACCTAACCTCTTTATTACTGGTACTTTCTATGATAGCATAACTGCCGATAGAATTGATTCCGGGCTTCGATTCTCAACGAAAGGATTTACGGACGGTAGTTCTATTGAGAAGAAATACGGTGAGCAGATTTTAGGCATTGGTGATACAGCTAAAGAGTACTTTAATATTATGTATCTCCGTCCCTGGATGGAACGTTTCTTTTCAGAATGTGGATATCGGTAGAAAATGGCTTGTAGTTGCGAAATAAAAAAGATGCAGAGTGAACTGGAACGTATCAGTGATCTTGCAAAGAAAGCAGCTGTCTTGGATGGTTGCATGTATGTTGTTTATCAGAAAGAAGATGGTACCTATGCTTTTGATAAACTTGGAGTTGAGATAAAAGGAAAGATTATTGAATATAGACATTATCTGTAATTATGGATTTAAAATTGAAAGATTTCGTTGATGAGAGCGATTTGCAGAAATTGGTGGAGCTTGATAATACTATTGAGCGTGTGAGGGCTGATTATGTTAATGCGGCCAAAGAATTAGCAAAAGGTTTGAAACTAAATGTAGAAGGTGTTGCTGATCTTGAAAAGTTGAGTAACCTTTATAATACTCAAGCAAAAACGGCTGGTTCTGCATCTGCTGAATTAACCGAAGCTCTTAGAAAACAGTCTGAAATAACTCAAACTGTCAGTAAGAAGATAGAGGAAAAGCTAAATGTAGAGAAATTATCTGCTGCTGAACTGAAGAAACTAACCAAAGCAAACTCGGATAATGCTGTGTCCTTGGAAAAGGCTGCTAAAGCAGAAGCTAACTTGACAAAAGCGCAGAATGCCGGTAATACTACTCGTAAGAAAGCTGTTCTATCTGAAGAAGAACGTTTAAAACTTATCAGAACTGCTATTATCTTGACTAATCAGGAAGTACATAGCCGTTCACAAGCAAAGGAAATGAATAAGCAGCTGCAAAAGGCTGTTGATGTTTTGAAAGATACGGATGAAAACTATATTCGTACACTTGCCCGTCTTAATTCTACAATCGGAATCAATACCGATTACATAAAGCGAAATTCCGATCGATATAGTCAACAGAAAATGACTATCGGTGCATACCGGGAAGAAGTAAAGGCTGCATGGGTTGAGATACAGAACGGTAATAAATCCATGCAGAATATGGGTGTTATTGCCCGGAATGCCGGTAGGATGCTTAATACAGAGCTTGCTCCTGGGTTAAGTAAAGTTGGTGCTGGTTTAAAAGGGTGGGCAGCTGGATATATTGGTGCACAAGCTGTTGTTAGTGGAGTTGTTGCTTTATTTACAAAACTGCGTGAAGGAGTAGGTGATATTGTTAAATTTGAATTAGCTAATAGTAGGCTTGCTGCAATATTAGGAACCACTTCTGATAAAGTGAAGGAGTTAACTGCGGATGCTCAACGTTTGGGTGCTACAACGAAATACACTGCATCCGAAGCTACGGATTTGCAAATAGAACTTGCTAAACTAGGTTTTACTCGAAAAGAAATATTAGATGCAACAGAGCACGTTCTAAAATTTGCACAAGCTACCGGGGCAGAATTAGCAGATGCGGCTTCATTGGCAGGTGCTTCTCTTCGTATGTTTAATGCTGATACAAGAGAAACTGAAAGATATGTGTCTGCGATGGCTGTCGCAACAACCAAAAGCGCATTGTCGTTTTCATATCTCGCTACTGCATTACCAATTGTTGGACCGGTTGCAAAAGCCTTTAATTTCAGTATTGAAGATACTTTGGCTTTGTTGGGTAAATTATCGGATGCCGGTTTTGATGCTTCAATGGCTGCTACTGCTACTCGTAATGTTTTTCTAAATTTAGCTGATAGTAATGGAAAGCTGGCAAAGGCGTTAGGTAAGCCCGTTAAAACATTGCCTGAGTTAGTTGAAGGATTGAAATCGCTAAAAGAAAAAGGGGTAGACTTGAATACTACTCTTGAATTAACTGATAAGCGTAGTGTTGCCGCTTTTAATGCCTTTCTCACCGCTGTTGATAAAATATTACCACTTAGAGAACAGATTACTGGTGTAGAACGTGAATTGGGCGATATGGCTCACACGATGGGAGATAATGTTCATGGAGCTCTTGCTAACTTATCTTCAGCATGGGAAGCGTTTATGCTTTCTTTCTCCGAGTCAACGGGACCTGCTAAGGAGTTTCTTAATTGGATGGCTGATAAAATAAGAGGTATCGCCAATGATTTGAAATCTCCTGAAGAAAAAATAGAAAAGATAGATTATAATTTTAGAACACTTGCAAAAAAAGATGCGAACAAAAAGTTATTGGAAGTAGAAAAAGATTTTCAGGCAGAATATAAGAGGCTTATTGATGCTGGTGATACAGAGGAACAAGCATACACAAAAGCTGTTATTCAAATGAAAAATAAACGTATTGAAGTAACGGCCCAAGAGAGAGAAGCTTTAAAACGGATGAAAACTCGTGCTCAATATGCAACATCAGAGTTTGAAGATATGTCTTGGATAAAGAATGGTGCTGCTAAAATGTTTGGCTATTACACATCGGAAGCAGAAAAAGCGGATAAGGCTCAGTTGGAATTTTCTAAAAACTTATTTAAAATAGCATCTAGCGATGAGTTTAATCGTGGACTTGATGTGATTGCAGAAAAGTTCCGTCCAAAGGGTAACGACAAAAATGGTTCAGGTATAACAGTCCTTACTGATAAAGAAAAACGTGAACAGGAAAAAGCTCTCAAAGAGAAGCTGAAAATTCATGAAACTTATCAGGAATCAGAACTAGCTCTTATGGATGAGGGACTGGAGAAAGAACTTGCTAAAATTGGTGTTGCTTACTCAAAGAAGATTGCTGCCGTCAAGGGTAATAGCAAAGAGGAAATTGCTACTCGTCAGAATTTGGCGAAAGAAATGCAGGATAAATTAGATGAATTCTCTATTAAGTATAATTCTGACCGTGAAAAGAAAGATGTTGAGAACGCTCTTGCTGTTGTAAAAAAGGGGTCCCAGGAAGAACTTGATTTGAAATTGCACCAGTTGGAGTTGCAACGTGAAGCAGAAATTGATGCAGCAGAGAAAACAGGTGAAGATGTTTTTCTCATTGACGACAAATATGCAAAAAAGAAACAAGAACTTTACGAAAGACATGCATCCGATCAGGTGCAATTAATAGCAGAGAATGCAGCGCATGAGCAGGAAATCCGGGATGCTGCATATGTTATGGATACGCTTGCTCTTAAAAAACAGTTAGCTTCTAAGGAAATAACCCAGCAAGAGTATGCAGAACTTGAGTATCAGTTAAAATTAGATTATGTACGTAAAACAACCGAAGCTGCAATTGATGCGTTGGAGTTGGAGCTTCGAAACGAAAATTTGAGCGCAGAGGATAGGGCAAAGATTGCAGAGCAGTTACAGAAATTGAAAGCGGACCTTTCCCAGCAAGAAGCAGAAGCGGAAATAGATGCTATCAATAAAGTTACTAAAGCGGATGAGAAAGCACAGAAAGAACGTCAGAGGAATCTGAAAAAATGGCTTCAAACTGCATCTCAAGCAGTGGGTGCTATTGGTGATCTAGTCTCTACTATTTATGATGGTCAGATTCAGAAAATAGAAGAAGAGCAGGAAGCTAATGATGAGAAATATGATAAGGATGTAGAACGAATACAGAATCTAGCTGATTCGGGAGCAATCTCCGAAGAAGAAGCAGAAGCTCGTAAGCGTGCGGCCAAGGAAAGAACTGAAGCTAAGAATGCTGAACTTGAAAAACAAAAACAAGAAATGGCACGTAAACAAGCCATTTGGGAAAAGGCGACTAGTGTCGCTCAAGCTGGAATAGCCACTGCACTGGCAATAACTGAAGCTTTACCGAATATTCCTTTATCTATTGTTATTGGTGCCATGGGAGCAATTCAGGTTGCAACTATTCTTGCAACTCCTATTCCTTCCTATGCAGACGGTACTCAAGGTAATGATAGGCATCCCGGCGGTGCCGCTTTAGTTGGTGATGCCGGTAAACATGAAGTTATCATGTATTCTGGAAAAGCATGGATTACTCCTGATACTCCAACTTTAGTTGATATTCCTAAAGGTGCGCAAGTCTTTCCTGATGTTGATAAGGTAGATATCTCTAATTTTGATATACCGGATTGGGACTTTCCCACATTTTCACCGACATATTTTGCATCTTCTTCCGGTGACACCATTGTTTTCAATGATTATTCCCGATTAGAAAAAAGGGTTGATAGAACAAATTTCCTTTTGATGAAGAGTCTAAAAATGCAACGCCAAGATGCTTCTAACCGTGAATTTGAACTGTATAAGTTATCTAAACTGAAATAGCCATGATTGAAAGATTAAATCAGATAACATTGAGTGATTTCATTGAACTTTCATGCGGAAACTATGCTTGTTTGCTTTCGGACTGCAAATCTATGTCCGAAAGTACGCTTAAAGAGATAGCATCTAAATTGCTCATTGAATACAGAAGTATTGTTAATCCTTCAAATATGAAGGCTATGGTAATGGACAAAGAGGATATGCTGAAAGAACGTGCCAAACTATTGAGTCTTCGTATTTGTCAGGCTCTAGTTTCTCTTGGCTTTTATGATGATGTTCGTCAGGTATTGGGTCAACTAAATGTAGATACCCGAAATATGAGTGATGAACAAGTAATATCGAAGATTGATTATTTACTTCATTCTGCAATTTTTGAGCAAAAACGGAATGAGGAAAGACGCAGTGAGGAACATAAAGGAAGTAAGGCTACTCCTGAACAAATTCGTTCTTCTTTTGATGCTGAGATTGCTTTTCTAATGACATTCTTTAAAATGAGTATTGATTCTCGTGTAATTAATGCTGCTGTCTACGCAAATATCGTTCATCAAGCTGATGTTGAAATATTGATCAGAAAAAGAAGCACATGATAATATTGGTACTACATATATGCTGTAATTCGATTAATTTTTAATTAAAGCGAATTATTTCATACAGTCGTTTGTACATCTCCTTTAGAATCACAAACGACTTTTTTATGAATAGAAAAAACAGCATCCATTGTATAAATAGGCATTTATACAATGTTTTATTGTCAGAATTACGTACATTAGAGACGAAGTGTAATCGGATAACAGCAGAAGTGTCCGAGGTAAAAAAAATGATTGCCTTATTGCCCCCCGATATAGGCACTCTTATTAGTTCAATCGAGCGTTCTGCTAAGGAAATGCACGAACAAAGTATCATGCACCGGAAATATGTGGAAAGGTGCATTAATGGCGAACCGAAGATACACCTAATAAGGAGGGCTGACAATGGACTTTGAAAAGGAATTATCAGAAATATATCCTTGGATATTAAAGGTGGCAAGAAAATTCTGCTGTTCCATGCAAGATGCTGAAGACTTAGCCGGTGATACAGTTTATAAGCTACTTGTGAATCGTGATAAATTTGATTGTTCTAAACCACTTCAACCGTGGTGCCTTATTATAATGAGGAATACTTATATAATAAGATACAATAGAAATTCCCTTATACATTTTACAGGGCTTGATATGGTAGACGGAAGTGCCATTTCTAACTGTACAGCTCATTCAATACTGTTTGATGATTTGGTTTCCACAATACAACGGTGTGCTAAAAAATCCCGTTGTATTGATAGTGTGATGTATTATGCTAGTGGGTATTCTTATGATGAGATAAGTGAAATCCTGAACATTCCTGTCGGAACTGTAAGAAGTCGTATTTCATTTGGAAGAAAAATGATATTTCATGCTCTAGGTTATTAATATTGTGTGATTTTGGTTCTTATAGAAATTTATTTATATATTTGTATTATCACTAAATAAGCATGATATGGCAATATTGTTAGATAGTTTTTCATATAGAGTTAAAAAATTATCAGGTGGAGTATATTTGGATAGATGGGATGGTAATACATTTCCTGAATTTATTTTACCTGAAAGATTGTATTTCATTAAGAATATAATAAACTCATTATTACTACATGATAAAATATATATACGTATTACTTCGTTAGAAGAATTTATTGAAGTATTTGGGATTGAGGCTACGAGTCTGTTAATATCCAAAGATATATTGAAAATATTAGATGGTTGGTCTTCTCCCAAAATTATGGCATTTGAGGATCAGAATTTTTCTTTTTGGAATACTCAAATTCCTTCAGATAGTGCGCGATTAAATATTATTTCTAGATTGTCGAATAGATACCGGATTTCTCAATATAGTTATTTATATCATGTATTGTATCATGAATTATTAGAGGAGGACGCATCAGGCTATTTAGATAGTATAGCACTAGATAATACTTTAGAAGATATAAATATTCCTGTGTTAAAAGCACATTTAAATCTTAAAACTGAAGATTTGTTTAATATTTGTGATGATGATGCTTTTACTATAATGAGGCTATTTATTCTTGAACGCACATTGGTTTGGTCACGTGAGTTTAGAATGAATGAAATAGGAATGGAAGGGAATGCTAAATATTGGTTAACGTTGAAAAGTGGTCGTGAATTAGATCAGTCATTGATGGGAAATATTGATCAGGTTTTAAAAAGTAAAGCTCTTCCAGATCTTTCTATTTTATATTATAAAGGGGCAATAACACTTCAAGATATATTAGAGGTCAGGGAGAATGTTCATGGAGTGAAATTCAGAGAATGGATCGCTGGGAATGATTATGATTGGAGAGAACTTCAAAATATATTAATAGCTAAGAAAGGGGAACAATTAATAACCAAATGGTTAAGATTTGGGGCTGTTACTGGACTTGGCTTATGGAATCCTTATGTGGGAATTGCAGCTGGCATTATTGATCAAGTTGTTGGGGCATTAACTAAATGGACACCTGAATTATATTTTGATGGTGTATTATCTAACAAATTTGGAAGTAAACGTTTGAGAAGTTTAAACACTTTGGATGATCATGATATAAAATAGCTATAAATAAAATGCTTTTTTCTAAAATAATATTTTATTCACTGATAGCCAGTGAATTATGTGGCGTTTTGGCAAAGTATGATTTTCAAGAATTTAGCCAACTGGGAAACCGGTTGGCTTTTTCTATATATTTGCTCGTGAACATTCAAAAAGAGTTAAAATGCTTTGTAAATATGTGCTTACCGTTGATCGTATTATCTATGAAATTCCCAAATCTTGTATTCAGAATTGGGATGAAATAAAGTTTTCCCGTAAACGCTCCAGACTTGAAGGAATAACTAGAACCTTTACTTCAAAATTCCAGTTTGTGGGAGAAGCCTATGATCTCATATTGGAGGAGTATTTGAGCAAATACCTGGCTTCTAATGCTAGTATCACCGTTTATACTATAACTAATTCTCATACTTATGAAGAATTCTTTAGTTGTCGATTGGATTTCGGTTCATTAACTTATGATGGAAATACTGTTTCTATTAATTCGATAGATGATAGTGTCGCTAATATCATAAAGGCTAACAAAGGAACGCAGTACGAATATTCGGTAGATGAGATAAAAGATGTATATCAGCTTTATTATGATTCTGTAAGTATGAATTATAGTCAACCGCATACATTAGGTGGTAATACTGTAGAAAATGATGCTTCTTTGCAATATATTGTAATTGACAAAGGAATATATGTAGAAGCTATAACATATTCGCTTCCCTTATATATTTCTGGTGGTGAACTTCCGTCACGGGATTCACCTCTTGAGTTTTATGATGCACCACAGGAATCGAAAGATGATCCAAATGTATTTGTTAAAGCCTTGTCCGACATTGATATAGTATTGAATTTTAGTTTTGAATACTATATCAGTTATAGTGATGCGTATACAACTAAAGCTGAAATTGTTCTAGGTGGGCGTTACGAAGATGGTCGTTTAGTCGAGTTGAAAAGATGGGGGTATAATAAGGGGGATGTTACCCCAAGTAATCTGAATGAATCCATCAAGATTCATCTGACTAAAGGGCAGGCTTTATTTTTTGATTTGAAGGTAACATTTAACAGAGTTAATGCTTCTACTGGCAATATTTATTTTCGTAATTTCAAATTTGAGACACGCTTTACTTCTCGAGCTAACCCTATCTATGTGGATGCAATAAGACCTATTGATGTGTTAAACCGATTGCTTAAAAGCATGAATGGTGGAAATGAAGGTATCTATGGTGAAATAGCTTCAGGTGTTGATGAAAGGTTAGATAATTGCGTGATATTAGCTGCTGAAAGTATTCGTGGAATCCCTCAAGCTAAGCTATATACTTCTTATACGAAGTTTAAAAACTGGATGGAAACAGTTTTTGGCTTTGTGCCTGTGATCAATGGTGTCACTGTTTTTTTTAAACACCGGGACAAATTGTTTAGTGATAACAATGTAAAGGATTTAAATAGCAGCTTTTCTAGTTTTGAGTATAAGGTTGATTCATCAAGAATATATTCTTTGGTTAGGGTAGGATATGATAAACAGGACTATGAAAGTATGAATGGTCGTGACGAATTCCGATTTACTACTGAATATACTACTGGCATTGATATAACTGATAATGTATTAGAGTTGATTAGCCCTTACCGTGCTGATGTTTATGGAATTGAATTCTTATCGCAAAAGAGAGGCCAAGATACAACGGATAGTGAAAGTGACAATGATGTGTTTTTTGTTTGTGCCAGTACTACATTACATGATAATGGCGGAGTACAAACATATAAAGAGTATAGGCTTATAAGGAGCGGTTGGGAAATAAGTGGTGTACTTGATCCTGAAACGATGTTTAATACCATGTATTGGCAAGGAGGCATATTGCAAGCAAATGCCGGCTATATTGGTATGTTCACTAAAAAACTATCTTATTCTTCTTCTGACGGTAATAGTGATGTTGTTGTCAATGGTATAGGAATGAAAGATGATTTTAACGTTGAAAGTGGTATTATAACTTGTGGAGATGTTTCATTCACAACTTATAATGAAGATATTCCACCAACAGATGATGAAACGATTAAAATCTTAAAAGATGATCTAGTTTACGAGGGCTACATCAAAGAGGTGAGTAGTACAGTTGAGAGAAACGAGGGAGTGAAGTATGATTTATTTGTCCGTTCAATAACAAAAGCCTAGAAATATGATTATAAGCCCGTTTACCCCACTGTTTTTTTCTCCGTCTACCGATAAATTTGGAGCGAAGAGTAAATATGTGCAATTATTCGCACGTACAGACAGGATTTTTGTTGAATTGATTTTGACAGCCAAAGAGCAGGAGCCTATAGTTTACATTAATAATCTTTTAAGTAATATATCTACACCTGTATCATTAAGCTCATGGAAGATGAATGATGATAAGATTCTTTATTTCTATAACATTTCATTGCTTCCATGTGGATACTATACTGTAACAGTTAATGGGAATACGAGTGAGATTTTTAAAGTTACGGACGATGAATGTGAGTTATCAGAAACCAGCCTTATTCAGTATTCAATGAAAGATAATAAGCAGCATCTTGATGCTGTCTGGTGGATAGATGGGATGCAATACTTTTTTGATTTTCGCGTTCCTGGTGGTTTCAAAGATAACGGATGGACGTTCGGTGTGGATAATGAGCAGTTCGTGACCTCTGATGAGGATATTGTTGAGCTATTCAGCCACGAATATACAACAGTATTATTCACGCTTGGAAATGGGATGGGATGCCCTGTGTGGTTTGCTGAATTATTGAATCGTGTCTTATGCTGTAATTACGTCTACTTTGATGGTGTTCGATATACCAGAAAGGAAAGTAATGTTCCGGAACTTAACCAGCAAATAGAGGGATTGAAGAGTTTTGTGTTCAATCAAATGTTACAGAAGGTAAGAACGATGAATCCAGTTTTGGAATGGAATAACCAGCTTGCTATGAGGTGTGTACAAAGCGGTGCTTATAGGATAGCAGATGATGAAGGAATGCGTAGTATCAAGTATGGTTCAGAAAGTGGGGTTGCAGAGGTCGGAGCATATATCAATATGACTAAGGCTATTCCTAATACTGGAGTTTCTATTAATAGTGATACTATGGTTACTGTCAACAGTATTCATCACCCAGGTGTTGATAAAAATTCATATTGGGATTTGATTGCAATCAAGACGACTGACATAGATAACAAGTATATTGGTAGAAGAGGTTACGGTAAACTTACAGTTAATGGACTGGATAGACTAAAGAACGATTTGGACAACGGTTCGATAAATTTGCGTGCTGTACTATATAAAGGAGATTCGTATACTAACCTCATTGAAGGGAGTGTAATCAGTAGGGATGGTGTATGTGTCTTGAAAGGTATTAACGGTGGAGATATTGGTGCTCTGAAGGAGTTCCAACTTTATCTTGATAATGTCTATGATTGCGACATAGATAATCTTGGTATGACCATTGAGCTTGTATGGGTATATGAAAATGATTAAAAAAGAGAATTATGACAGAAACAGAAAAACAACAGATTATTAGCCTTGTGTTACAAGCGTTGAAGACAAACAGTCTTACAATAGAGCAACTGACTGATACAACAGAGCTATCCAAAGATATGTACGTTGAAGTTAGTGGCGGTCGGAAAATATCTATTGATTTACTTTCAAGTACCATTGCTAAAATGGTGAATGGTGATTTTGATGCATTAGTGGAGAATGTCAATAAGATTGCAAAAGATTTATCGGATGGAGACGCCGAGTTATTGAAACGTATAACAGGAGTGTCTGATAAATCCAATCCTTTGACTGACCCATTTAAAAGTATTGGCTCTTTTACTACTATTGGTAGCTTTAAAGATAAATTAAAAACAATGTATTCCGGGGATTCTTCTATTGGGAATTATCGGTGTATTTTGTCTGTTGATTCGTCTAAGATTCCTGTAAATATACAAATTGAACGGTTGGAGCTTAATAAGGTTTGTCAATCATTCACTTCGTGTATACAACTGGCTACCATGTCAGACAATGCCGAAGGTGTATATTTAGGTACAGTTTGTACAATCTCACGAATAGGTATTGTTTCCAATGAGAGTGTTACATGGGGCAAATGGACCTCTGTAATAAATGACTTTGAGGAAAGGATAGGAAAAGCGAACGGTATCGCTCCTTTGAACGAAGAAAGTAAAGTTCCTTCTGAATGTCTGCCTGAACCGTTGTCTCTTGGGGAAAGTGAAGATGAAGCCTTCCCCGGCGACCGTGGAAAGGCTTTAGAGGATGCAATGACAAATATCCCTTCCGACATAATCAAACCTGATTCATTCTCCGTCCTGTCTGACGCTTCCTATCTCAATGTATCTTTCAAAAAAGTGTCCAAAACAACCGGTAAAGAAACGGATGACAGCTTCCGTTTGCCTTCTGCTACCCTTGAACAAGCCGGCCTTTTGTCCGCCGAGGATAAGCAAGCCCTTGAGGATATGAAGAGCGGCACGCCCGCTGACGATGTAACACACCCCATCGTCATTGTTGATGAGATCCGCCCATTGAAAGACGGCTACTATACCCTTGAAACCGCTATTGCCGCCATTGTCTCCTATCAACAGGAATCTGGCGTCAAATATGAGCGAACGGGTCTCATCATTACTTACAAAACAGGCGAGTATGAAATGGAAACCCGGCAGTTCCAGGGTGCTGTGTCCGATTTTGCGACCCCTTCTCTTTGGAAACCCTTCGGGAATGGTGGTGGCAGTTCCGTTTTTGAAACTTCCGATGAACCGGCGGAAGGGGGAAAGGACGCCTTTTCAACTGGTGGCGCCTATGCCTATGTTCCGGCCAACCTCGACGTAAACGTGGAAACAGAAGGCATTGTAAAACTTCAGATGAAGAACGCTGCCGGTGAAACCCTTGGCGATGAAGTGCAGTTCGCTATCGGCACGGGTGGCGGCGGTCAAACTGGTGGTACCATTGTTGCCATTGCTTTCCAGTCGACACCTGTCTATGGCTCTTACGGCTCCACGCTACGAACCTTTGCCGCCATTCGTTCCGTGACCTCGAACGGTGTCGAATCCTCTGACAACCTGATTGAGAAACTGGAACTCGTAGACCGTGAAAGCGGGCTTACCGTCTGGACTGAAACCGTCAACAAAGCATCTTCCGGTGACATGAAGGACTTCTCCTTTGAACTGGACTTCACCACATACTTTACGGCTGCCGGTACTCGGAAATTCAAGCTGATAGCCACTGACGAAAGCGGCAACACCGGTTCCAAGAATGTCAATGTAACAGCTGTTGATATTACCTGTACCTGTGTGCAGGTGCTCAACTATACCCCTGAAACTCTGCTTACTCCGACAACTGAAAGTTTCAGCCTTCCACTCTATAAGTTCGGAAACAACACCTCTGATAAAGGTATCAGTGCCCAGGTTGACATCAAGATTAATGGTGAATGGCAATCCCTGTCTACCACCGTTGTAAATGACAACTACTCGCACTCCGTTGTAATCCGCCCTGCTTCCCTCGGCCTAGAACACGGTACCTATCCCTTGCGCATCCAAGGAACGGATGTCGCATCCGGAGTGAAAGGAAATGTCATCTACACGGCTGTCATGGTAATTGACCCGAATAGTTCCACACCTCTTGTCGCCTTGAGATACGATGATAAAAACGGTGGAGTAGTCCGACTGTACGAAACCGTAGAACTTGATGTTGCCTGTTATGACCCGTTGGAAATGACTTCACCCGTCAGCGTGAAAGCCAATAACGTGCAGGTAACACAAATTGCTGCCAGTCGTAACAAAACCTATCAGGTCAAACAACAACTGCAGGGCTACAAGGCTGACGGCACCGATACGGTCAACTATACTGCCGTATGCAAGGACGTGACTAGCGAACCTGTCCGGGTGACAGTTAGCGGTTCCGCCATTGACGCCGCCATAAAAGAAGGCGCCATCTATAACTTTGACTTCTCATCCCGTACCAATCAGGAAACTGACCATAGCATTGTCAGCGGTAATTATGAAATGAAAGTGGACGGTGCCAACTGGACTACCAACGGTTTTGGCACATTCTTGGGTGAGAACTGCCTTCGCGTAGCCGAGAATGTGGGCGTGTCATTAAACCATGCCCCGTTTGCCGGCTCGTCCATCGAATCCAACGGTGCCGCCATCCAGTTCGCTTTCGCTTCCAAGAACGTGACCGATGATGATGCCCTGCTCCTTAGCTGCTATGATGAAACGTCCGGTGCCGGCTTCTATGTCACCGGCCGGGTGGTCGGCATCTTCTGTAACAATGGTGTCGCCCGTCGTGAAGAACGCGCCTACCGGCAGGGTGAAAAGATAACCGTAGCCGTAGTTGTTGGACCTGCAAGCAACTACGTCGAACGTGACGGCACACGATATTCCATGATGAAACTCTTCCTCAACGGTGAGGAAGTCGCCTGTCTTGGTTATGTTCCGGGCGGCGGCTCCCTGATTCAAACCAAGTATATAACGATGGACGGCAAACTGGGTGATTTGTATCTTTATTACATGATGGCCTGGAACTCCTATATGGAATGGGCACAGGCGTTCAAGAACTACCTTGTCCGTCTGACCGATACAGAGGTAATGGTGAAGGAATACGCCTTTGAGGACATCCTTAAAAGCCAGACAGCCGAGGGTAGTACCCAAAGCCGCCCGTCGGCTGCCGAAATCTATTCACGCGGTATGCCTTACATTGTCGAATGCCCCTATGAAGGCTCCGATATAGAAGCACTGGACGGCACCACTTCCACCAGTACGAAGATATACATCACGCTCTATTACTTTGACCCCGAACGCCCGTGGCGTAACTTCAAGGCCGTGAGTGTCCAAACCCGCAACCAGGGAACCACCTCTGCCAAACGCCCGGTAAAGAATAAACGCTACTACCTCGCCAAGAGCAAAGGCAAAAACAAGGATACCCGAATCATCCTGCTTAATCCGGACGATACAACGGAAGAAGGGCGCCGGGCAATCGCTCTTGCCGCCATCAACAAAGTGCAGGTCGGTGATAATACAATCCCGGTCGATGTCATCACCGTAAAAGTCGATTACTCCGATTCCGGCAATGCGAACGATTGCGGCGCCTGTGAAATGATGAACGTTACTTATCGTGCCTTGGCAGGTAACTACATGACGCCCGTTCAACGTGCATTTGACGGAACATTTGACAGCGGAGACTTACACATCGAAGGCTTACAGATGAACCACTCCACTGCCAATCACCCTGTAGCCACCTACCGGTGTAAAGATGACAGTCTGCAAAATGTCTATTTCCATGCCAAAGGTAACTGGAAGGAAGATAAGGGGGAACAATTCGCCCTCGGTTTCAAGGATACCCCCGGTTATAATAAAGGCTGTCTGAATTATGGTGATTTCATCGAGTTCTTCGGTACGTCCGGCGAAACCCTTGATGCCATCGAAACGCGCTTCAAACAGACTGACGGACTCGATACGGATAGCGTGTACCTGCTTTCCCTGTATTGTGGTAGTTCATACCGGATAATGAGGTATCAGGACGGTTCCTGGAAAAAGCAATCCGGTTCCATGAAGTACGAAAACGGCAAATGGAATGTCACCGGTGATGTCCTTAACCCCGTCGAAGGCTTCGAACTTCTGAACTATCAGGGAATGGACTGGTTCCAAGGCGTTGGCTCCGTTCAGGATATGATGGCCATGAAAACGGATAAATCATCATGGGTTCAGAAACTAGTGGACGGTGGGACAATCTCTGCCGATACCTTCCCTGCATGGACCTACTATTTTGAATCACTTGTTGATGACGATCAGCTCGCTATTGACTATGCTCTTGGTAAGAAAGTGCCGTATAGCCTCTACCGGTGGTTACGCTTCTGTGATTCCTGTGATTATTCCAAAGGTGGGAACTGGCAAAAAACATGGAAGGAAAACATGTATAAATACGCCTGTCCGGAAAGTGTCTTGAGTTATGATATTTTCACCGACTACCTTGCCGCCACGGATCAGCGTGCCAAGAATATGCAGCCGATGTGGTTCTTGGAAGAGTATGCTTCCGTAACGGACGGTGTGTACAGCTCCGAGGATGCCATGCGCATGTACCTGAATAAAATCTATGACTGCGATACGCTCAACAGCAAGGATAACGACGGTGGTTGCACGGTTGACGCCGAGGTGGATCCCAACCGGACGAGCGATGAAACATTCACTAACCCTTATGCTGGCTACGGCTCCGTTCTGTTTAATAACATCTATCTCCAACAAACAGTGTGGATTGACTCATCCGGTACGGAACTCTCCCTACGTACTGTTGCCGCCGCCATGCGTAACGTTCAGGCGACCATTGATGGCGTCACCCTGCACCCGTTCTCACCCGAAGGAGCTACGCATTTCTTCATTGACAAACGGCTCAAGAAATGGCAGAAACTGGTTAGTTCTTACGATGGTGAACGGAAATACATCTCCTATACCGCCACCTCTGACGCTATCTATTTCTACGCCCTCCAAGGTCTTGGACTTACCGCCCTTCCGTCCTTCATCGAAAGACGCTGGCGTATCCGGGACGGTTATTTCCAAACCGGTGATTTCTTCAGCGGTGTAATTTCCGGGCGCGTATCTTCCAAATCAAACGCCACCATCCGGATTGTCGCTGCTAAAAACGGTTACTTCGGTGTCGGCAATGACGCTAGCGGCAACCTTTCCGAAAGCTGCTTCCTTGAAGCGGGCGAAGAATATGTATTCACCAACTTCTCACATGAGGAAGGCGCCTTGCTATATATCTATCAGGCTGACCGCATGAAGCTGCTCGACCTGTCTGAAATCTCCCTGTCAAGTACGGTGAGCTTCTCCGCCATGCAACTTGTGGAAACCCTTATCTTGGGCTCTGACACCCATACAGAACAATCCATCGGTTCTTACGCACCGCTTACCTCGCTGAACTGCGGCGAAATGCCCTTCCTCGTATCACTCGATATCCGGAACACACAAATCGTTACGCTCGTTACCGACAAATGCCCACGTATCGCCCATATCAATGCGTCCGGTAGCAAACTGGAGAACATCACTCTTGCAGAGACTTCTCCGATTAATGACATCTCTCTTCCACCAACAATGACAAGCCTCCGTTTTGTCGGTCTTCCTGAACTGACCTATACCGGTCTTTCCGCCCCGTCCGGCCTGCAAATAGAATCCATGCCGAACGTCCAACGCCTGCGTCTTGAAACGTCGCCTCAACTTGACGCCATTCAGATGCTCCGTGACGTCCTCGCTTCACAAGCGGCATCCCGTAAACTTTCCATGCTCCGTATCTCGAACATGACCCTGAAGGCTGACGGCTCCGAGCTTCTTGCCATTCTCGAATATGGAGTTGCCGGAATGGATGAGGACGGCAACAGACAGGATAAACCGGTAGTCAACGGCACGTATGAACTGACAGTTATCCGTGAAACGGATGAAATCGAATCCCTTGAATCCGGTATTGACGGCCTTGTCATCCTTACCGTCATAGATGCCTACATCGACCTGATCAACTGGTTCAATAATGAGTCTTATGGCGGAGAACCGTACTACGATAACGTAACGTTGGACAACATCAATGAAGTCCTTGAATATTATAACGGCGAAACCTACGAGGAATATCTCGAACGGTTTGCTGAAGACAATATGGATATTAATGATTTAATTAACAAGTAACTATGACGAATGAACAAAGCGCAACGCTGCTTCGCTTGAATAAACAGGCACAAGTGGCAGCACTGAACGCCGTGGGCTTCTCGGATGTCACCGAGAATTCCCGCGCATCTGAATTTGGACAACGTATCAAGTGGGCCGCTGGCTTGCTTGATTTGAATCTTGCCTGTAACCGCATCTCGGATAACTCCAAATGGTATTTCACCCGTGAGGAATGGGATTCCCTCACGGTTACCAACAAACAGTTGTTTATCAAACGCGGTCTTCGTATCCGTGCCCACGGACACTCCTTCGTAATTTCCGCTCAGGAGTGCTATAATGCCGACATGACTACCACCTTCTACTGGGGCGGTCAGGGCAAAGCCATAGACGGCCTGAATCAAAAAGGACTGGGCGCCATGTATGGCTGCTTCACGGGTGCGGAAGATACCGACCTTATTATCGCAACTCTGAAAGACCAAAATAATAGTGGTGTGATCGGTGCGCCAGCTGCCGAAGCCGCCCGCGCCTACCGTGCCTACACTTTGGAAAGTGATGGTATCGAGGATGAATCCAACTGGTTCCTTCCGTCATCCGGTCAAATGCTTCTGATGTACCGCTACCGTGATAAAATCAATGAGATGATGCGTACCTTTTGGAGCAGTGATTCCATGCTGATGACCGATAAGTATTATTGGTCAAGTACGATTTGGGATAATAATTCCGCCTGGACTTTCGAACTGAATACCGGACGTATTACGAACCAAAACAAAAATTCAAATCTTCTCCATGTGAGAGCTGTTGCTTCTGAATAGTATTAACCTAAAATTATATAATAAAATGGATAAAAATATCGCTAACGCAATGCTTATGCGCCTGAATAAACAAGACCAAGTTGCGGCTTTGCAATCAATCGGTTTTACAACCGTCAATGAAAATACCCCGGCGAGTGACATCGCCAAGTATATGCAATGGGCAGGTACACTTCTTGACCTTTCTTTGGCTACGCTTCGAATCGAAGACGGTGAACAAGTCTTTTTCACGGCTTCCGAATGGAACTCCATGAGCGCGAATAACCGCTCCAAGTATATCCGTATCGGCATCCGGCTACGTGCCGAGTGTCACCAGTTCATTATCGCCAAAAGCGACTGTGTCGCCGCCGATGGTACGAAAACCTTCAAATGGGGCGGCTACGGCACAGACCTGCGCGGCCTGAAAAACTACGGCAGTGGTAACCAAGGACTCTATGATACGTTCGACGGCAAAGAAAATACCGATGTTATAATAGAAACCCTTGCAGGCGTCAAGGACACCCAGGGAACTGTCGGTGCCCCTGCCGCCGAAGTTGCCAGAGCCTATAAAGCCTGTACGCTTGAATCTGACGGAATTGAAGATACAACCGTGTGGAACCTGCCCGCATTGGGTGAACTTATGCTTATGGCCAAGTATAAAACCGAAATCAATGAGCTCATAACTTCTATGTTTGGTAATCAAAATATATTTACAAACGACTGGTATTGGTCTAGTACCGAATATGACGCTTCCAGCAGTTGGATCGTGTACTTCATCGGCGGCTACGTCCGCGCGCACTACCGCCAGCTCGCGGGCCGGGTTCGTCCCCTCGCCGCAATAAACACTTTATCCCTTTAATTCTTTATCCCTTAGAGGGTTAACTAAATAAAAGCCCCGGTAGGGGCTTTTTGGTTTCACTTTTTTGAGCTAAAATTGTGTTAATTGCTTTACAGTTATTAACTTTGCGCCCTCTAATACATACATTAAAATATTAAAAAATTAACATGGCACTTACACAAGACCTTCCTATATCAAATTCGATGTATAAGCTTCTGAACCTTATCATTGATGCCCGGCAACAATTCCCCAAGGCGTTCCTGTATGAATTTGGTACGGAGTTGATGATGCTTGCCGTTCATTGTTGCGAATATATCCGTTATGCAAATACAGATATGAACCTTGAGCACCGTGCAGATTATCTGATGAAGTTTTTGTGTGAGTTTGATGCATTGAAATTACTGCTAAGAGTGTGTGAAGAACGACATTTGACCAGCCTGACTCAAACAGCCGAAATCTGTCTGCTTGCAGAGAGTATCGGTAAGCAAAGTACCGGCTGGTACAAAAAAACGGTTGCAGATCTCCAACGGCAAAAAGCTAACGGATCGCAACAAGTCGCAAAGCCGGAGTCATAATCGCCAAGGGGATTATGAGTGAGCAATTAGAATTATTTATTGGGCATCCCCCCGGTGATGAGCCGGGAAAGACTAAGATAGCGGATGCAACGGCTTCCAGCAGTTGGAACGTGAACTTCAACAACGGCAACGTCAACACGAACAACCGCCAGAACGCGAACCGGGTTCGTCCCCTCGCCGCAACAGGTAATATAATCTATGACATACTTCTTAGCAGTATTTTCGAAGCATCCGAAGATTGTGCCAGGCAGAAAAGAACGAGTACGGATTGTGTTGAGTTTTATAATGATTATCAGTCTGCATTGGTGCGGCTATGGTATTCTATTATTTACGGTGAATATGTACCGGACTTTTCAAAAGTATTCATACGGACTTACCCGGTATATCGGGAGGTTTTTGCCGCCGCTTTCATTGATCGTGTTGTCCATCACTGGATCGCTCTTCGTATCGAGCCGATTTTAGAGGAACGTTTTCGGGAACAAGGGAACGTCTCGAAGAACTGCCGGAAAGGTGAGGGATGCTTGTCTGCCGTGCACTATCTGAATAACATGATAGTCGAGGTCAGTGAGAATTATACTGCTGATGCGTACATTTTCAAAGATGACCTGTTCAGTTTCTTCATGTCTATCTCGAAATCGTTGGTATGGGAAATGCTGAACATATTCGTAAGGGACAATTATAAAGGCGATGATATTGAATGTCTGCTTTACCTTCTAGCCGTTACTATCTTTCATTGTCCACAAAATAAGTGTATCAGACGCTCTCCCGTCTCCATGTGGGACAAACTTCCCAGTAATAAAAGTCTGTTTCATAATGACCCTGACAGGGGAGTGGCTATCGGGAACCTGCCGTCGCAACTCATAGCCAACTTTCTGGCGTCTGTATATGATTATTTCGTGATGGAAATACTGGGATTCATGTATTATGTACGCTTTGTTGATGACTTTTGTATCGTAGTGAAATCACCGGAAGAAATATTGTCCAAAGTCCATCTTCTTGATGGTTTCCTGAAAGAACAACTCCTTTTACGGTTGCATCCACGCAAACTGTATCTTCAGCATTATAAAAAAGGAGTCTTGTTTGTAGGGGCGTTCATTTTGCCTGGTAGAATTTATGTATCTGACAGGGTGGTTGGTAACACATATAACGCTGTCAGGAAATTTAATAGAATAGCTGAAAATGGATTTGCAGAAGCGTATGTTGAGAAGTTTGTGAGTACGATGAACTCTTATTATGGCCTGATGAAACACTTTGCAACGTACAATATCCGCCGTAGAATTGCAGCGATGTTACTTCCTGAATGGTGGGAATATGTTTATATCGAAGGACATTTTGAAAAGTTTGTATTGAAGAATAAATATAACCATAGAAAACAACTAATTAAACATATCAAAAGACATGGATCAAAAAAATATCTTACCGCGTGGGATTGCTAAGCCTATCGAGCAACAGCCGGACGGAACTTGGATTGTACGTCATCACTTCCGGGTGGTTGGTACCAGTGAGAATGGTGAAGAACTGGTAACTTTTGCCAGTTCGGAATATCCCGAGAAACCTACCTTGCAACAGATTCAAAGAAGTATTGACCGTTATCGGGTGTGTCTTACAATGTATGGAGATACGATTTCAGACGAAATAGAAAAGGTTGATCTTTCCGTGTATATGTTTACGGATTAATAGTTCAATCTGTTGGTTGTTTAGGGGTGCTTATCAAGCATCCCTTTTTTATTTATGGAAAAAGTGAAAATTATAATGTCTTGTTTTATAGATATTTATCATAGAATTGATTTCCAAGATTTTCCATTTTTGTAAAACTCGTTATTATACTCAATACATTTGTTCCATACAGAATATTTTATTAATAATTAAACGCTATGAGTATGGGTATAAAAGTATTGTATGATTGGCTTTTGCAATCTAACCGACCGGCACACGTCAAAGCCGGGATGTTCGTCTTTGTTGTAATGCTTGTTTTCTGTTTCCTTCTATTAGGCATTGATTTCTGTAAATCTGCTATTGTTTCTTTAACGACAACCGCCATTGCCGCAATAGTGGTTGAGTACATTCAGAAAAAGTGCGGGTTCATCTTTGATTGGCTTGACGCATTAGCTACTGTTTTGCTTCCTGGGCTGATTACTGTGTTTTCAATATTGGTAGTAACTTTATGATTAATATTATGAGATGGTTATATGAGTTATTTAATGTAGACCAGATACGAATTATTTTCGTTTCGATGTTCAGTTCTCTTCTTGCTTATTTAACGCCGACTAAAGGTTTTCTTATAGCATTAGTTGTAATGTTTGGATTTAATATTTGGTGCGGAATGAGGGCTGATGGTGTTTCAATTATACGTTGTAAAAACTTTAAGTGGGATAAGTTTAAAAATGCCTTGGTCGAACTTCTCCTCTATCTTATAATCATTGAGGTAGTCTTCTCCTTTATGACCTTGATAGGAGACGGTGAGAACTCATTGTTAGTTATTAAGACTATTACGTATGTGTTCTCTTATGTGTATCTTCAGAACGCATTTAAGAATCTAATTATTGCTTATCCTAAAAACAAAGGGTTTCGTATTATCTATCATGTAATACGCTTTGAATTTAAACGGGCCACGCCTACACATGTACAGGGAATTATTGATAGAATCGAGAACGAATTAGATAAAGAGGAAAAGATATGAAAGTATTGATTGATAATGGTCACGGTGAAAATACACCTGGTAAACGTTCACCGGACGGAAGATTGAGAGAGTGGGCGTATTCAAGAGAGATTGCCGATATGGTAGTAGTAGGATTGCGCAAGTTGGGAATTGATGCCGAGCGCATCGTTAAAGAGGATACAGATGTTCCATTGTCTGAGCGATGCCGACGGGCTAATGCTATTTACAAGGAAGCAGGTAAAAAAGCTATCCTTGTATCTATTCATTGTAATGCAGCCGGCAATGGTAGTTCTTGGATGAGCGCAAAAGGTTGGAGCGTGTTTGTATCGAATAATGCTTCTAGTAACAGCAAAAAATTAGCAGACTGCCTGGGACAAGTAGCAGAATGTATTCCGGTTCCCGTCCGAAAGCAGATGCCCGGACGGGAATACTGGGAACAGAATCTTGCCATCTGTCGGGATACTAATTGTCCGGCTGTATTAACAGAGAACTTCTTCCAGGACAATAAAGAGGACGTTGAGTACCTTTTGTCTCGGGAGGGTAAAGATGCAGTTGCTCAGATACATATTGAAGGAATCGTTAAATACCTGGGATTATGAAAGCCTTGATTTATATAACCATGTTCCTGATGTCGGGAATATGGTTTTCTTCATGCAAGACTTCTCGCAATATTGAGATGCATAAACAGGTTGATTACTCCAGAGAGTTTCAATATCTCCGAAATGTTATTGAATCACTACGCCTAGATGTGAATAAGCAAACGAAGATTACATCAAAGAAATTAAGCGATCTGAAAATTGAGAATAAGACAGTAGATTTATCCCCTCCTGATTCGTTGGGTAAGCAGTATCCTATAAGAGAAAGTACGACTACGGCTTCAAAGAAAGAACAGGAGAATATGAAAATAGATGAAACCATGCTGCTAACTATGCAGCTTTTTTCTAACCGACTTGATACGATTAGTAATAAGGTCGATGCTATGCTAGATCAGAAAGAGAAGTTAGTTGAACTATCGTGGTGGAATTTACACAAACTGGATGTATATGCAGCTGCATTTGGACTAATTATTATTGGATTTAAGATATATAAGGTAGGAAAAAAGTAGTATATTTGCCTAATATTTATATGGATATGGCAAAAAAAAATGTAGCAAATAATAACAAAAGCAATGTAGATATTGTTAAGGAAATAATGATATATATCGGTGCTATAGTCACAGTTTTTGGTATTGGATATAAAGCTGGATGTTTTTATATGGAAATAAAGTGTACAGAAAAATATATTCAAGAGATTGGACATTTACAAAGAGAGCGTGAGAATTTAAAATCGGAATTGGATTTATGCCGAAATAGTAATACATCTGTGACAAGAGAAGAGTTTGAAGAATTGAAAAGTAATATGAATAAATACAATAAACAATATGAAGTTAAAAATTGAATATAGCAAAATATTTGGAGGAGTGTCCATTGTCTTAATCATCAGCCTTTTTGCCTCCTTGATTGTACTTTTCGATTATTCAGATTCACTTAAAATTGAGCTTGCAAATAGAGATTCTTTAATTGAGAATTTGAATAAAAAAGATTCAATATTGCAAGAATCAATAAAGGTCGTGGATACTATAAGAAGTGGTAAATCAGAGGTTAATATTAGTGAATTGGTAAAATATGCCAATAGTCTAAGTGACGAAATTTTACAATTGCACAAAAAAATAAACTCACTAAATGATTCTGTTAGATATTACAAGATATACCATGATTTAAGTCAACGGTATTTTAATCATAAGTATGTTGTTACTTCAAATGCAAGCGGAGGGAGAAATTATTCTCTTGATCCAAATGCTGTTAAGAAGAATGTATTGGAAGAGTGTCAAGCGAAATATAATAAAAGTGAAAGGGAAAACATAAAATTAAAAAATCAAATAAGTGAATATCAGCAAGTTCTAAAATGGTATGGAATACAGTTAAATGCGAAAAATGAGAATGAAAGTATAGTATTTCCTAGTCCCTATTATGCCCCCAAAATAGATTCTGCATTTATCTTATTAGAAGTTTATAGAGATAAGTTGAAGTATAATAAAGAAAATAAATCATGGAAGGTGGGTAATAGAGTAACGTTTACCACGATAAAATCAAGTACAGTGAATACATCAAAGATTGATACTGTTGTTTATAGAAATCCGCAACCAGTATCAGAAAAACGCATAAAGTAGAACTTGAGTAAACCTACGAACTATTTATGTTTTAATAAACTTAGCAGTTTACTTATTCACAAACAAATTATTGCCCCGTCTCCCTGATTCGGGGCTTTTCTTTTGCTCATCTCATTTATAATTCCTATATTTGTGTACAGACGTGGATGTCTGTTGTATCATCTCTCTACGTGGAAGATTTGCTAGATTTTGGGTTTGAGAGATAATACGTTATTTACTCCAAAAAGGATGAGCCTTGACTAAGTGTAGTCAGGGCTTTTTTTATTAATATCATGAATTTGGTGTACTAACGAAGTGCTAATGACTAACAATATGTTATCTTTGTATTACAGTTTACATAATTATTAATAAAAAAAAATGCATCATGGCACTAACTGATTTTTTTAGAATTAATCTTCCTTATGGCATTGTCCGAGATTCTAAAGGTAGATGGTCTGCTTTCAACCGGGAGTATTTACCTCTTGGATGGAATGAAAGAGAGGATTCTCCGGTAGATATAAATTCTGATAATGCTTTTGGGAATATTCCCATCCATACAGAGTATGAGAAAGTAACAGAAAAGAAGCTTTTTGAAATTGCAGGAGATGAAAAGTTTGTAGAGAGAGATACTGATGGGAAAATTAATCGTATTTATTTATACAATGACAGAACTAATCCTCAATCATCAAATGAGTATTGGAATGATTATTTTTCTAAAATAAAACTTTTGAGCCGATTTGAAAGAAAATAAGTTTCTTTTAATCTAAACTTCAAGAATTCCGTTTGAAATTAGAAAATAATAAAATAGAGGTAGCCGAATAAGCTACCTCTTTGTTTTGTAATCCTTCCGATCAACAACACACACAATCAACACACTCTCAAGAAGGCTTACATAAGATAGTACTAACATATAAATGAAAAGTTCGGTAGGGGCATAAAAAAAGTGAGGGGAACCACCCCCTCACCAAAGTCAAACCAAAATAATCCGAATTATGTCCGTATTATCTTGATGTTGCAAAGATACTACTATTTTTTGATAAAGCAATAAAAATCCCTGCATCGGCTCAAATGCAGGGATGGTGTCAAATAAGAGCTTAACTGATCTTTAATGATGTCTGATGAATCATTTCGCTAACATCGTTCAAAGCGTTCAGGAACGTTTTGAGTTCATTGTCAGTAAAGCGAGCCTTTTTCCCGTTGACTATATTCCCGTTAATACGCTGATATAGCCAGTTTCTACTTTTACCAAAATATTTCTTTGCAATATAACTGAATGAGATTGCTTCGGGCAATTCTCCAAGTTTATCACGTAATATGGCTTCTTCCACTCTTTCTATATAATCATTGCAGGCATTTACCGTTGCTTTTAGCCCGGCTTCAGATGCTTTTTTGTAGGCTTCCTTTTGGGCTTCCGGTAGTTTATTATATTTATCCTGCATTTCCTTTTTGAAAGCTTCTTGTTCTTCTGTGGTTTTTAGTTCTTTGAATCTTTCAAAGTCAGCCTGCATTTCTTTTGTTGGCAGGCAATCATTCCAATCTATCATAGCTTTTAATGTTTGTCCCTCCCCGAAGGGAGGGATGTTAATTACAACTTTTTTAATTTCTCTTGGATTTCGTTCATCCGATCGAGTATGTCATTTATAAGCGCTTCCCGTTCTTTGGCATTTTCAGGAACCCCATAGACCTCGTGAAATGAAGCGAGAAGTTTTAAATTCTCATACTCTTGTTCTAATTCTTTTTTTTCTTCATCTTTCATCAGTTAAACATTAAAATTAAGAACTCTTATTTGACACTACAAAGATAATAAGCATTTGGTTATTATGCAAATTCTTAGTGATTTATTTTATATGTGATTATTCATTTTTCAAGTTGTCAAGTATTTCCCTGATTGCTTTATCAGCGTGTTTTCTCATTATTGTGACATAGTTGAAGATTGGCCTATCTTCTTTCATTGATTGCCCGATACAGTATTCCAGTGTACTAAGAGGAATTCCCAGGTCATATCCATGTTGGACGAAAGATTTGCGGGCTGAATATAGGGTGAATTTATGCCTGATTCCTGCCACCTTACCTAATTGACTGATTTTCCTGGCCAGCAGGTTATAGCAGGAGGTATAGTTCTTGTATTTCCCGAATATGATTTTCCCTGTATTCTTTTTCATATACTTTTTTATAATGGGCTTTGCTTCTTCGGGAATGGAAAAGGAAATCAGGGAGTCCCCCTCTTTGGTGTTTTTGGTCTTTTTTCGGATGTAGTTTATTTCATCTGTCCGGAAATCGTATGCTAGTATGTCTACTAGGTTCATGCCGGCAAGATAATAAGTAAGCATGAAAATGTCCCGTGTGACGTTGAGATTGTAATGCTCTAAATTGGCGTCCCTGATTGTCTTGAGTTCTTCGACGGTGATTTGCGTTTCCCTCTTTTGGGCTGATGGAATTCTGGCTGTGATGAAAGGGTCGATATCGTAGGTGACGTATCTCATCTTTATGGCATAGTTGATAATAACCTTTAGCAGGGTTATGTAGATGTTGATTGTGGTGCTTGACAGTTTTGTCTTTTTGAGCCATGATATGTACTGGTTCATTCTGATAGGGGTAATATGTTCCATGAGAGAACCGTTCCCGATGAATTGCATAAACTTGTTTGTGGCCAGCCGATAGAGTTTGTATGTCTTGGTACGTTCTTCTTCATCTATTTGGGACAGATATTCATCCACGATATCCTCGAACTTACGGTGCTTTTCTCCGTTTAACGGGTTAGTTATCATTTTGACTAATTGCGTGCACGTGAGTGAATCAGGGTAGTCCAGTTCCATGTATCGCTTGAAATAAAGGTTGTATAGCTGTTGTAATTTCGTATTGAGAAAATCCTTGTCTGGACGGTGTACTATTTTACCGTTCTTAAACTCGTTTTCCCTTACCACTATATCCGTGGTGATGAATCTCGTTTCAGAGTTGTGTGCGACTCGAATTCTTATTTTGTGTGTCCCGTCTGATAACCTTTTTGCGGGAACTATTACCAATGTTAATGTAGCCATAATTTGTGTTTTTAGGGTAAAAATGGCGTTTTCGACCATTATTTTTTTAACATCCTATTGTAATTTACTTATAATCAGATTCTAATCCGGGAATTTTCCGACCATAATCCGACCATTTTATAGCGTCAAAAGTGACGTTTTTGCTCTCTATTATAGACTACTAATTGATAGGAAAAATAGTTCGATTGTGCTTTTAATATTCTGTATATCAATAAAATAAAAATCGGAAGCTCATGCTCGCTTGCAGGCTTCCGATCAACACAAAAACTAAACTAGACTTAACTAAACTATTCTATTCTTGGAATTTCACAATCCCTTTCTGTTCGTTGCAAAGGTAGATATAAAACGGGTTTTGACAAACTATAATCGACAAAATTCACTTTTTTACCGATAAATTCATGAATAATTAGCTCCTTTCGTCAAGAAAAGTCTGAAAAACTTGCTTGTAACTATCGCTGATAGGAATATATGTCTTGTCAAAAACAATACGGCCGCGGTCGATCACGCGTATCTTGTCTTTTTGTACGATGAATGAGCGGTGCACGCGTATGAAACGGCTGGACGGTAAAAGTTCCTCCATTGCTTTCATACTCATCAGTGATAGAATAGGTTTGGAAGCATCTTCCGTATATATTTTAATATAATCTTTCAGTCCTTCAATATACATGATTTTCTTCAAGTCCACTTGCACCAGTTTGTAGTCACTTTTCACAAAAATACTGTCTATCTCTTCCGGTTTCTGTACAAGTTCGAACCATTGAAGGGCCTTGTTGGCAGCTTGCAGGAAATCGACGTAGGAGATTGGTTTCAGCAGGTAATCGAGTGCATTGACACGATAACCGTCGATGGCATACTGTCCGAAAGCGGTAGTAAACACAATGCGGGTGTGCGGATCTACCATCTTCGAAAACTCCAAACCATTAAGCTCCGGCATCTGGATGTCCAGAAACAGGAGATCGACCTCTTCGCCAGGCAATTCTTTCATTGCCTGAACCGCACTGGAATACTTTCCTACGAGTTGCAGGAACGGGGTTTTATTCACGTAACTCTCTAACAAGCTAAGAGCTAACGGCTCATCGTCAACAATTGCACAACGTAACATCATACTATTTTATATCTAAAGTTTTTATATCCAATGTTTTGAAATCTATTCTCTGATCTTGATACTTAATCTCGATTCATATACTTTTTCATCTTTTGAGATGCCTTTCGACCAGGTATAAGCCCCGGGATAAAGAATCTCCAACCGGCGGCTGACTTGCTCCAATCCCACACCCGAGCCACTTTTATCCTCCACTGTCTTTGGATGATTACTGTTGCGGATTTCGCAAATCACTTCCTTATCATTCTCCGAAAGATGAATACTGATGAAACTCGATTCAGTAGGGGAGATGCCATGCTTGAAAGCATTCTCTATCAATGAGATAAAGATAAGCGGAGCAATAAGCGTCTGACTGTCAGGCTGAATATCAAATTTAGTAATCATCTGTACATTGGCCGACAGGCGGATGCGCATCAGTTCAATGTAATTTCGGATAAAATCAACCTCCTTACAGAGAGGAACGTACGTCTGCTGGTTATCATATAACACATAACGAAGCAGTTTGCTCAACTCCTGAACTGCTTGTTGCGCTTTGTCCGAATCAAATGCAATCAGTGCATAGATATTATTCAGGGTATTCAGCAGAAAGTGAGGGTTCAGTTGGTTTCGCAGATTTTTCAGTTCCGCTTCCGCACGGTTCCGTTCCGCTTCTTTGCGGGCAGCTTCATTTTGCGTCCATCGCGCACTCATACGAATAGCGGCACTTAGGCCGATAGTAAATACGAGGCTCAACATGTCTCTAAGGAAGAATAGCCATCCCGGAGGCATACCCGGTCTTTTGGCTTTGGGTGCAAATGACGGATCGAATGTCAGGCTTTGCCAGAGATGTAACAAAATGCCGATGACACATAAAAAGATAATGTTGTAGACGATATATCTTTTGGCCTGACTCTGAAACAGATAACGGGGAACAAGAATGAAATAATTCACGTAGAACGCAATCATAAAAGAGAGTGGTACAGCAAGATGGCGTATATAGGCCATCCAGTTAATGTTCCCGTTTCCACGTTCAACGAAGAAGAACGGGAAACCGAACATAATCCCCCAGCTGATAATGTGTATCAGTATCTCCAGGGGACGACGTGCGGATGTAAAGGTTTGTTTCATAAAGACAAAGATAATTTTTTTAATTGACAACCGACGGTTGTCAATCAATTATTCGTATCTGATGGCTTCTATCGGGTCTAAATCTGCTGCTTTCTTAGCCGGATACCATCCGAAGAAGACGCCCGTAACGGTACATACTGCGAAGGAAAGGAATACACTCCACGGCTGGATATAGATAGGCCAATGCGCTACGCTCTTGACAATCCAGCTGGCCCCGCAACCGATAATCACTCCGATGATACCTCCCGTGATACTAATCATGATGGCCTCGATAAGGAATTGGCTTAGAATATCGACTCCACGTGCACCGACAGACATACGCAGACCGATTTCACGGGTACGTTCCGTAACGGATACATACATGATATTCATAATTCCGATACCACCTACTACCAATGAAATACCTGCGATACAAGCCAGCAGGGTTGTCATCAAATCGGTGGTTGAGTTGAGCATTGTACTCAATTCCTGTTGGGTACGGATGGTGAAATCATCGTCATCCGAAGCTTTCAGCTTATGGTTGCGACGGAGGATCGTACTGATTTCGTCAGTAGCATAATCCGTCATATCTTCGGTAAGGGCAGAGGCAAACACTCCCTGCAAATACGTAACGGCAAGCAGACGTTTCATCACTGTGGTGTATGGTGCAAGTACTACTGCATCCTGGTCTTGTCCCATAGAGTTGTAGCCTTTGGCTTTGAGCACACCTACCACACGAAGCGGTATTTTACTAAAACGAATAATCTTACCTACCGGATCACTTCCGTCCGGAAAAAGATTGTCTACTATAGTCTTTCCAATCACACATACTTTGGCCGAACTCTGTATGTCGGCTTCAGTGAACATCTCTCCGTTTTCAACAGTCAGCTGGCGGATGTCGAGGTATTCTGTTCCGACACCGTTCACGGAAGCTGGGTAGTTGTTGTTTCCGGCAATGAGTTGCCCCGATGATGAAACATTGGGACTGATGGCGGACAGGAAACTTGTCTCATCACGCAAGGCTTCGTAGTCGGCAAGCTTCAAAGTCTGCATAGCAGACGGGTCTTGGCGGACACCTCCACGCATATCGGCTCCCGGATGAATCATAATCATGTTCGATCCCATCTCGGAAATCTGCTGCTGGATGCTTTTCTTCGAACCTTGTCCGATAGCCAGCATCGTGATGACAGAAGCAACACCGATAATGATACCGAGCATGGTTAGAAAAGCACGCAGCTTATTGTTCGCCAATGCCCGGAGAGCTATCTTAAATAAATTAGTTCCATTCATAATGAATAATTTGCTAATTTGTCCATATACTAATGGGGCAATTTCCTGAAGGTATAGTCACCCAACCTGTTTATTGTTCAGCAATCGGCACATTAGTATATCGGCACATTGAATAATTATTAATCCTCGTCGTTTTTCGGCAATGCGGCCAGCGCTTCGGCAGCAGACAGAATTTTCGGATTGGTTGTATCTTCTATAACCTGACCGTCACGCAGACGGATATTCCGGCTACTATATTGCGAAAGTTCGGGATTATGTGTTACAAAGATAATCGTACGTCCCTCTGCATGAAGCTTTTGAAACAGTACAAGTATCTCGAAAGAGGTACGGCTATCGAGGTTTCCGGTCGCTTCGTCGGCAAGAATCACTGCCGGATTGTTGACCAATGCGCGTGCGATGGCAACGCGTTGCATCTGTCCACCGGACATCTGGTTGGATTTATGTTCCAGACGGTCTCCCAATCCTACAGCCTGTAGGGATTCGATGGCGCGGCGACGGCGTTCGGAAGCGCTCACGGCAGAGTTGTACATAAGCGGTAGTTCCACATTTTCTACAGCCGTCGTTTTAGGTAACAAGTTGTAGCTTTGGAACACGAAGCCAATCTTCCGGTTTCTTAGTACTGCACGTTGAGGCTTGCTCATCGTACGTACAGGAATATCGTCGAGCAGATATTCTCCACTGGTCGGGGTGTCCAGGCAGCCTAATATATTAAGCAGCGTGGATTTTCCCGAACCGGAAGTACCCATGATGGTAACAAACTCTCCTTCATTGATATTGAACGAAACGCCCCGCAATGCGTGGACGGTTTCGTCGCCTACCTGAAAGTTACGTTTGATATTTTGTATTTCAATTACTTTTTTCATCGTAAATAATGTGTTAATGTGCCAATAACGGATTGGCACATTGAATAATTATTTTTTCTTCTTACTTCCCGGAGGGCCAGGCATGAACGGACTTCTTTCTCCGCCACTTTCCTGATTTCCTTCAGCAGCCACATTTTCACCGGGCATTGCTCCTATGGTAGCTTCGGTCACTACTTTTGTTCCTTCGGAAATGCCACTGATAATTTCTGTAGATATACCGTTGCTGATTCCTACTTCTACCGGATGAGCGGTGAATGTGGTTCCTTCACGAGTCCAGAGTTTATGTTCGCCTTCGCAATCTTTTACGATGTCATTATTACCGATTAACGGTTTTTCAGGTGTGAATCGCAGTGCTTTGTTCGGGACAGACAACACATCCTTTTTATCAAGAATATAGATCGTGACATTAGCTGTCAAACGAGGTTTCAGTTTCAGATCAGGATTGGGAGCAGAGATTACAACTTCATAAGTAACTACTGTAGTGGTGGTGCTCGTACTGCTCGTACTGCTTGCATCTCCCAGACGAATTTGTGTAACTACGCCTTCGAATACATCATTCGGATAAGCATCTACCGTGAAGCTGGCACGCTGGCCTTCTACTACACCGCCTATATCAGCTTCATCCACATCGGCTACTACCTGCATCTGTGTCAGGTCGGCAGCAATGGTGAACAGTGTCGGAGTTTCGAATCCGGAAGCAACGGTTTGTCCTGCTTCCACATCACGGCTGATGACTACTCCGTCAATCGGTGAGGTGATAGTAGCATAAGCCAAGTTACGTTCTGCTTTTGCGAGCGATGCCTTACTGCTATCATAGCTACTTTTCGCTTTCTGATAGTTGTAAAGGGCCTGTTCGAAATCCGTATCACTAATCAGTGACTTTTCGTGTAAGCCTTTGCTACGTTCATAATTCTTCTTCTGATATTCATATTCGGCTTTTGCACCATCGTACGTTGCCTGTTGTGATGCCAGTTCACTTTGCAATGTGGCACGGTCCATTTCGGCAATCAACTGTCCTTTGGTTACTACCGAGTTGTAATCTACGTAAATCTTGTCGATGATACCGGAAACCTGCGTACCGACTTCTACTTCCGTCACCGGTTCGATGGTTCCGGTAGCAGTCACCGAATTTGAAATATCGCCTTTGCTCACATTGGCAGTGGCGTAGGTGACTTTGTGCTTGGCCGGTGAACCTGCAAAGAACCAGATTCCTGCACCTGCTACCACAACGACTGCCACAGCGATTAAGATAATCTTTTTCGTTTTCATTCGTTTATTATGCTTTTATTTAGATTGCTAATTGATCTCCCTGATAGAACTTCAGCAACTGCATATTCAGTATAGCCATATATTTGGCTTGAAGTTGTTCCTGCTGTGCTTGCAGCAAGTTGTTCTTTTCAGTAAGAAGTTCTATGGTATTCTTCATTCCCAGATTAAACTGTTCGCTAATCAACTCATAGCTGATTTGTGTACTCTTCAATTTCTCGTTTGCTGCTGCATAACGTTGCTGTGCACTGTTAGCATCCAGCCAGAGTCCTTCGATGGTCTTGTACAGAGCCTTTTGTTCGTCAAGCAAGGATAACATGCTCGTCTCGTATTGCAATTTTGCTTTCTGTACGGCACTTTTAGTTTGACGGTTATTGAAGATCGGCACACTGACAGACAATCCGATCGAATTGTTCCATCCGTTTTTCACTTGCTCTCCGAAAGTGAAGTCGCTGCCGCTGGTGTGGTTGGTTCCGATTCCTGCGCTAAGGCTGATTGTGGGCAAATAACTTGATTTGGCAATACCGATACCCAGTTCGGAAGCCTCTACATTAAGTTTGCTAGCTTCAATCTCCGGGCGAAGACTCAATGCACTAATGTACACATCTTTTTTGGTAGGCAACGGAGCCAGTACATTTTCGTCGGACAGGGCAGGGAGGTAGATGTTCATTTCATTCTCCCCATCCAGTTCGAGCAATTGTTTCAGTTGTAATTTGTAATCTTCAAGAGTGGCTTGCGCTGTGACAAGTTGGTATCGGTCTGTGCTCACCTGTGCTTCCAATTGGGCGAAGTCGCTTTTGGCAATACTTCCGGCGTTCAGAAGTTCCTGTCCGCGGTCACGCTGCGCAATAGAGACTTGCAGGGTACTTTCGTTTACTTTGACAGACTCGGCCGCATAAAGAATCTGGATATACACTTGGGCGATAGATTCCTGAATGTTATTTTCGGAAGTCGCTACGTCCAGTTCGGCTACCTGATTGTTCAACTTTTCCTGCTGGATGGTTTTCAGTCTTTTATTACCATTATATAGAGTCCACGACGCATTCAGTCCATAATTACCATTGTAGCTCGTTTTACTATTGCTACTGATAATTTCGCTGCCGCTTACCCGACTACTCGTCTCCTGATACGGACGATTCACCACCTGCTGGCTGGTAGAGAACGAAAGACTGGGAAACAAGGCAGCCTTAGCTGTCTTCACATCAATCTGCGTGCTGGCCGCAGTGATCCGGTTCTTGCGAATCGTGATGTTCTGCTCTTTTGCGTAGTCGATGCATGACTGCAAATCCCATTGAGCCGGAATTTTCGTTTCTTTCAGCGTATCGACTTGCAGCGGAGAAACTTGGGCAGATATGCCGGACAGCATACCTGCTCCAAGAAATGTCATCACTGTCAATCTTCTTACATTTATCATATTCATACTTCTATTGATTTACTGTTAGCGAAGGTACGTACATATTATATATGCCGCAAAAACGATAGACGGATGACGTAATTTCGCCGTTAAATGTTTTTTTTCTGTCGATAGGCAGGTTTTTGAAGAAAAACACAACAAATCACACAACTTTTTTGACTAGTTGTTTGTTTTAATTATAAAAAATGTATATTTGTACTCATTACAAATTATAATGTCAACATATGAAGAATACACTGCTTACGATCTGGAACTTCTATTTGGAGGGCTTCCGTAGTATGACCTTGGGGCGTACCCTGTGGGTTATCATTCTGCTGAAATTATTCGTTATGTTCTTCATCCTCAAAATGTTCTTTTTCCCTGATTTCCTCCGTGACCATCCTACGGATGACGACAAGGGAACATACGTGGGAAACGAACTGATAGAACGTGCCATCCCCGGTAAATCTACTGATTTTTAACTCTTAAACTACATAGGATTATGATTGAAAGTATTGACACCTCGCTGATCGATTGGTCGAGAGCCCAATTTGCGATGACAGCCATGTACCACTGGATTTTTGTTCCTCTCACACTCGGACTGGCAGTGGTGATGGGAATCATGGAGACGCTGTATTATAAAACAGGCAATGAATTTTGGAAAAAGACTGCCCAGTTTTGGATGAAACTCTTCGGTATAAACTTTGCCATTGGTGTGGCAACCGGTTTGATTCTGGAGTTTGAGTTCGGTACGAACTGGAGCAATTATTCGTGGTTTGTAGGAGATATCTTCGGTGCTCCGTTGGCTATTGAAGGAATTTTGGCATTCTTTATGGAAGCCACATTTATCGCCGTCATGTTCTTTGGGTGGGGCAAAGTAAGTAAACGTTTCCATTTGACTTCTACTTGGCTCACAGGCTTGGGGGCTACGATTTCTGCCTGGTGGATTCTCGTTGCCAACGCATGGATGCAGCATCCGGTAGGCATGGAATTCAATCCTGATACAGTTCGTAATGAGATGGTAGATTTCTGGGCAGTGGCTACGTCACCTGTAGCGGTCAATAAATTCTTCCATACGGTATTGTCCGGCTGGGTGCTGGGTGCTATTTTTGTAGTCGGCATCAGTTGTTGGTATCTGCTGAAGAAACGTAATCGTGAGTTTGCGCTTGCCAGCATCAAGATTGGGGCGATTTTCGGATTAGTAGCATCGTTGCTTTCTGTTTGGACGGGTGACGGTTCCGGTTATCAGATTGCCCAGACGCAACCGATGAAACTGGCTGCTGTGGAAGGTCTGTATGAAGGCGGCACTAATGTAGGTCTGGTTGGAATAGGAGTGTTGAACCCGGAAAAGAAGACTTACAACGATGGGAAAGATCCTTTCCTCTTCCGTTTTGAAATCCCCAGCATGCTTTCTTTCCTTGCAGAACGTAATGTAGACGGCTACGTTCCTGGTATTACAAATATCATCGAGGGTGGTTATCAACAGAAAGACGGATCGACAGCTCTTTCTGCTGCCGAGAAGATAGAACGTGGAAAAACGGCTATCGGTGCATTGGCTGCCTATCGTGCAGCAAAGAGTGCAGGACATGAGGAAGATGCTCAAATTGCATATAAAGTATTACAGGAAAATATTCCATATTTCGGTTACGGATATATCAAAGATGTGAACCAACTGGTTCCGAATGTTCCTCTGAACTTTTATGCGTTCCGTGTAATGGTAATCTTGGGCGGATACTTCATCCTGTTCTTTATTGTCGTTCTCTTCTTTATCTATAAGAAAGATTTAAGCCAGATGCGTTGGATGCACTGGATTGCTCTGCTGACAATTCCTTTGGGATACATCGCCGGACAAGCCGGATGGGTGGTTGCCGAATGTGGCCGTCAACCGTGGGCTATCCGTGATATGCTGCCGACAATGGCTGCCATCTCCAAACTGGATGTAAGCTCTGTACAAACGACTTTCTTTATCTTCCTGCTCCTGTTTACAGTGATGCTGATTGCAGGTGTCGGAATTATGGTAAAGGCTATCAAAAAAGGACCGGAGAATTGATAATTACCTATTACTCATTACTTAATATTTTAGCTATATGTATATATTTTTACAGCAATATTGGTGGCTTGTCGTTTCCTTGTTAGGGGCCATACTCGTGTTCTTATTGTTTGTACAAGGAGGTAATTCTTTGTTGTTCTGCTTGGGTAAAACCGAAGAGCATCGTAAGATGATGGTGAATTCTACCGGACGTAAGTGGGAGTTTACGTTTACTACATTGGTTACATTTGGAGGAGCTTTCTTCGCTTCTTTCCCCTTGTTTTACAGTACCAGTTTCGGCGGTGCATATTGGCTTTGGATGATTATACTTTTCAGTTTTGTATTGCAGGCTGTCAGTTATGAGTTTCAGAGTAAAGCCGGAAATCTGTTAGGTAAAAAGACATACCGGACTTTTTTGGTGATTAATGGAGTGGTAGGTCCTGTGTTACTTGGTGGGGCAGTGGCTACTTTCTTTACCGGTTCTGATTTCTATATTAATAAGGCCAATATGACAGATACCATTATGCCGGTAATCAGTCATTGGGGAAATGGCTGGCACGGATTGGATGCACTGACCAACATTTGGAATGTAATTCTTGGATTGGCTGTATTCTTCCTTGCCCGTGTGTTGGGATCTCTCTATTTCATTAATAATATTGATGATAAGGAGCTGACCGATAAATGTCGTCGTGCAGTACGCAATAATACAGTTTTGTTCCTTGTATTCTTTTTGGCATTTGTCATTCGTACATTGGTATCTGATGGCTTTGCCGTTAATCCGGATACACAGGAAATTTATATGCAGTCCTATAAGTATCTCACTAACTTTATCGAAATGCCGGTAGTGCTGGCTTTATTCCTGATTGGTGTGGTACTGGTTCTTTTCGGCATTGGAAAGACATTGCTTAAAAAGACGTTTGATAAAGGAATCTGGTTTACGGGAATCGGTACGGTACTGACTGTTTTATCTTTATTGCTGGTAGCAGGGTACAACAATACCGCTTATTATCCGTCATATACAGACCTGCAAAGCTCATTAACTTTAGCCAATAGCTGTTCCAGCGAATTTACACTAAAGACAATGGCCTATGTCTCTATTCTTGTTCCATTCGTAATTGCATATATTTTCTATGCTTGGCGTAGTATCGATCGTCACAAAATTACCGAGAAAGAAATGGATGAAGGAGGACACTCATATTGATACTTTGTCCACATAGAATTTCGAATTGAGATTCTTGTAGGAACAAATAAACTCCCCTTATTTAATTCTCTATGTCATGGTAGAGAAGTTAAATGAGGGGAGTTTTTATATATAAGCCTTTTCTATCTTTTCGGATATATCGCTTTTTATTTATTGACTATATTCTCCGGTTTTCCGGCAATGTAAGCCTGAAGGTTACTGATTGCAATATTCATCAGACGTTCACGAGCCTCGATGGTTGCCCAGGCAATGTGCGGAGTGATGTAGCAGTTCTTTGCAGTTAGTAATGGATTGTCGGCACAAGGCGGTTCAGTAGAAAGCACGTCTACTCCGGCTGCATAAATCTTGCCACTGTTCAAAGCGTCTGCAAGGTCTTGTTCGTTGATAAGCGGGCCACGACCGGTGTTGATTAAAATAGCTGTCGGCTTCATCATACCCAGACGGCGTGCGTTTACCATTTCGCGTGTCTCCGGAGTAAGCGGGCAGTGCAAACTGATAATATCACATTCGCTGAACAACTGATCTAAATCCATCTTCTTGATTTCCGGTGGCAACTGGAAGTGAGATTTAGAAGTCAATGCATACACTTGCATACCGAAACCGATAGCAACGCGCGCTGTGGTATATCCGGTATTTCCCAGTCCTACCAGACCGATTTTTTTTTCCCGCAGTTCCATCAACGGAGTATCCCAAAAACAGAAATCCTTGTTGTTAGCCCAACGACCTTTATGCACTTCTTCAGAGTGGTGTTGCACTTGTTGAGTGATGTTCAGGATATGCGCAAATACCATTTGAGCAACGGAAGCGGTGCTGTATGAAGGAATATTAGTAACGACGATTCCCCGTTCTTTTGCAGCAGCTGTGTCTACCACATTGTATCCGGTAGCCAACACACCGATATATTTCAGTTCGGGCAGTGCAGCCATGTGGTCTGCATTGATGATTACCTTGTTAGTCAGAATTGCTTCTGCACCGGCTGCACGTTCTAATACCTCTTCCGGAGCTGTACGATCATAAATTGTACATTCTCCAAGCACCTTCATACCTTCCCAGGATAAATCTCCGGGATTGGCGGCATAGCCGTCTAAAACTACAATCTTCATTTCAATTTCAATATTATTAGTATGTTATAATGTTTCCTACTGCTTTATTGTGCTTTTAGCTTCTCTTACAGAAGGGAGTGACTTATTTTACGAACACTTATTTCTTAAATTTGTCTCCCCACAACTGTATCATTCGCTCGGCATGTTTCTGTTCTGCCGGATTGTTTTGCGGTTGCCATATCCGTTTGTCTTTCAGCTCATCCGGAAGAAATTGCTGTTTGACAAAGTTACCTTCATAGCTGTGCGCATATTTATATTCCTGTCCGTATCCCAACTGTTTCATCAGTTTAGTCGGAGCATTGCGCAGATGCAAGGGCACAGGCAGATTACCGGTTGACCGGACTAGCTCTAATGCATCGTTAATTGCACTGTATGCCGAATTGCTTTTAGGACTGGTAGCTAGATATATCGTCGCTTCGGCCAAAGGAATCCGTCCTTCGGGCCAACCGATTTTCATCAATGTATCAAAGCATGCATTGGCGATAAGCAACGCATTCGGGTTGGCAAGTCCGATATCTTCGGAAGCCGAGATCACAAGCCGACGGGCAATGAAGGCAGGATCTTCGCCTCCTTCCACCATACGGGCAAGCCAGTAGATCGCTCCGTCAGGATCGCTACCGCGGATAGACTTGATGAAAGCCGAGATAATGTCATAATGCATCTCTCCATCCTTATCATAAGCCAGTGGATTCTGTTGCAAGCGTTCGGTCACCATTTCATCGGTGATGACAACTGTTTCCTCCGTCTCCGATTGCACAACAAGTTCCAATATATTAAGCAGTTTGCGGGCATCTCCACCGGAGAAGCGCAGCATAGCTGTTGTTTCTTTCAATTCAATTTTTCGTTCCTTCAGTATGGCATCCGTAGTGATGGCACGTTGCAGAAGTTCCTGCAAATCTTCTTTTTCCAAAGATTTGAGTACATAAAGCTGGCAACGGGATAGGAGAGGGCGGATGACTTCGAACGACGGGTTTTCCGTTGTTGCACCAATCAGCGTGACTGTTCCGTTCTCTACAGCTCCCAACAGTGAATCCTGCTGTGACTTGCTGAACCGATGGATTTCATCGATAAACAGAATCGGGCTGGACTGCGAAAAGAAACGGTTGCTCTTGGCACGGTCTATCACTTCGCGTACATCCTTCACACCAGAGGTCACAGCACTCAAAGTATAGAAAGGCGTTTCCAGTTTGTTGGCGATGATCTGTGCAAGAGTCGTTTTACCTACTCCGGGAGGTCCCCAGAGAATAAAAGAAGAGATGCGTCCTGCGTCAATCATCTTCCGCAAGATGGCTCCCGGTCCAACTAAATGTTTCTGACCGATATATTCATCCAAAGTTTTTGGTCGTAACCGTTCTGCTAAAGGTTGCATAATTTTTTTAGAATACCATTAATACCATGAAACGAATACCGTTTTTGTTGATACCCGGATTATCACGATAAGTGAAACGATGTACATATTCAACGTGCAGCAACTTGAAAATGTTGTAGATACCTACACTTCCTTCAATATAAGGCACTTTCGGGTCCATCACGAAACTGGTGAACTTACCGTCGCGTGTCGGGAAACGGAACAAATCGGGATTGTTGCTCTTAAACGGATTATTCTTATCTGTCAATGTTCCCCACAAAGCACGTACGCGGAACATTTCCCTCCATTTCAAGTTCTTGATAAGAGGAATACGGTTGAATAGTTTTCCATTCATATCATAAGATAATGACATGGAAGCGTAACGGTCATTCAGGAATTCCATGTTATTAATCAAGTTGAACGTTTCGCGCTGGGTGATGTAGGACAAGTTAGCTTCCGGCAAGATCAACAACGGGAAAGGAACCGTGTTCCATTCTGCACCTGCTTTTAAGCTACAATCAATCTTTCCCCAGGAAGCGGGGAGCCAGAAACGTTTCCATACACTTGCTTCCGTACGGTTAAAACTGTAATCTCCACCTAGTACTCCTTTGAAACCCATGGCATGAGTCAGGGTAAAGATAGGAGCATCCAGCGATACAGGTACGCGGCGTTGTTTGGAGTTGACAAATGATTCGCCCGGAGCATAACGCAGTGTCAGACTCGCTTCCGAAGTCGTGACATCATGCACACGGGTTTGCGCGGCATCATTGCGCAGATATTCCAGTTTGCCGGTAGGCTCGTCGTTACGATGGCGCAGCATGGCTTTCACTCCGAATCCTGTCAGCGTTTCAAGTTCATAATTAATGGTGGCATCGCGCATATACGACATCTGGTCTACTGTCGTTGTTTTTACCGACAGGAAGATATTATCTTTATCTGTGAACAGGAATTTATCCATCGGAGACATTACGTCATAACTGTACGATGCCGAAAGATAATGTTTCGGGAATTCCCAGACAACATAATCGCGTTTATTGAACGAATAAGTTACCGTACCGCTATATTTCCAGCGTTCGTCTTTCAGACCGTAAGCTCCGTATCCGTTCAAGAACCAGTGTTTATGGAAATGAGCAGTTGTCATACCGCTTAACCGGAAACGGGTACCATCAATGTAGTTGCTTGAAATCATGGTGTTGATAGGACCGATATCCACTTTGCTCGGATGGCCTTTGCTTCCTGTTTCCACAAAGTTTTCAATCAGCGCTTTCGCTCCGAAGATGATGTATTTGAATCCCGGTATCTGTTCGAGGCGGTTGACGAATACATCCATCGAACTTTCTTTTCTCGTCAGCGGTACTTGGCGGACACTCGCCCAATACTCATCGCTTTTCGAAAGCATATCCGCTTCTTTTATCACGCTGCCTTTCAATCGGAACAGCCGTTGTTCGATAGGATCGAATTTATAATTACTATACTTCGTAGTTCGTTCCACCTGCAATCCGCCTGCTGTTTTGTTGGAATTCCAGGACAGGTCTACGGTCATGTCATCATCCGCCAATACCCAGTTTCCGTTAGGGAGTTGCTCGTATTGTTGCACGATGTCCATACGGTTGACGAAGTTTACTCCGGTCTTTTTAGGCAGGTTCATCGTACATTTCTGAACGGCATAAGTGGAGTCGTTCAATACATAAAGATGTCCGGTGAATCCAAAGTCCTGCGAGTTTTGCGGAACAAACGTGAGGTGAACACATTCGCGCTTGTTTACCATCAATGTGTCCATCAGATAATATTTATAAAATGAGATGGCATTGTTACCGATAGGACTAACGAAACGCTGTTGGAGTAACCGGATATCGTCGTCGTAGATATTTATGTCGGCAAATACGTCTTTCAATACAGTGCCGAGCATATCTCCTGTGGAGAAGAATTCATCGATACCGTTGGAGTTTTTACCTTTGATAAGTGTTTTCTTACTTTCGGGATTTTTGCGATAGATGGTTTGCGAAGCCGTCTCCTGTACGGAAATCGGGAGAATCAATTTGTTGGTTGTTTCCGAAACTTCCACCTGATCTTTTAGGAATGAATACTTCTTATAGATTCCTTTTTCCAGTTTTTCCGGCGTGAGGTCGTTGATAGACATCTTCATTTTCTCGTACTTGTCGTACTGATAGTATTCATTCACTTCAAGGACTTGTGCCTTTTTGTGTTCGATTACTTTCTTCATGAATTCAACTGCCGGGTTGTTCTTACGGGAGTATTTTTCCTTTTGAGGTTTCACGACAACCTCGTTCAGGAGCACATTATCCGGAGCCAGCTTAACGTTTACCGTCTGATTGTTGGAACCTACTCTAACTGTTTTACTGATATAACCTACTGCAGAGAACACAAGAGTTCCTCCGTTTCTGCGGGCTTCAAGACTGTATTCTCCGTCAATATTGGTGATGGTACCCATATCTCTCTTTTCCTGATAGTAAACAGAGATATACATCAATGGCTCATGGGTAACTGAATCAGTGACTACCCCTTTTATTTGCTGCGCAAAAGCATCTGAAGCTGCCAATACGAGTAAGAACAGTATAAGTATTTTGCTATATCGTTGTATCATAACGTTCGTAGTAGGGCGCAAAGTTAACAAATAACTCTAAGGATAGCAGAATATATAACTTTTTTTACCCATCGTTTTTTGTTGTTTACAAGCTTTGGTTATCCGTCAATGAAAGGGAATAGGGGTAATTCACCTTTCGATAAATTAGTTTCCCGCGTGGATAGTGATTGTTTCTCTACGGGAAACCCTTGTTCCCCCTATGGGGAAACTCTTGTTTCTCTACGGGGAAACAACTGTTTCCTTACGGGGGAAATAAAGTTTTCCGGCATGAAATGGAAAGTAACATGCCGGAAGATGAAATGTATCCTTGTAGCAGTGCTATTTTTTATCAGCCAATATCTGTACGATACGCTCCGCGGTACGTCCGTCCCAACGTTCGGGGAGTTCGCCTCGTTTCCATTCGCCTTGCATCAGGGTATCCATTGCTTTGGCAAGCAGGGCAGGATCTTCCCCGACAAGTTCGTTGGTTCCCATGCGCCATGTTTCGGGATGTTCGGCATACGTGTTGAGCGTGATACATGGAATACCCATAAATGTTGCTTCTTCGGCCACGTTGCCCGAATCTGTAATGATTCCTTTTGCCTTGTTTATCAGATAACCGAAGAACAGGTAATTCTGCGGAGGCATTATGTGGAGGTTCGGAGCTTCGATGCCTAATTCTTTGATGGCATTTCGTACGTATGTGTGCAGCGGTGCTACGATGGGCATACCGGCAGATTTTTCAATGATTGTTTTCAGCAACTGACGCAGATTCTCTTTGTTGCTTAGCAATACGCGACGGTTGAGGGTGAGCAGGAGATAATTTCCCTCTTGCAGCCCCAATACGGAAAACCATATCGGTTTGAGCAAACGGTTACGGTTGTAGCGGATGGTATCTATGAGGATGTTACCTACATAATATACGTTTTCACTTTCTGTTCCTGTCTGGTTCAGGTTGCGGTTGGCAACCATGCCGGCAGTAAACAGATAGTCGGATATTCCATCTGTAATCATACGGTTGACTTCTTTCGGCATCTTCATGTCGAAAGAACGGGTTCCGGCTACGAGATGCGCTACCTTGATTCCTTGTTTCTTGGCAACGATGGCACAACTCATGGTGGCAGTCAGATCGTCTACCACGAGAACTACGTGTGCCGGATTCTCCGTCAGTTCCTGTTCGAAGGCTACCATGATTCCGGCTGTCAAACTCGTTGGGTTACTACTTTCCACTCCCAGATAAACATCAGGAGCTTTCATATCGAGGTCCGAAAAGAGAGAAGCATCCAGACTTGTATCGTCTTTCCTTCCTGTATATACCAGTCGGTAAGAGATACTTTTACCCAGCGCCCGTGCGGCTTCAATAGCGCGTGTAATGGGAGCTATCTTCATAAAATTGGGGCGTGCCCCCGCAACAATTGTTATTTTCATATTGTTTCTATCTTATTCGGTTTAATTCGTGAAGCAAAAGTACATTTTCTTACGGAATTTATTCGTTACTTTGCATACAAAATAACAAATATATGCCCACATTCGTTCAAATTCTTGATTTTATAGGCACATTTGCCTTTGCTATTAGCGGCATCCGGCTAGCTTCGGCGAAACGTTTCGACTGGTTTGGTGCTTATGTGGTAGGACTTGCTACTGCTATCGGTGGCGGTACTATTCGTGATGTCCTGCTCGACGTGACACCGGGATGGATGACCGACCCTATATATCTGATTTGTACGGGACTGGCTTTGCTGTGGGTGATCTGTTTCGGACGTTGGCTCATCCGGCTCAATAATACTTTCTTTATTTTCGATACCATTGGCTTGGCATTGTTTACCGTGGTAGGTGTAGGCAAGAGCATTGCTTTAGGCTATCCTTTCTGGGTGGCTATTATCATGGGTAGCATTACAGGAGCAGCCGGTGGAGTGATTCGTGACGTATTTATCAATGAAATACCTCTTATCTTCCGAAAAGAAATTTATGCAATGGCCTGCGTTGTAGGCGGTATTGCATACTGGCTGTGCGACGTTGCAGGTCTGGAATCATACGCCTGTCAGTTGATTGGCGGACTGGCGGTATTCCTGACCCGCATCTTAGCTGTCAAATATCACATTTGCCTACCTATATTAAAAGGTAGTGAAGAGCCGGAAGAATAAGGACGGCATTATTTTTCCTCCTTTATATCCAGTTCTCCTTGAAAACTAATGGACTGACGGTTTTGCATATTGACATCGATACTTGCCGAACCATTGGGAAATACTTTGGCTCTGAATTCATATCTGTCTTCAGGATTACGTGCGACGAACTTGATAACGGCATTCCCTTTTTTATCCATTTCCACATTATATTCTTTGAGGATGGCTTTGAAGTTAAGTCCGTCACCTCCGCCATACGGAATGCTATAAGCCCGTCCATAATAAGGCAAGTAAGAAATAACCGAATCATTTCTGATTGTCAGTGAGTAGGAAGATGTCAAAGGGATGGAGCGTCCGCGCATCGGCATGGCAGTGTTGACATCTATCTTATAATTTTCAGATTCAATCAGTTTCATTACTGCTTCTTTCTTCTGTTCCTTCTTTTCTTTTTTACTTTGTTGAGCCGAAAGGGTAGGGATGCCCACTAGCAAGGCTAGTAACAGCATAAAGATTTGTTTCTTCGTTCTCATATCAGTTTGCATTTAGGTTGATGTATATATGTATAACAATCAAATATACAAAAAAGACAGGGATACTTCTGTTTCTTTTAATGAAAATTAAACAGAACCCCCTGTTATTTATGAGTTTAGCCCGATTTAGAACTGTTCCAGTATTTCGATTCGTTTTTCGATGGGAGGATGAGTGGCAAACAATCCGCTAAGTCCGCTGAATATACTTTTAGATGCCTTTTTGGGGTTCTGAATAAATAATTGTGCCACGTCTTTCCTTTCTACTGCCTCGATAGCGGGATCTGCTGATATTTTGCGGAGAGCGTTGGCCAGTGCCAACGGATTCTTCGTCATTTCTGCCGAACCTGCATCTGCCATATATTCGCGTTTGCGTGAGATGGCAAAACGCATCAGGCTTGCAAAAAGATAACCGATGGCGGCTATCACTAAAGCAATAAGAATAAAAAGAACCACACCGCCACTACCTTTACTATTACTACGCACGCGTATGTGTGTAATGGCATAAAACGTGATTTCTGTCAGCATGGAGAAGATACCGACAAAGACAATGGAAATAATCAGCAGGCGTACATCGCGGTTGCGGATGTGACTTAGCTCGTGCGCGATGACTGCTTCCAGCTCCTCATCATTTAGTTTCCGGATGATGCCCTCCGAGAGGGTAACGGTGTATGTGCGTTCGTTGATACCGCTGGCAAATGCATTCAGGGAACTGTCATAGATGATATTGATTTTCGGCATTTTCATGCCTTGAGACATACAGAGGTTTTCCACCAGATTATAAACTCGTTTATTCTCCTGACGGTTCAGCGGCTTGGAGCCGGTGGCGGAATTGATAATGCTTGTGTTAGCCCAATAGGCAATCAGAAACCAAATTAATACGATTCCCATGGTGTATGGCAACGAAGAGAGGAAGAAATAATTGACTATTGGTATCATTTCGACTTCCATATCCTTTCTATATCCCCAAAGAATCAACAGGTAGCAGGCCAAATAGAGGAGTGCTGCCACGAGACAGGGAAACAGGAATAGTAGAAACGCAGAGCGCAGATTATTCCGGCTCTGCTGTGTTTGGATTCCGACGTATTGCATGCGTGTTCGACTTTTGTAATTGGATGGACGGTGTATATAAAGGTTTTAGAAACTAATTTTGGGTGCCTGCTCCAAATTCGCACGTTCGTTTTTCCCCAAGTCGAACATTATCTCTCTTTGGAATCCGGTCATTCCTGCTACGATATTCGACGGGAATGTCTGCACGGCGTTATTGTATTCTTTAGTGGCCGAGTTGAAGTAGCGGCGAACAGCAGCCAGTTTATTCTCTACGTCAGAAATTTCTTCCTGTAATTGCAGGAAATTCTGATTAGCTTTCAGATCGGGATAAGCCTCGAGAGTAATCTTCAATCCGGCAAGAGCGGAGCTCAACTGATTTTCGGCAGCTATCTTATCGTCGATCGTTTTTGCGCTGACTGCACCGTTACGTGCCTGAATCACCCGGTCGAGCGTTTCTTTCTCATGTGCGGCATATCCTTTCACGGTGTCTACCAGTTGGGGAATGAGATCATGACGTTGTTTCAACTGCACATCGATGTCGGCAAATGCGTTTTCACGATTATTTCTCAATTTCACTAATGAGTTGTACATGGAAGCAAAGATAATGCCCAGCAATACAATAATTCCTACAATAATAAGTATGGTCATAGCCTTTTGTTTTATTTAATAATATAAAATCAAAAGTAATCTATTTGGTTCTTTTAACCAAGAGGTAAAGGAAATATTTACTAAATACCACCTAAAAACTATCAGAAAGCACCTGAAATCTGTCATTTGATAGAATTAACCCCCAAGAAATGACAAATTTTCCCCTGTTGGATACACAAAATTCCTTTAAACTTGCAAATGTCGAGAAAAAACGAATATTAACCATAAAACCATTAAAGTATGAAAAGTTTAAGTTTCAGAAAAGATTTAATTGGAGTACAGGAAGAATTGCTTCGTTTCGCTTATAAATTAACGGCCAACCGTGAAGAAGCAAATGATTTATTGCAGGAAACATCTTTAAAAGCATTAGACAATGAAGAGAAATATGTTCCGGACACAAATTTCAAAGGATGGATGTACACAATCATGCGTAACATCTTTATTAATAACTACCGCAAAATAGTACGCGATCAGACCTTTGTTGATACCACCGATAATTATTATCACTTAAATCTGCCACAAGATTCAGGATTTGAAAGTACCGAAGGTGCTTACGACCTGAAAGAGATGCATCGCATCGTCAACGCACTCCCCCGGGAGTATAAGATTCCTTTCTCCATGCACGTATCAGGTTTCAAATACCGTGAGATTGCAGAGAAATTAGGATTGCCATTAGGTACAGTGAAGAGCCGCATATTCTTCACACGTCAACGTTTACAACAAGAGTTGAAAGATTTTGTATAAATGAGGATAACGCATACAAACAAGCTTATAAGCAAAAGGAGCAAGGGGATAGATCCTCGTTGCTCCTTTCTTTTTATTTATGATTCAATTATCACTTGCTTTTCTTGTTTTTGCTTTTTTTCTTTTCTACGGCTTTTTCTTCAGGTGGAAATTTAGGAACCAGATTCATCAGCCGTAATATCTGATTTTGTCGTTTTAATATGTATGACGAAGGTTTCGCCGAGTTAAACCGTATCGGATTGGGCAGAGTAGCGGCGATAAGTGCGCATTGTCCCCGGGTCAACTGGGCAGCTGTTGTTCCGAATTTGACCTTTGCGGTAGCTTGTGCACCGTAGATGCCATTTCCCATTTCTATAGAGTTGAGATAGACTTCCATGATTCGTTCTTTCGACCAGAACAGTTCGATGAGAAACGTAAAGTAGACTTCGAGTCCCTTGCGTACCCACGAAGATTGCGGCCATAAGAACACATTCTTGGCTGTCTGCTGACTAATGGTGCTTGCTCCGCGTTTCCGTTTGCGTGTTTCGTTCTCTTTCATCGCTTTCTTGATTTCTACAAGATCGAATCCGTTGTGTTCGGCAAAACGGTTGTCTTCGGAGGCTATGACCGCCATCGGCAGGTTGGGAGATATCTTATCAAAAGAAACCCACGTGTGCTTCCACGTGGGTTTATCTCCTGAAAAAATCTGCTGAACGCTTCGGATAACCATCAACGGAGTGACATAAACCGGCATAAACCGATACACAATCACTGCCAACAGAGTGGATGCAAAGAAGAAAATCAGCAGGTTGCGCGTATAGCGCAGAATTTTTTTAATTAGCAGCTGCTTGTGCATCTTTAATCATTTGTTCACTTGCGTACATGTATACTTCTACACGACGGTTTTGTTCGCGACCGGCAGCAGTATCATTGCTTGCAACGGGATCGCTTTCACCCATTCCCTGTACACCTTTGATCTGATTGGTGGAAACACCACAACTCAACAAATAACTGGACACGCTCTGTGCACGTTCTTGTGACAAGTTCAGATTTTTCTGTTGGCTTTGTGCGGCAGTGCTGTTTTTCCAGCCCTGGTTGTCAGTGTATCCGTAGATAGACACGTCCATATCCCGGTTCTGATTGAGCACATTGTTGGCAAACTTGCTTAAAGCAGATTTAGCAGCAGCACTTAGATTTGCATTACCGGTAGTGAAAAGAATACCCGAGTCGAATGTTACTTTCACGGCTTGCAATCCGTTGTTATCTGTTATCTGTTCTACTTGTGCGCCTTCAATTTGTTTTGCTTCTGCTGCTGCTTTGTCCATCTTCTTACCGATAAGAGCACCCGTACCTGCACCTACTGCCGTACCGATAGCAGCACCAATAGCGGCACCTTTACCTTTACCGATAACACCTCCCAGGATTGCACCCAGTGCAGCACCCGAACCACCACCGATAGCAGCACCTTTACCAGTGTTGTTCATACTTCCACAGCTACCAAATATCATGGCAATACTCATGAAGAGAACCATAAATTTCATCTTGTTCATAATGTTGATGTTTTTTTTAATTGGTTTATAAATAATGTTTTTATACGAATCGCTTCGTATTATAAATAACAATGCAAAGATACATATTATTTGGCAAGCATGTACTTTTTAAGTTAAAATAACTCGGACGAATCCCTTTGTTTGTTAATAAAGGAAAACGAACATTATCCTTTTATCGTTGAAGGAATACTTAAGCACTTCTTTTTGATAATAATGAACCAACTCAAAAGAATTAAACCTTTGGCAACGGTGGTGACGCAGACTGCCCACCAGATTCCTTCCACTCCCATACCCATCCGTACAAACAGGATAGCAAGCGGAATACGCATATAGTTGCAACTGATGCTGATAATGGCAGGGGGTATTGTGCGGCCGATGCCGTAGAAAACTCCCTGCATGGTGATTTCGAGCATCATAAAGAGCTGGGAATATCCGTCGATACGAAGGAATACACCTCCGGCTTCATAAGCAGCCTGTTCGGGCACGAATATGGCGAAAACTTCGTTTCCGAAGAAAACGAATAGCAAAGTACAGAGTGTACCGAAGATTCCCGTCATCCATAGGGTAGTGTACCAGGATTTAAGTACCCGTTCGATTCGTCCGGCAGCATAGTTTTGGGCGATGAAGGCACTTAGTGCGGTGGAGAATCCCTGTGAGGTGTTCCAGGTAATTGCTTCGATTTGTCCCCCAGTGGTGAAAGTCATTAAGCCGATGTGTCCTCCCTGTTCGGAAGCGGTGCGGCAGAGGAACATGTTGACGAAGGCAAACAATGTATTTAAAGTCGCTACGGGTAATCCAAGTTTAAGGATTCTCCGCGTGTACTTTTTCTTTAGCCGGGTGAAGAAAGGGAAACTGCCCAGCAGCGCATCCCTGCAACGCAACTGATAGACGAAAATCAGGAAAACACTTGCTTCTGCAATCCAGGTGGCGTACGCCGCACCGTTTGTTCCCAGTCCGAAACCGAATATAAAGAGTGGGTCCAGAACGATATTCAATATCAACCCTGTGCCACTGATAAAGAACGGGACTTTGCTGCGTCCTGCTGCATTATAAATTCCGGTGAAGGCAGCGGAAAGGAAAACGAAAGGTAATCCGGTAGAAACAATCCGCAGATATTGAATGGCATTGGCTGTGATATGTTCCTCAAGTTCATAAATACGTATGATAGGTTCTGCAAATATAAAAAGGAGTCCGCCCCAGCAAATGGAAATAATCAAAGCAATCGTAATATTATGAGACGCGAAGCTACGGGCATCTTCCTGACTTTGTGCACCGATGGATTGTCCGACACTCACTTCAGATCCTACCTTATTTAATAAGGAGATAGAACCGGACATCCACGTCAGGATTCCGACAGAACCGATAGCGGCTACGGCTTCACTTCCCAACCGTCCTACCCATGCCATGTCTGTGAGACTATATGCCATTTGAATAAACGACGTTGCCATGATCGGCATTGCCAGATTAAACAGTTGGCGGTTGATGGGGCCTTTTGTCAGATTCTTTATTCCTTGCATATATTTTTTCTATTCAAAATGAGGTGCAAAGATACGTAAAATTACTATCTTCGCACGTCTAATTATTCATTAATCAAAGTATATAGATACTATGAAACAGAAAATTTCTACTATTTTTCTCCTGTTATTTATCTTACTGGCAGGTTCGCAAGTGGTAGCACAGAATGCTCCGAAACCTTTTGATATCGAACAACCCTCACTTCGCGTATTCCTTCCGGCGCCGGAACTGGCAACGGGGCGTGCTGTGGTCGCTTGTCCGGGTGGCGGATATTCGCATTTGGCTTTCGATCATGAAGGTTGTGACTGGGCACCCTATTTTAATAAGCAAGGTATTGCATTGATTGTTTTGAAATACCGGATGCCGAACGGTGATCGTACACTACCGATTTCAGATGCTGAAGCAGCTATGAAAATGGCGCGTGACAGTGCTGATGTTTGGAATTTGAATCCCAATGATATCGGTATCATGGGCTCATCTGCCGGTGGACATCTGGCGTCTACCATTGCCACTCACGCCAAACCCGAACTTCGTCCGAATTTCCAGATTCTGTTCTATCCTGTGATTACGATGGATAAATCTTATACCCACATGGGTTCTCACAACAATCTTCTGGGAAAAGATGCTTCTGCCGAATTGGAAACGGAATATTCCAATGAGAAACAAGTGACGAAAGATACACCACGTGCTTTCATCGTTTACAGTGACGACGACAAGGTGGTTCCACCTGCTAATGGAGTTAATTATTATCTGGCTCTGAATAAGAACAATGTTCCTTCAGTACTTCATATCTATCCTTCCGGCGGACATGGATGGGGGATTCGCGAAGGTTTCCTCTACAAGAGTGAGATGCTGAATGAGCTGACTTCCTGGCTTCGTAGTTTTAAAGTGCCTCATAAAGATGCCATCCGTGTAGCTTGTATCGGCAATAGTATAACGTATGGAGCACGTATCAAGAATCGCGATCGTGATAGCTATCCTGCTGTGTTAGGTCGTATGCTGGGGGAGGCTTATTGGGTAAAGAATTTTGGAGTAAGTGCCCGTACTCTGTTGAATAAGGGCGATAATCCTTATATGAACGAAAAGGCTTATCAGGATGCGCTGGCTTTCAATCCCAATATCGTTGTCATCAAACTGGGTACGAATGACAGTAAATCGTTCAACTGGAAGTATAAAGCCGACTTCACGAAAGATCTTCAAACAATGGTTGATGCTTTCAAAGCATTGCCTGCCCAACCGAAAATTTATCTTTGTTATCCTTCCAAAGCCTATCAGACCGGAGATAATATCAATGACGATATAATCTCTAAAGAAATTATTCCGATGATAAAGAAAGTTGCTAAGAAAAACAACCTGTCCGTCATCGATCTTCATACGGCAATGGACGGAATGCCCGAACTATTCCCGGATAAGATTCATCCGAATGAAGCAGGTGCCAAAGTGATGGCAAAAGCTGTTTATCAGTCCTTGAAAAAGTAAAATAGAAACACAATAAATGCAGAATTTCCGGTTGGAACAATCTCTTTATGAGAAAGTTTTAACCGGAAATTTTTTAGTTTAACGACGAATAAACTTCTTATAATATGCTAAAAAAATATCTTTCTGAAAGTCCAGTTTGTGGGTAATCTGTATTTTTGCGCCCGAAAAAGTATTAAAATGATAAATAGCGTTATGAATAGACTACAAGATTTCACTTTTTTCTCGCAGTTGATGGCTAACGCTAATATGGGATGGTGGAAAGCCAATTTATCAACTGCGAATTATGAATGTTCTGATTTTATATTAGAATTATTAGGTCTGGATAAGACCGGAGTTATAAGTTTTGAGGATTTCAATAAACGTATTCTGAAGGAGGAGCAACGTCCTACGACTGTCCATTCTTTTGGCGTGCATCAAAGACCGGAAGCGGTATATTTACTTGATACGGTGAAAGGAGCTGTCTGGATGCGTAGTAAGATCTGCTTTCAAGAAACGGACGAAGACGGAAATGAAATTGTTTATGGTATAGCCGAAGTGCAAGATGCTCCCGATATGGCATCTGCTTATCAGGCATTGCAGTATAGTGAACGTCTCTTATATAACATTTTCAAGCATTTACCAATCGGCATCGAACTATATAATATGGATGGAGTATTGATAGATTTGAACGATAAGGAATTGGAGATGTTTCATGTAGAGAAGAAAGAAGATATATTGGGTATCAATATTTTCGAGAATCCTATTTTCCCGAAAGAAATGAAAGAGCGGTTGAAGAAGAATGAAGATGCCGACTTTACTTTCCGCTATGACTTCTCGAAAGTAGGTTCCTATTATCAGAACTCCCAAAAGGAGGGCAAGATTGATTTGGTGACTAAGGTGACTACGTTGTATGATAACGAACACCAACCGATAAATTACCTGTTGATTAATGCGGATAAGACAGAAACAACTGTGGCTTATAATAAAATCCAGGAGTTTGAAGAGTTTTTTGAACTGGTCGGTGATTATGCTAAGGTTGGTTATGCTCACTTCAATGTTTTGACCGGACATGGTTACGCCCAAAAGAGCTGGTACGATAATGTAGGTGAAGAAGATGAAACTCCTTTATCCGAAATCTTTTCTGCATACCGGCATTTCCATCTCGACGACCGTGCCCTATTGATTCAGTTTTTGGACGATGTGCGGAAAGGACTTACTGTCAAACTTAGCAAAGAGATGCGTATCTATAGAGAGGATGGCACCTGCACATGGACGTATGTCCATTTGTTAGTCAGGAAATATGCCCCGCAAGATCAGATTATCGAAATAATCAGCATCAATTATGACATCACAGAACTGAAACGGACAGAGGAAATGCTTGTCAAAGCACGCGATAAAGCCGAAGCATCCGATCGTTTAAAGTCTGCTTTCCTGGCCAATATGAGCCATGAAATCCGTACTCCTTTGAATGCTATCATCGGGTTTTCGAGCTTGTTGGCTAGTACGGAGGATGCAGCGGAAAAAGAACTTTATAATTCCCTGATCGGCCACAACAACAAACTTCTGCTTAATCTGATTAATGACGTGATTGATCTCTCTAAGATAGAATCCGGATATATAGAACTCCATCCGGACTGGGTTAATCTTACCGAACTTCTTAACGAGAGCGTGGCGGAGTATGTTCATCAAGTACCTTCCGGTGTTGAACTCTTAACCAACTATCCCGAGCATGCTTTTCTGGCAGAACTGGATAAGCTGCGCATCAAACAGATAGTAAGTAACTTCCTCTCGAATGCTTTAAAGAATACTACCACCGGACATGTGGAAGTCTTCTATGAGATAGACCATCAGTTTGTCCGAATCGGTGTTAAAGACACCGGGCGGGGTATCCCGCAAAATATGCTTGAAAAGATATTCGAAAGGTTTGAAAAGTTGGACTCCTTTGTTCAAGGAGCCGGTTTGGGCTTATCTATTTGTAAATTGATCGTCGAAAAAATGAACGGGCGGATATTAGTAGATTCCCAACTGGGGATAGGCACTACTTTCGTAATCGAATTACCGTGCCATTCTATACCTGTTGAATGAGTATATTGGGGAAAATATAAAAAAGAAAGATTCCCTTGATTCATGAATATTGCCCTGAAAGTTTGCGATAAATAATATATTTCGCCCTTTAGTTGACTTTGTCAACTAAAGGGCTTATCTTTGCGCCATGAAACAGGAACATGTGAATAGTATAAGAACCTTTAACAGGTTCTATACAAAGTTGTTAGGCGTACTTAATAAGTATTATTTAGAAAGTGAATTTGGACTTCCCGAGGTTCGCATTATTCAGGATGTTTATTTGCACCCTGATAGAAGTTCCAAAGATATATCCAGTGAGTTAAACATGGATAAAGGTTTGCTCTCCCGTTTATTAAAACAACTGGAACAAAAAGGGTATATATGTCGAAAAGGAACAGAAAGAGATAGTCGCATGGGGCTGATAAATCTCACACAAAAAGGATGTGAAATTTATCATCGCTTAAATGCTGCCGCTAATCAATCTGTGGAGGAAATCTTTGCACACCTGAATGATAACCAACTGCAAGAGATAATAAATAGTATGGACTTCATCTATAATACAATGAACGAAAAGGAAACCAATCTTGCGGTTAAGAATGTTGCGCCCATTGTAATACGTCCAATAGAGGAAGAAGATAATACTTCAATTGCTTGTGTACTTCGTGCTTCAGTTGAAGAACATGACGCTCCTAAAGTCGGTACATTTTATGATGATCCACATACAGATATGATGTTTCAGACTTTTAATATAAAAAATGCAGAATATTGGGTGGTTGAATGTGACGGTGTAATATTGGGTGGCGGCGGTTTTTATCCAACTAAAGGCCTGCCAAAAGGGTACGCTGAATTGTCAAAATTCCATTTTAAACCAGAGCTTAGAGGGAAAGGAATTGGAAAACGCCTACTTCAACTAATAGAACAGCGAGCAATAAAGGCTGGATATACATATATGTATATTGTTTCATATCACCAGTTTGGAAATGCTGTCGCTATGTATGAAAAATGCGGGTATAAGCACATAAGTAGTGCATTAGATCAGTCAGGGCTGTATCAAGACGCACCTTTTCATATGGTGAAAGAGTTGTAGATAAAAGTGTGACTATCATTTTTAGAAAATATGATAGTGATTATTGGTTACGGAGGGATATTCAGTAAATAAAAAACATAAGGCAACTACTTCATTGCGAATTAGTTGC
>OBZV01000046.1_pt1 | contig 158288 bp, 112 predicted proteins | sample 1501581 | NCBI WGS metagenome assembly OBZV01 (sample SAMEA2580257, study PRJEB22360) | human gut metagenome | biome: human gut; feature: human-associated habitat; material: faeces | place: Denmark | collected 2008/2010
CCATCCCTTCCCCCGCCCGCCCCGCGGCCTGGGGAGCCACGCTTTACCTGGGGCTTGCCTCCATGGTGCTGCTGGCCGCCCTGCTGATGATCGGCACGCAGGCGGGCTTCACCTTCTCCGGATTGAAAGACTTCATGGCCGGCGGCCGTGAGCTCGCCCACGCGGAACTCATCGGCGCCCTGCTGATCGCCGGGTTCGGCACGCTGATTTCCCTCTTCCCCTTCCACTCCTGGGCAGCCCCCGCGTATGCCTCCGCCCCCGCTCCGGTGGCGATGATGCATGCGGGCGTGCTCAAGAAGTTCGGCCTGTACGGACTCTTCATGTTCCAGCCGCTGATGGAAACTGGCTTCCTCCCCTGGACGAACATCCTCCTTGTCCTGCTCGTCTGCAACGTCATCTGGGTAGGCTACGTAACCGTCAACCAGAAGAGGCTGGACCTGCTCCTGGGCAACTCCTCCGTGATGCACATGGGCTACATCTTCCTGGCCTTCGCCGCCCTGGTGGCCTCCGGTTCCGCGGAAGCCAACCCCTGGGCGCTGAAAGGGGCCGCCCTGCTGATGCTGGCCCACGGCCTGACCATCGCCCTGCTCTTCCTGCTCTGCGGACAGATTGAAAAGCAGACCGGCACGCTGGAAATCAACTCCCTGGGCGGCCTGAGCACCAGACTGCCGCGCATGGCCTTCGTCTTCGGCCTGGCGGGCATGGCCTCCATCGGCCTCCCCGGCCTCGCCAACTTCCCGGGGGAATTCATGGTCTTCTTCTCCGGCTTCGCCGGATTTAACGACAGCTTTGGCCCTGTCCAGATCGCCACCATCCTGTGCCTCTGGGGCCTGGTCATCGGCGCGGTGTACATGCTGAGGGCCTACCGCAACATCTTCCAGGGGGACCTCTCCAAGGCCGCAGCCTACGCCACGGAACTGCTGCCTTCCGAACGGGCGGCCAACTACTTCCTGACGATCACCCTGGCGGTCTTCGGCTTCTTCCCCACGCTGGTGCTCCAGTTCTTCTCCTGATTCCCCTTCCGAATACAATCCAAGTTTAACCCGATCTTCTTTTACCCATGCAAGCGTATATTCCGGAATTCATCCTGGCCGGCCTGGCGATGCTTATGCTCCTGGCCGAGACCTTCTGCAAAAAGACGCCCAAATTCGTCTTCGGGCTGATTGGCGCGGCGGGTGCCCTGGCGATGCTCCCCTTCTACATGGGGGGACTCTATGACAACGTCTACATCATCCTGGCGCTTGTCGCCACGGCAGTCACCCTGCTGCTGTCCGTGGACTTCCGGGCCGTCATCAACCTCTCTTCCAACGACTCCAAGTCCCAGGACGGCACGGGGGAATTCTACATCCTTCCCCTGCTGGCCTGCGTGGGCATCACCTCCCTGTGCAAAGCCTCCAACCTGGTGGAACTGTTCGTCTCCCTAGAAGTGCTTACCCTGAGCTCCTTCATCATGGTGGGCTACTTCCGCCGGAACCTGGGCTCCACGGAAGCGGGCATCAAGTACCTGATTCTGGGCGCCGTCAGCACGGGCTTCCTCGTCTTCGGCCTGGCCTGGTACTTCGGCGTCACGGGAACCTTCATCTATGACGGAGCCATCGTCAGCCACGCGCTGGCGGGCCAGACGGCCCCCGCCATGTACCTGGCCCTCGCCATGCTGCTGCTCGGCACGGCCTTCAAAATCGGCGCGGTTCCCATGCAATTGTGGATTCCGGACGTATACCAGGGCGCACCCACTCCGGTGACGGCTTTCCTTTCCGTAGCCTCCAAGGTGGCCGGCTTCGCCCTGCTCAACATCATTCTGGCTCCCTTCGCCGCATTGCCCCCCGTTGAATTCGTCGTGGCCCTGATGGCTGCGGCTACGCTGCTGGTGGGCAACCTGGGCGCCATTCCGCAGACCAACCTGAAGCGCATGATGGGTTATTCCTCCATCGCGCAGGCCGGCTTCATCCTTCCCCTCTTCATCGGCACCGTGGATGGGCGGCTTGCCCCGAACGCCCCGTTCTACCTGGCCGTGTACCTGGTCATGACCTTCGGCGCCTTCTTCGCCCTCGCCATGATCCGCATCCAGCGCGGGAGCGAGGAAATCTCCGCCTTCCGCGGCCTGGGCAAGACCAATCCCCGGCTGGCCCTGGCCATCACCATCATGTTCGCCTCCCTGGCGGGCGTGCCTCTGACGGCCGGCTTCTTCGCCAAAATGATCTCCTTCGTGCACGTCATCAACACGGGCCTGTACCTGAGCTGGATGCTCCCCGTCATGATCATCTGCGCGGCCTCCGGCTTCTATTACTACTTCAAGGTCATCCGCTCCATGTACTGGGACAAGCCCGCAGAAGACGCGGACCCCGTACAGGTTCCCGTCATTTCCGGAGTGATGCTGGCGGCCTTCTCCATCTTCATCGTGCTGGGAGGCCTGATGCCCCTCTTCCTGAACCCCATCCGGTAGAACGACACTTCCCGTTCATCATCCCGAAGGCCGTTCCCGCATCCGCGCGGGACGGCCTTCTTCATTCCGGAAGCGCCGCGGGCCTTTGCGGCAGTTAAAGGAATCAATCAGCCGCATTGAACGAAAGCAAACAAATGGAAGACCACATCATGGGGGCGTCCTTCCGGATATGCAATTCCGGTTGCCGTAAAGGCTTGCGGTTCTCCCCCAGTTTCATGAATTTCTCCGGAATGCTCATGCCGAAAAAATCTTGAAAAAAGTGCAGTTTCCATGCGAGATTTCCCACAGGGCAAACGTAATTAGCCCGTACTAATTATTTGCTAGCCTCCATCCCTCCGGACGGAGAGCGGCCAACCATCAATCAATCATTCAAAACCATGCGTCTTTTCTCCGCCACAGCCGTCGTTTGCGCCGCCCTGTTCTCCGGAACCACTCTCCTGCATGCCCAGGAAGACCCGGAACTGCTGGCAAAACGCCAGTGCCGTTCCGTCCATGTCATGCAGCAGGGCCACCCGGCCCAGGCGAGCGCCCTGTACAATGAAGTGAAAGCCAAGACATCCGTTCCGGGCACCTACTTCTGCGCCATGAATTTTGACGACGGCTACATCGGCTTTCAGGAACAGTCCAACGGTAAAAAAGTCATCATCTTTTCCATCTGGGACCCGGTGGCCCATGGGGACAACCCCAACAGCGTGCCGGAAGAAGAGCGCACCAAACTGGTAAAGCTGGGTGAAAACGCGCGCTCCGGCCGCTTCGGCGGCGAAGGAACGGGCGGCCAGAGCTTCGTGGACTATCCCTGGACCGTCGGGGAAAACATGCGTTTCCTCGTCTGCGTCAAAAAGATGGGGAAATTCAAGGAAATCAGCGGCTACTACTTCAACAACAAGGACAAGTCCTGGGACCTCATTTCCAAATGGAAAACGCATTCCTCGGAAAAGGAACTTTCCTTCTCCGTCGGATTCGTGGAAGACTTCATGCGCAACTTTGAATCCGCCAAGAAAGCCCGCGGCGCCTTCTTCGGCCCCAGCTTCGCGTACAAGGACGGCAAATGGCACCCCAACACCAGCGTGACGTTCACCGGCGATCCCACCCCCTCCACCAACGTCATGGCAGACATCCAGCCCAACGGTTCCGTTCTGCTCCAGACGGGCGGAGAAACAAAAATGACGGATTTCAAACTGTTCCAGAACCGTCCCCTGCCCCAGGATGCCAATCCTGTCCAGCCTGATGAAGTCGTCACCAGGCTCGTTCAGGAGAACATCAAATAATCATGTCCCTTACCGGCTGGCTAACCATGATCGTTTCCATCGGCGGCGTATTGACCGCCGCCGCATGGGCGTATTACAAGGTGCTCTCCACTCCCAAGGAGACGGAACACCTGGGCAGCCCCACCCCTCCCATGCCGGAGGACCCGGAGGAATAAGGCTCCGGCCCGGCGCATGAACAATTCCCGGTCCGCGGAAACTGCCCGGATTTGTCCTGCCCATCCGGGGATTGCCGCAGCCCCCCGCGGCCCCCAAGGTAAAACTGAGCGCCAGCGGACTTTTTATCCTGAAAACCAGTACCCCCTGCCGGACGTTTTTCATTTCAGCTGACGCAGGGCTTGCGGCGCTTCCGCAACGCGTGCCAGCCAAAAACCTGGAACAGGATAAATACGCCGTCCATCTGCTCAATAGCCACGCAAACGCACGACGCACGCGCCAGCCATCCCCAGCGCATCCACGCATGCAGTCCGGGCCGTCCGCCATTCAGGCAGTATCCGGTTCACGGATATTCCTTGAACAATTTTCCCTTTTAACCGTCCGACGGGGGAAGGATGAAACCCAGCCGGTCAATGCCGTACCTGGCGCATTCCTGCCACAGGGATTTTTCCAGGGCTTCCGCCGTCCGGCGGCGTTCCTCCTCCGGCATGCTTTCAAAGTACTCCGGCCCCAGGTGTTCGCTGATGGCCTTGTCCGCCATGCGCGTCACCAGGTCCGCCCAGAAAATGTTGTCCCGGTACTCGTCTAGGCAGTCCTGGAAAAAGGCGTTTTCCTCATATTCCCGGGTGAAGGCGTAACCGCCCAGATCGTCCGCGTAGGCAATGCGGCCCTTCAGTTTGGGCGTGGCGGATAGTTCCTCCATCAGCCGGGAGACCAGCTTTCCCCACGCCACCAGGCGTCCTTCCGCCCCATCCTGCTGGTTGGAGGCGGCCACCGTGGCGGCGGTGGAAAGCATTTCCGCCAGATCGCGCGCCTCGTCGTCGGATAATTTCAATGTCACCGGCATGGAGTCAGATCAATCCGAGTTTCATCCTGCCTTCCTCACTGACCATGTCCTGGTTCCAGGGGGGGTCCCACACCATTTCCACATCCGCGGCCTCCACGCCTTCCAGCGCTTCAATGCGGTCCTTGGCCTCCATCACCAGATGGGGTCCCATGCCGCAGCCGGGCGCCGTAAGAGTCATTTTGACCGCCACGTGATGCAGGCCGTTTTCCAGCTCGATGACGGTCACGTCGTAAATCAGGCCCAGGTTGACGATGTCCACGGGGATTTCCGGATCGTACACGCATTTCAGCGTATCCCATACCCGTTCTTCAAGCGTGGCGTTTTCATCCAGTTCAGCCGCCTCCGGGGAGGCTTCCGCCGCTTCCGCTCCCAGGGCGTCCGCATTTTCCCTGGAGATGCGGGCCAGGCCATGGTCCGTAGCCACGGTATAGGAGCCGCCCAGTATCTGGGTGATATACACGCGTTCCCCCTCCGGCAGCGTGAGCACATCCCCGCTGGGGATCTGGACCGCCGTCACTTCTCTTTTGAGTTCTACTACCTGGTTCAGCATAAATCCTTGCGATTAAAGGAACATCCGGCTACGGACATGCGCGGGAGGGAACAGGCCCCACGAGGCCGGACCGCCCTGCGGCATCCGGAACCTTCCGCGCAGGAGCAACATAAGGGGTATTTGCATCACCGTCGAGGTCAAAAACTGTTCTGCCGTGACCGGAAACGCCCTTCATGACAGGAAAGCGCATGCCGCAATGTTTTGGAAAAGCCGCCGGAAGCGGAAAGCTTCGTTCTTGCCTAGCGGCGGGAAAAGGTGTAAAAGGTCCGGGCTGTCCAGGCTGCCGTCAGTCCGGGACCGGCCACACGCGCATCTTCAACTTAACATTCCATGTTAGATTACTTACGTAAACATACAATCGTCATCATGGCAGCCATGGCCCTGGTGTTTGTGGGCCTCATGTTCATCGGCGGGGACGTAAGCGGCGGCTCCCTGACCGGCATGTTCAAGCAAACCTTCGTTTCCGTGGACGGCAAGTCTTACGGAGAAAAGGATTACAACAGCATGGGCAGAACCGGCCTGTCCGTGGCTTTCTCCTTCCCTTCCACCTTCGGCCCGCTGCTCCAGGACAATTTCAGCTCGGAAGAAAGCCTGCGGGAACTCTGCCACCTGCTGAAAACGAATAATCCCAACGCCGCTTTCCTGGCCTACCGCGGCATCATCCGCAGGGAGGCGAGCCGGCTGGGCCTGACGCCCAATACTACGGAGATTGACGACGCCATCTGCAACATTCCCGAATTCCAGGATGAGAAGGGCGTCTTCGACCCCCGGAAGTACGACAATTTCATTTCCATGCGCGGCAACATGGGCAAGAAGCTTCAGGAGGAACTGCTGCGCGGCCTGATGGAAGACACCATCAGCCTGGTGCGCATCAAGGACGTGCTGACCGGCGGCATTTCCGTGGAATCCGGCTTTGCCGAAGCCGTGGCGGAGTCCAACAGCCAGCAGATCACGGTCAACACCGCCTTCCTGGAAAAGAGCGCCTTCCGTCCCAAGACGGACCCGGGAGAAGAGGAAATCAAAACCTTCTGGGACAAGCACAAGGAAAATTACAAGAACGAGGAAGCCCGCTTCTTCACCGTGTACACCTTCACCCCCGCGGGCGATGCCCAGGCTCCCAAGCCCGGCGATATTTCCAACGCCACCATGGAAACCATGAACCTGGTGGAAAATGACATCTGGGAACCGCTGAACGCCACCAACGGCAGGAACATGGACCAGGCCATCAGTGAAGCCCTGGCCAAGACTCCCGACGTCTGCAAGATGGAGAAGAAGTCCTACACGGCCGTGACGCGCAAGAATGCGCCCCAGGAAATCAACCAGCCGATCAACCAGTCCGCCTCCGACGGACGCAGCGCCACCCTGCTGGACGTGGCCTTCTCCCTGACGGGAGCCCCCGCCCTGAATGCGGATGCGGATGCCAAGGCCATTGAAGAAGCGCGCGCCAAGACCGGAGCCGAACAGATCAGCACCATGCAGGTGCTGGAAAACGGACAGGTCGTCCTGGTCCGCCTGGAAGGCGTTACCCCGGTAAAGGCGCTGCCTTATGAAACCGCCCGCAACAGCGCCCGCGCCGACCTGCTGGAAAGCATGACCGTGGAATCCATGAACAAGGCCGCCGCCGAACTCAACACGGAATTGCAGAAGGCTGAAAAGCCCGTGGAACAGTTCAACGCCATCGCCGGGAAGGCCGGGGCCAAGACCGCCGCCTACGGTCCCTTCATCAATCCGAACGCCCTCCTGAGCAGCGTCAACCTCCAAAACGCCAAAAGCCAGGAAGAACTCCAGGCCCTTCTGGACCGCGCCATGAATTCCCGCCTGGCTCCGCCCAAGGAACTCCCGGTCCCTGAAGAAGTATTCCAGGCGGTTTCCGTCATTAACCCCGGCCGGATGGCCCAGCCCATCAACACGGGGGACGGCATCCTGCTGACCCAGCTCGTCAAGCGCGAACTGGAGGATACGCCGGAGTTCCAGATCAAGGCCACCCAGCAGATTGCCCCGGCCCTGACCGCCCAGGCCAAATCCATGATCATGCTGGACTGGCTGAAAGCGTGCATCGCCCAGTACAAGGTGGAGATCGCCCCCATCCTGAACCAGGAACGCTAACACCCTTCCTTTCCATGGCAGCCGTCATTACCCCCGTGTCCCGCCGCACAGGGGCGGAATGCCGCCAAAATACCTTCCTATGATGGCCCCCGCACCGGGGCCATCATTTTTATTGCCCTTGTTCCGCCATCCCTGACCCCCTTCCCCCTTCATCATCCATGAGTGCCCTCCCCGCCCAGTCCAGGTACATCATCGGAACGGAAGCCTGCGAACGCTTCAGCTTCTACGGCATGAAGTCCATCCTCATGCTGTACATGACGGGCCACCTGCTGATGAGCGAAAACTGGGCCACCGCCACCCTCCACGTCTTCGCGGGAATGGTTTACCTGCTTCCCCTGGCGGGCGCATGGCTGGCGGACAAGGTATGGGGCCGGTACAAGACCATTCTTTACATTTCCCTGCTTTACTGCGTAGGGCACGGAGTCCTGGCCATGGCGGACCTCTTCCATACCATTGAAGCGCGCCGTTACATCCTGATGACGGGCCTGTTCATCATCGCGCTGGGCGCGGGAGGCATCAAGCCCTGCGTCTCCGCCTTCATGGGGGACCAGATTCCGGACAAATCCCCGCAGTTGATGACCAAGGCCTTCAATGCCTTTTACTGGGCTATCAACCTGGGCTCCTTCTTCTCCTTCCTGGTCATTCCGGCCATGGAACAGCATTACGGGTACAGTTGGGCGTTTGCCGTTCCGGGCATTTTCATGGGCATCGCCACCTTCGTCTTCTGGCTGGGCCGCAAGAAGTACCACAGAACGCCGCCTGAACGCAACAACGGCCGCGCCGGCTTCTGGAAAGTGCTCTTCATCGTCCTGTTCCACGGGGGCTGGAAGAATGCGGGGCAACGCTGCGGAGCTTCCGCCGTGGAGGACGCCCGGCACATCCTGAAAATCCTCTCCATCTTTGTCTTCATCATTCCCTTCTGGTCCATCTTTGAACAGACGGCCTCCTCCTGGGTGGCCCAGGGCAGCAGGATGATTCCCCTTTCCATCCCGCTCCCGGGCGGCGGAGACTGGTCCATCGGGCCGGCGCAAATCCAGGCGGCCAATCCCATTTTCGTGATGGTGTTCATTCCACTGATCACCGTATTCGTCTATCCGAAGGTGGTGACGCTGGCGCGGCCCCTGGTGCGCCTTGGAACGGGGCTGGCCCTGAGCTCCGTGACGTTCCTGATTGTCGCTTTCCTGCAATACAGGCTGGAGGGAGGCGCCTCCATGTCCATCGCGTGGCAATTGATCCCCTACTGCGTGCTCACCATTTCCGAGATCCTGCTCAGCACCATCGGCCTCGAATTCGCCTACACGCAGGCTCCGCTGCATTTGAAAAGCGTCATCACCAGCTTCTGGAACCTCACCATCTTTGCAGGCAACATGCTGGTGGCCGCCATCACCTTTTTCCTGTCCAACGGAGAATCCGCCAACGCCATCTCCACAGACCGCTTCATCCTGTACGCCATACTCGCCGCCGTGGTGGCGGTAGCCTATTCCTTCCGGGCGCGCAGGTACGGAAAGACGGAGTAGAGGAAGCATCCCCGACGCGCGGGAATGACGTTTTTTCCGGCTCCGGAGAACAGCAGACATAATAATGTCTTGAAAAAGACAGCCGGACCGTGCGAAATTCCGGCACGGCCCGCACATCCTGTCCGCGGGCATACTTTCGGGAAAGTATTGGAAATACAAATTACAGAGAAGATATGAGGCGAACGGGGATTTACCCCTGTTCCCCGCCGCACCGGAAAAGTTGCTTCTGAAACAATCTTATCGGCAGCGCATTTCCAGTCCGGCACAAGACGATATATCTTTGCTTCATGTTTAATACTTCATTTAAATCGGCCTCGGCCTTGTAAACAACCGGTACTTTCCGTAGCGGTTGTCCCCTTTTGTTTGCTCCCGGATTATCCCTTCCGGGAGGAAGTTCCGTATTATTGGAATTTCAACGTTAATCTATCTGCCACGATGACGGCGCCGCTGTGCCGTGCCCTCATGGCATACAACATTTACTAAATTAATGAGTAATAAAAACAAAACAATTCACGAATTCGATTTCAATTTCATCTGCGAATATTTCTCGCGCCTGGAACGGCAGGGCCCCGGCAGCCCGGAGGCTACCCTCAAGGCCCTCGGCTTCATTGACAATCTGACCGGACAATCCCGCATCGCCGACCTCGGCTGCGGCACGGGCGGACAGACCAGGACGCTTGCCGCACATGTTCAGGGAAGCGTTACGGGGCTTGACCTGTTCCCGGATTTCATCCGCATCTTCAACCGCCAGGCAACACAGTCAGGCTTGCAGGACAGGGTAGAAGGCATCGTCGGTTCCATGGACAAGCTCCCTTTTGCAGAAGAAGAACTGGACCTGATCTGGTCGGAAGGGGCCATTTACAATATCGGCTTTGAACGGGGGCTGAACGAATGGCGCAAGTTCCTGAAACCGGGAGGCTACCTGGCCATTTCCGAAAGCTCGTGGTTTACCGCGGAACGTCCGGAAGAGATTCACCGCTTCTGGATGGACATGTATCCGGAGATAGACACCATACCCAACAAGATAGCCCAGATACAGAGGGCCGGGTACGTGCCTGTCGCTTCCTTCATTCTGCCGGAAAGCTGCTGGACGGAGCATTATTACGCTCCGCAGGTTCCCGTGCAGGAAATGTTCCTTCATCAATATCCGGGAAATGAAGCCGCCGCGGAATTAGTCGCATCCCTGCGCCATGAAGAGGAATTATACCGCAGGTACAAGGAATTCTACGGCTACGTGTTTTACATCGCAAAAAAGACGGAACAATGATTCATTTAAATGCTTACGGCTGGAATGAGAAGTTAAGCCGGCTCAAACGGGAATCTACGTACAGCGCCCTGCCCCATGGCCGCATCGCCATCGTGCACAGGACGTGTTATGAGATCGTGGCGGAGAACGGAGTGTTCCAGTGCGAATTAAGGGGAAACATGATGTATGAAAAACCAGCCTTTGAACTGCCCTGCACGGGCGACTGGGTGATTTTCCAGCCCTTTGATGAAACGAAAGGAATCATCGTCGATGTGCTGCCCCATGAACGGACCCTGTACCGCAAGAAAAGCGGAACGGTTTCCGACAGGCAGGCCATCGCCTCTTACGTGGACAAGGCATTCATTGTCCAGAGCCTGGATGATAATTTCAATATCCGCAGAGCCGAGCGTTTCATGGTTCAGATATTGGAAGAGGGAATCAAACCCGTACTGGTGCTGAACAAGGCCGATCTAGGGTTTGACAGGCAGGGCATTGAAGAACAGGTCAAACACCTGGAGCGCCGGATGCCTGTATTTTTTACAAGCATTCATGAACCCCAGTCGATTCTACGGCTGCGGGAGTCCATTCCGGAAGGGGAAACAGTGGTGTTTGTCGGTTCCTCAGGCGTCGGGAAAAGTTCCCTGGTGAATGCGCTGTGCGGAAAACCGGTCCTGTCCACCTCCCATATAAGCTCCTCCACGGGCAAAGGACGGCACACGTCCACCCGCCGGGAAATGGTATTGATGGACGGTTCGGGCGTTTTAATAGACACTCCGGGCGTCCGGGAATTCGGCCTGGCGATCGGCCAGCCCGGTTCCCTTGCAGAAGCGCTGGATATTTCCGACTTCGCGGCGGCATGCCGTTTCAAGAATTGCGGGCATATCCATGAGCCCGGATGCGCCGTCCTGGAAGCAGTGAACACCGGCCTGCTGGACCGCGAGGTTTATGAAAGCTATCTGAAGCTCCGGCGGGAAGCGGAATACTTTTCCGCTTCGGAACATGATAAGCGCAAAAAGGGAAAATCCCTTTCCAAACTCGTAGAGGAAGTGAAGAAGCGGAATTCCAAATTCTAACCTGCGTTGAAACGGTGCGGGCATTCCTGAAACGGGAATGCCCGCATTCTTGTTTTACCCGCTATAACGGCCTATTCCGTATTCCAGTTAAACCGTGGCCGCGCTCCTATCCCCTGATGTCAATGTCCAGATGGGCGAGCAGCCCTTCCAGCCCATGCCGGGAAAAGACCGCCTTTTTCAGCTTGCACATGGCGGGATTGATCGAAAAGTTGAAAGAGGTTGAAAAATCGGCTTTCTCCAAATTGGTTCCGACGAAAGAAACCCGTTCCAGGTCACAGCGGTCAAAAACGGATTCCGCCATGTCGGCGTCATTGAAGTACCCCTCATACATCTTGCAGCCGCGAAAAACGGTTTTCCGCAACCTGGCTTCTACAAAGCTGGCATAATCAAGATGCGAGTTTTCAAAGACCAGGCCGTCCGAAAACCTGTCGATGTCCGTAAAGTCTGCGCCAGTCATCTTGCAGTCGGCAAAGGCAACATCCCGGAGGGCTCCCTTGAAGCTGGCCAGCGTGAAATTGCACGCCCTGAACTCGCACTTCTCAAAATCGGTATTCCGGATGACCAGCTTTGAAAAATCACACGCGACGAATACGCAATCATAGTATTCATCATCCAGCTCCATTTCATGGAAATCCACTTTCTCAAAGGTCTCGTTTTCAGTCATATCATGTTGATGGGAGTTGCCGCTCCGTGTTTGCTTCAATGTTCCGGAATCACCGTTTTCCGGGAAGCAGAACGCAGGAGAAAACTTTCCTTCCATACCCGCCGAATTATTCTACTTTCCTTCCCTGCCTTTTAGCATGGAAGCTGGCTGTCTGCAAGCCGTCCCGCCTCCGCGCATGCTCGCAGGCCCGGCTGACGCCTGAGGAAAAAGATAAAACCATTCCGGATGCTCCCTGCCGCCGCCAAAAAACGCGTTGCCCCTCTCCATTTGCTATCTACCTGTTCCCATCCGTATAGTTCCAAACGAGCCAACGCTACACCCCGAATCCTGAATACGGCGCCCTTTTCCAACATGGTTTAGGCGCCTTTTAAAAACCGGATGCCTCCTCCCGCCAAGCCAGCCTTTCCGGAATTTTCCTCCAGCCGTATATCTTCATTCACCGGCTCCATGAACCCCGGTAATCAAGATGACACGGAACCAAAATATACTCGCCTTCTCCTCAGCCCATTACGCAGGCTACGTCATGTGTACCGTTCCCAATACCTATCGGGAGGAGATGGACCGACAGACGTCCCACCCCTCCTGCGGCTTTTACGCAGCCTCCTATGTCCTCAATTGCTTCAATCCTGATGCCGCATGGACGAATATGGAGCTTTTAAAATTGGCCGTTCAATATCCCCTCACCAATCGTGCAGAGGGCTGTTTAAGCGAGGTAGGGGAAGTTTTCCATCCCCACGATTTTGCCCGTTTCATCCATGCGAGAGCCAACGGAAGCTGCTCCGCCGCCTGCCAGTTATTTCATGAACAAACCATCCGGGACACCATTGATCAGGGAGGGTATGCCCTCGTTCCTTTTCAAGTTATCAATGATAAGCAAAACGAAAAACACGGTTTCCCCCGGACTGGCGTCCAGTGGACGGACCTTCCGCATGCACATTGGTGCGTTATTGCCGGATATGCAACAACGGATAACTCCAAACTGCTCGCCAAGCACTGGGGAGAAAACCGGTTATTTGATATAGATGAGCTCGGTAACAGCAATCAAGGGTGTTATCCCCTCCAGCAAACCAATAACATCACAGCACAGCGCGCCTCCAAAGTGCAGTTGCTGCAGAACCAAATCATCACCATCCTGCCCGCACAAGCTTCGCCAGGCCGCCGGAGAGGCTGCGCCTGCTGACCTGCAAGGCATCTTCATCGGTCTCCCGCTCTAAAAAAGCCAGCCCATGGAAACGGATTTTCCGTCCAGTGAAGCAGGGAGGCACGCAGGCCCGGATAGAGGGACCGTTTCATGAGGAAGGAGCCCTGGGAAACGGTCCCGGTTTAAAAAAATGCCACGGAGCCTGCCTTCGTGAACAGCGTTCTGGATTCCAGACAAGTTGCCGAAGTCCATTTCCGGAAACCGTCCTCCCTTTTTAAGGATGTGAATGAAGCTCAGGAGATACGGCAGTCGTTGAGCAACTCGTCCATGTAGAAGGTCATTTCCGCCAGGGCCTCACGGTATTCCGTCTGGGGAAGGAGCCACAGGATTTCACGGGCAGCCTCGTTTTTCTCCAGAGCCACCTGGATCGACTTGTCCAGGGCCTCCGCAAAAACGGGGTTGTCCTGAAAGGCGGAGTAATCCACCACTTCACGGTTTTCAATGGCGTCCCTGAGCGTGGCTTCCACGTTCCTGTCCCCGCATTCCAGCAAGTTGAAGATGGGGAGGGTCAGCTTGCCCTTGGTGGCGTCCGTGTGGAGCGTTTTGCCGGCATCGTCTTCATCGCCCACCATGTCCAGGCAGTCGTCGTAAATCTGGTAGGCCACCCCCAGCAGGTCTCCCAGCTGGTAAAGGGATTCCTCCACTTCCGGGGCCACTCCGGAGATCCACGCCGCGCCGCCCGTAGCGGCGGAGAACAGGGAGGCGGTTTTTTTCCGGATGATTTCAAAGTATTCCTCGCGGGTCATGCTCAGGTCATACAGGCGGCTGGACTGGGCCACTTCCCCCTGGCATACGTCCCTGACGGTGTTCGCCAGCCTGCGGCAGAATTCCGTGCTGCCGAACTCGGTACCAAGCACCATGGCATGGGAAAAGAGAACATCCCCCAGCAGTACGGCCAGGCTGTTGCCCCACAGGGCGTTCGCGGTGGCCTCGTCACGGCGCTTGTCGGCCTCGTCAATCACGTCATCATGCACGAGGGAGGCCAGATGCACCATTTCCAGCAGGGCTCCCAGCCGGATGTGGGCTTCCTTGATGCCGCCCGTGGCGCCGGCTACCAGCAGAACCAGGGCCGGCCGGAGCATTTTCCCCTTGGACTGGCACACTGTTTCCATGTAGTCGGTGACTTCCGGGTCAAAACAGGATGCCTGGGCTTCCACAAACTCAGAAACTTGCTTCAATTCCGGCTTGACCAGTTGAAGATAGTGCTTCTGGGATCGTAATTTCGAAAAGAACGGGATGGACATGATATGGACGAGGGCCGGCGCTGGTCAGCGCCGCAGGAATTGTGGCATATTTGAAGTTCTCTAGCAATGTATTTCACAGGCCATCTTTGCATGGCCGGGCGGCAATGAGCCAAACCCGCGCTGCCGGACGCCGGGAACCCTGCGGAGATAAGGCTCACTTTGACCTTGAGCCGGGATGTTTTCCTTCTACACTGGCCTATCATGAGAGCCTTGGTCTATGATTGCAGCGCGGGCATCAGCGGAGACATGAATCTGGCCGCCCTGATTGATTTGGGCGTGGACAGGGAAAGCCTGGAACGGGAGCTGTCCAAATTGCACGTGCACGGGGAATGGAAACTGGAATGCCGCCGTGCGCAGCAGTCCGGCATCCAGGGAACGCGGATTGACGTACTGACGGTGGAAGAAGGCCATTCCGGCCACGGCCATGCACACCATCACCGGACCATGGCGGATATCCGCAGGCTTATTGGGGCAAGCGGCCTTTCAGACGCCGTAAAGCGGACGGCCCTTTCCATTTTCTCCCTGCTGGCGGAGGCGGAGGCCCAGGTGCACGGCACCACGCCGGAGGAAGTCCATTTCCATGAAGTGGGAGCGGTGGACTCCATCATTGACATCACGGGGGCCGCCATCTGCCTGGAGCTGCTCCGGGCGGACGCCGTCTTCACTGGACCGGTGGAACTGGGCTCAGGCACCGTGACCTGCCAGCACGGAACGATGCCCGTTCCGGCCCCGGCCACAGCCCTGCTGGCGAGCCGCTTCCAGTCCACCCTGAACGGAACCACCCATGAGGCCACCACTCCCACCGGAGCAGCTTATATTGCCGCCCTGGCGCGGCCTGTCCCGGCCCCGCTGGCGGGCCGCATCACCGGAACCGGCTACGGCATCGGCCACCGCCAGGGGCTCCCCCTGCCTAATATCCTCCGGGTGATGCTGGTGGAAACGGAGGAACAGGAGAGTTCCCCGGAATTGCTGACGGAGCTGTGCGCCAATATAGACGACATGACGCCGGAACAGACCGCCTACCTGGCGGAAAAGCTGATGGAGGCCGGCGCGCTGGACGCCTGGCAGGAGTCCATCTGCATGAAGAAGGGGCGCCTGGCGGTCAAAGTCTGCGCCCTGTGCCTGCCGGAACAGGCGGACCGCGTGAGGGAAGCGTTTTTCCTGCACAGCAGCACGCCGGGGATACGCCAGCATGATACGTGCCGCCACATCCTGCGCCGGGAGAGCGCCTCCGTATGCACTCCCCACGGAACGGTGCATGTAAAAACCTCTTTCATGAACGGACGCCCCCATCACCGGAAGGCGGAATTTGAAGATTGCAGAACCCTGGCGGAAAACACCGGACTGCCGCTGGAACAGTGCCAGTTGATGGGGCTTTTCCCCACCCCCTCCCATGACTCCTCCTCCACAGACTCCGTTTGAACGGCTGCGCGCCGTCCTGCTCCCCAGGGAGCGCATCGCCGTCGCCCTGTCCGGCGGGCTGGACAGCAGCGTGCTGCTGGCTGCTGCTGCCAAGGTTCTGGGGCCGGAACACTGCCTGGCCCTGACCGCGCAAACTCCCTATGTAATGGAGGAGGAAGTGCGGGACAGCGCGGAGCTGTGCCGCCGCCTGGGCATTCGCCAGGAGACACTGGCGTTCCCCATCCTGCCTTCCCTTGCGGATAATCCGCCACTGCGCTGCTACCTGTGCAAGCATGCCCTGTTTTCCGCCCTGGCTGCCAGAGCCGCGGAAGCGGGCTTTCCCCTGCTGGCAGACGGCTCCAACACGGATGACCTGGGCGACTACCGCCCCGGGCGCAAAGCCTTGCAGGAACTCGGCATTCTGAGCCCCTTTCTGGAAGCCGCCATGGACAAGGCGGACATCCGCAGCGTGGCCCGCGGACTTGGCCTGCCGGAGTCCGTCAGCGGCAAGCCGGCCTATGCCTGCCTGCTGACCCGGCTGGAGCACAACCGCCCCGTGACGGAATCCCTGCTGCGGCGCGTGGATGCGGCGGAGGCCTTCCTGCGCTCCCTGGGGCTGAAAGGCTGCCGCGTCCGGGTTCACGGGGACGACCTGGCCCGCATTGAACTGCCGGAGGAGGAACGCGGACTGTTCCGGAGCGGGGAGCTTGCCGCTCCCATAGCGCACCGCCTGCGGGAGCTGGGCTTCCGCTACATCACCCTGGACCTGGAAGGATATTCCAGAGGCAGCATGAACGAACCATCATGAATGACATTACCGCCATCCTGCATCAGCTTGAGGAAGGCCGCCTTTCCACGGAGGAAGCGGCGGAAAAAATCCGGGCCGCCACTGCGCCCGCATCTTCCCATACGGATATTGATTACGGCCGCCTGGAGCGCACCGGATGCCCGGAAGTGATTTACGGCGCAGGAAAAACCCCGGACCAGATTGAAGAGATAGCCCGCGGCCTGCTTGCCGCCGGACAGAACGTGCTGGCCACGCGCCTGAACGTGGAGGCGCTGGACTACCTGAACCGCGCCTTTCCGGAGGCGGACATGCACCCGGAAGCGCGCCTCATGCGCATCATGGCGAACCCCGTTCCGCAGACGGAGGGCTTCGTCGGCATCGTCAGCGCGGGCACCTCGGACCAGTCCGTAGCGGAGGAAGCCGCCCTGACGGCGGAATTCCTGGGCAGCCGGGTGCTCCGGTACCGGGATTGCGGCGTGGCGGGCCTGCACCGCCTGGTTTCCCATCTGGATTCCATCCGCCGGGCCACCGTGCTGGTGGCTGTGGCAGGCATGGAAGGAGCGCTTCCCAGCGTGCTGGCCGGGCTGGTAAAAGCCCCCGTGATCGCCGTACCCACCAGCGTGGGCTACGGAGCCAATTTCCGCGGAGTAACTACGCTGCTCGCCATGATGAACTCCTGCGCCAACGGCGTGTCCGTCGTCAATATAGACAACGGTTTCGGGGCCGGATTCAACGCTCATCTGGTCAACAGCCTGGCGTCCCGGCCCCGCTGAATGCCACGGCCGCCGCCCTTCCATGACGGAACCGCCGGCATCCGCCATGGACAGATTCACCGAATGGGCGTTAAATGTCCCAGAAGCATTCCTCACCATCCCATCATGACCAGATTTCCCTTTTTCCATGCCCTTTCCTGCTCCCTGCTGGCCCTGGCCTCCCAGGCGCTGGGGTGGCAGCCCTCCGGAGAATCCGTCCCCGCCGCCCCGCAGGAATTCCGCGCGGCGTGGATTTCCACCGTCCATAACATTGACTGGCCCTCCCGTTCCGGCCTTTCCGGCGCTGCCCAGCGTGCGGAGCTGCTGACGATCCTGAATACCTGCGCTCAGTTGAAGCTGAATGCCGTCTTTCTCCAGGTGCGCCCGAACGCGGACGCCCTGTACCAGTCCTCCCTGGAGCCGTGGAGCCAGTGGCTCTCCGGGCCCGGCGTCAATCCGGGGTATGACCCCCTGGCCTTCGCCATTCAGGAGGCCCACCGCCGCGGCATTGAACTGCACGCCTGGTTCAACCCCTTCCGGGCAAAGGCGAACGTAAAGCACGCCGTGGGCCGCAACCATATTTCCCTCACCCGTCCGGACCTGATGAAACGCAACGGCTCCGTTCTGCTGATGAATCCCAGCGCCTCCGCCTCCCGTGACCACGCGATGAGGGTCATCCTGGACGTCGTGCGCCGCTACGATATTGACGGCGTGCACCTGGACGACTATTTCTACCCCTACCCCACGCCCGGCCGCACCTGGTCCCCCGCCAGCTTCAGCGACGGAAAGTCGCCCTCCCAGCGCCGGGCCTGCATTGACGACTTCGTGCATGACATGTACAAGTCCGTCAAATCCTCCAAACCCTGGGTGCGCGTGGGCATCAGCCCGTTCGGCATCTGGCGTCCGGGCGTTCCCGGCGGCATTGAAGCGGGAGTGGACGCTTACGAGCACCTGGCCTGCGACGCCCGCAAGTGGCTTTCCCGCGGATGGGTGGATTACCTGGCCCCGCAGCTTTACTGGCGCTGCAGCCCGGCCAAGCAGAGCTTTCCGGTCCTGATGCAGTGGTGGGCCGCCCAGAACACCAGCCGCCCGGTATGGCCGGGCATCGCCACGGCGCGCATCATGAGCAGCGAGGATCCGGGACGCCCCGCCTCTGAAATCGCGGCGCAGGTCAATTATTCCCGCTCCCTGGCCAGAACCGCCCCCGGGCAGTGCTTCTGGAGCGTCAAATCCATCATGAGGAATGCCGGAGGCATCCAGAAATACCTGAACAGGCTGTATCCCTCCATGGCCGTCCCTCCCGCCATGCCCTGGTGCGGAACCGGAACGCCGGGCCAGCCGCAGAATTTTTACGTGGCGGACAACGGTTCCACCGTAACCCTTTCCTGGCAGCCGTCCGGCAATCCCTCCCGGAAATGGGCCGTCCAGGCGCGCTACGGCAGCCAGTGGGCCACGCGCATCCTTCTGCCGGGCAGCCAGACCCGCGTGACGCTGCCCAAATCCTTCCTGGGGGATGCCGGGTCCGTCGCCGTCAGGGGCGTCAGCGCCTACGGAGCCCAGGGCCCCGCCGCGGCGGCCAGAAGGTAGGAAGCTTTTTCCGGCAGCCTCCGGCGGGAAAGGAAAAAAATGCCCGATGTTCTAAGTTTTTTGAACAACTCCAAATCCATCCATGTCCAAACTTCCATGAATTCCCGTGGCGCGGACATGAACAGAAGGCGTTTCATCGCCCTTTCCTCATTGGCGGCGCTGGGAACAATCAGCCAGGCCCGGGCAACAGGGCCGTCTATACAACCACAGCACAAGATGACTAAAAAGCAAGATCCCTCCACGGTCGGCTATGCCGACGGCAAGTACGTGTTACCGCCCCTTCCGTACGCCTACGACGCGCTTGAACCCATGCTGGATGAAAAAACCGTGCGCATCCACCACGACAAGCACCATGCGGCCTATGTCGCCGGCGCCAACGCCGCGGCTGAAAAGCTCCGTGAAATCGCGGACGGCAAGCTGGACGCCTCCGCCACCACCAACTGGGTGCGCAACCTGTCCTTCAATGTTTCCGGCCACGTCCTCCACACCATTTACTGGACCAACATGACGCCCGACCCCAAGAAGGGACCGCAGGGCCCCCTGGTGGACGCCATCAAGGAAAAATTCGGTTCCCTGGAAGCCATGATGAAGGAATTCAAGGCCGCCTCCCAGGGCGTGGAAGGTTCCGGCTGGGGCATTCTGGGAGTGGACCCCATGAGCAAGACGCTGGTGATCTGCGGCGCGGAAAAGCACCAGAACCTGGAAATTCCCGGTCTCGTCCCCATCCTCGTCTGCGACGTCTGGGAACACGCCTATTACCTGAAGCACCAGAACCTCCGGGCGGATTATATTGAAGATTTCTGCCGCCTCATCAACTGGGACGACGTGGAACGCCGCTACCAGGAAGCCATGGCGTCCTGACCGGTTCCGGCAGACATTGATTTTTCTTTTTCTTCAACGGCACGGGCCTTCTAAGGTCCGTGCCGTTTTTTGGCGTACTTCCACCCGGCTCTTGCATCCGGCGGAGCAATAGGGCATACTGCCGTGGACTAATTATCTATCACCACGCGCATGAAAAAAGTTTTCGTTTCAGGCTGCTATGACATCGTCCACGCCGGTCACATCCAGTTTTTTGAAGAAGCCCGGGCCCTGGGCGACTATCTGATCGTCTCCTTTGCCTCGGAACCCGTGCTGTGGCACCACAAGCAGCGCAAACCGTCCATTCCGGACGAACACAAGAAAGTGCTGCTGGAAAGCCTGCGCATGGTGGACAAGGTCATTCTGGGCACCGGCATGAAGAAGGGCCTGGACTTTGAAGAGGAATTTCTTCAGGAAAGGCCCGACGTCCTGGCCGTGACGGAGGACGACCTTTACAGCGGCATCAAGAAGGAGCTGTGCTCCCGTGTGGGCGCGAGTTATGTGGTGCTTCCCAAGACGCCTCCCAAATTCGCCCCCGTTTCCACCACCATGCTGGTGAACCGGATCAAGGCCCCGTCCACCGTGCCGCTCCGCGTGGACTTTGCCGGAGGATGGCTGGACGTTCCCCGCTACGCCAGAAAAGGCTCCTATGTGGTCAACTGCGCCATCACCCCCATGGTGTCCCTCTGCGAATGGCCGTATGAAAAGCGGTCCGGACTGGGCGGCAGCGGCGCGTGGGCCATGCTGGAAGGACGCGACCCGGTCGCTTCCGAACTCGCTCTGGGCGTCGGCTGGCAGGACCCCGCCGTCATTGCGGAAACGGGGCTGTGCGTCTGGCGTTCCGGCAGTTCCCCCGTGCTGGACGTCAAGGGCACGGGCGACTTCCTGGAAGGAAGAATGGCCATTCTGTACACGGGGGAGGAACACGACACTCCCAGAATGGCGGACGAACAGCGCGATTACGTGCGCATCTCCCAATCCTCCCTCATTGCCCGCACCGGAGTGCTGGAACGCAACATCAATACCCTGGCCGCAGGCGTGGCCCTGTACTACAGCGTTCAGCTTGACGAAGGAATGCAGCCCCTGCCGGACATCCCGAACGCCCTTGCCAAAAAATACCTGGGCGGCGGCTACGGAGGCTACGCCCTGTATCTCTTCCCCTGCCGGGACGACCGCGACCAGGCCGTCAAGGACAATCCGGCCATGAAGCGCGTGGAACCGTACTGCCGCCAACTGTTCAAGTAAGCCCTTCTCTTTCATGTCCCTGATGCGGAACAGCCTGGTAGCCTCCGGCGCCATCTTTGCCTGCCGCCTGACAGGCATGGCCAGGGAAATCGTGTACACTTCCCTGTTCGGCGCTACGGGAGTGCTGGATGCCTTTTATACGGCCTTCCGAATCCCCAACCTGTTGAGGGACCTGTTTGCGGAAGGGGCTCTCTCCCAGTCCTACACCAGCGTAGCCTCCAAAACACGGGAGGCGGAAGGCGACGCGGCCGCCTGGGAGCTGACCAACAAGGTAGCCACCCAGCTTTCCACGCTGATGGTCGCCATCGTGACGCTGGGAATTCTTTTTGCCGGCCCCGTCATGGAGGCCCTGTACAGCGGGGACCATTCCCTGACGGACCAGTTGTTCGCCACGGACCTGAGCCGCATCATGTGGCCTTTCATCGGCTTCGCCTCCCTGTCCGCCCTCGTCATGGGGGCCCTGAACATGGTGGGGATCTTCGGGCTGCCCATGCTGGCCTCCGCCGCCTTCAACGTCACCTCCATCCTGTTCGGCCTGCTGATCGGATACTTCATTGACCCCACTTTCGGCCCCAGGGCTTTGTACGGCTTTGCCTGCGGCGTCACGATCGGAGGGGCGGCCCAGATTGCCGTGCAGCTCCCCAAGCTGCGCAAAACCGGCTTCCGGTGGAAGCCCAACTTCCATTGGGACGATCCCCGCGTGCGCAAAATCTGGGGGCTGATGCTTCCCTCCGTGCTGGCTTCCGGCGTCACGCAGTTCACCATCTTCATCAATACGGGCTTCGCCCTGGACCTTCAGAAAGGCTCCGTCACCGCCCTGACCACGGCGTTCCGCCTCTGGCAGCTTCCCGTGGGTCTCTTCGGCGTGGCGACGGGCATGGTGGTCCTCCCCGCGGTTTCCCGCATGATGGTGGGGGACGGCAGGAAGGAAGTAGCCGTCCACATCGCCAAAGGGCTGCGGCTGGTGGCGTTTTTTGCGGTGCCCGCGTTCCTGATCCTTTTCATCCTGGGAACGGAATTCGTCTCCTCCGTGTACCAGTGGGGCCGCTTCAACCAGGAGGCGGTGCGCTATACCGGGGAGGTGCTGGGCGCCTATTCCCTGGGCCTGCTGGGCTACGCCGGGACCAAGGTGGTCCAGCCCGTCTTCCTGGCCCTGGAAAAACGCTGGGTACCCCTGATCGCCGCCGCCGTGGCGCTGGCCATCAGCATCGGCCTCAACTACTACTTTGTCTACGGCCTGCATAAAAACGCGGCGTGGCTGGCGCTGACCACCTCCGTGGTCACCACCTTCAACTTCCTCTTCTACTTCCTTTACCTGCGCCGCCAGCTGGGCGGCGTGGACGGACGGACGCTGTTCTCTGGCCTGGGCCGCATTCTGGCGGCGGGAGTCCTGCTGGGAGCCGTGTGCTGGGCGGGTAAAACGTGGTTCCTCCAGGACTTTCTGAACTGGTCCTTCCCGGCCAGGCTCCTGGGCATCTCCCTGGTCTGCGGCTGCGCCGGGATCGTTTACCTGGCAGCGGCCTTCCTGTTCAAGACGCCGGAACTGGACGCGGTACGGGCCAAATTCATGAAACGCTGACAGTGAAACTTCCCTTCCGCGAGGGGAGGCGCGCGCTCCGCAAGAAAAAGAATGGCCTTCACAAGCATTCTCCTTGCCAGGGGTGCGCTCAGTGAGTAAAGTTTTTCCGCCTGTGCGGGGAATAGCCTGTTTTCCGCCAGGGCATCAAAATTCTACGATCGCACCACAACAATGGACATGATTTCCCCCAGCATTGCTGCATTGACCCCTTCCCTGACCCTCAAGGTGACCAACCGGGCCAAGGCTATGAAGGCCGCCGGTGAAGAAGTTTACGGTTTGGCAGGCGGTGAGCCGGAAATGGACACTCCTGACAACATCAAGCAGGCAGCCATCACGGCCCTGAATAACGGAGCTACCAAGTACACCCCTTCCGCCGGTCTGCCCGCACTCCGCCAGGCCATTGCCGACAAGCTCAAGAGGGAAAACAATCTGGAATATGATCCCAGCCAGATCACCGTGGGCGCCGGCGCCAAGCACGCCTGCTTCAACGCCATCATGGCGACCGTCTCCGAGGGGGACGAAGTCATCATCCCCTCCCCGTACTGGGTCAGCTATCCGGAAATGGTCCGCATGTGCGGCGGCATTCCCGTCATTGTGGAAACCACGCCGGAAAACGGCTGGAAGCTCACTGCGGAACAGTTTGAGGAAGCCATGACCCCCCGCACCAAGATGGTGATCCTCACCACGCCGAACAACCCGACCGGAGCCGTTTATTCAGAAGAAGAACTGCGCGCCCTGGGAGAAGTGGCCCTGAGCGAAGACATCCTCATCCTGGCTGACGAAATCTACGAACACCTCGTGTACGGAGACACCAGGCACGTCAGCATCGCCTCCCTGAGCCCGGAACTGTACGACCTGACCATCACCATCAACGGCTTCTCCAAGGGCTACGCCATGACCGGCTGGCGCATGGGCTACTCCGCCGCTCCGGCCCCCATTGCCAAGGCCATCCAGATGATTCAGGACCACACCACCTCCAACGTCTGCACCTTCGCGCAGTACGGCGGCATTGAGGCCCTCACGGGGGACCAGAGCTTCATCAGCGACATGCGTGACGAATACGACATGCGCCGCCAGTATGTCCTGTCCCGCCTCAACGCCATCCCGAACGTCAGCGTCGTGGAACCGCAGGGAGCCTTCTACTTCTTCGTAGACACCAGCAAGCTGGGCCTCACCTCCCTGAACCTGTGCGACAAGCTTCTGGAACGCTACAAGGTGGCGGCCGTTCCCGGCATCGCCTTCGGCAATGACAAGGCCATCCGCATCAGCTACTGCACCACGCTGGACATTCTGAAGGAAGCGCTGGACCGCTTTGAAGAATTCTGCAAGGCGCACTAAGCGTCGAATACTGATTTTTCCAATCTCAGGGCCGCTTCATTCATGAAGCGGTCTTTTTTATTCCTCATGAGAAGACTTTCCGGCAGGACCGCCAGAAACAAAACACCCGGCAAGAGTGAACTTGCCGGGTGGAGGAAGAGACATGATTTCCTTCGTGCCTAAAAGCTCCGCGTATACCCCAAATTGATCGTCCAGGGACGATCGTATTTGTCTCCGTAGACATATTCGTAGTCCAGGTGCACCTGATCGCGGGCGCTGAGCTGCCATGCCACCCCGCAGCCAACCATGCCGCGGGTTCCATCCGTATTCGGACGCCACTGGTTGCCGGCGGCCTTTACTTCACCGCCATTGCTTGCCTGCTGCGTAACACCGATTTTCACGTAGCCCTGCACCAGCTGCCTGCCTCCGTTGACGCTCCATGTGCGTCCGGCTCGCAGGCGTCCGGCAAATTGCCAGATGTCGGCTGCGCTTCCCGCCACTTCCAGGCCCTGGTTCGTAACGATATGCGTGGAACCGGAATGGAGCCATGCGATTTGCACGGAGGGTTCCAGGAACCATCCTCCGGCGCTGCTCCACTGCCGCCCGGCTTCCATGCTCATTCCCAATCCCCAGTTGTCATAGCCGCCACGTTCCGTGCCCCCGGGCTGGACCGCGCTCCATGCGGCATTGTAGCTCATTCCCTTGAGAACCGCGTCCGCAAACCACCCCCTGCTGTGCAGCCATGAGGCGTAAAGGCCTCCGTAACCGCTGTCCGTGCTGCCCTTGCTTCCCCAGCCGTCATGGAAGCGGCGGTCACTCCGGCGATATCCTCCGAAGAGACCGGCAGCCAGCATGCTGTTTCTCCCGGATGCAACAATCCAGTCCGCGCCGCTGTCTGCCCCATACTGGTATTCCGTAAAGCCGCATACTCCGGCGATGCCCAGGTCCGTGTCCGTGCGTCCGGAAGCCGTGCGCGCCCAGTAGTGCCCCCTGGGCGCCTCTCCGGCGTTCCTGGCCTGTTGGTCCTGCTGCCTGTAAAAGTCCGCTCCCATGCGCAGCTCTCCCATGCGTTTGGAGAGGGTGTCAAGCTGTTCAAACCATCCCGTACTCATGCAGCCAAGCACATTGAGCAGTACGCCGCCCAGGTTGTTGTAGCCCTCCGGCGACAGGTCGTATCCATTACCTGCTGCGTTGAGTTTAAGGCCGTAGGAGTAAAAACCCGCATCAAGCGTTCCGGTAAAGAGCGTTGCCGCATTACTGTCTTCCGCCAGACTGTCCCATGTGATCATGTCGTGTATGAAGGACGGGGAGGAGGGAATGCCGCCTTGCAGGATGAAATGAACCGTGTGCGTGCCGGAAGCCTCCCCCGCGATGGAGATGCGGTCGCTTGTTCCGGCGGCCAGGTTGATGTTCATTGTAAAGGCCTGCGATCCGGAGAGGGAGCCGAGCTTCAATGTGTCACGGCCGCTTCCTTCAAAGGCTACATGCCCTCCGTCGCCCTTCAGGCCTCCCGAAAGCTGGAAGTCCTGCCCTGTGCCCGATGTATTGGCCAATAGGAGCGTTCCGGTGTTGGCAAGCGCCGATTCCACCTGCGCGCTGGTGAAGACATACATGGCGCCCGTGTTGGAGAATGCCTGGCCGCCCTTGAGCAAGCCTTGCAGAATAAACCCTTTACTGTTGGTTTGTGCGGTGGCGGCCGTGTCAAATGTTGCACCTTCCTTGACCTCCAGGATTCCGGCGCTGAAGAGGTTGTCCGCTCCGGCAGTGACCAGGCCGGAATTGATGAGGGTTCCCCCCGTGTGGCTCGTGGCGGAGGTGATGGTGATGCCGGCCGCGTCACTATTCAGCTGCAGCGCGCCGCCGCCTGTAATCCGGGCGATGAGCGTCCGGTCGCTGTCCGGATCGGCCGGAGCGTCCAGAACCCAGGTTTTCCCATCATGGATGTTCAATTCCTTGAGTCCGTAGGTGAGGTGGATCCCCGTCTGGCCGCTGTGCTCATTGGTGCCGGCTACGGCAATGTAGCTGTAGGTCGCGGTAACGGTATCCTGATAGGTAACTTCGCGTTCCTCGCCGCCGGTGATGGCCTCGCCCGTATCAGCATCCACCAAGTCCAGAAGAGTTGTATTCGCGACGTTCCCGGCTTGTACCACCAGCAGGGCGTCCGCGTTGATGGTGCCGTCCAGAGCCAATTCCTGAAGATCGCGGTCCAGGAAACCCGGCTGGGGAGCTATGTGGTCCAGACTGTCTTTCAGACCGGAGACGGCCAGCGTGGATGCCGACGTGATGTCAAGACTGCCGGAGACGGAGAGCTGGTGTTCCAGCCGGGAGGCGTCACCGTCCACCTGGACGGTAAGCGTTCCTCCGGCCAGATGCAGCTTGCTGATGGAAAAATTTTCCGTGACGGAGAGTTCGGAGCCGTTTCCGAGCCGCAGGGTTGCGGTGCCGAGCACGGTTTGTCCTGTGGCGTCCGGACGGAGCCGGGTATCAGTCAGGGCAATGGTTCCGCCAAATCCGGCCAGCGAATCCGGGAGGGTTACGGTGCCTGCGGACCGGATGTCCAGTGTGCCGGAACCTGTGATGTACGCGCCTGAGCCGGTCCGAATCTGTTCCATGTCGTTAATCAGGATGCTGCCTTCGTTGAGCGCAACTCCGTTCGTGAACAGATTGGTTCCGGTATTCCTCAGGTCAAGGGCTCCCTGTCCGGTTTTGAGCATTGCGTCGGAGGCTGTGACGTTTCCGTTCAGCAGGAGCGTGCCTTCGGTGTCTACCGTGCCGTTGAGGACGATCGAGGCGGCATTGATCTCGCTGACGGCGCCTTTGCTTCGAAGAGTGGCTCCGGCATTAAGCGTAAAGGAGGTTCCCGTGTCCGTCATGCTCCCCGTGCGGCCGAAAACGACCCCGTCCCTGAGTTCCAGCGTACCTCCGTATACAGTGGTTTTTCCCCGGAAGTTGTTGTAACGGCTGGCAACCAGATGGGCGTCCGTACCCTGATAGCGTGTTCCGCTGAAGACGACCGTGCCGGAGGTGTCGTGATCAGTCCCATTGTCATCCGTATACCGGTTGATCGCGAGCGTTATTGCGTAGTCCGTTCCTGAGGTGATCGGGTCGTCAAACTGGATGTTCCGTCCTTCTCCGGCCGCCAACTGCAAAGAGCCTAACCTTTCAACATGGATGGCGTTGGCTGTTCCCCCGTCTACGGTAAACGTTCCGTTATCGTTGCGCGTGAAGGTTCCCCCTGTCATATTGCCGCTGAAAAGAACGTCGTGGGTCTGCGCCAGGAATTGCTGGGCGGCGTTGGTGCCGAAATTGTTGATCAGGATGGCTCCCCCTGCCGTGGGCGCGTAATTGTTCGTGAAATTCGCCCCGTCCTGAATGGTCAGCTGCTGATTCTTCAGGTAAATCGCCCCGCCGCTGCCGGAAGACGCCTGAATGTAATTTCCGGTGAAGGAAACGTTGGCTCCCAGAGTGCAGGCCCCCCCTGAAGACATCCAGATGGCACCTCCGTCACCGGATGACGCGGAGATATAGTTGCCCGTGAAGCTTGCACCCGCCCCAACGGTGAGGGATGCAGGGCCTCCATTTGCCCGCACCGCAACCGCCCCGCCGGCCCCTTTTCCCGTTCCGGCGGCCAGGATGTAATTCCCGGTGAAGACGGCTCTGTCTCCCAGTGTGACGGAGGCGTCTCCAATCGTGATGTAGGTGCTGATCGCCCCCCCTTCACTGGCTGCTCCGTCTGCCGAGGTGGAAATATGGTTGCCGCTGAAAGTCGCGCGGTCTCCCAGGGTAATGGAGGTGGCGTTTCTATCGGCGCCTATCGCTCCTCCGTAGCTGGACTTGCCAGCCTGGACATAGTTGTCCGTGAATGTGGCGTCATCACCTATTTCAATGGAGGAGGAACCGCCCTTGGTAAACATTGCGCCGCCCCCGCCGCCTGCTTTGTCTGACGCCAAAACATGGTTGGCATGGAAAACGGCGCCGTTGCCCAGAGTGATCCGGGCGTCGTTGGAGAACGCCAGAACTGCGCCTCCTCTAACCTCTCCGCTTGCGGAAGATGCGTAATTTCCGGTGAAAACGGCATTGTCATCCAGCGAGACTGAAGCGAGACCTTGACCCTGAATGGCAATCGCGCCGCCGCCCGGAGCGGTGGAATCATCATAGATTCCCGTATTGTTGCGGAACGTGACCGCTCCGGTAAGATTCAGAGTGGCATTGCTGCCGAATCCCTCCACACGCAGAACCCGGTTGCCCGCATTCTCCCAGATGATGGAATTCATGTCAGCGCCATGGTCTCCTTTCTTCAGGAAAAACATGGGAGTTGTTCCCAGCCCAGCCAGATCCAGCGTGCGCGCTGCCGCCGTGTTGTCGGACTGAACGTTAATGAGAAGATTCAGGCCTCCTGTCAGCGTGGAGTCGTCGTTATGCAGGACAACCGTGTCGTTGGCACGCAGCAAACCGGACGCCCTCAATTCTTCCAATGTGCCGTACAGGTTGCTGCCCGGCATGGCGGACTGGGTGTTGTTCACCGTGTAGTCCGCACCGGATGCGGCCGGGAAGGTGCAGATGAACAGGCCCGCAAGCACGTAGCGGAGCAAAGAGGAAGGAAGATGTAGTCTCATGGTATTGAATGGATTTGGAAACGGATTAGTCGATTTTGAGCAATTTTCAGAAGTTATACGCTTGAAAGGCTATATTAGGCTATGACTGGGGAATCGGCAGCTGCGCGCGCAGCAAAACAGGATAAGTTTAGCAGGAGATAAAATCGTGACGCTGAATGGTTCATGGATATAAATGTCATGTTTTCCAGTAGGGAATGAATGCAAATTAGCGGATTTCCAATCCGGAGACAGGGCCCATGCGCCAACGGCTTGAAAGAAGGCTCCATCCCTGGAACGGGAAATAATATCAATGCAACTAACCTATAACATTTTGACGACAAGCTTTTTGGTTCCTTGAAAAATCCTGATGGCAACAGGAAGAATAGAAAAATTCCCATCTGTTTCTTTCCCGAATGCACGTCTTCCGTCCATTCAAATTTTCTGTCTATGGTCCAAATAATTTTGTATTAAATGCTTTTTTTCAAATTTATAGCTTGTCTCCGGATTGGAAATCCGATTTTGATACAAATAATTGATTGTGAGATTCATAGAAATCGCTTCAACACTGAGTCAGAAAGAAACAATGAAAATGAAAGCAAAAGGGAAAAAAGGACTTACAGCGCAAACCCGGCGGCCGCGCCATAGCCCCAAGCGTAAAATCAACGAAGAACTCATCAAACTGGTTATGGAGCTCCGAAAGGTTCGCAACATTGGAATCCGGCTGCTCAATGTGAACTTCTTTTGAAGCAGGGGAAGAAAAGTCATTCCCCATTCAGCCTATTCAGACAGACCGTTCTTTGCAGAACCGGAGCTTCCCCGGCTCAAAAAACTGATGGATTGAAGGACAAATTATCCCGTTCTACCAGAATGCAGACAAGATACGGAAAGAAGCCGGACGTGCTGAAGGAAGCGCTGGACCGCTTCGAAGAATTCTGCAAGGCGCACTAATCGCCGACTCAGCTACTTCCCACTTTCCAGGGACCGCCTTATTCATGGAGCGGTCCTTTTATTCTTCGGGGGAAGGCTCGCCGTCCCCCTGTGACACCCGGCACCAGAATCCCCCGTCCAGCTCCGGCATCAAAGGCTTATAGCCGTGCTGCCGCAGAAAAGAATCATCATCCCGTGAACTGGTGTGGATGATGTCCGGTATACCCTGCTCAATGTAATCATACTGCTCCCTGACCATTTCCTCCGACGGGAAGTTTTGAAGGAACCAGTATCTTCCGCACGGCTTCCAGTCCCAGGTAATGCCGAAGCCCCTGTCCAGCCAGCCCAGATACAGGACGGAGGCTTCGGAAAAAGAGGCCAGCCGTTCCCGGACGGCGGGGGAATAAAACTCCCTGCCATTCCAGACAAAGTCTCCTTTCCGGACGGCGCCCGTCAGCCCGGCAGCCACTCCGGCCCCCGTGAGGCAGGCGATTGCCAGCGTTGCGGCCGCCATCCGCGGCATGCACAGGGAAAAGCGCCGTTCCGCCCGGGCCACAAAGAAGATAGTCACCCAGATCATCATGGGTGAAAGGATGGAATTGTAATAGTAGTTGTACACGCTGAACATCTCCACCTTGAAGAAGATATACAGCAGGGCCGTAAAGAGGAGCGCCTTTTGCGTTTTTAATTGACGCCAGCCCGCTATCGCCAGAGCCCAGATGACGGCCACCCACATCAGTACGTCGGACAGGCAGCGGACCGGAGCCGGCCTGAGCAGCCTGGCCCACCATGTGGTATCCTGGGACACCGTTCCATAACGCACGGAGCACAACAGGTACTCATTCATCGCTTCTTTCCAAACACCGTTGGATACCAGCCAGGCCGAACAGGGGACAACCACGGCCAGGAAGCCGGCTAGCGCCACCCCTAAAGCCACCGCCGCTTCTTTTCTCCGCCCGTTCCACCACAGCCACAGGCACAGAACCCCGCCTAAAGCGCACACGGGAAAGGCTATGGAGAACTTCATCATGGAGGCTGCCCCGGCAAATACCCCGGCCGTGCCGAACAGAAACAGCAGGCTGCGCCTGTCCCGCATCCGGAAATACCGGACCAGCCCGTAAACCACGGCCGCCATCCCCGGCCAGCACAATTCCTCCACCCCTCCCCCGCGCTGGAAGGGAAACGAATCAAACAGAAACAGGCACAATAGCATGGAAGCCAGCAGGCTGCCGCGCTGTGACAGATAAAAACGCGCCGTCCCGCAAGCCAGCAGAAGCGTCGTAAAAAGGGTTACGCACTGAATGAGGAATATTCCGGCAAATGAATGCCCGTCAATCCACGCGGCGGCATAATAAATCCAAACCAGCAGGGGCCCCTTGCTGTCCGCCATTTCCACATAGGGGAGAAGCCCGTGAAGCAGCCCCCGCCCGAACATGAAAAAAATGGAAGGGTCCGGAGATGGATAAAAGGAGTACAAGGGAGAGGTATCCGAACACGCTCCAATCACGATAACGGACCAGATAAGAAGCATCAGCGGGATTTTCCACCCCAGCATAGCCATGGAATCATTTTTCCCTGTCATAGGTTGGGTAGCAACAAGTGGGATTGTGCGGATTACAAATCCGAACTAGATAGGCAACAATGCAAATGTAAGAAGAATATTCATCATATTCAAGCATATATGACAATTTCTAACAAATATTCTTCTTGTTAAGAATATCCGGGGAAATAATGGGTAGAGTTGGAGAAATGCATTTGATATGAAAAAGTAGTATTGACTTCGGATTTGTAATCCGCAACAGGCCGTGACACGGAAATGTACGCCATGCCTCGCAACCGGGTTGCCCTGTCCGGAAAGGCATGATTAAATGAACCTTATATGAATACCCCCGTTCTCAATGACAACCTGCGCGCCGCCACGGAAGCCCTTTGCAACCTGCTTGCCAAGGAAGACCAGGTTGTGGCCTCCAAGGCAAAAATCGGCCTCTTTTTCCAGAATCCGGAGGCAACCAAGCTTTTTGAAGAAGTAAACGCCTACGGAGAAGAACTGCGCAACAAGCACCTGGCCGGCATGCCCCCCACGGAAGAGGAAATCTCCAAGTTCGATACCCTGCGTGAAAACGTGGTCAAGAACGATGCCGCCCGCGGCTTCCTGGAAGCCCGCCAGACCATCGATGAACTCCTGAACACCATTAATCATTATCTGGGCATGTCCATCGACCTTGGCCGTGCGCCCACTCCGGAAGAAATCGAGGAAGCCCGGCAGCGCGCCATGAGCGCCCAGACTTCCTGCTCCTGTGGCGGCAGCTGCGACAAGGAAAGCTGCGATTGCGACGGCAATTGCGACCACGGCCACGACCACGATCACAAGGACGGGGGCTGCGGCTGCGGCAACCACTAAAAGCGATCTTTCAACCTTTCGTCAAACGGCTTCACTCCCAGGTGAAGCCGTTTTTCATTGACGGCATGCGTCAACGCCGCCCTTCCAGGACATGTACGTATCCAGTCCGGCACACGCCCTGGCCTGAAAACCGTCAGGGGCTTCACAAGCCTTTGCGGCAACCGGAAAAACTGAGCGCCAGCGAACCAATATCAAAAATTGCGGCCCATGACCGCATATTCTCTCAGATGCCGCAGAAGCCTGCGGCGTTCCATAAAGGCTTTTTCAAAAGAGGGCCGCATTTGCACGCCGCCTGCATTTTCCCCACCCCGCTTTCTTCATCAGGACGGGCAAGACGCTTGAACGGGAGATGGGCCCATGCTAGCCTCATTCTAAGGAATCATGACTTTTTCCAACCGCCCAGCTTCCGCTTCCCTGCCGTTTATCAAAACGGATTTCCCGTTGTTCCTGGCTCCGATGGCCGGAGTAACGGACCCTATTTTCCGCACCATCTGCAAGGAACTGGGGGTTGACGTCATGGTGACGGAGTTCGTCTCTGCGGAAGGCATTCTCCAGTCATGGGAGAGAAACCGGAGGTACACGAAGATAGAAGACGCGCACCGCCCCATAGGCATTCAGCTTTTCGGCGCGGACGGGAACCACATGGGAGAGGCCGCCAGAATAATCCTGGACCATGAGAAACCGGATTTCATCGATATCAACTTCGGCTGTCCGGTCCCCAAAGTGGTGGGCAAAAATGGAGGGTCCTCCCTGCTGAAAGACCTTCCCCTGCTGGCCTCCGTGGCCGGAGGCGTGGTGAAAGCCGTGGGCGACCGCATCCCCGTCACGGCCAAAATACGCATTGGCTGGGATTTCCAGAGCCTGTGCGCCATGGACGCCTGCCGCCTGCTGGAGGATGAAGGAATTTCCATGATTACCATTCACGGGCGCACCCGTTCCCAGCAGTATTCCGGCACGGCCAACTGGGACATCATTGACGAATGCGCACGGGCCATGTCCGTGCCGGTCATCGGGAACGGGGATATTTCCACCCCGCAGGCGGTAGCGTACGTGAAGGAAAACACAGCCGTCAGCGGCGTCATGATCGGCCGGGCGGCCATGGAGAATCCATGGATTTTCGGAGACGCCAAATATTATCTGCTGCACGGCGCCATGCCTCCGGCCAGGGATCCGCAGGAAAAGACGGACCTGATCCTGCGTCATGCCCGGATGGCCCTGGAGTCCCGCCATTACGGGGACGAACTCCACACCATGCGCCACATGAGGTCCCGCATTCTGGCTTACACGAAGGGGTTTCCGGGAGCCAAGGAAATGCGCTCCCGCCTGGCTCGCGTCTCCAGCATGGCGGAGCTGGAAGACCTGCTTTCCACCCTTCCCCGCCGGCGCTCCTGAGAGCGGGAAAAATCCCGCCCTCCGGGAGATTCCGCAGGCCCGGCAAGCGGCATGGGAGGAAGGCCGTCTTCCCCTTCCCCCTCCGCACCTGAAAAAAAATGCCCTTTTGAGGGAAGCTAAGTTGACTTTACGCCTCGAACCTGTCAGAAATAGGGGAGTATCCTGCCGTCCCGTTTCGGCAGACTTCCAACCATAGACTCCAGAGATCGACGTGTACTCCAACGAATCATATCTCATCGAACTTCTTACGCAGGCCGGCTATCTGAATGAAGAGATTCTTCAATACGCGCGCAGTCAAAAATCTCCCACCCAGGACCTGGTCGATTTCCTGATCCAGGCCAATTATCTTACAGAAGACGTCATCGCGCAGGTGGCGGCTTCCACATCCCTGCTGCCCGTCGTGGACCTGGGCTCCATGCACATTCCCCAGGAGGTGCGCGAACTCATCACGCCGGAGCTCGCCAGGCGCTTCCGGGCCATCCCCATTTCCGACGACGGCTTTTCCGTCAACATCGCCATTGACGACCCGCTGAATCTGGAAACCATGGACAGCCTGCCCCAACTGATGGGGCGCGACGTGATTTTCAGCGTCGCCACCCACAGCGCGGTGGAAAGCCGCCTGAAAGAATTTTACCGTGACCTGACCGTTCCGGCAGACGCCGCCGGCCTGGACGGGGACGACGGAGACGCGCCCATCATCCGCCTGGTGCAGCAGATGCTGACGGACGCCTTCAAGATGCGGGCGTCCGACATTCACATTGAGCCCATGGAAAACCGGCTCCGCATCCGCTACCGCGTGGACGGCAAGCTGGTGGAGGTGGCCACTCATCCCAAGAAGCTGCTGAGCCCCATCATCGCGCGCCTCAAAGTGATGAGCACCACTATGAGCATCGCGGAAAAGCGCATGCCCCAGGACGGCCGAATCCAGATGAACATAGGCGGCAAGCAGATTGACCTCCGCGTGTCTTCCGTGCCCAGCAACCATGGGGAAAGCATCGTCATGCGTATTCTGGACAAGTCAGCCCTGGTGCTGGGCCTCCCCCAGCTCGGGTTCTTCTCGGATGACGAAGCCGTGTTCGACCGCCTCATCACTCTTCCGGACGGCATCATCCTGGTAACGGGCCCCACCGGTTCCGGTAAGACCACCACCCTTTACGCGTGCTTGAACCACATCAACCGCCCGGATAAAAAGATCATCACGGTGGAAGACCCCGTGGAATACGAACTTTCCGGCATCAACCAGGTGATGGTAAAGGCGGACATCGGCATGACCTTTGCCGCCGCCCTGCGCGCCATGCTCCGCCAGGCCCCCAACATCATCATGATCGGGGAAATTCGAGACATGGAGACGGCCAGCATCGCCATCAACGCCTCCCTGACGGGTCACCTGGTATTCTCCACCCTCCACACCAATGACGCCCCCAGCGCCGTGGCCCGTCTGGCGGACATCGGCATCAAACGCTTCCTGATCGCCTCTTCTGTCCGGGCCATCATGGCCCAGCGCCTTGTCCGCAAGCTGTGCGACCGCTGCAAGGTGGACGGCGTGCTGACGGAAAAGCAGGCGCATACGCTGAACATTGACATGTCCCGTCTCACTCCGGGCCAGATCAAGGCCCCCCACGGCTGCGACTTCTGCCGCGGCGGCGGGTTCAAGGGCCGGATGGGCCTGTTTGAAATTTTCGAGATCGACGACGAAGTGCGACGCATGATCAACGAGAACCTGACCTCCCCCCAGCTGCGCCAGCGCGCCCGGGAACTGGGCATGAGAACCCTGAGAGAGGACGGCGTGCGCAAGGTGCTGGCCGGCCTCACCTCTCCGGAAGAAGTGCTGAACGTCACCATGGGAGACGCCAACTGATTTTCCCCCGCAATTCATTCTGATTATTATGGACACCAATCTTACACTGGAACTTTTTATCGGCCGGGGAATGATCGACAAATCCCTGGCGAAGGACATCAAGGAGGAAATGACCGTCTCCGGCAAGGAGCTGCCGGAAGTGCTGGCAGACTTCGGCATCATCGGCAGCAAGGACGATATCTGGCAGATGATCGCCAGCGACCTGGGGACGGAATTCATTACGCTGGACAACTTCCAGCCGGACCCGAACGTGCAGAACATGATGCCGGCCACGCTCGTGCGCCTGCACGGCGCCCTGCCCGTGCGGCACGGCCCGGAAGGCCTGTACGTCTGCCTGGTGGACCCCCTGAATCCGCAGACGGTGGAGGACCTGCGCTTCGCCCTCGGCCAGGACATCCACGTCCTCATCGCTCCGGATTACCAGATTTCCGAACGCATCAACGAACTGTACGGCGGGGAATCCGCCGCCATGACGGACCTGATGCAGGAGCTCAACAACATGCAGGTCAACAATGAAACGGAAGATTCCGCCGCCGCGCCCGTCATCCGCTTTGTGGACCTGGTCATCACGCAGGCCATTAAGGAAAAAGCCTCCGACATTCACTTTGAGCCCTTTGAAAAGGAATTCAAAATCCGCTACCGCGTGGACGGCTCCCTTTATGAAATGCAGCCGCCGCCCGTTCACCTGTCCGTCCCGGTTATTTCCCGCGTCAAGGTCATGGCGAACATGAACATCGCGGAACGCCGCGTTCCGCAGGACGGCCGAATCGTCAAGCAGATAGGGAACCGGGCGGTGGACATGCGTGTTTCCTCCCTGCCCACCCAGTACGGTGAATCCGTGGTGCTCCGCGTGCTGGACCGCTCTTCCGTCAACCTGAACCTGGACAACCTGGGGCTCCCCCCGCATATTCATGAATATATTCTGGATACGGTCCACAAACCCAACGGCATTTTCATCGTCACCGGTCCCACCGGCGCCGGCAAGACCACCACGCTGTATGCCGCCCTGCGGGAAATCAATACCATTGATTCCAAGGTGCTGACGGCGGAGGACCCCGTGGAATACGACATCGACGGCATTATCCAGATCCCGATCAATGAAGCCATTGGCCTGGATTTCCCGATGGTGCTCCGCGCCTTCCTGCGACAGGACCCGGACCGCATTCTGGTGGGGGAAATGCGAGACATGGCGACCGCCCAGATCGCCATCCAGGCATCCCTGACGGGCCACCTGGTGCTCTCCACCCTGCACACGAACGACTCCGCCGGCGCCATTACGCGACTGGTGGACATGGGCTGCGAACCTTTCCTGGTGGCAGCCTCCCTGGAAGGGGTGCTGGCCCAGCGCCTGGTGCGCACCATCTGCCCGGACTGCCGCACGCCGTATGAACCCTCCTCCACCATCCTCTCCCAGCTTGGCGTGTCTCCCTATGAACTGGGAGACAAGCATTTCTTCACGGGCCGCGGTTGCGACAAATGCTCTAACTCCGGCTACAAGGGCCGCAAGGGGATCTACGAGCTTCTGGATATCAACGATACCCTGCGGGACATGATTACGGACCGCGCGCCCTCCGTGGTGCTGAAGCAGAAGGCCATTGAAATGGGCATGTCCACCCTGCGTGAAGACGGCCTGAGAAACATTTACGACGGCAATACCACCATTGAAGAAGTGCTGAAGTATACTTAATGGACAGCCGGATACCGCACCCACCATTTCAACCACCAAGCAGAAAACACTTAAAACACCACATATATGCCTAAATATCAATATACAGCACTTGACCATAAAGGCGACCAGAAAACGGGTACCCTGGAGGCCAATTCCGAAGCGGAGGCCATGGAATCCATCCGGGCGCATGGCCTGTACCCCACCCAGATCGTAGAAGCGGGAAAAGGCAAGATTCAGCAAACGCCCGCCGCCAAGAAGAAGGCCAAGGGAGGCAAGAAGCAAAAAGGCAGGCTGGGCGGCAGAATCAAGGCCAAGGCCCTGATGATTTTCACCCGCCAGCTCGCCACCCTGATTGACGCAGGGCTTCCCCTGCTCCAGAGCTTGAACGTGCTGGCCAAGCAGGAGGCGAACCCCAACCTGCGCGTGACCATTGAAGCCCTGGGCGATTCCGTGCAGGGCGGCTCCACCTTCTCCGAAGCCCTGGCCCAGCATCCCAAAATCTTTGACCGCCTGTTCGTGAACATGGTGAAGGCCGGTGAACTCGGCGGTGTGCTGGAAGTCGTGCTGAACCGCCTGGCGGAATACCAGGAAAAGGCGCAGAAACTGAAGAGCAAGGTGATCTCCGCCATGGTGTACCCCTCCATCGTGCTGTTCATTGCGGTGGGCATCGTGATCTTCCTGATGCTGGTCATCGTTCCCAAATTCAAGGCGATGTTCGCGGAACAGAACCAGGAGCTTCCCGCCATTTCCGAATTCGTGTTCGGCATCAGTGACTGGTTCATGGCCGCGCCCTTATTCGTGCCCAACGCCGTCATTCTGGCCGCCGTCGTCGCCATCCTGTACGCTATCTTCACGGCCATGAGCAAGACGCCCAACGGCCGCCGCAAGATTGACTCCGCCCTGCTGACCATGCCGGTCATCGGCAACGTGCAGAGCAAGAGCGCCATCGCCCGCTTCGCCCGTACCTTCGGCACGCTGGTGACCTCCGGCGTTCCCATCCTCCAGGCGCTTACCATCACCAAGGACACCGCCGGCAACATGATCGTGGGAGACGCCATCGGCCTCATCCATGACTCCGTGAAGGAAGGTGAATCCGTGGTAACGCCCATGTCTTCCTCCAAGCTCTTCCCGCCCATGGTGATCTCCATGGTGGACGTGGGTGAAGAAACCGGCCAGCTTCCGGACATGCTCCTCAAGATCGCGGACGTGTACGATGATGAAGTGGACAATGCCGTGGGGGCCATGACCTCCATGCTGGAACCCATCATGATCGTATTCCTGGCCGTGGTCGTGGGCGGCATCGTGTTCGCCATGTTCCTGCCCCTACTGCAGGTCATTGAAAAAATGGGTTAACCTCCCTACGCAGAACCAGATGAAGATTCGCTCCGCATACAGCCGCCTCCGGGTGGCAAAGGGCTTCACCCTCATGGAAATCCTGGTGGTGATGGTCATCATCGTGGTGCTGGCCACGCTGACCATCTCCATCTACACCTGGCTTGAAACCAGAAAGAACGAGCAGGCCACGGAATCCATCGTCCGCAAGATTGAAATGGGGCTGGAAAGCTACCACAGCGACCATGACCGCTACCCCTACGGTACGGAAGCCCCTTTCAACAATCACGGCGTGGCCGTGGCAAACGGTGAGGAATACAGCTCCAACGTCGTTTACATGGCCCTGTTCGGGGATCACAAGAATGAAGGCGTGCCCGGCAGGGATACCACCATTTACAATGACGAACTGAACCCCGCCACCCAGCCCAAGAGCAACCCGACCGTCCGGGAAGTCCACGTGAAAAGCAAGGACGGAAGGCCGGTCACCCTCTACATTCTGGCGGACCCGTGGGGCTCCCCCTACCGCTACCGCCTGGGCAGCGAGCAGGCCATCCCCACCAAATCCGCCAATGCCAAGAACCTGAAAATGGGCAACGGCCTGAATCCGGATTATGATTTCTGGTCCTTCGGCAAGGACGGGGACAGCGATCTCAAAGACCCGCATGCCCCTGAAAACGAAGACGACATCGGCAACCTGCCGAAGTTCTGATCCTTCCTTTTTCTCCGCGAACGGCCCTTTTTTCCGGCAGCCTTCCTCCCTCTCCGGCAGAGGAAGGCCGCTCTGCGTACAGGGCACTATTTGCTGGCATCCGGACAGGTTCTGGCGTATGATCCGGGCATTGCCATGAAACGCATTTCCCTGATTGTTCCTTGCCTGAATGAAGAACAGGCCATTCCGGCGTTCAAGCAAGAAGTAGACCGGGTTTTCAAGGAACACCTGGCGGCCTATGCCCTGGAACTCATCTTCGTGGATGACGGTTCCACGGACCATACCTTGGAAATGGTCAAGAAACTGGCAGAGCATTCCCCGGAGGTGAAATTCATCTCCTTTTCCCGCAACTTCGGGAAGGAAGCCGCCATCTATGCGGGGCTGGAAGCCGCTACGGGAGATTACGCGGCCGTCATGGACGTGGACCTTCAGGATCCTCCCTCCCTGCTTCCGGAGATGGTGAAAGCCATCGAGGAGGAAGGATACGACTGCGCAGGCACGCGCCGCGTCACCAGGCAGGGGGAACCGCTGCTGCGGTCCTTTTTCGCGCGCGCCTTTTACAAGACGATTCACCGGATATCGGACACGCACATCGTGGACGGGGCCCGGGATTACAAGCTGATGACGCGCCCCGTGCTGGAAGCCCTGCTTTCCCTGAAGGAATACAACCGCTTTTCCAAGGGGCTGTACGAATGGGTGGGCTTCCGCACCAAATGGTTTGAATACGAGAACGTGGAACGGGTAGCCGGAGAAACCAAGTGGTCTTTCTTCAAACTGTTCCTGTATTCCATTGAAGGCATCGTGGCCTTTTCCACCGCTCCCCTGGCGCTGGCTTCCATCATGGGGGTGCTCCTCTCCTTCATTTCCTTCCTTTCCATCATTGTCCTGACGGTCCGTGAATTGATCTGGCCCCATTCCGCCTACGGCTGGACTTCCATGGTGTGCGTCTTCTGCCTGATGGGAGGCATCGTTCTGCTGTGCCTGGGCATCCTGGGCCAGTACCTGGCCAAGACCTATACGGAAGTTAAAAAGCGCCCCATTTACATTGCCAGGGAACGCTCCATCGATCCTTCCAACTAGCCCTCCCCATGGATACCGAACCGGATTTCAGCATCGTCACGCCCAGCTATAACTACGCCAGGTACGTGCGGGAGTGCATTGAAAGCGTCAAGAACCAGGAAGGAGCCACTTTTGAACACATCATCCAGGATGCGGGCTCCACGGACGGAACGCTGGACATCCTGAATTCCTATCCGCACCTGAAACTCCATGTGGAAAAGGATTCCGGCATGTCGGAAGGCATCAACCGCGGATTCCGCAAGGCACGCGGCAAGTGGGTCATGTGGCTGAATACGGACGACCGGCTGCTGCCGGGCGCTCTGGCTGCGGTCAAGGCTTTTGCGGATTCCCGGCCGGATGCGGATATCGTGCACGGCGCCTGGAACTTCATCGGCCCGGATGGAGCCCTCCAGCGGCCCATGAAAGCCCTTCCCTACAGCCTGAACATGCACATCTGGTACGGAACCTACCTGGCCTCCACCGCACTGTTCCTGCGCCGGAGCACCACGATTGAAGAAGGGTTTCTGCTGGACGAACGGTTCCGCTACGATATGGACGGGGAATATTACGCGCGCCTGGGCCGTGCCGGAAAAAAGTTTGTCCATTACAACAGGCTGCTGGCGGATTTCCGCTGGCACGGCGACAACCTGAGCGCCCCCAATGTGGAACGCCGGGACATGGACGCCGAATTAAAACGCCAGAAGCAGCACAGCGAAGACGCCGCCATCAAGCGCGTTTACGGCTATTCCTTTTCCAAGCAGAGCTGCAACAACATCCTGGACGGCTTCATGCGGGAGGCCTACCGCATGAAAAAGGCCTTCCTTTACCTGACCACTCCCTGGGAAAAGTAATCCGCTGCTCCCTCTCCTTCTCTCCTTCTCTCCTTCCCGGAGCCTCCGGCCCGTCCTCCCAATCTCCGGCACTCCCTTCCTTTCCATAAAGGCGCTTCCCGGTACGACAGAGGCCGCAGCCGTTTTACAGCCGCGGCCCGTCACAAACCGGATGGAAAAAGGATAAAACCTTAATTAAGGCTGTCAAACAGCTCTTCTTCCCGGAAGAATCTCACCAGTTCCACGGCGGCGGATTCCCGGCTGTCGGAAGCATGGCAGATGTTCATCATGCTGTCCGTTCCGTAATCGCCGCGGATGGTGCCTTTCTGCGCCTTCTGGGAATTGGTGGGCCCCAGCAGTTCGCGCACGCGTACAATGACGCCGGGCCCCTTCAGGGCGATGGCGATGACCGGAGAGCTGGTCATGAAATCAAGCAGTTTCGGGAAAAGCGGTTCCCCATTGACGACAAGGTCCAGAATATGGGCGTAATGTTCCCGGAGGACCGGCTCGTCAAGCTGAATCATCTTTATGCCGCGCAGGCGAAACCCTTCGGACAAAAAACGTTTCAAAATGGTGCCGGAAAGGTTTTTCCGCACGCAATCGGGTTTCAGCAAAATCAGCGTTGTTTCTTCTTGAGTGTTTGGCATAAAATTAGCGAAGTTTCAGGATGAAGTGAGGGAATTACACCCTAATCCCCGGTAGGTCAAGGATAATTGCGCAACTGGTCTTTTCCGCCGGGAAAGGAATTCGTCACAGGCTTCTCTTATAGGAATCACACCGGTTCCGCCATCCGGCAAGCCAGCGCGCCTCTCCGCGGGCCGGCGGGCTGTTGTCCACGCGACGCTGGAGCACCCTTTTGGCCGCCTCCGCAAACTCAACCGCCGCAGGCTGTCCGAGAGAGGCCGGGCGCATCTCCTCCAGCACCTGCCTGAGCCCCCAACCCTGCCCCCGGTATTGTTCCGCGGGGTTGGTTCCCTCCCCCTTGAAATTCACGTAATCAATCAGGGCATACATGCCGTTGGGCGCCGTCGCCACGGCATTGTAGCGGGCAGCCATTTCCGCCGGACGGCGGGACTGGCTCTTGATGCGCCCCAGGGCAGCCACGGACCTGGCAATAATGAAATCCGCCTGCATTTGCAGAGCCGCCGGGCTGGACAGCCACTGGCGCATCCGTTCAGGAAGGCCGCCCCGTACGTCCGCCGCTTCAAATTCCGCCCTGGTGCGCCACGGGGCCGCGCCGGAAAACCATTCCGGAACGCGTGCTCCCCTCTTACGGCAAAACTGGACAAAGGAGGGAAAGCTTTCCTCAAACCTTTCCGTAATCCCGGCGGGGAACCAGATGAAATGCCCAATGCCCAGGGAGGGGAACGCCTCCCCCCGGTTCCAGGAAACCAGCCCCTTTACTGTTCCGGCGCATTCATTCTGCCAGATTTTCCGCGCGATCTTCGCCTTCACTTCTCCTGCATCCGGAGCCGCCTGAACCCAGCCGGGCGCGCAGCACGCCAGCATCAGGATAAAACCTGCCATTTTTCCATGCATGGGGTTACTTTCCTTCCCCGGCGCGGGCAAGTCAAGCCGCTTCAATTTCTCGTGCCAAAGACGGCGCCCCATGCTACGCTTGCCGCGCACGGCATGATTCTGGCGTTTAACAAACCTTACGGGGTCCTTTCCCAATTCACGCAGGAGGCTCCCCACCACCGGACACTGGCCGAATTCGGCTTTCCTGCCGGCGTGTATCCCGTCGGCAGGCTGGACGCGGATTCGGAAGGGCTGCTGCTTTTATCCGATGAGAAAGCCCTGGTGGACCGCCTCCTGAACCCCTCCAACCGGCATCCCAGAACCTACTGGAGCCAGGTGGAAGGCGTTCCGTCCGCCACGGACCTGCTTCCTCTGGAACGCGGCGGCCTCTCCATCCAGGGGTACCGCACGCTGCCCTGCCGGGTGCGCCCCATGCACGGAGAGCCGGACGTACCGCCCCGCAATCCTCCTGTCCGCTACCGCGCAGCCATTCCCACCTCATGGCTGGAATTGACGCTCGTGGAAGGAAAAAACCGCCAGGTGCGGCGCATGACCGCCGCCATCGGGTTTCCCACGCTCCGGCTCCTGCGCGTCCGGATCGGGAGGTTCACCCTGTCCGGCCTGGAACCCGGCGCGTGGAAGGAGCTGGACTCCCGTGAACGAAGGGAGCTCATGCCGTAATATAGGCTTGATTAGGGGGAGGCGCAGCCTGTATATGTCTTTCCGCATCAGGAGATCCTACCTAGACCTTTTTACATGAAAGCCGAACTCGTCGAACAAGCCGCCAAAATCATTCCCGAGCCCCAGATGCTGATCAACGTGGTTTCCCGCCGCGTTGCCCAGCTCAACAATGGCCGCGCTCCCTTGGTCCCCACCACCCCCCACATGGGCAACGCGAACATTGCCCTGACGGAGATCGTTGAAGGCAAGCTCGTCTATCATGCGGAATCCGACAGCCTCCAGGAAGACAGCCAGTAAAAAGCACGTCCCCCTTATTGCCGTTCCGGCCCGGATTTCCGCACGGAACATCCCCTCTTCAACCAAGCCCCCGGCTCTTCCAGCCCGGGGCCTTTTCATCCCTCCCCTCCAGTCATGAGCTCCGACATCTCCACCAACAAGAAAGCCCGCCGGGATTACGAAATCCTGGACACCTACGAATGCGGCATGGAACTCAAGGGAACGGAGGTCAAATCCATCCGCGCCGGCAAGGTGAACATCGCCGATTCCTTCGCCAGGGTGGAAAACGGCCAGATGCTCCTGTACGGCTGCGACATCCAGCCGTGGGAAACTGCCGGAGAGTTCTTTCAGCACCAGTCGCGCCGCCCGCGCCGCCTGCTGCTCCACAAACGGGAAATTTTCAAACTGGAACAGCAGACCTCCCAAAAAGGCTGTTCCCTGGTCGCCCTCAAGCTGTACTGGAAAAACGGCAAGGTAAAACTGGCACTGGGCCTTGGCAAAGGCAAGACCCACCGCGACCAGCGCTATGACCTGAAGGCCCGCGTGGAAATGCGGGAAGCCCAGCGGGAAGTGGCCCGCATCAACCGCCGTTAATCAACGCCGTCCGCTTCTTCCTTTCCGGAGGCCGTTCCCGTTTCCCTGCTCTCCGCTCTGTATTCTGCCGGAGTGAGCGGGAACGCCCTATAAAAAAGCCGCCGCGGGAAAGGGACTATAACTTCCAATCCACGGGCAACTCCACCTGGCCGCCCTTCTTGTCGTCATAACGGATGAAACCGTGCTCCGCCCCGTACCAGTGGACATCCCGCGTCACCTTCACGTCAAAACAGCAATAGCGGGCAATATCCATCAGCAGGTCCGTATTTCCCGTCTGCACGTATTCCGCCCACCACTTGAGGGCCTGGGTGCCCACGGCCGTTTTTGAAGAGCCGATGGAAGCGGCGGCCACGGAATCCAGCTTGACGCGCACGCCGCCGCGCTGTTCGATGTCCTTGCACAAATCGAGGTTGTTCGTGATGTCGATCATATTCCACATCGTATAGCGCTGGAGCACGCCGTAGTCGAAATGCTCGTGGTTGTACCCTACCACCAGGTCGGCCTGGCGAAGCTGCAGGATGAGGTCGTCCACCATCTCCTCGGAATAAATCGTGTACTTGCCGGAAGCCGTGGAATAAGTCACGCCCACGGAAACGCGCATGTCAGCCGTATTGTGCCAGCCGCCCACCTCCGCTGCGGAATGACGGGTTTCCAAGTCAAAATACACGATGTCTCTCATCGGAGGAAACGTACATTATTTGCCACTTTTGGACAAGTCCCACTTGAACGGAAGGCGCGTTTGTGGTGAAAATAGGTTCATGCAGCCCCGTTTCCACATCGTCATGTTCCATCCGGAAATTCCGCATAACACGGGGGCTGCGGGGCGGCTGGCGCTGGCAACGGGATCCAGGCTCCACCTGATCCGGCCACTGGGGTTCAGCCTGGATGAAAAGCACGTGCGGCGCACGGGACTGGACTACTGGGCCAAAGTGGACCTGCATGTCTGGGACAGCCTGGAGGAGTTAAAACAGGCGGCAGATCCCTCCGCGCGGTTCTGGTACCTGAGCACCAAGGCGCGCCGCTCCCACTGGGAGGCGGATTTCCGGGAGGGGGATTACCTGGTCTTCGGCCCAGAATCCCGCGGACTGCCGGAAAGCATGCTGAAGGAACACGCGGGCACCGCCCTGACCATTCCGATGCCCGGAGAAGGCTCCCGCAGCCTGAACCTCTCCACCGCCGTGGCGATTGTCCTCTATGAAGGATTGCGCCAGCTCGGCATCTGACACGGAGACCGGAGCAATCCTTCTTGCCGCCCCAGTCACGACAGGCCACGGGCATGAATGGACTTCCCGGCAACGGCGGCGGTCCAATCGGAAATGGAAGGAGCTCCCTAGCCAGGAGAAGAAGCGGTCTCCGCGCCCTTCCGCCGCCAGGGGCGCACCAGATAAAAGAGGATCAGGGAGGCGACAGCGCCGCAGGTATCGCAGAACATGTCTTTCTGGGCGTCCCATATATCGCCCTGGGAGCCGAGAAAATCATTCGCGTCATTCCCGCCCACAATGACCGCATACTGCCATTCAATGATTTCATACGCCGCGGCTACAGCCATCACGAAAAAGAGGCCGAAAATCCCCGCCAGCACTTTCCCCGCATATTGCTTGCGCACCAGATACTCCGCTACGGGAAACGCATAAAACCCCACCGTAAAATGGGCCACCCGGTCAAACGGGTTCCGGTGGGCTCCCACCAGCTCCCGGAACCACTCGAAAGGCACTTCCGCAAACGTGTAATGCGCCCCCACCGTATGGCAGGCCAGCCAGAAAAACATCAGCGTGTAGGACCAGTTGCTGAAACGGAATCTCCGGAACCCGGCCGCCAGGAGGACGACCGCCAGCGCCACGGGAATCACCTCCGCCATCCAGACGGAACGGGAAGAAGGGGAAATGCCAAGGGCAATGAACAGCACGGCGAATACCGCCAGCAGGTAGAAGGGATAATTTTTCATGAGGGAGAGAGGAGAAGCAGAAAAGCGCGGGAGCCGACACAGGAAAGGCGCCGGAGATTACCTCCGGCGCCTTTTCCGTTAAAAAACTTTTACCGCATGTCAATGGTAGGCACCGGAATGCGGTCCTTGGGGCCCGTATAAAGGGTCAGGGGCCTGTACAGCGTATTGTCCTCCATCTGTTCCAGCACCTGGGCCACCCAGCCGCAGCAGCGGGCAATGGAGAAAATAGCGGTGAACAGCCTGGTGGGAATGCCAATGCTGTAATAAACCGTGGCGGAATAAAAATCCACATTGGCATTCAGCCCCTTGCGTTCCCGGACAAGTTTGGCGATGCGTTCCGACATGCGGATCCACTTGGGTTCCCCGATCCGGGAGGAAAGGCGGATGGCCATGCGGCGCAGATGCGGAGCGCGGGGATCCAGCACACGGTACACGCGGTGGCCCATGCCCATGATCTTTTCCTTCCGCGCCAGTTTGTCCTCAATGTAGGAATCCACCTTGTCCTCCGTACCTATTTCCTTGAGCATCTCAATCACGCCTTCATTGGCGCCGCCGTGAAGCGGCCCTTTCAACGTGCCGATGGCCGCCGTGATGGCGGAATACATGTCTGAAAGAGTGGCGATGCAGACGCGCGCCGCAAAGGTGGAGGCATTCATGCCATGGTCGGCATGCAGGATGTAGGCCACGTCCAGAATGTGCGCTTCATCCCGGTTCGGCTCCTCTCCTTTCAGCAGCCACAGGAAATGTTCCGCCTCATTCAGATCCTCCCGCACGGGGGGAAGGTCCAGCCCCTGGCACAGACGGTAATAGTACGCCACCATCACGGGCACCTTGGCGATGAGGCTGAGGCCTATCTCTTTCAACTGGCCGGAATCCTTCGTCCGGTCGTCATACATGCCGAGCATGGAAACCGCCGTCCGGAGGGCGGACATGGGCCGGGCGGACTTGGTGGCCGTTTTAAAGAAATCCAGAATGGGCTGGGGAAGGTCGCGGTCGGAACGGAGGCGCTTCTTGATGCCCTCCAGTTCATCCCGGTTGGGCAGCCGCTTGTTGAGAAGCAGGTAAATCACTTCTTCAAAACAGCACATCTCCACCAGGTCATCAATATCGTAGCCCAGATACAGCAGACGCCCTTCCTCACCGCGCACATCACTCAAGGCAGATTCATTAGCTATGATTCCTTTTAAACCTTTGGGATATGTGTGTCGTGCGGAAAAAGTGTCATTGCTCATGTTTTAAAAAATGCTACTAGTGATGAAGATTACCGATTAAAAGTCTAACAATCTTCCAGAAAGTCAAACCTTAATTACGCCTTCACGGCCCACGCGGGGCGTTTGGCGCAGGTGATGTGGGGCGCCCTTACATACAGCGGTTCCGCCGGACCTTCCAAAAGTTCCTCCCTGCGGCCCGCGGCCAGGGACTGCCATGCGACTCCCAGAGCCTCTGCATGCGGGTACACGGGAACGCCCCCCGTCATTTCCCGGGCTGCCAGAGTTTCCGCCGTTTCCGTGGAATAAACGGGCACGCCATTTTCCAGGCATTCCGCCATGCGGGCGCGGGCCTGCTCTGCGGGCAGCACTTCCGGAGCGGCCGCCAGAATGCCGTTTTCCAGCCTTCCCCAGGTCCAGCCGCCGCGCCGGGCGTCGGACATCACGCAGGCCTTCCCGTCGTGAATGCCCAGTCCGTTCCAGGAGGAAAACGCTGCCACGCGGGAACCGTGCACCAGGGAAAGGCCGTCCGCCACGGCAAGAGCCACGCGGATTCCCCCGTAGGCGCCGGGCCCGGAACCGACCACAATTTCCTTTAAACACCGTCCTTCCAGGGCATCCAGCGCCTGGCGCACCGCCTCAAAGATGGCGGAGGAATGGTTGCGTTCAGCTCTCCATTCCACCCGGCACAGCAGTTCCTTTCCGCCCCATGCCGCGGCGGAAGACTGCGCGCAGGAAGTTTCCAGAACCAGCAGAGCATCTTGCATGCGATGGATTATACAGGAAGTTCCGGCGCGCATAAAACATTTTTTCCCCCGCTTTCCGGAAGCAGCAAATTTGGTTCGCATTTATGCGGAAGTCCCCTTATGCTGGCCTTGCACTTCACCACCGCATGCCCAAGGCACCCAGACACACACCGCCGCGCCAGGACTGGCGCCGGTATGCAGAAACCGCCCGGAAGCCGCGCTCCACGGCAAGCCTTGGCGACATGATGAGGCAATGCAACCGTGACGCCTGGGACAAGACCTACCGCGCCCAGGTCACCTCCGAATGCTGGGAGGACGAATGCCAGGAATTCACCTTCATGGACCTTCCGCGCAAAACCCGGTTCGTCAGGCACGCCGTAGCCACCCTTCTTCTGCTCCCGCTGGCCCTGATTACGGCCATGTCCCTGTGCGACCAGCTCGCCCACGCTTCCGGCAGTCTCAACATCCTCTTCTCCATCCCCGTATGGTACGCCCTGATGGGGGCGGCCGTGTGGGTGGTGCTGGGCAGCAGCAGGCTGTTCACCTCATCCCTGCTGTACCTGTACGTGCTGGGCCATGAACTGACTCACGTGCTGGCGGTCTTTTGCAGCCGCGGCTCCATCCATGCCTTCAAGGCGGATCTGGACGGGGGATACATCCAGACGGATAAAAACAACCTCTTCATCTCCCTTTCTCCCTATTTTCTGCCTCTTTGGGCCATGCTGTGGGGGCTGGTCTGGGGGATGGCGTACCTCTTCTGGCCCACGGTCACCTGCCAGGCCCTTCTTTACTCCGGCCTGGGCTTCTGGTGGTGCTTCCACCTGTTCTGGACGGCATGGATCATCCCCAAGGACCAGCCGGACCTGACGGACAACGGAACCTTCTTCTCCCTAATCCTTGTTTACTTTGCCAACCTGCTTCTCTTCCTGGTGCTGCTGCGCCTGTTCAACGCCGTAAGCCTGCACCGCTTTTTGACGGACTGCGTCCACAATGCGGAAAGGCTGTGGGACGCCCTCAGGGACCTCCTCATGCTGGCGGCCGGCTTGTTCCTGTGAAAAATATTCTTTTCCTTACCGGCAAGGATGAACGGCAGAAGGTGAAAAGGAATCCAACCTTTCAGCAAAAAGGAGATTCCATGCAAGCCACACACTTCATTACCCTGACCATGGCCGCCGTTTCCCTGATGGGCTGCAACCCCAAGGAAACCGTGAATGCCCTCACCTCCGATCAAAACGTCACCCAGCAGATGGCCGTGAGATTCGCGGAAAACATGGTAGGCCTCCCGCGGGCACTCGTCGTCTCGGATGCCAGAAAAGCGGCGCCAGGCGATAAAGTCACCGTCAAGGGAGCCGTACTGGGGGATGAACCCGTTTTCTCAAAAAATATTGCCTCCTTCACCATCGGGGATCCGGCCCAGCTCCTGGCCAACATGAAGGAGCGCGGAGTGTGGTCCACCGGAACGGTGCCGGTGGAAATACGGAAAAACAACACGATGACCGTTCAATTTGTGGATGACCAGGGCCAGCCCATCAAACACTCCGCCAAAGGTGTGAACGGGCTGAAGGAACGTGACGCCGTCATCATTACCGGAACCATTGATCCTCATTCCACTCCTGAAAATCCGGTGCTGAACATTGAAAGCATCGTGATTGAATAGCAACCCTTCTGTGCCAAACCCTGATTCATGTCAAACGGTTCGGGCGTCTTGCGCCTGAACCGTTTTTCGTATCAGGATGCGCGCATGGGATTTGATCCAGCATCTTTGGGAATGATAACACTGGCCGCCACTTCGGCGGCAGCGGGCGCGGCCTCCGCGTCCGCCCAGAAAAAAAGTGCAGAAGCCACCAGGCAGGCGGCGGATGCAAACGCCGCCACCCTCAGGAACGAGGCGGACCTCCAGAAACAGACGGGCGTGGAAAATGCCAAACGCATGCAGCAGGACGCCACACGGCAAATGGGCGACGCCCGCCTGGACGCCGCCCAGTCCTCCCTGCTCCGGGATGGTTCCGTGCCGGTCAGGGAACAGGCCCTGGCGACGCGCCTGCAAACCCGGATTCAGGATGAAGCGGCGGCAGCCATGAGGAATGCCCAGTCCCTGTACAACCGGGCGAACATGGAACAGTACATGGGCCGCGCCAATGCAAGAGCCCAGAAAACCGCCGCGGCAGGCACCCTGCTCTCCGGATTCGCCCAGGGAGGCAACGCCCTTCTCAAATGGTGAGGCAACCGGCGATAGCTGGAGACCAATCAGCGGGAACCGGAATCTGCCTGAGGAACCTCCGCAGGCGCCGGAAGGACTTCCGGCACCACGCCGCCTATCCCTATTTTGATATTCACGGGAACCGGCCTGATGCGGGAGGCCCCCTGGTACAGGGCGGCCACTTCTACAAACCGGGGAGAATTCCTGAACAGGAAGGACTTCCCCCTGTCTTCATTATAAGAATGGTCGCAGGTAGGGACAGGCTTCAATCTTGCGCCTTTCACATCGTGAAACACAAAATCCTCCGCCCGGAACATCTTCTCCGAATACACCTCGGAATACACCATGAACTTCCATTCCTCCCCCGGTTCGTTCGCCGGCGCATGACGGCTGCGCCCCGTCTGCCTGGTCACTTTCAGCGTCACCGTCTCCAGCTTGGACATGTCGGCTACCTCCACCCGGTTATTCTCCAGGGCTCTCCGCACGGCAATAGGGTCCGGCACCGGAATGGAAACTCCGCTCTCCTTCAATTCCACCATCCCGAAATCCAGAGACTCCAGCCCCTGGCACAAAGGGAGAAAAAGAGTGCCGCTCACCTGAATCCAGCGGGCTCCCGGAGAAGGAACATCCTTTAAATTAAGGCTCACGTTTACCCGCCTCAAGCCCTTGTCCTCAATAACCCCTTCCCATAGACGGACGGAGCGCACCCTCAGACGCACGCCATTGGAATCGACAGCCGTCAATTCCTGTTCCGGCTGTTCCGGAGCCAGCATTTCAGAACCGGGAAACACGCAATACAGCACGATGCCTGTCTTGGTGAAATTAAAAGGCTCCCCCCTCACCAGCCCCATGGAAGACAGCCCGATGACGGGGCCCTTCAAGCTGGTGCCGGAATAAGAAGCACTCTTGATGGGAACATCCGCCGCCATTAGCGTTCCCGCACACCAGCAGGCGATTGTGACAAACCATTTCATCTGCTTATTCGGACTAACAGCCGGGAATGGCAGCCCCTCCCAGGCCGATCTTCATATCTACGGGCACCTTGCGGAACATGCGCTTATTCCAATAGGAAACCACCACGCGCAAGGAGCGGCAGCGGGCGGAAACACGGTAATCCTTCCCCCACATGCGCATCTTCCTGCCCCGGCTGTTCAAATCGCCGCGGCCTTTCAGGGGAAGCCCGTTTTCCTCCCTGACACTCATGGAATTGAAATAAAAATCACTCCTTCCCTCCACCTTCAGATTCCAGCGGTTAAAGTTTTTTTCCAGCGTAAGGGCCACCTTGTCCTTCCGCGGCTTTTCAAGAGGCAATTCCACCCTGGTTCCTTCCTCCAGCAGAGGCAGGACTACAGCGGGCAGCTCCACCAGGTCATCAGCAAAAGCGCACAAAAGAAATCCCCGGAGGCGCACCCACTCCGCACCGGGATCAGGGCGCTGGATAGCGACGGCAAACCAGACGGGATCACCGTGTCCCACGCCGGACGCCTTGGTTGCGTCGGCGGAAACCCTGTAAATCTTCAGGCTTCTTCCCGTTGAATCCGTGCAGACAAGCTCTTCCGGGGCCTCTTCATAAAAAACGGGGCCCCCAAGCTGATCTTCATAAACGCATGACATCCCCAGCAGCAACTGGGGAATAATTTTGGTCACAGGATCTTCCACCAGAATTCTCAGGAAGGACAAATGCAGCGCCGCATCCCGGAGCAACGGAACATTCGTTGAAGCAACAGCGGGATGGATAGCTGAACACACGAGAAAGAGACACGCGGAAAAACACTTCATGGAGGTAGCGACGGGGGCAATCTAACAAACACTAACGTCTGCGCAAGGAAAAAGGAACGCTTTGAAAACAAGCTGGACATAGCGACCACTCAGTATTCCTGCTTTCCCGCCGCTCTCCGTGTTTTTCCTTTCCTCCATCCACTATTCATAAAAAAACATGGTAAAATGGAAATCTGCTCCAATCACAAGGAAATAAAATTACTTTAAAAAATATCGCCAAATCCAGAATTGCTATATATTCACATCATATAAGTGCTGAAAGCCCTCCCCATTTCAAGAGAGTGTAAATCCCGGATAGAGTCCAACCTTGTCAAGTTGACTTCGCGCGTTCCAGCTCTATAAGCCATTTTATCCACTCTAACCTTTAAGATCTTTTAATCCAACGCCATGAGAACAGAGAAATATTTTATGATTGTCTTCGCCTGTGCCCTTATGAACGTCATAGACGTTCATGCAGAAAACAGGATGCTGGAAATCACATCCCAAACAGAAAACCCATCAGCTGATTGTATCATTAAAAAATTGAATAAAAAAAGCATAAGGGGCGAAAAGAAATAGGCATAGGAGAAATTGTAACACTGACACTAACACGCAAAGGAGGCAAGCCATTGAATAAGAATACGAAGGTTACCTGGACTAAGAAGGGAAAAGGAGCAACGTTAAATGGACGCGGAACCACTGCAACCTTGATGGCTGACTTGATCATGGAAAATAATAATGTTACCGTCAAAGCAGAAGCTGAGGATTTTCCTCCGGCAGAAATTACTTTTAACATTAAAAAACCTACTCGTTTAACAGGAAAAAAAGGAGAAGAATACAGCAATCAATCAAATATTGGGTTCGGCATTACTGGGTACATTATCATTACTGTACATCCAACGTCCGTTAGCTTTTCCAACTGTGGCATTATAGAGAAAGATGGGGGTACCGTCCTTGACCCAAAAGAACCTCCGCCATTTAAACTTAACGACCATGATCCCGGCAATAAGGGAGATCCTCCTAATTTGCGCAATGAATTAGATGACCACGTAACTTTGGTTATGTTATTTAACACCATTGCCAAATTAAACGGAACGTGCAAATGGACATGGTTATCCAATTATGAAGCAACTCAAATTAAGAAGCGTATTGAACAAATCCAACAGACATTTACCGTCACACGGACAAATGATCCTGAATTCCCGAAACAGAAAAACTGTTCCGGAACCATTACAAAATTCAAAGTCCCTTTTTCGGTAAAGGCTATAGAACAAATATTATAAATTTTTATATAAAATGATAAATCTATTAATATCAATTGGAATTTTCATTTTTTCCATCTATCCTACTATGGCAAAAATACAATTATTTGATGCCAGCCTCGTCAAACCTGATTCTCTTGAGGTTTTAAAAAACGCTCAGACATCAGCATCAACATTAAAAAAACTTCTTGATAAGGGTCAATCAGAAGAATTTTTCAAGGAAGCAGCCATGGAGCTCGAACGCATCAGGAAGTCTACAGGAGAAAATGAATTTCCAAGTGAAGAAATTCGTAACAATATCCCTTGGATTCTTTATTTTATCGCCAATACACCTCTTCTTACCATAGATTCAGCCGATCAGGCAAGGCGCACTATAAACAGCCGCGACGCAGATCTTTATCTTAAGGAGGAAGCCCTGGAAATGCTCGCCATTTCCACTTATCGCGACCTTTTTCCCGATGATAAAGCATCAAGAGAATCGATGGCATCCTACGGGGCTGCCATTATGCGTGACTTCCTCAACGGCACTAAATCAAAATCCTACTCGGACGAACCGGTATTCGTTTCTGATAAAGAAGCAAAAGCCATGCTGAAGAAAAACATTGAAATCATGGAAAACGCATTTTCTAAAATTGCTCAAATCCAAAAAAAGGAACAGGACCGGAAACAGAAAAAAAGATAAATGACGTCTCTAAAGACATGAACAAACGGATTCATGACAACGACCAGCAATTCAAGGATTACACCGTTGTAAACAACACGCAAACTTCCCGAAACCTTCTGCTAAAGAACATTATTGAACGCTCGGAGAAGAATTTCATGATTCTTCTTACTAATTTATTTCCCGGCAAAAAAACAGAGATTCGTAAATATATCAAGATGGCAGGATATTCCGACCAAGAGATTCATCAATTTATCGATCGCACCTTGAAAAAAGATTGAAAGGCCAAATTGCTTGATAGAACACTTGGCACTCGAAACTAAAATCAATCCGGAGTTAGTGTCAAATTACTTGCCTTAATCAATTCATTACAAAAGCTTTCGTTTTTTCGGATGGGCCACCATTGAGAATGGCGGGTATTCTCTCCGTTTTTACCTGCTGTTCCCTGCAACGCACAACGCAACAAGCCAAGCATGGTTTCTCTTCTTCCACTCAGCCATCATGATGGAGAAATTGCGGGCATGTCTTGTGAAAAGTACAAAATGTACCCTTGAATGTAGCTCGACCCAGAAGATCAGAGATGCATTAGGGGAATGCAATAAATAAAAATCCTTGCATTTTCAATACTCACGCAAGGTATTGGAAGGATTTAGGTGGCGTCCCCGGCAGGAATCGAACCTGCATCTAGTCTTTAGGAGAGACCCGTTCTATCCATTGAACTACGGGGACCGGACATTGTCCGTGCAGGACAATAAACGGGAAGGTTTCCCCGCTCAAGCAAAAAGCAGGGCAATTACTCCATGAACCTTGATTTTGAAGCATTTTTTTCCTAGAACCGTTTTCGTGAGTTTTTTCCCAACTGCTTGTTTTCTCTCTGTTCTCTGCGTTTCCCTGACCGGATACGGCCATTGTCATGACAGCCTGCCGGACGCAAGGCCGGCCATACGCGCCATGTACCGGCCCGCCCCAACCCCGGATCAAACAGGATTGGGCCCGGAGGAGGTAAAGTATTACCCTCTCCGCCTTTACTGGGAATGGGAACGGTATACTCCCCGGGTCCTGTCTCTGCTTTTGTCGGAAGCGGCCCGGAATTATGAAATGGCCGCTGTGGATTGTCCTTCCTGGGAGCCGGAACGCGCAGTCGCCCTCATAGGAAACGAACTCCACTGGGCGGTAGCGGCAGAAGGCAACAAAACAGATTATTTTATCAACAGCGCTCCCCTGTGGAAGAGCTGGTGGGCCTCCCTTCTTGAAAAATATCTTCCGGATTATTTTCCGGAAGAAACATTCCCTGCATGGCTACACCCCTCTGCCGCTCTGCTGAATGCATGGAAGGATCAAAAAATCCGCCGTCTGCATTGGCAGGAGTACAGCAGGAATTACGTTCGCCGCGGCGTTGCCATCCTGCCGCATGCTCTGGCGCAGGAACTCAAAACCACCTGGAAGAAGTGCATGGAAACCGCCGTGCTGGACATTCCTGCGGAGATGTTCGGGTGCTGTGACCAAGGATATTCCTTTTACTCCGCGGCTCCCGGACTGATTGCCACGGAATTGCATTATTACCGCGGCCGTTTACCCCTGAAACGCCAGATGTTCCACATTTTCCATCTTCTTGTTGACGCGGCGAGCATGGATAATTTTACGCCTGAGACCCAGCTCATGATTCATGAGTTATGCGCCGACACCCGCAGAATTGCCGGGGAAATGAAGAAAGTTCCCCCGCGCGGTTTTTACTGGCGAGAGTTAGACGCAAAATTTTATTCTTCCTGTCCTGACTCGGCAAATAACTTTTGGGAAGGGAAAAAGCCCTCTTTGCGCCAGGGCAAGTCTTCTGAAGCATTCCTTCGGAAAGAGTGTATGACGCTGCCTCTTTCAACAAATCCGGTCTGGAAGGATCTGTTCCCCAATGCTCCGGAACACGCCACGGCCTGGATGAAAATTTATTCGGACGGCCAGTGCGGGGGCGCCTATATCCACCAGGGATTTCTCCACACAGCCACCACGTATCTGGGACGGCATTCCCGCTTTCTGTACGATTTCAGCCGGATGGACCATCTGCCCGCCATGACGCCCTATGATTTGTGGTGGAACGGGGAAGAAATGAGAGTCCGGCGTTCCTTTTTGAAACTGGAACCTGCTGCGGAACAGGAATTGAAGACCTATCTCCATTTGCTTTCCCGCTTCCGGGGCGGCAAGAATCATCACGGAGCCTTCTCTGGCATGCTGTTCAGTACGGACCTGGGCTGCAAAGACCTGATTCTGCAAGCTCTGAAAGAAGAATTCATGGAAGATGAGGATTCCTGCCCCCCTATTCAGTCATCCGTGCTGGACCACGTTTATTCGTTCTGGACTTCGGGAGACGTCAATTATCTTCAGGAAGGCTCCGGCCAATTGAATCAGCTCCGGAAAAACAGGGAGGAATTGGAACGGTATATGAAAAAACATCCTCCGGAACAATAAATCCGCCCTTCCGGAAGCGGAACGGGGCGCACAAAAGCCTTGAGCCGGGGATGGAAGAGCCGTAGCGTTAAAGGTACCGTCACCGCATCCCCGCCATGCTCAATTTCGTTTACGATAACAAGACCACGCTCATTTTCGGAAAAGGAACCCAGCATGAAGCGGGCGCCCTTCTCAAGCCGTTCGGCAAAAAAGTCCTCCTCCACTACGGAGGCGGCAGCATCAGGCGTTCCGGCCTTTACGACGCCGTCACGGCTTCCCTGAAAGCCGCCGGCGTGGAGTATGAGGAATTGGGCGGCGTCCAGCCGAACCCCACGCTTCCCCTGGTGTATGAGGGCATCCGCCTCTGCCGGGAACACGGCCTGGGCCTCGTGCTGGCTGTGGGAGGCGGCAGCGTGATTGATTCCGCCAAGGCGATTGCGCTGGGCGTTCCCCATGAAGGGGACGTATGGGACCTGTATCTTTCCAAACAACAGCCGCAGGCGGACCCGCTGCCCGTCGCCACCGTGCTGACCATTCCCGCCGCAGGCAGCGAGAGCAGCCCGAACACGGTCATCACCAATGAAGAAACCAGGCGGAAGCTGGGGTACGGTTCTCCCAAATTGCGCCCCGTGTTCAGCATCATCAACCCGGAATTGTTTTTCACGCTCCCGCACCACCAGATGGCCAACGGCGTCAGCGACATGATGAGCCACATTTTTGAGCGCTATTTCACCAGAACCCTGCATACGGACCTTTCCGACGGCCTTTGCGAAACCACCCTGCGCACCATCATGAGAAACGCCCGCATCCTGAACGGGAACCTGCACGATTACGACGCCTGGGCGGAGATTGCGTTTTCCGGCAACCTCGCCCATAACAACCTGCTGGGCGTGGGCCGTGAACAGGACTGGGGCTGCCACGCCATGGAGCACGAACTGAGCGCCCTGTATCACGTGGACCACGGCGCGGGCCTGGCCGTCGTCACCCCGGCATGGATGAAGTATGTTTCCCCCAAACACCAAGGAATGTTCGCGCAGTTCGCCGTGAAGGTGATGGGCGTGGAGGGTTCCTTCCGGGAGCCGGAGGCCCTCATCCGGGAAGGCATTTCCCGTCTGGAACGTTTTTACCGGGAATTGGGGCTTCCGACGGCCATGGAAGAGTTGAATATCAAGTCCGGGGATTTTCCCCTGATGGCGGAACAGGCCATCAGCGTGCGCGGCCCCATCGGGGGGCTGGAACAACTGGACGCCCGGGACGTCCAGGCCATTTACCGCCTGGCATGCGAAGGCCCGCTGCCCGATTGACGGTACCCCCGTTTCTTCCTCCCTCCCGCAGAGACATGAACATGCATGCGGTTCGACTCCCTTATCCGGCAGAGCTGATTCCGGGACGAGGGGACGGCAGTGGAATATAAATATACCCAGGCAGTCCCTTTCCCCTGGGAAGAAGAGAAGACGGCGTTGCATATCCTCCGGAGGGGAACCTGAGGAAGCCGCCCTGAAAGCTCAAAAAGGACGCCGCGGCAGACGATCCGCACCGGAATACAGGCCGGAACGTAAAAGAAGTCCGGTTTGCTCGTTGAAAGTCAATCCTTCCAACGCTTCTGGCCATTGAACGGCATTAAGACAATCTCCCGCATGTTGTAACCTACTTGTAACTTGCCAAATATTTTACATGGAAGTAGTCTGGTTGAATGAACAGAATCTTTTCCCTGCTTTTTCTGGCGGGAGGCTTGCTGGCTTCCGGAATGCCGTGCCCGGCAGCCGCTTCCACTCCACCGCAGCGTCAGGACGGCCCGTCCGCCCATGCCGATGACAAGGGAGGACTTCCGGAAGATTCCACTTCTTCATCCCAAAAAGGCGCCAAGGATGCGGACAAGGCAACTTCCATCTCCCAGCAGAGGAAGCAGTCCGTGGAGGCTATTGAAAAGCTTTTGGAAAAGAGGTTGTTCAAGAATGCGGCCAAACAGGCTTTAAAACAGCTTGACGAATACGACGACCAGTACAGCGGAGCGGACCTTCTTCTTTATTACCAGGCTTTGACCCGTCTCAATGCCCTGGACGATTCCACGAATCTGGATACCATCCTGCAAGAGCAGATGAAACGCCACGGCGGCAATCCCTATTTCCTGATGGACGCTGCCCATCTGTACCAGAACGCCAGCCATACGTTCAAACTGGTGGACGGCGCCTACATCCGCAGCGCCGAGCCATGGGACGGGGAATATTCCGGGGAAGCAAGGGACCGGGTGGAAGCCCTGCGGTGCCTTTCCAAGGCCATGCAACTGGCGGAGAAGGAAAAGAACATGAAGCTTCTGGGACAACTGCGCTTCATGACGGCTCAGGCGTTGCTGGTGAAAGGCAGCCGCTACAGTTCCCTTTCCCCCTTCCAGGCTTACGCCGCCCTGGGGAATCTCACCAGCCTGAAGGAACTGCCGGGGTACGTCGCCAGGGAGGAAGCCCCCCCGTTCCGGAACGTCGCCACCGTGCCCGTCACGGTCAATGCCAAAACGGGGAAGCCGGAAGTCGTCTTTTACCATGCCTCTTCCTCCTGGGAGACGGCTAAAAACGACGGGGAACGCATGCGCTGGCTGCTGGACGCCGCCATTCAGGCGAACCCGGAACTAGCCAACCAGGTCAACTATTTCACCGCCTCCTGGTGCCACCGGCTGTTCTCCTATTCCAATACGGTTCCGGACCAGGAGTTCGTGTACGGCCCCGGCAACGCGGGCATGGTGGCGGGCATCAACCCGGAGGAATTGAAAACGAACCAGACCGTCGTTAAAACCGACCGGACGGGCAACGGAAAATTCCTGCTCACCACCCTTCCTCCGGATTACGATTTCATCCGGATCGCCGCTGCGGTCCGAGTAACTCCGGAGCCGGATTATTACGTTAACGCCGGCAATCTGGCAGCCAATGAGTTCCTGGCCCGCAACCAGAGGCCCGCTGCCGCGGAGCTTTTAGGCAAAATCCTTCAGACCTGGAACGCACAATCCTGGAATCAAGCGGACAAGGAGGATTTCCTGCACGTTGCGGACAACCTGAAGAAGCGCATTGCCTCCATCACGGAACCCAACGGAATGTTTGATGCGGATAAAAGAACGCTGCTGGCGGGGGAACCGGTGACGGTCGCCTTCTCCTACCGCAACGCCGCCCAGGCCAGCGTGACGGCCCGCTCCGTGGATATGAAGCGGTGGCAGGAGGAACGCATGGACAAGGTGCAGACCTCCAGCACGCTGGGCAACGCGTACAGGAAAAAGTATTCCAGCCTGGGGACCCTCCTTTTCAATCTGCTGCATGAGCCATCCTACGCCCACTATCTGGGTGAAGAAATCAAAGGGGAAAAGGTAGCTCTGGCTCCCGGGGAACGGCACCTGAACCGCATCGCCCAGATTCCCGTGCCCACCCGCAATCCCGGCTGGTACCTGCTTACCGTCACGCTGGATAACGGCTACCGGTTCCACCGCTTCCTCACTCTGTCAGACATGGTATTGGTGCGCCGTTCCGTGCCGGAAGGCAACCTCTGGTTCCTGGCGGATGCCGGAACGGGAATGCCCGTGGAAGGGGGCAGCCTGCGCCTCCTTCGCTACCAGGAGGATAAAACGCTCCAAAAACACCAGGTGAAGGGAACCACGGACAAGGACGGAGCCATGATAGAAACAATCCCTCCCCGCGGTTCCCGCACTCCTTCTTACAACATGTTCCTGGGCATCGCTTCCAAAGGGGACAGCTATGTGCTGGCGGGAGTATCGGATTACGGCTGGGAATCCGGCAATTATCTCATGGATACGGCAAACAAGGCCTCCGACCCCTATTCCTGCTTCTTCCTGGAAAGCCAGCCCGTATACCGCCCCGGACAGACGGCCCGGTTCAAGGGCGTCCTCTTCCGTCCGGACATCGCAAATCCCGGAACGAAGGACTGCGCCGGAAAAAAGCTGACGCTGACCATTACTTCCCCAACCGGGGATGAGAGCGTTTTTCCGCCAAAAACCGTCACGACGGATTCCACCGGCTGTTTTGAACTGGAACTGCTCATTCCTGCGGAAGCTCCGCTGGGCCAGTATGGAGCCAAGCTGAAGCTGCATGATTCCGCGGACCCGGATTTCCGGCTGTATGCCCCTCTCTTCCGTATGGAAGAGTACAAGAAGCCGGAATTCTCCGTCAGGATGGACGCCCCCTCCAGACCCATCCGCCTGGGCCGGCCCATTCCCGTCTCCATTCAGGCGGACTATTACGCGGGCGGTCCCGTAAGCGAGGGGAAGGCCACCATTACGATCACCCGGACACTGGGAGCGGATGTCTGGACGCCCTACTGGAAATGGAGCTGGCTGTACGACAGGTCTTTCAGTCCGTATTACATTCCCTTTTCTCCGGATGCACCCCTGACCGTCCTGGAAAAGACGGTGCCGCTGGATAAGGACGGAAAAGCGTCCGTGGAGCTTTCCACGGCGCAGGACGCCCGGGATTTCGCATCCCAGAACATCACTTACCGCGTCTCCGCCAGCGTGACGGATGCCTCCCTGCGGGAAGTTTCCGCTTCCGGGCAGGTCATCGCCACCTTCCGCCCGTTCAACATCTTCACCGCCCTGAACCGCGGCTACGCCCCCACCGGAACGCCGGTGCAGGCCTCCATCACCGCGGCCACGGCGGACGGCGCCAAGATTGCTCACGCCAAGGGAACCTCCGTTTTGCAGCATATCCGCGCGGACGGCAGCCGGGAGGCTCTGGAAACCTGGAATATCACCACCGGAAAGGAAGGGGAAGCCACCCTGTCCTTCCAGACCAGGGAATCCGGCCTGTATGCCCTTTCCTCTACCCTGGAGGACGAACACGGCAACAGGGTGGAAGAGTCTTTCCAGTTCCTTTCCTACGGCAAGGGCAAACAGAATCCTTTTAAAATCAATCCTCTTTCCATCACTCCGGACAAGAAGGAATACGCACCGGGAGATACGGCCAAACTGCTCCTCGCCTCTGATTATCCGGACGCCCGCGTCTGGACCTTCCTGCGCAATTCCTGGAAAGACGAGTCCCGCAGCCTGGTCCCTCTGGACCGGCAAACCGCCCTGGTGGAATGCCCCCTGACCCGGGAAGACATGCCCAACATGGGCGTGAACGCCTTCACCGTCAGAAACGGGGAACTTCACACGGCTTCCGCCGAACTGCTGATTCCGCCAGCCAGCCAGATTCTGGCTCCTTCCGTAACACCGGGCAAATCCCAATACCAGCCCGGTGAAGAAGGGAGAGTAACGGTTCAGGTCAAAGGGCCGGACGGCAAACCCGTCAGGAACGGCATCGTTACCCTGGCCGTCTATGACAAGGCTCTGGAATATATCGCACGCCCCAATATTACGGACATCGCCAAGACCGTCTGGGGGAGCCTGAACGAAACCGGTTTCCTCAGCCTGAAAAAAATGACGGCCGCCGGAACGCAGCAGGACCGCGGCCCGGACCAGCCCTACTTCCAATCCCTGCTCTACAGTGACTACGGCTATCTGTTGCGGAGGGAAAAAGGAGCCGTCAACGGCTTTGCTACCGCAGGAGTCAGATCCGGTAATTATGCTATCAGCGGAAAAGCCGCAAGCCGCGTATTGGCTGAAGGAGCGGCAGTCCCCGCCGCCGCACCGGTTCCGGTCATGCAGCAGATGGCTGCGGATGAAGAAAGCGCAGAAAGTGATTCCTTTGCAGCCGGACAGGGAGACGCAGACGTGCAGGAGAACAGTTCCCCGCACATTCAACTGCGCACCAATTTTGCGGACTGCATCAAGTGGTGCGGCACGCTCAGGACGGATGAGGAAGGGAACGTTACCGTTCCTGTGGAGATGCCGGACAACCTGACCACCTGGAAAGCCGCCGCCTGGGCCATCACCCCCGGATTGCAGGTAGGGCAGGCTTCCGCGGAATTCCTGACCACGAAGGACTTCATGGTCAGCATGCAGGCCCCGCGCTTCTTTGTGGAAAAAGACGTAGTGATGCTCAGCGCCCTGGTCCGCAACCGGACGGACAAGGCCGTCCGCGCCCGCGTTTCCATTTCCCTGAAAGACGGTTGCCTGGAACTTCTCCCGGCTGACGCTCTGGCCGTAAAGGGGCTCGCCGCAGATACGGACAATTCCGCCGTGCGGGAAGTGGACGTTCCCGCCCAGGGGCAGGCAGTCGTCAACTGGTGGACCGCCGCCATCAGGGAGGGAACCGCCGCCGTCGCCATGGAGGCGGCGTCCGGCTCCACCGGAGACGCCATGCAGATGAACTTCCCCGTGCTGGTGCACGGTATGAAGCAGCTCCATGCGGGGAGCGCCGTGGTGCTTCCCGGAGAACGGGAGCAGAAACTCTCCATTTCCCTGCCGCAACAGCGGCGCAGGGAGGAAAGCGAGCTGGTCGTCAAGGTTTCCCCCAGCATCGCCCTCAGCATGGTGGAAGCCCTGCCCTACCTGGCGGAATACCCCTATGGCTGCGTGGAACAGACGCTCAACCGCTTCCTGCCCGCTCTCGTCGTGACGGACGCGCTCAAGCAGCTCGGCCTGAATCCCGGCGCGGCGCTGGAAAGCCACCGCAATCTGAATCCCCAGGCCATCAAGAACAAGGCCTTCCATGACAGCGTCATGAAGAAGCTGGAACGCAATCCTGTTTATGATGAAGCCGCGCTGAAGAAGATGGCCGCCAAGGGAATCTCCTCCCTCCGGGAGAAGCAGCTCTCCAACGGTTCCTGGGGATGGTTCGGAGGAGCCAGCGAGGGAGACGCCGTCATGACGGCCCATGTGGCCCACGGCTTGAAGATTGCTTCAAACACGGTCAATGTTCCGGATGAGATGCTTTCGGGAGCCGTCCGCTGGCTGAAAAACTATCAGGAAAGCCAGGCAGTTCTTCTTGAGAAAGGAGACGAATACCGGAAACTGGAAAAACTGCCGGACGGGCCGAAGAAGAAGGCAGCCATCCGCAAGCTGGGGGATTACCGCCTGACGGCCTCCGCCACGGACACCCTTGTTTATTCCGTTCTGGCGGAATGCGGCGTCAAAAACCTGCCCATGGAACGCTACCTGTTCCGCGACAGGCTGGAACTTCCCGTCATCAGCCAGGTTCAACTGGCGGAAATCCTGCTGGACGCCCACCGCATGGACGACTTCAAGAAGGTAATGCCCATCATTTCCCAGTTCCTCCAGCAGGACGACTCCCTGCAAACCGCATGGCTGCGCCTTCCCAATGAAGGCTACTGGTGGCGGTGGTACGGCAGCGGCGTAGCCACGCAGGCCGCCTACCTGAAACTGATGGCCAAGAGCGACCCCGGCAATCCCGTCACGGCGCGCCTGGCCAAATGGCTGCTCAACAACCGCGCCAACGGTTCCTACTGGGACTCCACCAAGGATACGGCGGATTGTCTGGAAGCCCTGTCCGCCTACCTTCTCCAGACCAGGGAAGGCATGGAGGACATGGAAGCGGAAATCCTTTACGACGGCGTTCCGGTCAAAACAATCGCCAGTACGAAGGAGACCCTGTTCACCTTTGACAACGCCTTCCGCATGAGCGGGAAAGACCTGGCGGACGGCAGCCACGTCATCACCATCCGCAGGAAGAAGGGCAGCGGAAACATTTATGCCAATTCCACCCTCAGCTACTTCTCCCTGGAAGACCCCATTCCCGCCGCGGGGAATGCCGTCACCGTGGAACGCTCCTACTACCGCATCCGGAAGGAAACGGTGAAGGACGACTCCGTGAAGGACACCCAGACGGATGCCGGAGAGCTCGTCTCCCAGGGCAAGGACCTGACCCGGCGCACGCTGTTGAAAGACGGAGACGTCATCGCCAGCGGCGACATCATTGAAGTGGTGATGACCGTGAAAACGAAGAACGACGTGGAATACCTCATGCTCCTGGACCCCAAGCCCGCGGGATGCGAATCACAGGAAACCACCAGCGGCTACGCCTGGATGGGGACCGTATCTGGCTACAAGGAAATAGGGGATGAAGAAATACGCGTCTTTCTTTCCTCCCTGCCCATGGGACAATACCAGATCAGCCACCGCCTGCGCGCGGAACGCCCGGGACGCTTCAGCGCCCTGCCGGCCGTCATTGAAGCCATGTACGCGCCGGAACTCCGCGGCAACAGCAAGGAACACAAAATCGGCATCTCCATGCCTGCCGAATAGAAGCCCGGCCACCCGCAGGGACCCCGATTAAAAACGCCTGCATCAGCGCCCCCGTAAAGGAACAGGACTTCAGCCAGGGTCTTCTTATTCCTGTTCCGCCTCAAATCCTACCGCATGGAGTTGAGGCGGAAAGCGGGCAATACCGCCACTCCCGCCCCATAGGAGCCGATGCAGTTTTGGACGAACGGCGGGTCAATCATTTTCCCGTTAAAATCAAATGAAGACGGAAACCGGACCTGCCCGGCGTCAGGGGGAAAAAACCGGAGAGCCATACCTTCCCAATTCCCCGGATGAGCATGCCCCTCTCCCCGCCTGGCCGTTCTCTCCGGGGCTGCGGTTCCGCGCTAAAAACTCTTGCAATCCGTCCGCGGAAGCGGAGAATGCGTTGCCCGCTGCGCAGCGGGCCGTACCATGGAATCCGGAACCCTGAAGGGACATATCGCGATGGGAGCGGCGGCCATTATCTGGGGCCTCATGTCTCCGGTCAGCAAACTGGTCATGCAGCCGGGGGAAGTCAGCTCCGCTTCCCTGGCTACCTTCCGCCTGCTGGGAGCGGCCATCCTGTTCTGGCTGGCCTCCGCCTTCGTGCCCGGGGAAACCATTGCACGGAAGGACCGGCTGACCCTGTTTTACGCCTCCCTGTTCGGCATCATTTTCAACCAGATGGCCTTCACGGTGGGCGTGGGATTCACCTCTCCGGCGGATGCGGCCATCATCACCACCATTACGCCGGTACTGACCATGATTCTGGCGGCCTTCGTCCTCCGGGAAATGATCACGGGGAAAAAAATCATCGGGGTCTGCGCCAGCGCCATCGGAGCCATTCTGCTGGTTTCCGGCAGCGGAGGGCGTGCGGCGGCCCTGCCGGGAGACAACAACCTGCTGGGGGACATCCTTTGCCTGGCCTCCCAGTGCAGCGTAGCCGTTTACTTCGTCTTCTTTAAAAACCTGATCGGCAGATACTCGCCCGTCACCCTGATGAAATGGATGTTCACCTACGCCGCCATCGCCTGCCTGCCCTTCACCTTCCGGGACGTGGTTTCCATCCGTTATTCCGCACTTCCCCTGCAGACGTGGCTGGGCATTGCCTACGTGGTGGCATTCGCTACCTTTGTAAGCTACATCTGCCTATCCTTCGCACAGCAGCGGCTGAAACCCACCGCGGTCAGCATGTACAACTACTGCCAGCCGGTGATTGCCTCTTCCGTAGCGGTGCTGTGGGGCATGGACCACTTCGGCTGGATGAAAACCCTTTCCGTCCTGCTGGTTTTCACGGGCGTGCTTCTGGTCACCAGAACCGGAAAAAAGACCGCCGTTCAGGAGCCGTAAATAATCGGGAACTTCAGAAAACGGCCTTCTACAGCCACGCAGGAATGAACACACTTGTTTAGGGAGGCGGGGCATTCCCGAAAAACCCACTTGGTGAACTCCCTTCTGGGAAGAAGATCCTCCCGGTCCCTACGGACGCCGGGCGGAACACAGCAAGAGAAAAATTCCCCTCCACGAAGGGGCGGAAAAGCTCCCGTCCAAAAACCGGAAGCCTTCCTTCCCAGGCAAAAATCCGCGGATACAAAAAAAGGCATCCCTCCCTCAAAGCTAAAACGCCACTAAAGCCCCTGACACTCCGTGATCTCCCATCCCCCTCCCGGCAGCCCTGAAAAAATAGATGGGAAAATACGCCCCGGCAAGGTATAATACGCCCGTAGTCTCCGCCTTTTCCCCTTTCCGGGGAGTCCTGCTTCCCTGCCATGAACCGACTCTTTCTATCCTGGGACAAACCGGCCTGCCGGGCTGTAGCGGAGCGGCTGCTTTCCCTGGGAAACGACTTCCACCGGAATCTGGTGCTGGTCCCCACACGGGAATCCGGCAGGCAATTGAGGGAATACCTTGCCTCCATTTCCAGCGCACAGGCCATCTTCGCCCCCCAGGTTATTCCGGCGGACCAGTTCCCCCGGCTGGAGGAAAAGGAGGAAACGGCTTCCGTCCTGGAAGAACTGGCCGGCTGGCTCCAGGCGCTGGGAACCTCTCCCCACCGTCTTTATCCTCGCCTGTTCCCCCGGCACATGCCGGAGGATTTTTCCAGCATGCTGGAAATGGCGGGCAGCCTGCAAAGCCTTAAACACGCCATGGCGAACCAGGGCATTTCCTGCGGCATGGCCCAGGATTCCTGCGCGGGCCGTGACGAACGCTGGACGGACATGGACAGGTTGTCGGAGTACTGCACGCAACAGTTGAAAGGCTGGCAGCTTGCGGACAGAACCGCCATGGAGGCGGAAGCACCGCCGCATCTGCTCCATTCCCTGCGGGAAACAGGAGGGCACGTCATCCTGGCCTGCGTAGCGGACGTTCCGCGCCCCCTGCGCCAGGCCCTCCAGCATGCGGAACGCAGCGGCGTGCCCGTCCAGATATGGATACACGCGCCGGAAGAGGAAGCCGGTTCCTTTGACTCCTGGGGATGCCCCCTTCCGGAAGTCTGGACCCAGTGCCCCATCCATATCAGCGACGCCCAGATCAGGATCACGGCCAACCCTGCCCGGCTGGCTGGGGAAACGTGCCGCATGATCGCCCGCACAACGGAGGGAGCAACGCCGGACGTCGCCCTGGGCGTTTGTGACCCGGACATGAACGTAGCCCTGGATGCCGCCCTGCGGGAATACGGCTGGGGCCTCCACAATCCGGAAGGGAAACCCTTTGCCGGAACCGGCGTCATGGACCTGCTCCGCCACCTGCGGCAGGCGCTGGAAGAAAAGGGCGCGGCCCGGCCCGTCTTCTGCCTGGCGCGTTCCTCCCTGCTCTGCGCCTCCCTGGGAATAGGAAACCAGCAGTACTGCTGCGCCGCGCTGGATAAAATCCAGCAGAAGTTCCTTCCGGAATCGGAAGATTACCTGCTTTCCAGGCTGAAGGAATTTTATCCGGCCGCCCTCCCTTCCATCCAGGCCATTCTGGCCTGGCGGAACCGGATGGCGGAACCCGGCACGCTGGGGGAAAGGCTGATGGAATGGTTCCCGGCTCTGGCGAACGCCTACGGTCCGGAAACGGAAGCCATGGAAATGCTCCATTCCTGCCTTTCCGGCCTCATACGCCTTCAGCAACGCTCCACCGCCTTCTCCAGACCGGAGACGGCCCTCCAGCTCCTGATGAAATGCCTTCAGCCGCTGCGCGTCAAAAACAGAAGGAAGGCCCACGCGGTACTGGATTCCCTGGGCTGGATGGAAGTCCACTTCCGCCCGGAGAAACACCTTATTCTGACGGGATTGAACGAGGGGACCGTACCGGAAGGCGGCGTTTCCGACCAGTTCATGCCGGAGGAACTGAGGGAAGCCCTGGGCATCGATTCCTTCAACCGGAAAAAAGCCCGGGACAGCTTCCTGCTGACCGCCCTGCTCCATTCACGGGAACGGGAGGGCAGCCTCACCATCATTCTCTCCCGGACCAGCAGCAAAAACGATCCGCTGACGCCTTCCTCCCTGCTCATGCGCTGCCCGGACGCGGAACTGCCGCACCGCGTGGAACAGCTTTTCCGGGAAATCAGCGATCCGCCCGCACCCCTCCCCTACCAGCGCGGAAGCTGGTACCTTCAGCCCGCAGAAGGCTGGAAGGCCGCCACGGACATCGGCGCGATGGCGCCCGGCTACAAAAACCCGTGGAAGGAAAAAGGGCTAGCCTTTTCCCCCTCCGTCCTCAAAAGGTTCCTGGCGTGCCCCATGCGCTTCTGGATGAGGGAGGCCCTGCACATGAATGAGGAGGAGTTCCTGCCGGACAAGGAGGACATGGCCGTCAACGAACTGGGCACCATGCTGCACGATGTTCTGGAATGCTTCTGCCGGGAACACGCCGCCCTGAAAGACGGCATGGAAGCTGCCGCCCTTCAAGACGCCATCACGGAAATACTGGAACAAACCTTCCGGAAACAATACGGCCCCACGCCCCTCATGCCCCTGCTGCTGCAAAAACGCTCCATGGAGCAGAGGCTTTCCGTTTACGCCGTCCAGCATTTGCAGGACCTTCAGGAAGGCTGGTCCTGCATCGCCTTTGAACACCAGGTGGAAGACTGGTCCCTGGGCGGCTTCCCCATGAAATTCCGCATTGACCGCATCGACCGCCACGCGGACGGGCGCATACGGGTCATTGACTACAAAACGGGAGCAGCCGCATCCTGTGAAAGAAAGCATCTGGAAACGATCGGGCGCCCGGACGCCCTGTCCCTGCTTTCCCCGGCCCTGCGGCCCTACACCAAACGCCAGAAAAACGGAAGGCTGGCGCACGCGCGCTGGAAAGACCTGCAACTGCCCGTTTACGTGCTGTGGGCCGCGGAAGCCTATGGCGGCCACCCTTCGGCGGCGTATTACGCCCTTCCCGCCAATCCGCTGGACATCGGCATCTCCGCCTGGGACACGCTTCACGACCCCATGCCCGGCTATGAGGAATGCGCGCTGGACAGCGCGCGCGCCTGGACGGTGGAGCTGATGAAGCTCCTTCATGAGGGCCGCGGGCTCATCACCGCGGAGGAACTGGGCTGGAACCCTCCCTCCTACGACGTGTTCAAGGACCTGATGGCCTCCCGGCGTGAAAGCCTGCAGGACCTGCTGGGCCTCAACCTCACCCCCCACCTGCCTTTCTGAGATGTTCTCCCTGACCAACATGCTGATCTCCGCATCCGCCGGAACGGGAAAAACCTACCAGCTTTCCCTGCGCTTCCTGGGGCTGCTGGCTCTGAACCACGGCAGCCACCCCGAACGGCTCATCGCCATCACCTTCACCCGGAAGGCGGCAGGGGAATTCAAGGACCGCATCCTGACGGACCTGGCTGCGGGGGCTACGGACGAGAAGGGGGCGCAACGCCTGAAAGAACAGCTCTGGACGGTCATCAAGGGAACGCCGGGGGAACCCGGCATCTGGCCCGGAGCAACGGAGGCATGGAAGGCGGAAAACCTGCACCGGGAGCGTTTCCGGCATCTGCTGCACATCCTGGTGCAGAACCTGGCGCGCCTCAACCTCTGCACCATTGACAGCCTTTTTGCCCAGATTGCCTCCACCAGCACCTTTGAGCTGGGCGTCAGCGGCTTCAGCATGATTGACACCACGGCGGAGAAGCTGGCGCGCCGCGAAGCCCTGCTTTCCCTGTACCGGGAATGCTCCGTGAACAGGGAGCGGAGGCGGAATTTTGAAGACGCCTTCCTCTCCGGAGCGGACTCCGATGCGGAAGCCGCGGATGCGGAGGATTCCATGATGCGGCGTCTCAACACCTACCACGAACTTTTCCTGGACGAACCGGACGCCGGAACATGGGGAAACCCCGTCGCGCTGGGCTTCACGCCGGAAGAACTGGCGCCCCCCGTTCCCCTGGAACAATTTGACGCCGTCCTGCATGCCGTGGCTTTCCAGGCACAGCAGGCGCCCGCTCCGGAAGGGAAAAACGGCTCCAAAAGCAAAGAACTGTTCCTGCGCTTCCTGAACGGTTTCTCCCAATACGCCAGGCTGGGCCGCGTGCGCTTCCGCACGGACGGAGGTTCTTCCTGGAACATCACCGTGGAAGAGGCGCGGGAAAAATTCAAGGACTTCTGGTCCCCTCCGCTGGAAGAACTCATCCAGAGCTGGCTGCGCATGGAGGTCCTGCAGGCGCTGCGCCGCACCCGCGCCACGCACGGACTGATGCTCCTTTTTGAAGGCAAATATTCCTCCCTGGTCCGCAACAAGGGAAGGTTCCTGTTTCACGACGTCACGCGCATGCTGGGCGGGGGAGCCGTCACGCCGGAGCTCAAGAGAGACCTGCAATACCGCATGTACTGCCGCTATGACCATTGGATGCTGGATGAATTCCAGGACACGTCCCAGTCCCAGTGGCGCGTCATCAAGCCTTTTCTGGACGACCTGACGGAATCCAAGGCCGGGAGCGAAGGCAGCATCTTCGTGGTGGGGGACATCAAGCAGAGCGTGTACCAGTGGCGCGGCGGGGATCCGGAGCTTTTCCGCTCCGTTTCCACCCAGCTTCAACTGGAAGAACGCGGCATGTCCACCTCCTACCGTTCCGTCCAGCCCGTGCTGGACCTGGTGAACGACATCTGCGACTACGCCCGGACGGCGCCGGACTGCGAACCCGCCGCCCTGGAACAATGGGGGGAATATCCGGAGCACCGGTGCGCCCCCCATCTGGAAGGCCGGTCCGGCGTCTCCCAAATCTGGCAGACGCCCAAGGCGGAAGCCTCCACCGCCAACGACCTGGTGTGCCAGGCGGCAGCCGACATCCTGGAACGTACCGGAGCCCTGCGCCGCGGCCTGGAAACCGCCATTCTGGTCAGCACGAAAAACCAGGCGCTAGCCATCAAGACCTGGCTGACGGACCACGGCGTTCCCGCGGAGGTATGCGACGACGTTCCGGTGGGCGTGGATTCCCCCCTGGGAAAAAACCTGCTGTACTTCTTCCGCTGGCTGCTCATGCCGGGAGACCCCTTTGCCGCAGGCCTGCTCATCCATTCCCCCCTCCGGCCCCTCGTCACTCCGGAACGGCCTGAAGGCATGGACTGGAAGGCCTGGCGCCTCCTGCTGGAACGGGACGGCTACGCCGCCGTCATGGAAGAACTGGAGCGGAGGCTGGCCCGGACGGGAACGGAACTGACCGAATTCCACCGGGACCGCCTGGCCGTCTGGAAGAATGAGGCGGAACAGGTGGACGAGAAAGGCGTTTCCCTGGATGAATGGATCAGGCACATGGAAGACGTGACCCGCCGGGAGGATCCTGCCGGGGGCATCGTCCGGATCATGACCATCCACAAATCCAAGGGCCTGGGATTCGACATCGTCATCCTGCCCCAGATCGGCAGGGACGCCCCCTTTGCGGACGGAAGGCACCTGACCCACTTTGTCAAAAAGAACCGGGAGGGCAGCATAGAAGGAATCGTGCTGGTCCCTTCCAGGCACGTTTACACGAACGTTCCGCAGCTCCAGGAGCTTTACCGGGAATGGCGCGCCCAGCAGCAGTTTGACGGCTTCTGCAAGCTGTACGTGGCGCTCACCCGCGCCAAGCGGGCCACGTACGTCATTCTCCCCTACCGGGAAGAAAAAGGTGAAATGACCGCGGATTCCATGTGGAAGGTCGTCCGTTCCGCAGCCCGGTCCTGTGAAAAAGGAACGGAAGACACGCTTCCGGAATCCGGGGCGGAATGCCTGTATTCCTGCGGCCATGGCGGGTGGTACGGAGAATTCACGGAATCCGTACGGGAACGGGCGGAGGAAGACACGCCGGAATGGCCCCTCCAACGACCGATGGTCAGGGAGCGGCTTTCCCCCTCCGGCCTGCCGGCGGCAGAAGACGCGGCCCACGAAGGAAGATATGCCGACGATGCGGAATCCGCCGCATTCGGTTCAGCCGTTCACGCCGTCTTTGAACGGATTACCCGCTGGGATGAATCGGACAAGCCGGAATGGGCTCTTCATCCCGCCACGGAGGCGGAACGCACGGTGGCCGCCTGCATGGAGATTCCCTCCATCCGCGAACTCTTCACCCCTCCCGGAACGGCACGCATCATGAAGGAACAGCGCATTGAAGCCATTGACGGGAACAGTTGGATCTCCGGCGTGATTGACAGGCTGCTCCTTCATGACGGAAGCGCCTGCATCGTGGACTTCAAGACGGACCATGCGGGCTCTCCGGAGCAATTGCGGGAACGCCACTCCAACCAGTTGAACGCCTACGCCCGCATCGTGTCCAGAATCACGGGAATACCGCCGGAACGAATCGCGTGCATCATTGTTTCCACCCATTTGAAGGAAACCATCCGCATTTAAAGGAATTTTTTTCCTGAAGGACCGGCAGTTGTCTTTCCCCGCATTTTCCTTGCCGTTCCTCCCTGCGTTCCTGTGTTAACGACGGATAATGCCCCTATGGAAAAAACCGTTGCCGCGGCTGGAAAACATGCCGCCCCGAAGGCGCGGAAAGGGAAAGGCCGTTAAATAAAAAAGCCGTCCCGCGCGGACGCGGAACAGCTTTGAATAAAAACGGTTGGAACCTTCCTGGTCAGGCGCGGCGGCGGCGCAGGCACAGAGCGGCCAGGCCCAGCAGGCTCAAAGTAGCCGTAGCAGGTTCCGGAACCTGGGTCAGGGAAAGGTAATTGAGGGCCGTACGGCCAAAATTGCTGGAACCGTCCCCCTGAATCGTGAGAGTAAGCGTCCCGTCTTCCCCCACCACGATGTGCTCCACCGTGGAATAAAGGCCCTTGTTGGCGGAAGGATTGGAGCCGTCTGCGGCATTCCCCGGAGCCAGAACGCCGGAACTGTCGCCCGTCGTCGTGGAAAGCTCGTTCCAATCACCGCTGGCGTTTGTGCCAAAGTTTGTCCAGGTCGCGTTGGAAGCGTCGGCACCTCCGATCGTCCACGTCTGTCCGGCAAAGACGTCCTTACCCGTGAAACCGCCGAAAAGGGACAAGGTATATTCCCCGGCGGCAAGACCGCTGAAAGTCACGGTAAAAGAACCGGAACCGGTCGCCGTCTGCGTTAAAAGGCCGTCCCGGAAGCTGTCTCCCAGGGAGAAAGGCATACTGCCGCCAAAAGCGTTCTTCCACCCGTTTTCTTCGCCGGGCGTCTTGGTCGTGGTATGGCCGTCATCCCCCACAGGGTATCCGGCCGTGCTCCATCCCAAAGTGACGTCGCCCGGCATCGTGCCCAGGGCTGCGGAGGAATGGCCGTAATTCATATTGAGGGCTCCGTCTGTCGCGGCGTCATCGCGCCCGAAGTCAATTTGCACAGTCGCCGCCTGCACTGCCAGCAGGGAACTTGAAATCAGAGCCAGAGAAAACAAGGACTTCTTCATGGTGACACAAAGTAAACCGGATCAATAATCCGATGTCAATGGAAAACACTAAAAATTAAATAATATATCTTTTTTGTTTTCCATGTATTGAGGGATTCATATCAAGATATAAATATATATAATGTATTTAATATAAATAGATTTAATATTAATTAAAGAATTTATGCAATCACCGGATTATTGATCCGCAAGAGCGTTCCTGTTCCACCGGCATTCGAGTAAAGAAAAGATGGCCGGAGGGCGGTTTATAAAAACAGCCGGACTTTTACCGCGCCGCCGTTTCCACCGGAATACAGCCGCGCCGGGAAAACAGCTATTCGCCAAAAAAGACGGTCAATGTTCAGGCACAGCCACCCGGATGCTTTCAATTCCCAGATAACGGGCAATGGAACGGTTGATGAATTCATCCGGGTCTCCGCTGCTCATGCGCCACATCACGGAAACATAGGGAGCCAGAGGCACGGGCTCATAAGGAGGGACCGCAATGTTTCTCTCTCCCTTTTCCAGTTCATGGCGGATGAACATTTTCCGTTCCTCGCACTGGCGGTGGATGCGCGGGAAGGCATCCAGATACCCGGAGCATACCCACAGGGCCAGCCCGGCCGCCGCAAGCAGCACGCAGGAAGGAATCCAACGCCTCTGCGCGGCGTCCATCCATACCCCGTACAGCCCCAGGATGCCCGTCATCATCAGCACCGTGGCGGAAAACATGGCATGCCACGCGGGAATCACGCGCACAAAAAAGCTGATTGCCATGGCATGGGCCACCAGAATGAACAGAAGGGAAACGCACATGCGGCGGAGAGAAGCCCCCTTCCAAGTCTTCCAACCTCTTCTCCACGTCAGCAGGATCAGGGCCACGGCGACGGCTGCCAGCAGGATTTTAGGAAGCGGCATGAACTCGTAAAAAGCATTCATCAGTTCCGGAATGGCGCCGAAACGCTCCGCCCAGGAATGAAGGACGGCGGCGCCACCCGCCGTCTCCGAATGAAGACGCACGCCGTTTCCCGGAGCCAGCAGAAGACAGGCGCCACCCAGGGCATGAAAACCCCAGCCGACGAAGAACCAGCGGGGAAGAACCAGGCTCTTCCAGCGCGCATACAGCCAGTACAGGAACAGCATGCCCAGGGAAGCGGGAATCTGGTTCTCGTTGGTCATCCCGGCGGCAAAAGCCGCCACGCCTATCCAGAGCCAGGAAAAGGGCCTGTCCTTAATCCGGGAGGTCCCGGCCCATAAGCCGCGGTACAGGCACAGGAAGCCCAGCCAGACGGCGGCTGACCACGCATAGTTTGTCCCTCCGGACAGCCAGAACATCGTGATGCCCGGCCTGGATGAAGACGTGAGCAGAAGAAGGGCGCCCACGGAAAACAGCAGAACATCCCGCCAGTGCCCGGAATTCACCCTCCTTCCCCGCGCCAGGTAAAACATCATCAGGGCCAGGGAAAGAATCACGAAGGGATTGACGGCCAGGAAAAGCCACTTCCCCGCCGTGGCCGTAAAGACAGCCAGGAATTCCCCCAGGCGGGGATTCCAGTTCATGTACGACCACCAGCACCGTTCCAGCACGGGCTGGAAGGCAAGACGGTGGCCAGCCCCGAATACGGAATGCATGAAGCTGTCCCCGGTGAAGGGGGTCCACCAGGTGAGCAGCATGGCGTACACGAGAAGCGCCAGCACCACCGCCCGGAACAGGAAACGCACCGCCAGTGACTGCTTCATGGAATCAAGCCGTATCAAGGGTCGCCGCCCGCGTTTAATCCGTCACGGCCTTGAATACCGGGGTGGGCAGCTTGTCCGGCTTCTTGCCAAAGAAATCCCCCACGTCCTTGAATGTCACGAACAGGAAGAAGCCCATCAGCAGGAAGACGAAGCCGAACTGCACGAATTCCAGCACTTTCACGTTCAGGGGGCGGCGGAAAACCAGCTCAATGGTGTTCATCACCACGTGGCCGCCGTCCACCACAGGAAGAGGCAGGATGTTCAGGATAGCCAGGTTCACGTTCAGCACCACGGAGAACCACAGGGCCAGCTTCCAGCCTTCCTCCAGGGAGAACATCTTGTAAAACTGGTTGGCAATTCCCACAGGGCCGGAGAGGTGCTCCACGCCCACGCTGCTGCCGGGGGCCGCCACCTTCGCCAGGGTATCTCCCATCCATTTCAAACTCTGCTTGATCTGCGCCCACGGAGTAGGATGCACGGTTACGTCACGGCCCACGGAGCTGAGGTCCCAGGTTACGCCCAGAATGGGCTGGGCGCCCTTGAGCAGGGAGCCGTTCGCGCCGTTGTGCCAGTTCTCCGGCAGCCTGCCCTGGATGTTCACCTGCCTCGCGGCGCCATCCTTGCCCGTCACGTCCAGCAGAAGCGGTTCATTCTTCTTCAACAGCCCATCCAGCGCCGCAGGGCTCCAGATGCGTTCCCCGTTGGCAGCCGTCACCACGTCGCCCGGCTTCAATCCGGCCTGGTCGGCAGGAGAATTGGGAAGCACTTCCCCGATGACGCAGGGCATCGCCTGCATCAGCCCTACCTGGCGCATGCCGGAGCGCTGCCACCAGGACGTTTCCGGAATCCGGAACCCGCAGGAAATTTCCATCTCTCCTTCATGCCCAGGCCTCTGCACCGTAAAAACTACCTGGTCATGCTCACCCAGCATAATCAGTTCCCGGACGCCTTCCATATTGCCCGCCCACTTGTCCACCGGGCGGCCGTCCACCTTCACAATCCTGTCGCCGGGCAGAATGCCGGACTGGGCCGCAGGGCTGTCCGGAGCAACAAAGCCGACCGTAGTCACCCCCATCTCCACATCAGGCTTGCCCACCATCCAGACGGCCACGGCAAAAAACACGGCCAGCAGGAAAGAGGCGATGGGGCCGGCGGCGGCCACGATGATCTTGTCCAAGGGGGTAACGGGCTTCAAATCCTTGGGAAGCTCTGCTCTCCCTTCAATAGCCTCCATCGGAGCCATCTGCGGCAGGGAAACGAAGCCGCCGGCCGGAATCCAGCCCACCCCCCATTGCACGCCGTTGACGGTCTTTTTCCAGATGGGGCGTCCAAACCAGATTTGGAACCTGTCCACGTACAGGCCGCGCCAGCGGGCGGCGAAAAAGTGACCCAGTTCATGAATGAAAATCATGAAGTTAAACAACATCACCACACCGAAGATAATGGCAATGGTGGTAAGAACGGAAAGAATGCTATCCATGGTAGTGCTTTGTGGGTCAGGCTATCATGACGCCTCCCGGCGGACAAGCTTCAAGGATGTCCTAATGACAGAGGGAACATTTAAATTCTGGACATGCGGCAGAAAACACCATAACAACGAAAGATGATTGTCTCCAAGTTTCTCATGACGGGCATTCCGGCAGCCGCATTGATAGCCTGTACGCCCTTTCTTCACGCCGCGCCTCAGGAAGAAGCGGACATCCCCTCCATGACCCGGACCTGGACGAACAAGGAAACGGGCGCCACCTTCCAGGCCAGGCTGGCCGGCTTGAACAGCGTCAACGCGATCATGCAGAACGTCTTCACGAAAAAGAAAATCCCCTTTCCCCTCAAAAAACTTTCCAGGGAGGACCTGGACTGGATTGACTTCCACAAGGAGCTGGTCGGCAAGACGGATGCGGAGCTGGCTAAAATGGTCATCCCGAAAGGAGTCCTGGGCAAACAGCTGAAAGGGCTGACCTACCGGGAAAAGGACGGCAAGTTCGTCAAAATGGACGGCAAATGGAACGCCAGGTATTTTATCCTGTATTATTCCGCGAGCTGGTGCGGCCCGTGCAGGGCCTCCCTTCCGCGCAACCTGGAGGTGTACCGGGATAAAATCGCTCCCCGCAAGGATCTGGAAGTAGTCCTGTGCAGCATGGACCATGCGCTGGAAGGCGCCCAGAAATGGGCCGTTTCCAATAAGATGCCGTGGCCGGTCTTCCTGTTCGGCTACCTGGACAACCTTTCCAAGGAAAGCCCCCTGATCCGCAAGAATTATCCCGGTCCCATCCCCTCCCTGGTGCTGGTGGACGCCAACGGGAACAAAATCGCTTCCGGCAGCATGGATGGACTGGTGCGGAAGGTGGAGGAGCTGGCCAGCGCGGAAAAGGAAAAGGAGGCAACGGCCGAATCCGAATAAACGAATCCTCCCCTGGCGGGATTTCACGTTTTTTTTCCGCACCCGGACATGAAGACGCAAAACAGCCCCGGAAGGCTAACCTCCGGGGCTGTTTGTTAATGTTTACTGAACAGATGGACTCTGCTGCGTCTTAGGCGCGGAGAGCGGCACCATCCTTGGCTTCAATGGCTTTCTTCGCTTGGGCGAAGATGGCGTCAAAAGCCTTTTCGTCGGAGACGGCCAGGTCGGCAAGGACCTTGCGGTCCAGATCGACGTTGGCGGCTTTCAGGCCTTCCATAAAGCGGGAATAGGTCAGACCGCGGTCGCGGACGGCAGCGGAAATACGGGCGATCCAGAGACGGCGGAATTGTCCCTTGCGTCTCTTGCGGTCGCGGTATTCATACTGCCAAGCCTTGTAAACAGCATCCTTGGCGTAGCGGAAGAGTTTGCTGCGGAAACCGCGGAAACCCTTGGCACGCAAGAGAATGCGCTTACGGCGCTTGCGAGAGGCCGGTCCATTAGTGGCACGTGGCATAGCTTATTTCTATTTCTATCTTGAACAGACTGTTCTTCCTCACCTCCCTGCAGTCTCGCCTGTTCTTATCTTCTCATTGGAAGAAGGCTGCATGAAGGCCCCCCGTTCAGCGGGGGGAAAGCTCGGCGTTGGTCGAGCGTTTCCGCGGTTTAGGCGAAAGGCAGGTTCTGCTTGACTGCCCAGACTTGCGTTTCGTCCACCAGAGCCACCTTGCCAAGCTGACGCTTGCGCTTGCTGGATTTCTTCTGGAGGATGTGGCGCTTACCCTGTTTACGGCGCAGTACCTTGCCCGTGCCGGTAACCTTGAAACGCTTGGCGACTGCCTTGCGAGTTTTATTGATACCACCTTTGCGGGTCATGGTGGAAGGAGTATAGGCGCCAATCCGCTCTTGGCAAGTGGAAAATGACCCCGAAACATTTTTCCGGTTAAAATGGCACGCTTCCCCACCTGCCCGGTCCCCCTCCCGGACCAGTGCGGCACGCTCAAATTCCGGAGGAAAGGCGGCCTTCCTTTTTTTCTCTCTCCTTCGGGACATCCGCTCTTTTGGCGCAGGAGATGGAATAAAGCAGCAGGACGGGGAACAGCAATTCCAGAGGCAGCATATAGCGGACTTCATACGTAGTCGCCGCCGCGCCAATGGCCAGAACCACTCCGTAAAATGGCACAAAAGGGATCAGATACGCCTTTTTCTTCATCATTCCGTAAACGAGGAAGCTGAGCACGCAGCCGTAAAACAGGGAAAGCTGCGGCATGTCCCTGACATTGCCCGCAGGCAGGTTCCAAACCATCTGGCTGTTCAGAAGAAGAATCTTCCCCGCCAGCAGGGGATTGTCCGCAGAAACGGAGAAAAACAGATTCCTGACAAGTTCCCCTTTGCCGGACAAGGTCCACGCAAACCCATACTTCATTCCCGTCTCCCAGGACTCAAACAGGCCCGTGTGGAGATACTTCTGCCCGTACCCGGCTGACACTGCGGGATGCAGGGAATCTTCATAAAGGCGGTACTGCCTCATGATGACGTCCCTAGGCATGATTTCCCGTTCAATCAGCTCCATGTCTCCGTCGCTCACCTTCCCGCCCTCTGCAACAATATCACAGACCACATGAGCCATCTTGGCATACTTGGTGCCGGACGCGCCGCTTTCCGCATCCATCAGAAAGGGAAGGACGAGAAAAGCGAACAGCCAGCAGCAAATTCCCCCTATCACGGGAATCGCCAGGCGGCGGAATTCCTCACGGTGATGGAACATATGGACGGACAGGGCCGCGACAGTAAGAAAAAACGGAACGGCTCCGTCATAGCGCAGGCACCCGGTTCCGGCCAGCCCAAGACCGATCAGCCACAGGGCGGAGGTGCGTTTTTCCAATAACCAGGAGCATAATCCCACCGTAAGCGCCATCAGGAAAATGGAATAGGGAACATCCTTGATCACCGTCGTCACCATCTCAAACTGGAACAGGCACAGCAAGACGGCTCCCAGCACGATCAGCGCCCGCATCCGTTCGCGCGCCGCCCAGGAAACGATCATGAAGCAAACGGACAACAGCAGCCCCAGTTGAACCAGAACGATGGCCTGAAATTCCGGCCAGACGCTTAAAACACCCTTGCACAGCAGGGTGTGGGCCAGCGTATGCATCAAATTATACTGTCCGCTGACGATTTGGGGATACTGGCGATATTGGAAATCAAAGGAACACCGTGAACCCGCATGCAACCACCACGCCAGCACAGCGATGGAAATAACGGCCATGACGCCCCACTTCCCCCAGGGGCCCCACTCCGTTTCATGGCGCGCGCCATACCATACCACGCCATTCAACGCCTGTACGGACAGGCATAAAGCCGTTAAAAAAATTCCATACTGGACAATAGAGGACGCGGCGCCCTCCCAGGTTCCGAAACACAGGCCATCCGCACGGAACACGAGACCCAGGGGGAAAAGAATGACACTGCAAATTCCGCAGACAGCCACCACCTTCTTCCACGGCAGCATGCAGTCATCTGCACGCCAGCGCCATAAAACAAGCAGAGAAGCTAGAATCACGAAGAAAAAGAATACGCCAAACATCATTCCGTCACAGTCAATGAACCCAGTGCCGCTCCGGCGCCTGGACGGATAAACTAACGGATTGCTAATCCGTTACGGATTAGCACGGAATGGACTCCATGCCACAGGGAGTGCCGCAAGCCTTGCGGCATCCGGACATCAACAGGAACGGCAGAAAACTTTTTTCCCTGAAAGTCAGGGAATCGTAGCGAGACACCTGCTTTTCAACGGCTGCAAAGGCTTGCGCCGCTCCAAAGGCCGGTCATGCAATTCCGGAAGGTTGCACCACAAGGGAACGTTTCTCAATAAGGACATGGCTATTCAGCATAAGTCCCTTGTTATAAAAAACAGGCCTTGACCCCGGATTAGCAATTCGTTTTTTGAAATGCGGCAACCTCCCATGCCTTCTCCGTAAAAGGGTTCTCCGCTTTTGGCAGCGATTGCCGCGGAACATTTCTCCCGGGAAAAACGCTTGAAAATCAATCATCGGCACGACGATCCCGGGAAATGGCATCATTGCCTCCGTCCCGGTCTGGAACATCCGGGCTTTCCCGTTCCGGAGGGGAAAAGAGGCATTCTTCAAGGAATGCCCTGCTCTTTTTTACCGCCTTCGCGCATTTGCCTGATTTCATCCCGGATCAGGGCGGCGCGTTCAAATTCCAGATGGGAGGCCGCCTCCTTCATTTCCGCCTCCAGCCTGGCAATGCGCTCTTCCAGCCCGTACCCGGCCTCGTCCTCCGCCACGCGGAAGGACTCTTCATCCTCTTCCGCATACAGTTTCAACTGCCCCTGTTCGGACCGGCTCACCGTCTGGGGAACAATGCCGTGCTCCAGGTTGTACTTCTCCTGAATGCTCCGGCGGTAATCCGTCAGCTCAATCAGCCGCTTGATGGAATCCGTCATTACATCCGCAAACAGGACGCACTCCCCGTTCAAATGGCGCGCGGCGCGGCCCGCCGTCTGCACCAGGGACGTTTCATTGCGCAGGAAACCTTCCTTGTCCGCATCCAGAATGCACACCAGGGAGACTTCCGGCAAATCCAGCCCCTCCCTGAGCAGGTTGATGCCCACCAGAACGTCTATCCTCCGGGCACGCAGGGCGCGCAGAATCTCCACGCGCTCAATCGCGTCCACATCCGCATGAATGTAGGAGACCTTCAGCCCCACCCCCTTCAGGTACTCCGTCAGGTCTTCCGCCGTCTTCTTGGTCAGCGTCGTGACCAGCACGCGTTCATTCTTGGCAACGCGCTCGTTGCACAGGGCAATCGTCTCGTCAATCTGCCCTTTCAGGGGACGGATGGTGATCTTCGGCTCCAGCAGGCCGGTGGGACGGATAATCTGCTCCACAATCAGGGGTGTGGAACGCTTCGTGGGATCAAACTTCTCCACCGGTTCCGTGGACGGGCTGGGAGTGACGCGGATATCCTTGGGGGAAGTGAACAGAATCCCCTTGAAGCCTTCCGGCGCCTTTTCCCCGGACCTGGCGGCGCGGCGCACGGGAATATAAGTCTTGTTGTCCGCACGGCAGTTCACCAGCTCAAACGGCCCCGGCGTAGCGGAGGCGTACACAATCTGGTTCTGCCTCTCCATGAACTCATGGAATTTCAGCGGCCTGTTGTCCAGCGCGCTGGGCAGGCGGAAGCCATGCTCCACCAGAATATTCTTGCGGCTGCGGTCCCCCTCGTACATGCCGCCCAGCTGGGGCACGGCCACATGGCTTTCATCAATCAGGGTCAGGGAATCCTTGGGGAAGAAATCCAGCAGCGTGGAGGGGGAACTGCCCGGCAGGCGGCCGGAAAGATGGCGGGAATAATTCTCAATCCCCTTGCAGAAGCCCAGTTCTTCAATCAGCTCCAGATCGTAATCCGTACGCAGTTTCAGGCGCTGCGCTTCCAAAAGACGCCCATGCTTCTCAAACCATCCCACGCGGTCCTCCAGCTCCGCCCGGATGGCCTTAAGCGCCGCGGCCCGTTTTTCCGGAGCGGCCACGTACTGCTTGGCCGGGAAAAAGGTGTAACTCCCAAGCCGTTCCCGCACGCGGCCGGAGGTGGAATCAATCAGGGAAACCCGTTCCACCTCATCTCCGAAAAACTCCACGCGGATCGCCTCCCCTTCCGAATAAGCGGGAAACACCTCTACCACCTCCCCGCGCACGCGGAACGTGCCGCGGGTAAAATCAAAATCCTGCCGCTCAAACAGGCGTTCCACCAGCTGCCGGAGGAACACGTCCCGGTCCATGATGTCTCCCTCACGAATGCGCAGGGTCAGGTTACGGTAATCTTCCGGGGTGGACAGGCCGTAAATGCAGGAGACGGACGCCACCACAATCACGTCCCGGCGCGTCATCAGGGAATTCATGGCGTTCAGGCTCAGGCGGTCCAGCTCGTCATTGATGGCGGAATCCTTCTCGATATAAGTGTCGGAACTGGCGATGTACGCCTCCGGCTGGTAATAGTCGAAATAGGAAACGTAGTAATCCACCGCGTTATTCGGGAAAAAGCTTTTCAGCTCCGAGTGAAGCTGCGCGGCGAGCGTCTTGTTGTGGGAAATCACCAGCGTGGGCCTGTTCATCCGGGCGATCAGATTCGCCATCGTGAACGTCTTGCCGCTCCCGGTCACCCCCAGCAGGCCCTGGTGCTTGTTGCCCGCTTCCAGAGACTTGAGCAGCTTGCCGATGGCCTGCTCCTGGTCCCCGGAGGGCTTGAAGGAGGAATTTAATTCAAAAGACGACATACGCGAGGAAGCCAGTATAATCCCCCCGCCCCGCCGGGCTAGGACAATGTTTGACAATTCCCCCCTGCTGACCCAGTATATGCGGCATGTACATTCCCACGCAGGAAGAACGGTATGCAAAAAAAGGGTTCGTCTCCCTCATCCTGTGCGTTGTGGTCCCCTCCTGCCTGTACGTCTCCCTTCTATCCAAGCAACTGATGATGGTGCGCGGACATGAATGGGAAGCCATCATGAAAATCTTCCTGGCGTTCACCTATCCGCTGGCGGCGCTCTTTGCCATGACGGGCATTCCGTTCTTCTGGTGGTCCGTGGGCATCTCCCTGGCGGTCCACGCGGGAATCGTCATCTGGCTGAAGACGGCTCCCCGCCTGTCGCCCAAAAAGGCCATCTGCATCGCCCTGTGCGTGGGAATGCTGGATTTCCTGTTTGTGAAAATATTCCCCTTTCCGGCGCAAATCATGGGCTGAACTGCCCTGCGGAACGCCCGGAATGTTCCGTCCTCCGGTTCAGGACTGTTTTTTAGCCAGGGCAATAATCTGCCTCTTGATCTCGCGCGCCGCTTTTTTGGAATCCGCCTGGTAGGCCTCATACGTAAAGCACTGCGCCCCGGAGCCGTCGCTGGCAGTCAGCACCAGCTTGGGATAAAACTTGCCCTTTTCCAGGGCCTCCTTCACGGGAGCGGCCACCGTGGACTTGCCTCCCTTCACCGGGAGATAAACCAGCACGCACCGTTTTCCCACGGCTTCAAGAAACCCCTCCGTCACGCCGGCGGCCAGCGGGCAGGTCATGGCCGTGTTCGTATAAAGATAGGCCACGGGCTTCTTTTGCTCTTTCGCTGTTTTCAGAGCCTCTTCCATCCGATCCGTGGTGAAAGTGCTTTTGGGCAGCCTGACATCCGCCCGTGAATGGGGGGACGCGGCCAGAAGACAGACACTCAACAGGGTAATTAACATTTTCATAGGCCGCCACCATACGGGCTGCCCTGGGGCATGTCAAAGACAAAGCTCCCCCGTTTAATCTTGAACGCCAGGGCGCGGTATGGCAGAGTGCGCCCACGCATTCGTCGCGCCTGTGGCGAAATTGGTAGACGCGCCAGACTTAGGATCTGGTGCCGAAAGGCGTACAGGTTCGAGTCCTGCCAGGCGCACCATCAATAACCCTCTTTAAGTAAACAGCTTAAGGATAGTTTCTTTTTTGTGCCGGAATAGGTGTAAATTTCATAAAACGGCCCCAATCTGTGTACAAAGTGTGTACACTTTCGGGACGTCTTTAGCCTTATTTCATAAGGCATTTATGTCATACGGATCACACAATGGACGGCCCATTTGGCCACTTTGTAAAACGGAAATATCGTGAGTTATATATAATTGATACAATACCAATACATTGTGTTAATTTATGTCTATCTACACACTCCGCCATCAGGTGAGGCGGCTGGATGAAGAACTCTGCGGCAATGGCAGGAAGTACTCGACCGGAGATGTTCTGTTCTCTGATCGAGGGGAACGAATCGTTCTGGGAAAACTCATTGCGGAAGGCGGGGAAGGATCGGTCCTTGTTGCCCATTCGGCATTAGGATCGCCACTCGTTGCCAAGCTCTATCATCCAACGCAACGGATGCGTTGGCGTGAGCAGAAGCTTAGGCTGATGTGTTCCCGACCCATTCGTTCCCCGTGCGTGGCGTGGCCGCAGGATATCTTGTACGATGAGCTGAAACGCTTTGTCGGCGTGCTGATGCCCCGGGCGGACGGTGTTCCGCTCGGGGCGTTCGCGTTTCATGCGGAGCTGCTGACGAACCAGTTCCCCTCATGGACCCGTTACGATCTGACCAGGCTGTGCCTGAACTTGTCGGAATCCGTCCATACGCTGCACCGTTACGGTGTGATCCTTGGTGATCTGCATCCCGGCAATGTGCTGGTTTCTCCCGAAGGCTCCGTCTGCTGGGTGGATGCCGACAGTTTCCAGATCGAAGACTATCCCTGTTCCGTCGGTACGGAGCGTTTCCGGGCTCCGGAGCTTCACGGCAACTTCGGAGACTTCCTCCGCACCCGCAGCCACGATGCCTACGCCTTGTCCGTCCTGCTCTTCATGACGCTGACGCTCGGCCTGTCTCCCTTTGCCCGGCAAGGGGGAGAAGGAGAGATGCGGGAAGCTGTCAGGAAGGGCGTGTTGCCGTACCCGTTTGCTTCGTACAAACCGCCTGCGGGATTCTACCCGCCCGATACCCCCGGATGCTATGTCTGGTCGTATCTCCCCCGCAAGCTCCGCGACGCACTCGGTCACAATCTTACCTGTGTCCAGCGTCACGATTTGCGTCCACGCGCCATGCCGGGGTATCTGGCGCGTTGTTTGCAGCAATACCTCAGGGATATGGAACCGGGAGGCGGAAGGGATCATCCCATGTACCGGGATCTTCTGCATGACCGTCCCTGTCCGCCCCACAGTCTGCTGGTGCAGATGACACCCAATGTCTGTACAGACTGCGGGATTCTCTTCCGGGAGGCTCCTGACGATGTCGCACGACGTTTACGGCAATCTCATGCCAAATCTTTATGCAAGCTCTGCATACGGCGTCGTAGCTCATTGAATCAGGCAACCCGGAATCCAACCACCAACCATTAACTTGAATAAACCATGTCTATATCATCATCGACACAACCAAACAAACAGGAACAGCTCGCCGCCATGCGCGAGTTCGGCAACAACGCCAACGCCCGGCTTCCCGTTCTCTTTCTGCTGGATGCCAGCAGCAGTATGAACGGTATTGTCCGGGGCGACCATCAACAAGTCCTCCGTCAGGAGTATTCTGACGGGATCAACTGGAATATCGTCACGGGAGACAATATCGTCACCCGGATGGACGAGCTCAATGTCGGGCTTCAGCGGTTCGTCAGGGACATTCTCGCCGATCCTCTGGCGAAGCTGGCTGCCGATGTAGCAGTGATGACTTTCGCCCGGACGGTAGCAACAGTAAAGGAGTTCGGTCCGATCCGGGAATCTGACTCAGGCCTGAAGATCTCTACGTCACAGGAGAATGAAACGCTTCTGGGTGAAGCCGTTGAACTGGCTCTGGACGAACTCGACCGCCGCAAGCGTACCTACCGGGCACACGGGGTGGAATTCTACCAGCCCTGGCTTGTCGTGATGACGGACGGGGTTCCGACCAGCGCCCGGCACCGGGAGCTGGAGGAACGATTGAAGGTACTGACGGCTTCCCGCAAGCTCAGCGTGTTTGTCTTCGGTATCGGCCGTGCCGATCTGTTGGAGCTTTCCTGCATCAGCCCGGGACGCCCGCCCATGCATGTCAATGAGCAGAAGTTCCCGGAACTGTTCGCATGGCTGAGCCGGAGTGTCCGCACGGTCAGTATGTCCATGCCGGGAGACGGGGTATCTCTGACTCCTCCCCCCGAAGATGTGTGGCAGGTGTAGGACTGGCAACATCAGGAAGTCTCTCTTATGAGGGGCTTTCTTTTAGATAGCCCACAACATGAATGGTGTTATCTCCACTATTTCAAGTTTATGCGTTTTCTTGAAATAGCACGAATGGCTATTTCAAGAGACATTCCCATGGGAACGGTTTCTATTCTGCAAAGAATTGAACTTCAATATGATGGAACTGTAAAGAATTTCTTTACAGTTCCATCAGAGGGACAACAACAGGTATTACGTCTCATTACCTCCCTTTGATTTTTCTGTAGGCCACCCGCCAATAGTGAAGAAACGTTCATGGACGAAACGATTTATCGTTTACCCATCCCCTGGAGGGCATTCTTTTCGCTGTACACTGATTATCCTGTGGAAAATTGACAACTTGGTGGATTTATGGCTCAATCGTCTCTTTCTGTTGGGTCATCGGATACAACTGTTTTTTGATGGGGTTGAGATCCAGCTTGATCGTAACTTTTGTGGGGAGATCATCTTGCCACTGGATGTCAAAATCGTAATTGAGGCTAATATCTTCTTGATGAAAGGTTCCTTTGGGGAACCCTTTGCAATAGTTGATTCGGTGGGTGGGATTCCATAGGTATTCCAACAAGGCCGGAGGAAAGTTATTAAGGAAGTCAGAAGGAAGGCCGTTGGGTAGCGTTGTCCATTTGGAGTAAATCCCCTGGCTTAACGGCAACCAAAATCCGGGGAAGGCCTGTTGGTTGTTTTGATCGACATAAAACCCTTTGAGCATACCCAGTAACATGAGAAATCTCGTGGCTTTCTTGTCGTGGTAAGTATATGCAGAAACATGCTGACAGTACTGTTTCAACATGGATTGCCCATCGTACTGGTAATTGCCTTGTGGCGGAGAGAAATAATCAGGAGATATGCTGGCCCAAAGAAGCGACAAGTTCGTGTCATGAGTTATTTTCTTGGGATATTTCCATTGTGAAACAGGTAAAAAATGAGCGCGTTCAGTTAACCAGTCATTAATCTCTTTGTCGTTTAGTGCCATGTTGCGACTGATATTGACCGTATAGATGAATTTTAGTCCGCTGACTTGAAGAGTAGCGCTAGGCTTGAACGCGTTAACGGAATTCGAAACAGAACCATTGCTGGAGAAGGAAGGATGGATTTCCTTTTCCGTGGTGGAAGGATTAGTTACAGAGGGTACTGCTTCCTCTTGTTGTCGTAACTCATCGGATCGTTTCCGTGCTTGTTCCAGCAGGGAGAGCTCTTGTTCATGGCGTATCTTGTGAATGTTTGCGATTGAGTCTCCCAAAAGAATCGTCGTTTCTACGAGAGGGTCGTTGCATTCTTTTTGGATTCGGTCTTCCATGGCAGGAAGGAGGGCTTCTTCTTCCATATTTACAGCAGGATAGGTCTGAATGACGTGATCGGTTATTTTGGCCAGGGGGAGTGTGAGCTCGTTGAGGTATTTAGTAGACAGTGTTTCATGTGCTGTGGCCCATTTATTACAGGCAGTCTCATATTTTTTGCAGATGGTATCTGAATAAGAGGAAGCCTCCTGGCTGGTGGTAATACCGCGGATTTCTTTCTCCAGCTCCTGTTTTAACTCATCAAATTCCTTGAAACACTCAGTTTGAATAGCATGTGCTTTCTGTTTTAATTCAGGAAACTGGGAAAGATAATCATCCAGTTTGTAGTAGGCACGGATTTTTCTGTACAGGGCGTCCTTGAATTCCTGAGATGGCCTGGCTGCCCATTGTTCGGACGGATGGGATGCAGAAGAAGGGACGTCAGTCTGGGACGACTGTTGCCATAGCCATACGCCGGCAAGTACAAGAATGATGACGGCAACAGTGACTGCGTAGGAAACGGATTTTCCGGAAGTTCCCGTTTTCCGTAATCCTCCGGGCTTTCCCTGTTGCAGCCATTCCTTCCACAGGCCGGCTGTATAGCAACGCTCTTCAGGCCTGAGCCGCAGGTTCCGGTCAATGGATGCCAGCAGTTCCCGGGGCCATGGCTGGGAAAGAGCCACGCCCGAGAGCGGGGCGACATCATCCCGCATCAGCCTCCTGTCGGCCGATTCAACAGAAATTCCCGAGATCAACTCGTACCAGGTAGCGGCCAACGCATAGAAATCCGTCCATGGGCCGATTGCTCCTTTCCCGGTGATTTGTTCCGGGGAGGCATAGGCATACGAGAACTCTCCCTGAGTAATCGTACAGGTCACTTCCGGCTTGTTGAGCGCCGCCCCGAAGTCGATCAGCACAGGCAACCCCCGTTCATCAAAGAGGATGTTGCCGGGCTTGATGTCGCGATGATAAATCCCCTTGCCATGCAGATAGTCCAGCCCATCCAGCAGGAGCAGAAGCCACTCGGCGGCTTGCTCCGGGGTGATCGTGCTCTTCCCGGAAGCGGCTTCGTCCATGCGTTCCCGCAGCGAACCGCCTTCCAGCCACGGCATCACATAGAAGATGCTGCCATGGGACTCGAAGACGTCGTAGACCCGGACGATGCGTTCATGGTTCAGGGAAGCCAGCGTTTGCGCTTCCTTGCGGAGTGAATCCATAGCCGTCCGGTAAGCCTGCCGGGACGTATGAGGCAACGGGATGATCTCTCCCGTATCCGAATCCCGGCTGCACAATCCCAGAGGAAAGCATTCCTTGAGAACAATGTTGCGCCTGAGCTGGCTGTCCCAGGCGATGTAGGTGATGCCGAAGCCTCCCTGGCCCAGCGCCTTGAGCAACTTGTAATTGCCCAGCAGAGTTCCCGGAGGCAATGCGAAGCCGGAGGCATCCATACAATCAGGCAAGCGGGGGATTGCCGAGCCTCGGCACTTCGTCGGCCAGGAACTCCTTCAGGGTCTTACCCTGGGAGAAGGCTTTTTTCTCAAGAACCTTGCGGGTATCCGGATCAAGCTTCAGGGTAATCAGCGTTTCCTCTTCTACCTGCACCCGGCTCGGAAGGGTCAACGGGAGCTGCTTGATGAGTTCCCGGATGATGTGTTCCTTGGCGGCGGGAATGGGCTTTTTCGCCATCCAGTTGCGGACGGTCGCTTCCGTCACGAAACATCGTTCGGCGAGCCATGCGTAGTCGAAACCGTTGGCCTTGAGCCACAGCTTGACATTCATTTTCAGCTCATCCTGATTCACTCCCGCCATGTTTCGGAATGTAGCACTATCGCTCAGGAATGGCAATACGGTTATATAACATCCCTATTTTTGAGATTAAAATGAGATTTTCAGGTTGACTAAAATCGTAAAAAGGAGATATACAGGCAATGTAAACGAGATGCCGGCAATGAAAAGTATCATCCAGTTCACCTGTCCCCGATGCGGAGGCCATCAACTGATGCTCGTCGAACGGGCCATGCACCGTTATGTCGTCCAGAATCTGGAAGCCGACCGGCAGGGGGGGCTGGCTGTCGGACACAAGGTTCTGGTGGATGATTTGTGCGGGGAACCATTGGGATATCGCTGCGCGGACTGCCGTCATCCGGATTGCCATGGGAATGATTCATCGGAAGGGTTTCAATGGCATTCCCTGAAGGAGGTGCAAAGCGCCGGGGTCATTTCCTGGCCGGACGGGATGGAAACGGTAGAGCACCGGTGCATGGTTTGTTTCCCCGACGGGAAGATGACACCTGTGATCGTCGAGGTCGTTCATCCCGGTACTCTCACCGAGAAGGAACGCCGCACCGTTCTGGAACGGGAGCAGGCAGCGCATGGCATCCTGATCAGCCAGTCGGATTCCGGGATTCGAACGTTGGCCTGCCGCAACTGGAAGCGGGTTAAGAAGCATATTCTGCAACCATCTTCTTCCATTCTGGAATAAGCCGGATTTTGTAGCTCCGGTTCAATAGCTACACCAACGAAAGGAAACGATATGAAGAAATACATTACAGGCGGCATTGCTGCACTTATTACGTTGACGGTCATCTGCATGATGGCCGGTCAGTCACAGGCCTCCTCCCATAAGCAATCTGTAGGGGATGCCATTTGTCATCAACAGAACCAGGGTGTCATCGTTTGCCCCGGATGCCAGGGCAAAGGCAACATCGGGGGCCAGAAATGCCAGCGCTGTCAAGGCCGTGGCATTCTCAAGTCGAATGGAATGCCTATGTAGATCATGAAAGAAGCAGGAAGATATTCACGCAAGAGAACATCTTCCTGCTTCTAAATCGTCCATTTTTATTCGTTTACCACATTTAGCATTTATGAGTAACAAGCAGTATTACGTCACCTTGCCAGACAAAGCACAGGAAGGGCCATATGATGAAAAAGATCTCATTACCCGGTTTCAAGCAGGCAAATATCCGGAAGGTACGCTTATATGGTGTGATGGGATGGAAAGTTGGAAATCCATTGCTGATGTCTTTAAGCCCATTGATGTACAATCGCTCCCAAGTTTAATCTCTCCTTCTCGACAACAAAGCTGTTCTCATAATTTACCTCTTGCTGTGTGGATAATAGGTAGCGCTATTCTGGGTGGGAGTGTCGGATTCAGCATCGCTAGCTTATTGCTCCAGCCGTCAGAAAAAATCGTTTACCTGGAAAAACCGATATCAAGAGAAACTGTGAAGCAAGAGGCTGAGTCGAAACAAAACATCGAACTAGATCGGAATATTTCTGCCAACGATTCCGTATGGGATAAAGCAATAAGCGAAGTAGAAGGAATATCAAAGGAATATACAAATGAGAATAGTATAGAAAGAAGTAAACGTTTGTTGTCTTTGCTTAAAAAAATAAAAAATGGAGCGGATATTAATACAAAACATACTGAATATAGTGAATCAGCTCTGAATTTAGCTGTTGATTTGGAACTTGCCAATATAGTGAAAATTCTTTGTGAAAAGGGTATCAATGTAAATTTTGCTATTGGTAGTAATTACCCACCTCTGTCCAAATCTTGTCAAAAAAATAATGTAGAAATTGCCAAAATTCTTTTGAAAGCGGGAGCCGACCCAAATAATGGGGTATCTATCAAATCCCCGCTTTGGCTGGCTGTTATGAAAGATAACACAGAATTGCTTCAGCTCTTATTACAAAGTGGAGCTGATCCTATGAAATATGAACCGGGAGGTTTTTCTTTTTTATACAAAAGCTGTAATTCGAAAGAGATGCAAAACATATTAAAAAATCATCATGGATTGAAGATGGAAAAATCGACTAAAGATCTAATAGATGCTATTCGAAAATATGAATAATTATTTTATTCTCCTACATCTAATAATTCGGAGAAGCTTATGAATGACAAGCAATACTATATTACCCGTCCGGACAGGGTGCAAGAAGGACCGTACGACGAAGAATCTCTCATTACCCGGTATCAAGCAGGTAAATACCCAAAAGGCACGCTTGCATGGTATGAGGGAATGGATAGCTGGATACTCATTGAAACAATGATGTCGAACGTAGAGAGAATAACAAATGATGAGAGGAGAACTGCCGATTGCAAACTGAACACACCTCCTCTCCCTGCCGCTATTCCTCCCGTTCCAAATCCTACCAATAAAAGAAGCAATGTGACAGCAGGTGTGTTCGCAATAGTATTAGGACCGTTAGGTGTTCATAAATTTTATAATGGAAGCTGGGGGCTAGGCATTATTTATTTGGCATTGTGTATTATATTTCTAATTGTCTCATTCGTCGGAAATGTCTTAATTAGTTCGAATAGCGATTTTGCTCCACTAGGGCTTATCGTTCTTCCTTTTGTATTATTACACTGGATAATTGTCATATCTTCTATCATCGAAGGAATCATGTACTTAACAAACGTACAGAAATACAATCTAAAGTACAATGAGACACCGCCTGCTCCGATGAAGTGGTAGATATGTATTTGATAATACGAATTAATACATAAATATGAATTCGAAGATATATCAAATCGGTCACGTTGTCGTTCTTGCGTTGATTTCCATGGTATTCTTTCCCTCGTGCGAGAAGTCCGAGAAAGAAAAGGCCTTGGAAGAAATCGCACAGATTGACGGGGAGCTGATAGAATTGATCGAAAACGGAGCGCGCGTAGATGCGATGGGCGAGGATGGGAGAACAGCTCTGATGAGGGCTGCGTCTAGAGGGAATACGGACTGCGTGAGAGCGTTGCTGAAAGCCGGAGCGAATGTGGACGCGAAAGATAAGAATGGGCTTACAGCTTTTATGTTGGCAGTTCTTGAAGGGCATACGGGCTGTATGAAAGTATTGCTGGCCGCCGGGGCAGACGTGAACGCGAAGGATACGAGAGGGGAAACAGCTCTTATGTTAGCTGTGATTAAAGAAGGGAATACAGACTGCGTGAAAGTATTGCTGAAAGCCGGAATAGACGTGAATGAGAAGACCAAGAATGGATGGACGGCTCTTATGAAGGCTGCTGAGAACAGGAATGCGAATTGCATAAAAGCATTGTTGAAAGCCGGAGCGGATGTGAATGCGAAATCAAAGGATGGTAGTACGGCTCTCATGTGGGCTTCTTGTGGAGGGGGAAGAACAGACTGTGTGAAACCATTGATAGCCGCAGGAGCGGACGTTAACGTAAAAAATAAGAATGGGGATACGGCCCTTATTTGGGCTGCGGGTTGGGGAGATACGGAAGGAGTGAAAGCGCTACTGGAAGCCGGGGCGGATGTGAATGCGAAAAACAAGAGAGGGGAAACGGCTCTTATGGCGGCAGCTGATCTTGAGGAGAATACGGACTGCGTGAAAGCATTGATAGATGCAGGAGCAAAAGCGGATGTTAACGCGAAAGATAAGGATGGCAATACGGTTCTCATGGAGGCAGTCAAAGATGGGGACATGGTCAGGGTTACGGAATTGATCAAGAATGGGGCAGATGTAAACGCAAAGAATAAGAATGGGGGAACAGCTCTCATGCTGGCTACTGGTCTTGGGCATACAGATTGTGCGAGAGCATTGCTGGAAACAAAAGTGGATGTAAACGCGAGAACTAAAGATGAGGAAACGGCTCTCATGTTAGCCGTTGATGGAGGACATATGGACTGTGTGAAAGCATTGCTGGAGGCTGGAGCGGATGTCAATGCGAAGAACAAGAATGGATGGACAGCTCTTATGGCAGCTGTTGCTAAGAACAATGTTGATTGTGTGAAGGTATTGCTGAAAGCAGGGGCAGACGTCAACACGAAAGATAAGGACGGCACTACAATTCTTATGAGAGCCGTTCTTAAGGGACATACGGACTGCGTGAAAACATTGCTGGAAGCAGGGGCGGATGTGAACGCGAAGATTAAGATTGGGGGTACAGCTCTCATGATGGCTGCTGCTTTTGGGCATGCGGACTGCGTGAAAGTATTATTGAAAGCAGGAGCGGATGTTAATGCGAAAACTAAGGATGGGGAAACGGCTCTTATGTTGGCTACTAATGAGCGACATACGGATTGTGTAAAAGCATTACGGGAAGCCGTGGCAAACGCGAAGAGCAAGGATGAAGGGAAAGGAAAAGATTCCCTTTCCCCCAAGGAAGTTCAAAAACCAGTGGTTTTACAAGATATATCGTCCGGCAACCTTAATGCAGGGAAAATGTCCATCGCCAACATTAAGCGGGCTCTGAAGGACGCAAAAGAGGATGATCAACTACTACTTAACGACCTCGCCTCCGTCGTTACCGATCTTTATAGGTCAAAGCAAGAGATATCCCTGATTCGTAAACAGAACATCAAAGACGAAAAGCAAATATCCAGCCTTGAATCATGGGCTGTCTCATGTATGACTCCCAACGCTCTCACTGGCCGTACCGATCCGTCAGGAGCGGAAAACGCCAGGCGCAAAGCCCGGATACTTGAGGGAGCGATTCAACAAAGGAATACCGGGATTCGAAACAAGTTGAATGCCCTCGCCGACAGAGCCCGGGAATTGGAGTCAAAGTTGAGAGAAAATGGCAGAGCAGAAGATGCCGACATGCTGAGGAAAAGCGCTCGTTATTTTCTACAAGATCTTTGAGTTATCTAGTACTGCCTCCAAATGATACCTTGCTCTCTCCCATTGGATTATCCATCTCATAACAATCATGGCAACATGAACGTTCCGGAATATAGGACCCAGAGAGTGGCGTTGGAATAGCAACTCTCCTATCATCATATATATCAAACACAGGAATTTCCCTGCCTGTCATCCTTCACAACATGAAAATAATGAACTGGAACAATGTTTTCGCCTGTACTTTTGTTGCATTTACCTTACCCATTTCGGCGTTATCCGGCACAGAACAGTTACCTGATTTTAATGTATTAAAGGAGCAGGCTGAGCAGGGGGACATGGAATCCCAGTTTCAACTGGGCAGATGCTATGCCTTCGGTACAGGAACAGAAAAAAATGATCAACAAGCCGCCAGCTGGTTTCGCAAAGCGGCGGAACAAGGGCATGCCAAGGCTCAATACAATTTGGGAGTAGCTTATATGACCGCCCTTGGCGTTGATCATGATGATGCCGAAGCTCGCAAATGGTTCCTTAAATCGGCTCAGCAGGGATTTGCAAACGCCCAATTCAACATGGGGCTGCTGGAAGCCAAAGGAATTTCAGGAACAAGAAATATGGAACAAGCCTTCGGATGGTTCCTGAAAGCAGCCGAACAGGGATTGCCTCGTGCACAGTTTATGACCGGTTTCTTCTATTCTTCCGGAGAAGGATGCCGGAAAGACCACGATGAAGCCATGAAATGGATTTCAAAGGCGGCGGAACAAAATGATACGGAAGCCTTGTTATGGCTGGGTGATTCCTACGCCTTGTATGATGATATGAAGAAAGCCTTTTCACACTGGAAGAAAGCGGCCGATCTCAATCATCCAAAGGCCTTGTATATTCTGGCTCAATGTTATGAACAGGAGAATATGGTGGAACAAAATGAACAGCAGGCTTTCGAGTTGTACCGGAAAGCGGCGGAATTGGGTCATATCCAAGCCATGAATGCCCTGGCACTTTACTATCTTAACGGGAAAGGAGGAATTCCGAAAAATCCTCAACTTGCCATTTCCTGGCTTACAAAAACAGCGGAACAAAAGGATGCGTATGCCCAAAACTTGCTCGGGATTGGATATTTATATGGGTTGGGAAATATTCCCCAGGATCTGCAACTGGGGGCACAATGGACACTTCGAGCGGCTCGTCAAGGGGTTCCTGAAGCTCAGTCACGCGCCGGTAGTATGTATTTCACGGGCATGGGAGTTGAAAAAAATATGAAAAAAGCCGTATCCTGGTGGGAAAAAGCCGTCGCTCAGGGAGAGAAAAGAGCCCAATTCAGTTTAGGTTTATGCCTTATTGATGGAAATGGAATCGGAAAGGATCCGGAAAGAGGAATCAAATTGATTGAATTGTCGGCGCAGCAAGGAGAAGTGGCTGCACAACATTACATGGGGCTTTTTTGTGCTCAGGGAACATTTGGCATAAAAAAGGATATGGAAAAGGCTATCTCCTGGTGGGAAAAGGCAGCCTCTCAAAATAACCCTGCCTCACTATGTATTTTGGCTCAAATTTACGAAGAAGGCATCCATAAGCCCAGAAATGAGGAGATGTTTCTTCAGTTATACCGTAAAGCGGCAGAAGGTGGAGACGCCATTGCTCAAAATGCGCTCGGTCATTTTTATACGCTCGGTCTTCACGGTTTTCCTAAAGATCCGAAGCTTGCCTTTCAGTGGACGCTTAAATCGGCAGAGCAAGGTAATTCCAGTGCCATGGTCAATTTGGGGTATTTTTATGAAGTAGGAGATGGTTCAACCGATCCCAAACGCGTATTTGACAGGCCTTACGGTATCGTACCCAGAGATTACGACAAAGCTGCCGAGTGGTACGAAAAAGCAGCGGTTCAAGGTCATGTTCGTGCGCATTTTTACCTTGCTACAATTTACAGGCTCAAATCAGACGATAAAAAATACATGGAATATCTTGCCAGGGCTGCGAACCTGGGAGATCCGGAAGCTCAATTTGAAATAGCGAACACTTTTCAAAGTATCGGCGATCGTAAATCCGCCGTGACCTGGCTCATGAAAGCAGCCGAGCAAGGATTTACCAGAGCACAAGTTAATCTTGGCTACTGTTATGAATTGGGTGATGGAGTTGCCAAGGACCTTGATAAGGCGGCCGAGTGGTACAATAAAGCTGCCAATTTGGGAAACGGGGAAGCAAAATACCTGTTGAATAAACTTAAGGAACAACAACGTTAGGAACATGATTTTATTTAGATGAAAGACAAATCAATCAAACAACCGTGGCCTCGGAGTGCCAAGATCACTGTGTGGGTACTTGGGATCTTGCTGTCTGCTGCTGTTGTATATGCCTATATGACCGCAACGGCAAATGTAGGCGACTACGTAATATATTAGATTCAACACCGTGCCAGTAACACCCGTTACTGGCACGGTGTTGCTTTTCTTTTATCTCAGTCATAAAATACTGTTCATGAGATCTTCCTACTGGCATCAGCTGACCAAGACAGCTGCCACGATTCATGGTTCCGGGTACGACAGGGCCATGTCTACTTTCCCGGGACAACGGGATATGAAGATTCTTCTCTTTTGAAATAACACCTCCTCCACCGTCATATATACCAGACACAGGTTCTTACCTGTCTGTCATCCTTCACAAAGTCGCCATGTTCCCATACCGGAGCATGGCGGCTTTACTATATCCACCCATCAACAACGAAAGAACCACCATCATGGCTATCAAACTCATCGCCAATTACAGTAAACGTCTCGGACTGCCAGGGTATTCCTCTCACCAGTTCGAGGTCTCCATCGAAACCGAAATCACCCACACATCCGAACTGGCTTCAGAAACCGAACGCCTCTACGGCTCCCTTCAGGCTGCCGTCGATGGCCAGATTCAACAGGTCGGATTCGTCCCTGGCGAACATTACGGCACACAGGCTACACAAAGGCCAGTTCCCGGGGCTTCCAGCTCACAGACGACATCTGCATCATCCGTGAGACAAACGCCGCCTGCAAGCGCTCCTGAGGGCTCTGTTGAAACTGTTCCTGCATGGAAGTGCTCGGAAAAGCAACAGTCGCTCATCCTGGAACTGGCCGGGAAGGCCGGACTGGATGACTCTGCCCTGAACGAACTGGCTACCCGGAGATTCAACAAGTCCGTCGCCATGCTCAACCGCATGGAGGCCTCCGGACTAATCGACGAACTGATGAATCGCTCTGGCTCGTCATCCAAACGTTCGACATCCGGCAGGAACAACTACACACGCCGTCCCGCTACGGCCTATGCCGGCAACTCCAACCCGTACTGACCATGATCGCTCCCGTAACCTGTCCCATACGTTCATCCTCCCTGCCCCCAGCTATCGCATTGGTGAAGAAGGTTCCTTCGGAAGCTTCTCCTACTTCTGCCATACGCCCGGATTATCTGTCTCCCTCCTCCGTTAAATCGTATCTGTCGTGTTCCCTTCGTTTCTTCTTCGAGAGGGTAGCACAGATACGGAAGCCGACGACAGTCGCCCTGCATATCGGCAAGGCCATCCACGCCACACTCCAGTCCTTCAACCTCGCCCGATGGCGGGGAGAGGACAGTAGTGAGACGGCCATGGAAGAAGCCTTCTCCACCCACTTCCTGGAGCTGGAGAAGACGGAAGGCCCAGTGAACTACGCCGACGAAGAAACGAGACAGAAGGTACGTTCCTGCGCCTGGAACACGGTCAAGGCCTACATGACCTCCGGCGAGGTTGCTTCACAGATGCCCCTGGGAGTGGAAGTCGGTTTATCGGCTACCATCCCCGGTCTGCCGGTTCCCGTGCGAGGCGTCATCGACCTCGTCCAGCACGACCTGACGGCAGTGGACTACAAATCCACTTCCGCCAAACCTGACAACGGGTATGCCGCCTTTGATCATGAACTTCAGCTGGTCACCTACCAGATGATGATCGAAGAAGCCACGGGAGACACGCCTCCGTCACTGGATCTGATCTACCTGGTCAAGACGAAGTCACCTCAGGTCATCCGAGTCAAGACTCCGCCAGCCAACGAACAACGCAAGCACCGCGTCGCCGACCTGTACAAGATCGCCTACGATGGCATCACCACTGAGCGTTTCCATCCCCAGCCCGGGATGCAATGTTCCTGATGTCAGTACAGGAGGGAATGTTCCGGGTGGTGCAAAGAGGTAGTACAGAAATCATTCAGAAGCCTGCCGTAAGGCCGGCTTCTTTTTAGATGGCTAATACCCGGAACAGCAAGCGGAGAAATAATGGTAAAATATGAAATTATTACGTTGGAACATACTATTTTAATTATCGTTAATGGATGACATCTATCCAATCTGGTCACGTTCTTTGATTACAAGGCCTCTTATCTAAATAGATCTTTGACAATAGCTCAGTCACCCGGCGTTCGGTAATCCTATTCATAAGCCTTACTATTGCAGGTGTTTTTTGAAATACCTCGTAGGCGTCATCACCTATACTTTTTGATACTCTTACTTTTCTCTCAAAATTCGTTTAGGAGAGTTACACTGACGCAGAATCAAGAATAAGACGATAGAGCGTTTTTACCTTTCGCAGGAAAAGGTTTCCGAGTATAATAAGGTTTATGATTTCCTCGTTCCATTCCTTATTAACGATGTCAGCGATGCGCTGCGGGTGGGAAAACTGGGATGAGCTGAATGGCGGCGAGGTGCTTAGACTGCATTCCGTTCTGCACCTGGGGTATATTTTGGTATCGCAGGAAAGAGATCACTTCCGTATCGTTTCGGACATACCGGGGGTGAAGCTGTCTGCGCAATATATTAACCCTGATTGTCTTGATGCGGTTCTGACTTCGCTTGCCAAACAAGCTGCCGATGATGTGCCCTCGGCCACTCAAACGGAGGCTCTTGCACAACAACGGCTGGGGCAAGCCCGCTACCGTGCGGCTCTGATGGCACTGTGGAATGGTGCCTGCGCCTTAACAGGCGTGGACATTCCGGAACTGCTGCGGGCCAGTCATGCAAAGCCGTGGAGCGATGCCTCAGACAGAGAACGTCTGGATCCGTTTAACGGGTTGTTGCTTGAAGTCCGCTTCGATCAGCTCTTCGACCAGGGGTTGATCTCCTTTAACGATGACGGCATCATGATGACTTCAGTCCGGCTGAGCACGGATCATTGCCGCCGGCTCGGCATTACTCCGAATATGCGTCTCCGTTTTATCCGTCCCGCTCATCTGCCTTATCTGGCATGGCACCGTGAGCGGGTGTTTCGAGACCGGAACCCGTGACAGGAGGTCTGCCCAGCTGACGAAATAAATGCATGAGTTCAGCCGGGTGAATCGTGTTCACATTATTTTGCCGCCTTGAAGTAGGGCAGGCAGCATGGCGTCAACTTTGTTTGATGCCGGCAGTCGGTTGAACAGTGAACACGCTGTGTTGGCAATTTGTGAGATACTGGCGGGAAGTTGAGTGGGTATTATTCATTCGCGTCCCAGGCTTCCAAGACGAGGCGGCGGGTGCGGTATTCGCCGTAGAGTTTTTCTTCCTTGCGGCGCAGGCCGGGGAAGGTCTGGGTGGGGCCGTCGTCGCCGAAGAAGCTGGTCGGGTCCAGGATGTAGTCCAGTTCCTCCCGAGTCAGACCGTAGAGCCTGGCGATGCGGGCGTCCAGCTCCGCGCGGAGGATAGCGCGGCGGTCGGGATTCCACGGAAAGGGATTGCCCTTGTAACCCATGTCTTCCGCCCACGAGCGCATGGATTCGCTGGTGTAGCACAGCTCCAGTACCCGGCTGCTGATGTAGTCCACATCCGCGGGGCTATACTGCTCCGGCGGCAGGACGGGGAACTGCTTTACGTAGTGGAAGGTCATGTTGGTTCCGCCCACCTTGATGCGAGCCGCGTAGTCCAAAACCAGCGTGCTTAAATTGACTGCCAGACATGCGATGGATACGGTTCCCTTGTCGGAAAAGATCAGGGGCATGGAATGGCCCACTCCGGCAAAAGGAAATAGAGAACACACAAAGGTGCGTTCATCGGTTGCTCGACAAATATTCCTGAATCCCAGCAGCCAGCGGGGCACGGTAGTAATACCCTTGGGGAGGTGAGAGAGGACATCTGTGCGGCGTACCCAGTAGCGAGGGGCGGGTTCCCAGGCGGGGTCGGCATGTTCTTCTGGCGTGGCGTCCCTGGCGTCCGCCTTGCCTCCTGTGCCAGTGAAGGTGGCCCAGCGGTGGTCGTAGTGGTGTACCATCTTCCCTTCATACAGAGGCAGGACATCCTTTTCTGTCTCCGTCAGGAAGAGGTGGCTGTCGTTGGACATATGCAGGAGTGTCCCAAATTTAATCCCCCACGGATTTTCTTCCATATCCTCCCGCATCAGGACGGGTGCGCGGCGGTAGAGCTTTTGGCACAAGCGGGCGTCTTCACCACACCGGAAGAGAGGGCAGGTGCCCGTATTCGGGTTGATCAAGGCAAAGTCTTCCGCCGTCATCTTAAAATGACGCCGCTTGTCGGCCAGCTCCCGCGGGTGAACGAGATAGCAGGCGAAGTCCGCCTGTTCCGCCGGAGACAGGGTGATCAGGGAGAATTTGTAGCTTTTGTGGACGGCGGGGAATAGTTCCTTGTTCTCAAAGTCGTAGAGAGAGGCCAGTTGTCTGCCCTGCACAATGGATTGGAAAAAAGCCTTGGTGGAATCATCCGTGGCAATGCCGGTGGGAACGATGAATCCGGCGCGCCCGTCAGGTCGGCGCAGTTGGTCGTCCAACTCGGCAAAGAGGGCATAGAGATTGACGTCGCCTACCCCCGTCAGGGGAAAACGGCCACCGTCCTGCGCCGGGGCGTGGTAAAACAGGCTTTCCGCCTCGGCTTGACGCAGGGCGGCCTCATACTGACGGAACAAGGTCTGCTCCCAAGGGGCTGGAGTACCCTCTGTTCCTTCCTGATGATGGGTCATCTTTCCCTCTTTTAGCAGCTGAATCAGACGGGTGCGCTCGGCGGCGTTCGAGGCGGCGGCAATAGCCGGGCAGCGGACAGAGAAGAATTCCTTTTCCTGAAGCTTGATTTTCTCCCAGGGAGGGTTGCCCAGCACGCAGTGGAAGCCGCCATCCGACATGGCTTCGGCGAAGCGCAGGGGCCAGTGGAAGACGCCGGCGGCTCGACAGGCGTCCCGGGCGGCGGCAACAGCAGGCTCATCAATGGAGGCGAGCCCGTTTGCCAAACTTTCCATCAGCGACGTGGTTGGAATATCTGCTCCGGGTGTCTTCGGCAGCAAAAAGGCGCCTACCCAGACATCAGCGGCTGCAGTCTGTATATCGCGTTCCTGTTCTTTGCGGATATTGCTCCATGCTCTTTCTTTGGCCCGGACCTCGGAGGGGGAGTCCTCCGGCATTTGTTCCAGATCGGCCGGGCGTTCGGGGCTTGCCAGCACCAATGATCTGTTTCCGCTGCGCAGAAGCTTGACTGATGACGTGTTGCTCTTTTTCAGCTCCTTACATATTTCCTTGTCATCGCCCGCCAGGGGCTTGTAGGCATCTGAAGGAATACCGTAGCTCAGGCACTTGGTATCGATGATGCCCAGCAGGGAATTACCCACCTGCAAGTGGTGGTCCAGGAAGGAGAGGGGCTTGCCGGGCTGGTACCCCTCCAGCCACAGGTTCATGCGTACCAGTTCGATCGCCATGGGGTTGATGTCCACGCCGTAAATACAGCGGCTGACGACGTCGTGCATGGCTTTCAGGAAATCTTCCTGTGTGTAGGGACCGCCTGCACGGATGGACGCCAGCGTTTCCGCCAAGCGGCGCGCGGCCCCCAGCAGGAAGTGGCCGGAGCCGCAAGCGGGGTCGATCACTCGCAGGCGAAGCAGTTCTCCTTCTGTCCTGCATTGTTCCAGCAGGGGATTCAGAGCTGTATTCAGGACCTGTTCCACCAGACAAGTGGGCGTGTAATAGGAGCCCGTGGATTTGCGGGGATTGCCCCTGGCCTTGTTCTGGTCTTCGCAACCTCCTTGCAGATAGAAGTTTGTCAATTCCGGTGAAAGAACAGGGGTCAGTTCCAGCAGACTTTCATAGACGGAGCCGAGTTCTTCTGCGCCCATATAACGGTAATCTACGCGGGCAAAGGCGGCGGTCCTGTCTGCCCGAAACCAGCGCAGGTACCGCAAGGCCAGTAGAAAGTATTTGTTGGACAGTACGCATTCGTTCAGGTGCGGGCATTGGTCTTCTGCAAACAGGCCTCCCAGTGCAGGCAGGGCCAGGTCTCGTTGAGGCTCATTGCTTGCCAGCGCCTTAAAGACGATGCGCTGAGCCTCCCACAGATCATGAAAGCGTTCGTCGTCATCGGGATTCAGCGCCCTGTCCACCAGACGGGATAGGGAATAAGCTGCATCGTAAGCCTTGGCAGCCGTTGTCAGGCGGCGGTCGTGAGCGTGAATCAAATCGCGTTCTTCCGTCACGGAGAGGAAGATGAGACGGTACACCGTGCGCATCAGTTCCTGATAGAAATCGTTGGCATTTATCCTGCCTCCACGCAGTGCGGCGCGCAGCTCATCATTGCCAGAGCCTTTGCCATGCAGGAACCCCGTACCCAGCGCACACAACGCTCTTTCCACACTGTCACGCAAACCGTCACGGGCCCGGCTGCCCTGTTCCTCCAGTTCCTTGCGCCAGTCCTCCCACAGGCATCCGGACGGTTCTTCCGGGGTACGCAAAGCGGCGCGGGAGGAATGCATGAGCCTCCACATGGTATCAAATGCGACGGCATCTGCGGTAGAGAGCATGGTGCTCAAATCTACTTCCAGGTAGCAGGGACGGGACAGAGCCGGGTTGTCACGCATCAGCCGCAGCGTCGTGCCGTTCGTGACCAAAGCCCACAGGAACCGACCGGATTCATTCAGGAATTGCTGCATCAGCCTCGCAGGAGCCTGTTTCATCCCGTGACCGAAATCCATACTTTTATCCAGGTCTTGCGTAGCCGGTACGACGAGTACGGGAATGACACAGCTTGCCTCCGGCCCGGCAATATAAGTAATGGGATAGAGGCGTGCAGGTTGATCATCATCGGCGGCACGTCTGCCAGCAGGGATACCCTCTGCGGGACATTCGCCCAGTTGATACCCGAGAACATCTTTCAGCAGGGTGTGCGCCCACGGCTTGATGTTGGCATGTCCGGATGCGGTAAAGTGATACCAGGAGGCGCGAGCAATGGAAAATGCCTTACCGATTTCGTTAAGCACAGACCAGCCGGCAGGCAGCTGAAACGCCGCACCGTCCTTATCCGTGCAGGAAGCCTGGCGTTTATCACGGACGCGTTGGAGCAGATCCGGAGAGAAGAGGTTATAAACGAGGTGCAGGCAGGACATGGAGAGGGCTGGTAAAGATTTAACAGTTAATAGTGGAATTTGCTATCGTTTTCGTCACAAGAACCGGGGTTAGAGGGCAGGCATTAAAATGCAGACAGAAAGCAGGTCCGGGGGCATTAGAGCCCTTACTGAAACGGAGCCTGCTTTCTGCCTGGCAGCGGCACGAATGCGGTCATGATCGCTTTTCAAGACTTCGGCTCGTTCATGGATGAGGGCGGCGAACGTGGAGATGTCATCCTTCCATTCGTCGAGAGCCGCATTCACGAAACGCTGAGCGGCGGCATCGACAATGTTCCCTCCGGGTTTGAGTTCGCGCAGGAACTTGTTTTCTTCTGCCGTGGCGATATGGAGCGGGCCGGAGCCCGTGCGGATGAGCGTCAGCAGTTCTTCCGCCATCAAATCGTGAGTCTTCTGGTTAAAGGTGTAGGTCAGGCAGTAGCGCAAGCGCAAACTGAACATGGTCGTCTTTTCCGTAATTCCGGAAGCTATTTTTACCGCGGCAGCTCGCCCGACTTCATTACGATCAAGCGCACGCTCAGCAATGTAGTCTGCCAGCCCGGAAGTAAGCGGATGGGTACGTGTAAGTTCCAGTACACCGGAAACTGGTTGGAAGCTGAAGCGGATTTTACCGGACAGCTTGTGTTCTTCGAGACGGGTACGCAAAGCGGCCGGAAGGTTGGCGATGTTGATAGTCCATGTAGAATCGTTATCCGTTTCCAAAGGAGCGCCCAGAAATACAGCGGCGGAGATCATAAAACGCTGCAGGTCTTTCGTAGAGCCGATCAGTTCCTGCTGCCGGCGGAATTCGGGTTCCACGTCTTCCGGCCGCATGGGCTGCTGAGCAAAAATGGTACGAGCTGCACGTTCCGTAGCGGCTTTCCATGCCTTGTCCATCATTTCATCCACTTCTTCAAAACCGTCGAGCATAAGTTGCTCAGCTTTGCTGTGGGAGTCACGGCGTTTCAGCAGGGCGGCACGGATAAGAGCATCCGTAATGGCTTTTTCGTTTTCGGGAATGGGCACTTTAATGCCCAGCTGATCCTGAATAGCCTTGGCCTTGCGCAGAATGACTTTCAGGATGAAGCCATCCACAGGGTTATCCAGACCATAGAGCATCAGACACTTTACCGTAGGCGAAGTCTGGCCGTAGCGGTCCACCCGGCCTTCCCTCTGTTCGTGGCGGGACGGGTTCCAGGCAAGATCGTAGTGGACAACAGCATTAAAGCCTTTTTGCAAATTGATCCCTTCAGACAGACAGTTGGTAGCCACCAGAATACGCCTGGGGTCAGCAGTCAACGCGGCTACTGCCTCTTCACGCTCGGAAGGTGCAAGATTACCCGTGACCACCTGCACATGGTACGTCTTAAACGCTTTTCGCAGGTACTGGCCTACGTAGTTTGCAGTAGAAATAAACTGACAGAAGACAATGGGGCTGAATCCGTCTTGAATCAGCGGTTTTAACCCTGCGATAAGCGCCTTGAGCTTCGGGTCATTTTGCGGACCGTACAGGGATTGCGCCTTGGCCATCAGACCGCGCAGGACGCTTTCTTCCCCGGCATCGGCAAGAGCGGGAGTTTCTCGATCGGCAGCGATTTCATCATCGCCTTCATCGCCGGTCAGTTCGGAGGTAATTGCTTGCTCCGCATCTGTAGCAGGCACGCCGTTCAAGCGTTCGTTCAGGGCAGATACGGCAGAAGCCGGGCTGGAAGAAATACAGCGAAGCAGTGCCAGCGTGGCGTACCAGATCATACGGTTATCGCGGTGGCTTTCCGCCATCTTGATGCAGTAGTCCTGAACTTCATCGAAAAAGGTACCCCATGTCCCAGTAAGCTGGTAGGTAGCTTCGGAAGAAAGGCGGGTGGGAAACAGAGACTGATCCTGCTGCCACTTGGTGATATCAGCACGCTTACGCTGCAGAAGGTAGCGTGCCAGGCGCTCACGCAGGGCTTTACGCTGTTGCTGACCGGCATCCTGCAGGGAGGTAAACTCGGGGTTCAACAGGCCAAGCAGGTTGTAGAAACCTGAATCAATGCCGGAGTGTGGCGTCGCCGTAAGAAGAATCAAATGGCGGTTATGGTCGGCTGCCAACTCTTTCAGGAGCCTGAAGCGTTGCTGTACACCCTGTCCAACGGAGGTGCAGGTGTGGGCTTCATCCACGATCAGGCATTCGGGGGCCGCAGACAAAAAGGAGTGGCGGTGCGCATCGGACTTGATGTAGTCCAGGCTGATGATCGTTACCGGGAAATGATCAAAGAACGAACGACCTGGAGGCACCTGCCGTTCCAGATTTTTTACCGTGGAAGAAGTGACGGCAGTGGCGCGGATATTAAAGCGGCGCTGCAATTCCTCCTGCCATTGATCGACAAGGCTCGGCGGACAAAGAACGGAGAAGCGCGCCACTTCCCCACGATCCATGAGTTCACGCACAATCAGCCCGGCTTCAATGGTTTTGCCGACACCTACGTCGTCGGCGATCAGCAAACGGGTGACATCCTGACGCAGCGCCATCATCAGGGGCACCAGCTGGTACACGCGGGGTTCTACGGCGATATTGCCAAAAGAACGGAAGGGGCCTGCACCGGAGCGCAGACGCATCAGCATGGCATCCTGAAGCAGACGCATTTCCGACCAGTTGCCACGGCATTCGGGATTCGGCAGAGGGAAGTTGGCTGTTACGGGCGCCTCTCGTTCCAGCGCGGTGACAATCCAGGCAGACTCATCAGCCGTCCCGGCAAGGGGGCGCAGGTGCAGAAAATCCGGCTTGGAGTCGGGTTCAACAACCCAGTCACGTCCACGCGCATGAATGAGAGAACCGGGAAAGAATGCAGTAGAATCAGGCATCAGGACAGGAGGGCTTGAAGGTTGTTAAAAGCGTCTGCATCGGAGAAAGAGGGGAAATACACGGATGCGATGCCAATATCCTGCAGGGTATTGAGATCGGCAGGAGCAGGACGGGCCATGAACACAGCAATGTAGGCATCCGGGTAGAAGAAATCCGCCTTGATACCCGCTATGGATTTATTGCTCTCTTCCGGAGCCGGAATGCCACGGCGTTCAAGTTCTTTAAGCCATGGGTGATTTGTCACAGAGGAAGCGGAGGCAAGTGTTTCCAGACGGCATTGATTGTTTGACATGTCCTGCAGGAGCGTACAAGTTTCGTCTGCGGAACGGTCAATGAGCGCGTGTTCGGTCTGATTGTAGTAGGAGAGCAGACAGCGGTAACAGCCCTTGCCGCAACGGGCATCCTCCGGTTTGTCCTGTTCGGTATCGTACAGGACAGCGTCACGAAGCTCGTAGTGCATGGCCGCCAATGCCTCTGCGGCTACGCCCTGCATGAAGGTGATATGTTCAGCCAGGTGACGCAGAATACCTGCACCTCCCTCTGCCGCTTCATAAATGAGAATATGCTGGCGGTTGTCCTTGTTAGGCAGAGGCTCAACGATAATTTCCGAAGATTCGATTTGAAAGGCACGCACAATTCCGGTTTGAATGGCCGCTTGCAGGGTAGGCATCTGCTCCTGCGGGAAGTCCGTCGGCGGCGTAAAGATAAGAATGTTTCGGATGTCGCGCACATAAGGGATAATACGCTGTGTGGGAATCTTGTCTTTTTTTGTCGCGTTGTTGTTTTCTTCAGCTCCGGCGGCTTCGGCTTCAAGCGTTTCTTCTTTACTCCACTTGCCGTTGGAAGGATTGATCACAAAACCCAGCGTGTTACGGTCTGACCGGCGGGACCATCCCTTATTGATGCGCCAGATACGGGCGGAGGGGGCATAGGTGAGCATGGCAAGCACGGCATCACCCAGCATGAGTTTGGACTTCACGGGTTGGCGTTGGTCGAAGCAGTAGCAGGTTTGCAGTTCGTACCCTTGGCGCTGGCGTTCTTCATCATTGATGGAAATGTGTTCCTTCAACTCCGTCTCTACGGTTTCTACAAGGTACAAATTGCTGATAGACGAGGAGGCCTCCAAGTGGGTGCCACAGTTATTACAGATGTCCAGCTTGGAGCCGGAAGCATCGTTGCTTTCTGCATTGTTGTGCGTTACCAGATGGGCATGCCCGCAGGACGGACATATCTGCATGGTTTCCGTAGGTAACTGCGTTCCTGTTTGCCCTGATTGGGCACGGAGCTTGATGCGTTTGACTTGATAAATGCCGCCACAATGGTAAATAAGACTGCGTGGCCCGAACTCGGACAAGGCAAGAAAGCGTGGACGGCTCAGGGCGTGCATGTTCCTCATGCCGTCTTCTTTGCCGGGAAGCCATGCAATCAGGGGCAGACGCGGGAAGTTATATCCCGGCATGAAGCCCTGGCCTGCCAGGTAGCGATAGGAATAGAAGTCCTGATTCCGGGATGTGTTGCTTTTGATAAGCATTTCACGTTGCATGTGGGCATCGTTAAAGCGGTTCTGTGCCTGGCGGCGTTCTTCAGGTGAGTGAAGCGTAGGCGGAGCATTGATAATGTCGTAGCATTCCTGCATCTGGTTTTGCACGGAACGGTACAGCTCACGCCAGCCATCCAGCGAACGATCCAGATTTTCCAGAGCCTGTTCCATACAGAAAGCGCAGTAATTTTCACTGCGCATCCATGCATATTCCGGACTGTCGGGGATGGAGTTATCGGCGGTAAGAGAATTGAATACTTTCAGAGCCTGAGGAAGGGCCTTACTCATGATGGCCGGGTTCCGAAGCTGCTCGAGGTATTCTTTTTTAATGGGCAGAGCCTGCTGGTCTGAGGTGTCCACAATGTCAACGATGGAAGAAGGCAATTCCACCCGTGAAGCTCCCAGCCAGATAGCACGGAGATGGCTGTCGATCAGGTCCTGATTGGCAAGGTCGATGGCAGGTTCCTTAACGGCGCCTGCTACCATGGAGGATTGATTGTTAAAGTACCATAGGTCATGAGGGCTGCCGGATGAACAGTAGGTAATGGTCAGTGCTGGTTGACCGGAACGGCCTGCACGCCCGGCACGTTGTGCATAGTTGGCCGGGGTAGGCGGCACATTGCGCAGGAAGACGACGTTTAGCGATGAGATATCCACGCCAAGTTCCATGGTGGGGGAGCAAAACATCAGCGGTAGAGGAAGCAGGGGGCGTCCGTTTTCTTCCATGTCCTTCGGGTCGTTACGGAAACGTTTTTCAAGTGTGGCACGAGTTTCGTTGTCGACCTGTGCAGTGTGTTCTTGCGCTTCAAGCTCGAAGAGGCGGTGTTCCGGTTCTCCCAGTATCCTGGCCAGGCGGTCATACAAATTGGAAAAGAAGGTATTGTTTCTGCTTTCCGCTTCCTGTTTTTCTTCAGGGCTGCCGAGAGACCAGCGGATGCAAGCGGAGTTCAGAACCCATGAATTCGATTTTTCAAAGTAGTTCAAAATGCCGTAGTTCTTCGCTTCATGGAAAATTTGCTGTAAAAGCAGAGAGGCGTCTCTGATGCCTTCCTTTTGGCTAAAATGATTCCAAATTTCTTTGTCGCGGTCGGCATTCTCGTATGCTTTTTCCTTGCTCTTCTGGACCAGGATCTTATTTACATCGCGGAGCAAATTGCGTAACAAACCGGAGCGTTCGTTCATGGCAATGTCTATGCCCGGTTTCTTTTCACCTACGGAGCAGAAAGCCAGCTTATTAGTAACGGAAAGCTGTTGACGTTGTGAAAAATGCCAATAGGGAGCCAGACGCTGACGTATAAGCGATTTGTACTTGTCCTGACAGCCGGGATCCAGATAGTCGCTGGCAAGACAAATGCGTTTGCGCAGCATATCGAAAAGCATGTGCAGGAAAATACACCAGCCCTCTTTGCTGAACCGGTACAGGAGGGCATCTTCTTTGGTCTCTTTTCGCAGATCCTCGGCAAGGTACTCCATATCCATGTATGAGATATGGATAAGACCAAGCTGTTCCAAATTCGGATTCAATCTACGCCAGCCCCGGCGTAGGTCGTGAATCAGCGAGTAGCCAAGGAAAAAGGACATGGCATCTCTGGCTTCACGCAGAACCGAGCCTTTGAAATCCGGGTTGAAGAGGAAACGCATACGCGTAGGCAGATCCGCTCCGCCACCGGGAGTAAAGAGAGGATCCAGATTCAGCGCCTTTAGCATGGCGGGTACCAGTTCGCTTTCTGACATTTCTACCCCTGATGAGGTCAGGGCTCGGAGTAATCCTGCCCGCAATACGGCTGTTTGAGTAAAGTCGTTAAAGAATCCAGATTGCAGAGCGGCATCCTGACGGTTGTCCGTGAAGCCCAGGATTTTTGCAGTCTTTTGCAATTCAGCGCGCTTTTCATCATCAGCCTCTTCCGGTATTTGACGTTGAAAGGCCTGCAAGGATTCTATCATCATGACCGTGGTCGCGGAGGAGCGACCTTCCATCGACAGAGGGCTGATGCGGTTGGCATCGCGCCCCTGACCGGGGAAGTCAGCTGCGCAGTTGACGCAGAAGCGGAAGCTGCCCTTGGTAAAGAAGAACTCCGACAGTGGGGAGGTCATGCCCCCCTTTTCGCCATGCATATTCACCTGCCAAGCTTCCGGCATGGCATCGCGATAGGATTTTTTTAGGCGCAGTACCCCACCGGGACCCTCTTCCTGCCAATATTCCGGCAACGTATCGAAGGGATTATTTTCCTTGAATCCCATTTTTTCATGACGCGGAGTCAGTACACCTGCAATGATGGGATTGTCGGGCCTTTCTTTAGGGATTGGTTCATTTAGAGCACGAGGCGTGCAGCGATTCTCTTCTGCATTGTACCAGACCGGGATGTGTTCCTGACCGCATTCCGTGCAGAAGTAGGCCTGAAAAAGTTGAACTTGTTCATCTCTACCCGGAGCGTAAATCTGCTCTTCTACGGTGATAACGCGTTTGGTGGGCGGTTCCAGGGTCAGGAAGATGCCGCCTGGGCCACGAACGAACTGATGAAGCTTAAAGGCGAAAGGTGTGCGGTCTCCAATCTTGCGGTCGAAGGCGGCGGCGAAGAAGTTTTGCAAATAATCGGTTGCCTCCAATATACTTAAGCCTGAATCGACGGACAGCCTTTCAGCCAGCTGGGGAATGGTAGCAGGCTTGGCACGGCGGCAATCATTATCTTTTACGGTAATACCAAGATTGAGCTCGACCCATACGGCAACTGGATCAGATTTAAGCTCCTGTTCGTTTGCCCATTCAAAAGTAGGAGTAGATTTCAGATATCGTCGCAGAAGGTCCGGTAAATCTGCCTGACGAATAGAGGTATCCGTCACTCGCTCCAAGGTTTCTTCAATGACATTGGCAGGAGAAAAAAGAGAGCCGAAAAGTTTGGTGGCTACACCGGAAACGGCTTTGATGCGATCCTGCTTGTCCTCCGAAGAAGACATGGTAGCCGAAGTTCCAACGCAAAGCATATTTTGCGATTGTGTGGCAGCACGCAGACGGCGTACCAGCATGGCAACATCCGCCCCCTGGCGGCCACGATAGGTGTGCAATTCGTCCAGCACGAGAAATTGCAGATCCTGAGCGGCTTCGACAATCTTGCGATCCGTATCCTTATTGCCACGCGTAAGCAGATATTCCAGCATCATGTAATTGGTTAGCAGGATGTCTGGCGGCGTGTTGGCACACGCGGAACGTTCTTCCCGGCTTTCCTGCCCGGTGTAGCGGCCTACGGTGATGGGACTTGGCTCAAGATTATCGAGGAATTTTTTCACTTCTTCCATCTGGCTGTTTGCCAGAGCATTCATCGGATAGATGATGATAGCCCGTATACGCGGAGACGGATCCTTGTCCTTTGCTTTCAAGATACCATCAATGATAGGAATAAAGAAGGCAAGTGATTTACCGGACCCTGTACCCGTGGTGACTACGTAGTTCTGTCGCTTGGATGCAAGCGTGATGGCTTGCTGCTGGTGCAAGTGCAGGTGGAACTCTGAGTTGCCCTTGATGCGGAAGATGTCTTTACAAAGAGGGTGCAGACTACCGTCAGCGACCATTTGCTCAATGGTCATGCCCGGGCTGTAGTTCATGTTCAGCTGAATCAGCGGAGGCGGCGTGTACTTGTTTTCTTCACGGAAAATCTGGTCGGCATACTCACGAATATCCTGTGAGGCGATTTTCGCAAAACCTTCGGAGAATTCTTTGTAGCGGTCAATTACATCGTGATGAAACTGGAAGATGTCCTTCATAGGGCAAACGATTAGCCCTCGTAGTTTACGCCCAATTAGACCGAAGAACAAGCTCGGATTCCCTTGTTTTAGAAATAAATCAAAAACGGGAATGGAACAAAGAATTGGTATGAAGAGTAGCTTCTTATTAACCGGTTTTTATTCGGTAATAATATAGGTTTCGTTGTAAATCTCCTGTAGATTTTTACCGTTGTAGAGCCAGTAGTTGGTTGGCTGGACATCGTAACCCAGTCCTAAAAGTTCCCGTGTTAGCGCCGTCAGGGAGTATTCCTTTCCTTGATAAATGACTTTCCTGTCATTGGCAACTTCGGCGTAAACCGGTTCGTCTCCTTTGGCGAATACCAACTGGTCTCCGACAGGAATGCCCATATCTTTGAAATTCAAAGGCGGGCGCATCTTGCGTTTTAATGATTCTCCGGCGGCTTTATCAACATCAGACAAATCGTTGTTTATCTCTTCTGAAATTTCTGTTGTGATATCACTGCTCTTGTCGAGTAACTTAAGAATGGCAATCGCCTGTTCAGGATTGATTTTGAAAAATTCGCGTTGTGCATGGATGCGGTAGGGGTGGAATGCCATATGCAACGCTTTTTCTACTTCTTCGCAACGTAAGCCGACAACCTTGCATGCGTACCCGCATTCAAAGGGAACGGGAACGCTCGTATTAAACAACTCTTTCATCCGAGCCTCCACATTGTCCCGGTTGGTCATACCGATTTTCACCAGATCAGGCATAGCCGGATTTGTTAACACATAGACAATTCCATAGTTTTGATATTTTGATGCCATAGACTCAAGGGATAAAATCGATTGAAAACAACAGACAAACTAATCCAGGTCATCAATAAGCACAATCATTTATTTCCGGCCTTTAAGACGGCTTAAGCCAGTTGTTCCTGCAGCAAACCTCCCCCCGTCCTAACGGTATCATACACATGATGACGTTCTTGACATATTAAATGTGTATCATTGCATTCATATATTTACAAAGAGTTGCTGACATCCTGAAAAACCCCCTCTCCCAGCGTCATATATCCATGAGGAAATAGCTTCACTACTTCCTGCCTGTGCCCGCCTCCCGGTCTTGTTCCGGGAGGCGGGCTTTTTGTTGCAACAAACCAATCATCAATGAACATGAATACTCGTACATCCACACGCGAACTCTATCGCAACCGCGACAACAGCCCGCTGGACAGAAACCAGGTCCGGCGTGTCGCACCCTCCGTCTTTGCCGACCGTGAAGATGACAGCCGTTCGAAGAAATACCGCTTCGTTTCCTCCGACTCCCTGCTCGACCAGATGGAAGAAGCCGGGTTCCTCGTCGTCGGAGCCCAGGAACAACGTTCCCGGAAACCGGACGGCACACCTACCCGCAAACACCTGATTCGTTTCGCCCACCGGGACGTGCTGGAACACAACCGTGACCAGCGCATCGAAGTGGTCATGATCAACAGCCACAACGGTAGCTGCTCCTACCAGCTCATGGCCGGTATCTTCCGACTGGTCTGCACCAACGGTCTGATTGTCGGGGCTCGTATTGCCGCCATCAACATCCGCCACATGGGCCATGCCGGGGACGAGGTGATCGCCGCCAGTCTCCGGCTGGCCTCCGAAACACCCCGTATCATGGACGACATCTATCGCATGCAGGGAGTCGAACTGCCCTACAAGCGACAGGTGAACTTTGTTCATGAAGCGGCCCGGCTGCGCCTGGGAGATGACTACGAAGACAGGATACGTCCCGAAGCTCTTCTGTTGCCCCGACGATGGAACGACATTGGATTTACGGCGGGAGGACCGGCTACCGTCTGGCAGTGCTTCAACCGGGTTCAGGAAAACCTGATCCGGGGAGGCGTTCCCTTGAAGCCACAAAAGGAAGGTGCTTATCGTCGCCGTTCCCTGCGGGCGCTCAATGGAATCGACGGCAATACGCGCCTGAACCGGGAACTCTGGGATCTGGCCGACAGCTATACCCTGAACAACTGACCCGAGACGACCATGAGAAGAAAACATCATCCGAGGGTGAAGCCTGTGGGGCGGACTCTATCCCTGACGGGTCTGGAACTGTCCATTCTTCTGTACCTTCACGGCGACTTTGAACGCAGTGACGAGGAGATCATGGCGGAATGCCGTGGCATCGAACAGGAGAGCGTCAGGCATGCCGTCCGTGGTCTGGCAGGCAGGGAGTTCATCATCCGCACAAAGGAAGAGGAATTCCTTCTTCGTCCCGACTGTTGGCTGATTACCTATGCCGGACGGCAGGCGCTCAGGCAATGGGTGTCCGCTGCCGCTCCGGTTCGTCGATCATCACGGACAAGGGTTAACGCATGAGGTACGGCCATGAACATGAAAGACATCATCATCGCCCTGGTGGTGCTCGTACTGCTGTGTCTGCTGGGACCAGTCGTCGTCAGCATCCTGTCGGCTCTGGTGGCCGTGGCTCCGTATCTGCTCGCAGTGCTGTTGATCCTGGGCGTCATCGCCTTCTTCCGCAAGTAACCCTGACAGGAAAGGAATGAGATATGAAGACGATGCCCATCATCGCGCAACTGCGTTCCACGAGCGGATACGATACGGACGCTCCGTATGTGTATCTGGAATTGGATGCGGAGCTACTGGCCCGGATCGAGAAGGCGGTGTCGCTTTACAGCAGTCATCAGAACGATCCTTCGCTGGGGTTGAGCAAGCTGACGATTCACGGCCCGTCCATGACGGCTCTGGTGAATCTCCCGGAATTGACGGAAGAACAGCAGAAGTCTCTGGACGAAGACGAAAGCATCCTGCTGTCTTCACCGATTCCGGAGACGGAACTGGATATCCAGGAAAGCTGCATCCGGCTCTGTGGTGAAGACATCGACATCCTTGATGCCCGGTGCCTTTATGCTGTCGCCTGCAACAGGCACACACGTGACATGTATGAAGCCAATATCGGAGCCGTACTGAGATACCTACTCAACTCGCACCACCACCGCGGAAAGGAGGAGTTGCCTGATGCTGACGATTGAAAAGTACAGGGGCACCCGCTTCTGGGCTGTCTTTCGAGACGGAGAGCTGTTGGCCGTGACCGTGTACAAGCGTGGAGCCGAAGCAATCGTCAGGACGCTGGAAGCCAGGGACGGATAAGGCCGACATTCAGCAGCTCTTCTTCATCATGAAGGAGAGCTGTTTTTTAGCTGTCGCAGGGAGGTTCCGATTCTGGCCTCAGATTATGAATACGTATTGAGGGTAATGTAGAGCCCGGATATGTCTGGGCCTACGTCTGCAAGTACTTGTTCTCTCCCAGTCTGGATAAGCACAGGTACGAGTACAAACTGTATACCCCAGAGTCGGTTAAAACTGCTATTCCGAAATGGATCAACGAGTATCAGGATAAGGAGATGATCAAGCAGTTCCGGGAAGCCGGGCTGTATGAGCCTCCGAGAATATCGTAGTTGAGCCCAGTGTGACACTGAGTGTCTCATTTGCTTGCAAAATCCTGCACTGAAACAGGGGTAAACGTTGCACTGAGGGCCCAAAAATGACTCGGTCTAATCAGGGTCATTTACTGCAAATGATTGATTAGGAGTAGGTTGCCGAGGTGTGAATTATGGTGTGTAAGGCCGCTGCGCCACCACTTTTGAGATAACACGCGTGCGAATCATTCCTCCCGGAATAAAACCGCACAGGCAAACTTTCTGCACGCCCTTCTTCTAAAGAAGAAGGGCGTTGCTGATAACGAAAAGAAATAAATCCCCTTCTGCAGAATAATTGCGACCATATTGCAGCATTCTCTCACAGCACCCGGAGACGGCTCTCCGGGTGCTGTGATTGTTTTTAGCCCCAGGATGCCCTAGAAGGGCCGTTTCCACTCCGGGATGAAGGATTACGCCACTATGGGTGCGAAACGCGTTTCTGGGCCATCCTGGAGCCATTCTCGCCGGGTTTGCAGCGATGCTCCATATGTCCGGTGGTTACACCGGGTGTTTGGCGGTTGCTGCGTGAGGGCGATCTTCTTAACGACAGACGAGGGAACTTCGAGCAAGATAGGATGACGCCGGGCAAGCTCTGCGCAGCGGCCCGAGGGCGAAGCCCGAAGGGGCGCGGAGCGGAGCGCAGCCGGCGGCAGCCGCGAAGTGTGAATTCAGCGCGAAGCGCGTATTTTCCCTGCGAAGCACCCGTAGGGTGCGTAGCAGGCGATTCGGAACGAATCGTATTTTATATACTATTTATAGTATACATGGGGGCCAAAAATGACCCTCATGCGGTTACCCCCGGTACAGGCAAAAATCTTCATAAGTCATTGAACCCTAATGGTCGAAATACGTAATCCGATGATTAGTAATGAGTTATGAAGACGAATTTTCCGAATTTCAGAAAAGCAACACTATTGATTATCAATGAGTTATGATTTCAGATATACTAAAATTGCCCAAAAAGGCTATTTTTTGCTCATAACTTCTTGAACCCTAGAACCCCATGCAAATCATCCAAATAATAACGGCCCAAATTCGTGGGCGACGAAAGAAGTAAATCATGAACAAAGTAACGGAAATAATAGCTCTGATTCAGGAGCGATACGAATGCGACGAGTGCGTCGCAAGAGCCATTCTTGGCACCCGGATTCATCGGAGCCAGTCTCAGGTAAAGTATATGGAAGAAAGGCAAGGCTCTGCTGCTCTCTCAACCACCGAAAAGCTGAAGGAAGCCGAGGAGTTCTTCGCCGAATCTTCCGACGAGGTTCTTGGATGCCCTTATATCCCGGCAGGAGATACTATCGTTAACAATTTGAGTGCATCCTTCGCTTACCTTGGAGGCAAGATAGCATTTTACGAGAAGCTCTGGCCGATCAAAGGCAGCATGGACAAGCTCAGAAAGAGGTTTGCCATGAAAGGCGAAGAATTGATTTTCGCAGACAGTGGTAAGCCTGTGAAGGATTCCGGGAAGTATGTCCGAATCTACACGCAGGATGCCAAGAAAAAGGTATGGAAGCAGCGACGAACTGAAAAATGGCCCATGGAAAAGGGAGACGAGCTTTACCCATCTCGTTCGCGAATCATTGACCTTCTAACGGATAATCAGGAGTGGTTTGATGAATATAAGGTCGACTATTACGGCAGAGAGTTCTCTGGCTTGAAGATGACTGACGAAGGAGATGTCAGAATCGTACTCCCGGTGCGTATTCAGAGCGCCCACAAGGGATTGAATGAGGACGTACGTGTTATGAGTATTCCACGGCCATTTGACGCTGCCCCTTTAATGGCTGCATACGCAGCCTGGGTTTACAAAATGGCTGGCTACGCGAGACCTAACAAGCCTCTGACTGACCTTCGACCTGATCAGAAGCTGGTTTCGTATTTGACAAGTAATGTAAGGCTCATGGGTGATACTATACAGTCCCGTATCGATACAGTTCTTGCCTCAAGCAGGAAGTTCGGAAAGAAATCCTGATTGTATACCTTTTTCTGCGACTGTACACATACCTTGTGTACAGTCGCTAATTTACGTTTACAATGGACAAGATGGAAGAGATCATGCGCATCGTCGGAGTACCAGTTACCCCGGAGATGGAGCCGCACCTTGAGAAAATACTCAAGCAAAGGGAGATATGCAGGGAGTGCATGAAGCATCAGCCTCCACCAGATCCGAGAAGATCCTTGCTGCAGTTCAGGATAAGTATGCGCATACGAGAGATGTCGCTTGCTGGAGTGAAGATCACCAGAGAGATTCTGGACAGAGTCGAACGGGAAGAAGACGAAAAACTCACAGAAGAAGAGACAGCAAAACGCCCGGTCGAGTGACCGGGCGCTTTGTTTTTCTTTTATCTTACGCGTCCATCTCTTTGAGCTTCCTCGTGTATTTCCTGACGAGGGCTCCACGGGCACATCCTGAGCAGCTGCGTCCTCCTTTGGATTCGAGCTCCTGGAGGAATTCCTGTCTGATGGCCCAGGCAACTTCGGTGTAATTCTCTCTTTTTGCGTTTTCTTCGAATATGTCGTCGTAGTAGCCCTTCTTGCTCTTTTCTTTGGTCGTACTGGCTTCGGCCGTGATACGCTGCATGCCGGTCAGGACAGGGCGTTTCTTGATGCCCGGGTCGGGAGTTAGACGGAAGAGCCCCTGGTGGACTTTGTGGACGTAGGTCGAAACTGACAGACGCTCCATGACGTCTGCCGGGAGTTTGAAAAAGAGGTCAACAAAAACAGCAGGTTAATGACCAGTTTCCTCCGGAAATACATGGAACCATGCTTCGCCTTCGGCAGCACGAACGCCTTCCCGGTAATGCTTTTCCGTCATGTTGGTTCCCGAGTGTCCAAGCCACATGGATACCCGGGGTATATCGTGTGTTTTGGCTGCGGCATATGAGGCAAACGAATGGCGTAGGGCATTATGCGGTAGCGTGATGCCTGCAATTTCTGCCATTTTTTTGAGGCAGCGTCCATGGCGATTCTCGTATAATCTGTCAATTTCGTCAGGAGCCGGTTCATATTCCGCCAAGGCGAGCCAAGCCTTGGCAGCGGCAGGGAGTGGAACAAAACGTTGTTTCCCGGTTTTGGCTATGGAGGCCGAGACAAATACTTCATCCTTTTCATCAAGGATGGCATCCGGTGTTATTCTAACGCATTCGGAACGGCGCAGCCCGCAAAAGGCGGCCAGAACCAATCGGAACAACATTCCTCTGTCGTGCTCAAGGGCAGCTTGCAGGAGTTTCTTCAGTTCAGACGGAGAGATGATACCAATCTGGACAGATTCCGCTCTCGGAGCAAGCGTTCTTTCAACCGGGTTATACGCAATGAGGTCCCTGCTCTGCGCCCAGACAAAGAATCCATGCAGGGTTGTACGGTAACGCCGTTTGGTAGCATTACTGAGTGGTTGTTTCCGATATCGGAATGAGGCCAGCTTTTCTTCAATCATGTCCGGCATTATCTGATTGAGCGGAAGGTCTTCCCATCCCAGTAGCCATTTTTGCAGTTCCATGATCATGCTGTCATGATGGGCTTTTTTGATCAGGTTAGATTCGAGCTTCTTATCGATCACTTCCTGATATTGCTCTGCGAGGGAGCCGAACTTTCTTTTGAAGTCAACTTTGACCTGTTCTTTCTTGTTCGCAAGGAATCTGGTCAGAGAAAACAAATTGGTCAGTTCTTCCAGCCTGTTCAAATTTTTCTCGTCCGTACGCGTTACCATCCAGTTGCCATTAGCGTCTTTCCGACCATAAATCGCGCCACTGGCTATTTCTCTCTTCAGGTTCTTCAAGGCTTCACGTACTACCAGATACAAAGGGAGAGAAGATTGTTGGGTTACTTCATCATAGATGTTCCTGAATTCTCTCCATAAAAGAATGGCATTGTAGTCCTGTTCATCTACATGTTCCCTCCATTCCTGCTTTCGCAAGTGTTCCGGCAACATATCGTCCAATGATTGATGCTGAAGCCGTTGATATGCTTCCAGCGCCTCTTCATAGGAATCAAAGAGTCGGTGAGTTTCCCGGTCACCGGACATATCGCGCACCAGCCATTTTCTCTTTCCCCGGTGCTTTCTCGGGGAAAGAGAAGCATGTGAACCGTATTGTTTTTTTCGGGATCTTTTCACGGTTGAAAGTATCCCATGGCTTATTTCTATTGACAAACCGAAAGTGTGTACAAAGCGTGTACAGACATTTAACTTATTAATAGTCAATATGCAGAATCAGACTTAGGATATGGTGCCGAAAGGCGTACAGGTTCGAGTCCTGCCAGGCGCACCATTTATGCCCCTCCTTAAGTAAACAACTTGAAGGGGGGTTTTTGTTTATGGTGAAAAATTGGACCCTTTCAAGCCGCTTTCGCCCCTATTTGACAAGGTATTTCCGCCATGCCAACTACATCATGCACGGGTATTTGGCCGCCATGTAAAACAACAATCCAGTGCCTTATTCATCATTATCTACGCTTGTCACCATCAGGTAAGGCGATTGGATGAATTACTCCGCAGTAATGACAAGAAGTACCCGGCTGACGGCTCCCAACAGAAAAGCCGGCGGCCGCCCTTCGCACTCGCCTGCCCTGTCCGTACACTTGGAAGTCAATTCATGCCCCCGGCAAAGAGAATATTCTAAAATCCTTATTAAAAATTAATTTAAAATCCTTATTATCAACACAAAAAAAACAATCATGCATACCATACCCAAGAGAAAATAGAACCCGTTAATATCGGAAATTTCATACCATACCCCCAACAATACGGTCACAACTGTCTCCCGGCCGCTATCAGGGCCCGGCTCCATTTATTCCCAGAAGGCGGAGAGTAAAAACCAACCCGCTGATTACCAATTATAAAGGCTTGTTAACATTTGACGCCAATCCGGCAGTATTGTCCTCCGTCGGCCTGAGATCGTGCGTTTCGGTCATCTACACATCGACAGACATACACGCTCAAGCATGCGCCCATGTTCATCACGCCAATTGCGGAACCCTCACACCAGCTGATATTTATCAAGCTATGCAGTCTCTTTACCCGGACAATCCAGGCTATTCACCCGATCCCCGTAAAATCTATGTAGTCTATGCCCACCTCGGCAGCAACAATCTATATGAAGTGGAAATCAAAAAATTGCCGGAATGCGATATTCTCATAAACAACATCATAGAAATAGAAGAATTGCCTGTAGATAACTTTGGAATAGATAATAAGGGCTGCATAGGTTGCTCTTAATGACGTACCCGCATGCCCGCGCTCATTCCCTTTTCCGGAAGTTTACCTGAACTTTTTCAGGAAGGGGGCGATGAACGCCGTGCCCAGCCCCACCAGGGCAATGAGGGAGAAGGACCACCGGAGGGAGAAAGCATGGGCAATGTGGCCGATGACCGGAGGCCCCAGCAGGAAGCCCAGAAAGCCGATGGTGGAGACGGAGGCCAGGGCTACGCTTGGTATCATTTTTTTGGATTTTCCGGCCATGCTGTAGCAAAGGGGAACGATGGAGGAGGTTCCGAAGCCCACCAGCAGGAAGCCCAGCGTGGCGGACCACAGCATGGGGAACAGGACGGAGACCAGCAGCCCGGAGGCAATGAGAATGCCGCTGGCGCGTAGCACGCGCACGGGGCCGAAGCGCATCACCATGCGGTCCGCCGTAAAGCGTCCCAGGGCCATGGTGCTCATGAACGCCACGTAGCCCATCTGCACCAGTCCGGGACCGGGCTGCACCACGCTTTCAAAGTACACGCCGCTCCAGTCAAACATGGTTCCCTCGCTCACCATGCTTCCGAAGGCGATCAGTCCGATCACCAAGACATAGGCATCCATGCTCCGGAACATGCCTCCGCCCTGGGTGGAGGAGCGGCGTGCATCCCGCGGCAGGAGGGAGGGGGAAAAGACGGCCAGAATGACCATGCACATCAGGAAAATGGCGATGAAGTGCATTTCCGTGGATACCTTCCAGTCCACCATCAACGCCCCCAGCAGGGCGCCGAAGAATCCCGCCAGGCTCCACAAGCCATGGAACCGGGCCATGATGCTGCACTGGTACAGCCGCTCCACTCCCACGCCCTGCGTGTTGACGGAGATATTCGTCAAATTAGCGGCCACCCCGAAGAAAAACAGCCCCGCCGCCAATTCCCAGAAGGAGGCCGCCATGCCCAGATACACAAGCACGGCGGGATAAAAGATGGAAGCCGCTATCAGTATCCTCCGGCTGCCGCAACGGCCTACCAGATAGCCGGACAGCGCCATGGCGGACATTTGCCCCACCGGAACGGCAAAGAGCACGGAGCCAAGATCGGCGTCATTCAGTCCCAGCGCATTCTTGATGTCCGGAATGCGGCACGCCCAACTGGCGAATACCAGGCCCTGGAGAAAATAGAAGGTGCTGACCGACAGGCGGTAGACGCCCTGCGTCGTTTTGGGAAGAGGCAGATTCATGCTGGATTTCCTGGTCACGCAGACGCTATCCCCATTCCCTTTCCCTGGCAAGAGAAATCATCTTTCATACAATAAGAATTTATCCGCAAAAGAGACATAGAGGCAAGGAATAAGCCTTAAGGGGATTTTTCCCCGCCATAGGATTTTCCAGGGTTGTCCCCTCTCTTCCCCATGAAAAACGCCGCGTTCCCGACGGAGCACGGCGTTTGATGAAATGGAATAAGGAAGGGTCAGCGGGGATCGTGGTGCCAGTTCAGGGCCCCCTTGCCCAGCGCGTACAGGTAGGCCACCAGCAAAATGCCGATGAAGATGCACATGGCCCTGAAGGATTCCGGATTCATCATCACATAGTCCCGGAAGTTGACGGCCCAGGGATATAGGAATACCACTTCCAGGTCAAAGATGACGAAGAGCATGGCCACCATGTAGAATTTCACGGAGAACATGGGAGCGCCTTCCCCCATGGGAATCATCCCGCATTCGTAGGGAATGTCCGCAGGCTTGCGCACGGAGGAGCGCTTGCCCATCAAGATACTGAGCAACAAGATAATGCCGGCCAGCCCCAGGGCTGCCACCACTTGCACAAGCACTGAAAAGAATTCCTGATTCATGACGTCTGGCACGGATGTACCATATACGCCCCGGAAAAGCAAAACTAAAAAGGGCGGCGGCTTTCATGCTGACGGGGGCGCCCGTTTCCTCCCGGAACCGGAACCGTTATGATGAACCGCGTTCCCCATGTCCCTGCATTCCTTCCTCCAGTCACGGCTCTGCCGCACATTTTCCTTAGAAAAACGGGCGGCGCAACGGTTCCACTCTCCGGAACCGATACCGCACCGCAGCCACTGGAGCATCGTCAAATGGATGCTCACGCGCCGTCCGCGCCCCTATCCGTCCGTGGCGGAAAACGCCCGTATTCCCTCCTTTCATGTTCCCGTGGAACGGGGGCAATGGGAGGCCGTCATGGTCAATCATGCCACCATCCTGATTCGGCTGCACGGCCTGAACGTGCTGACGGACCCCGTCTGGTCCGGCCGCGTGAGCCCCGTGGCATGGATGGGCCCCAAACGGAAGCGGCCCGCGGGTATCGCATGGGAGGATCTGCCGCAGGTGGACGCCGTACTGGTTTCACACGACCATTACGACCATTTTGACGCGCCCACCCTGAAAAGGCTGGAGGAACGCTTCCACCCCGTCTTTCTTGTTCCTCTGGGGCTGCGCCGCCTGCTTCTGCGCCATTGCGGCGCACAGGCGCAGATCCGCGAGCTGGACTGGTGGCAGTCCGCCGCCCTGCCGTCCGGGGATGGGGAAACCACCGTCACCTTCACCCCCGCACGGCATTACAGCGGCCGCAGTCCATTCCACGGAGACGCCAACCGGTCCCTGTGGGGAGGCTTTTTCCTGCGCGCGGCAGACGGCCCGGGAATTTATTTTGCCGGAGATACGGCCCGGACACGCTTTTTCGCGGAAATACGGGACCGCCTCGGCTCTCCGGACCTGGCCCTTCTTTCTATTGGGTCCTATCTTCCGGAAGAACTCATGGCAGGCGTCCATCTGTCGCCGCGCGACGCAGTCCGGGCCTTTAAAACGCTGCGCGCCAGGCAGGGCATGGCCTTCCACTTCGGCACCTGGCAACTGGCGGACGACGGCTACCAGGAAACGCTGGACGATTTCCGGGAAGCCCTTCGCCGGGAAGGCGTGGAGGAAGCATCCTTCATTGCCGCGGACAACGGGTTTACGCTCCCATCAAATGGAGAACCCAGTCCCCAGCCGCTTCCATCAGAACCAGATATCCCGCCAGAATCCCAAGAAGGGGATCCTCCAGCTTGAACAGCAGAAAGCCAGTTCCCGGCAAAACGCCGCCCACGCAGGCGAACACGGCCATCACCGGCATGGAACATAAGCCTGCCAGCCACGCCAGGATGACCCATGCCCTTGTTTTACCAGTTTCCCTGCTCCCGGCAATATGGACCGGACGGCTCAGCAGTCCCCGGCCCCACCCTGCGGAGCATGGACCTCCAGCAACTTTCCGAGCACCTGCATGACTCCGTTTTCCTGATTGGACGGGGCCTCAAACGCGGCCATGGCACGGATTTCCGGCACGGCGTTCGCCACGGCATAGCTGAACCGGGCCTGCCGCATCATTTCCGCATCATTCATCTGGTCCCCAAAGACCATCGTTTCCTCCGGAGAAATGCCCAGTTTCCGCTGAATCAGCTCCAGGGCGGCGCCCTTATCGGCCCCCTTCCGGCTGATGTCCATCCATTTTTCTCCGGAGACGGCCACCTGGAAGCCATGCTCCAAATGCTTCAGGCGGGGATAACTGTTTTCCTTCGCTCCCTTGAAGTCATATACGGCTATTTTCAACAGCTTGTCCCCCTGCACGTCCAGCAGGTCATCCACCTCCTTGCAGCGGGTGTAATACCGGCGGGCCTCCCGGACGAATTCCGGCTGTTTATCTTCAATATATGCGGAGTCCAGGCCCGCAAGGACAATGCACGTCCCTTCAATGCGCCTGATCATGGCAATCAGCCCGGCCACCGTTTCACGGTCCATGTCCAGCACCAGCCATTCTCTGGAACCAGACGACACATAGGCGCCGTTTTCGGCAATGAACAGCATCCGGTCCGCCACGGGGGCAAAGGTCCGGCGCAGTCCGTCATACTGGCGCCCGCTGGCCGCCGCAAAGCGGATGCCCCGGTGTTCAAGTTTTTTAAAGAGGGAGAAAAACGCGGGGTCCAGTTCTCCCTTTCCATTGAGCAGCGTTCCATCCATATCGGACGCAATAAGTTTGACGGAGTCCATAACGTTGCCTGAATCATCATGCGCCGTTTCTTCCAAGGCAAGAGCGGCTTCAGACAGCACGGGCCAGGCCGCGGAAGAGACGTTTCAGCACGCAGTAACGGAAATACCGCCTTTTTTCCGGCTGTTTTTACGGAAAACTGGTGCTCCCTGCATTTTTTAACTTCAATGGCAACAACAGCAAATGAAAGAAATTTTAAGACAGCCGTCACAACCGCAACGCCTAACGCATCATACCGGATTGTGAATCCGGACATAATTCAAATAATTGGAATTAAATGAACCACATCATAAGACCCATGTCCAATATGACGTCCGGGGCATGACACCATATTTTCCGCCACCCTCGCAAATGACTTTATCCACGGGCTTCTTTTCCATATCAGGCGGGAAAAAATCTCCCTCCGGATTCACAATCCGCCGTTTAAATTTCCATATAATTCGCTCCGGGCATTCCTTGCGCGTACCATTTTTTCATTGCCCGAAGTTACGGATTACTGCATCATGGCTTTTTGCAGTTCCCCTGCTTATGATACACACGACCTTAAGAAAGAAAACCCTCTGGTTTCTTGGAGCTTTGAGCGTTTTTGCGGCTCTTGTCGCAGGCTCCACCATTTTCTGGTTCCTCAGGAATGACCCTTCCCCCGCGGAATGGAAATTCAACCCTATCTGGACAAAAGCGGAAAGGGAGCAAATTCTTACCGCAGCGGATTTCACGGCGCACCGCAGCCCGGAGCGTTTCATTTTCCGCGGGCTTTCCCCCAATTCCCGCCATATTGACTGGCACATGTTTTCCGAGGTTTCCATGCGCCAGTACATGCAGGACGAAATCAGGGAAAGGCTCCAGATGATCCGGAATACGGCGGAGAGCGCGGACGGCCGCTGCAGCACCTCGTCCCACGAAACCCTGCTGCACCTGGCTGCGGGGCTCGGAGAGGTGCAATTGCTGGGCCGCCTTCTGCAGCGCAACGCGGACCCGAACCTCCAGATCATCCTGCCGCACCAGGCCCTTCCCTCCATCCCGGGGTCCGAACAGGGGGATACACCCCTGACTTATGCCTGCCAGCCCGGAATGGACGATACCAGGCCCCTGCCGGTGCACAACAGGCTTTCCTGCCTTAACCTGCTGATCCAGAACGGCGCGGATGTGGATAAACCGGGCCCGATGGGCTGGCCTCCCCTCGTCATGACCTGCGTAGCCGGCATCGGAGGGGCGCCCTATGAGGAAACGGCTCTGTTTCTTCTGAAATGCGGGGCGGATATTTCCCTCCAGCCGGAATTGAGGGGTAAAAAAACCAGTCTGCTGACCTGGGCCGCCGCTGCCGGATACCCTCTTCTGGTCCGCAAGCTTTGCGAAGCCGGGTATGATCCCAATTTCCGCGGAGAGATGACCCCTCCCCTTCTTTCCCTGAACCTGAACACCCCGAAAACCGCGCTGCAAATCGCGCATACCCTGCTGGAGTACGGGGCGGACGTCAACGCGGCCATGCCCATGAACACGGCTCCGCCGGATTCCGGGGGAGACACGGCCCTGCTGAACCTGTGCCGCCAATTGGCTTTCATTGATATATCCCATCTCCCCCAAATCAGGGAACTGGTCAATCTTTTCATCAGCGAGGGGGCTGACGTCAACCATCAAAACGCAGCCGGGGAAACGGCCCTCATGCTGTGCTGCCGTGACATGCTGCTGGGGGACGATTCCCTTGACCGCCTGAAACTGGGCATTGCACGCCTGCTGCTGGACCACCAGGCAGACCCTTCCCTGCGTGACAAGTACGGGCGCACGGTCCTCCAGCAGATAGGCAACCGGTCAAACGACCATCTGCACATGGTCCTGAAGAACCTGCCGGAGTTAAACGCTTCACCGCTTCCGAAAAAGAGAGGCCGCTGAGTTCCTGCCGCCCCCCTGCGGCAGGACGCCTTTTATTTCACCCGGGCGTTCACCGTATCCAGCAGGACGCCGGCATCCGGTTTGGAACCGGTGCTGATGAAATGGATGTAACTGGCTCCGTTGGGAGATTGATTGGCCATTTTCAGCGTTCCGGCCTTCTTCCCGTCCAGGGAGACCACAGCCTGCGGCCCCTGCCACAGAATGGAAATTTCATGCCACGCGCCGGGCGCAAAAGGAACTTTTTTCATGCCCAGCAGCAGATGGGGCGCGGGCTTCAGCTTGATGGGGAAGGTGAACAGGGCGTAATCCTTCGTGGTGGTATCACAGGCATTGAACAAGCGGTCCGTCAGGGAAACCTGAAGGCCGGAATCGTCCGCCTGGTCCCCGTCCGCCACGCGGAAGCGGAACTTGACCAGCCCCGTGGTCCCGTTCGGGAAGTTCCAGGTGGCGCCCCCGTTCTGGTAATCCACATTGGATTTCTCATTAACCAGTTCTGGATCATTCAGGCGTTTGATTTGCAGCACTTTTTTTCCACCTCCGGAGGGGTCGGGCACCAGTTCAGCGGAGGGTTTGCGGTTATAGCTGCAATGGCCTTTTTTCTGGGGGATATAGGTATGGATGGTCCACTGGCCGTCCAGGTCCCTGCCCGTCTGCGTGGAACGCGTTTTGGCAGCCACCCAGCGGCGGTCCACGATGACCAGGCGGCGGTGGTTTTTGTGCTGCCCCAGGGAAATCAGGATGCGGTTCTTGTCAAGCTGCACCATTTCACTCTGGTGCTTGCCGCGGTCCTCCGGACCGTCCAGGGTGGCATAGCCGGGATGGTTGCGGTGTTCGTCCAGAATGATTTCCCGGAAGCCGTACCACGTCTTTCCTTCGTCATCAGACATGGCGATGTGGTGGGAATCACGGTTGGTGAACACGTCCTCCCACGTGCCGTTGCCTGCCGTGGCGTTTTCAGGCAGGGCCATCGTGTTCGTCCACAGGGAGACGATGGTTCCGTCATCCAGGCGGCCCAGCGTATTCATGGTCAGGGTTCCGAAGAAACGGGACGGCTCCGGCTTGCTCCATGTTTCACCGAAATCCTTGGAGAAAGCCTGCCACGCCTGGTCCTGGGAGGTGCGGGCCAGCGCCCACAGGGTGCCGTCCTTCATTTCCAGCACTGTGGCTTCCACGGCATTGTTGAACCACCTGACGCCCTGGTGGGGCGGCCTGGCTTCATGCTTGGGAGAGGTAACGCCATTTTTGGACACGCGCCAGGTCAGGCCTCCGTCGTCGGAAATATGGAACTTGGTGCCGCCGCCCATGTTATGGAACGGCACGATCACCCTCCTGCCCTTGTTGACAAAGGTGGGCGTGCGCATGATGCCGCCCAGTTTTTTCAGATTTTTCTGCTTCTCCGGATTTTTCCAGTCTTCCTCCAGCTTGCCGTCGTTCGTGACCGCAAACCACTTGCCGTCCAGGCCTCCCTTGGAGAGGAAGATGAACCCTCCGATGGGCTGCACGCGGATGAATTCCCTGGTCACGGGGTTGCGCGCAATCGCCGGGGATTCCTTGGGAATGCCTCCATAGTTGGGCGGGTAGCCGCTCGGAGCCGCCTTCATTTCCCAGGTCTTTCCGTTGTCCTTGCTGACCAGGTAGTCCGGTTCCTTGCGGGTGCCGGAGTAATAGCGGATTTCACGGGAGTTCACGCGGATGAGGCCGCGTCCGGCATCGGACGGCGGCGTAGCGACAATTTCAGGCTCCGGAGCGGGAGCGGCGTTCTGCTGGGCATAACAGCAGCAGACGGAACCGGCAAACAACGCAAACAACAGGTTTTTCATAAATCAAATACTAAAGGCGGTACATTTTCCTCAAACAGGACTTCCCCTTCAAGCACAATTCCCTCCTTCCTCAAAAAGACCACCGTCAGGAATGCTTGCCCGCGGATTTCCCGCCGCGGTATTTCGCATCCAGCTTTTTCAGAAGTACGGCCAGTTCCTTCTCCAGCACCTCGTACCCTTTGGCATTGGGATGCACTACATCCTTCATCAATTCATTGCGCGGAGAAACGCCGTCCGCGGAAAGGAGAGCCTTCCCCGGATCGGCAAAAAAGACGTTTTTTCCATTCTGCAGCTTTGCGAGCAGCTTGTTCGTCTGCTTCACCGGCTCCGTCAGGTTTTTCTCCCTCCTGGGCAGAATGCCCAGCAGCAGGATTTTGGAAGAGGGGCATTTCTGATGCACCAGGCGGACAAATGCCTTGATATTGTCCGCACAGGCCTGCGGAGCATCCTTCCGGTGGCCCAGATTGTTGGTTCCCAGCAGAATAATGATGACCCGCGGGGAGATGCCGGCCAGCTCCCCGTTCTGCACGCGGTAATAGGCATTGTCCACATAATCAAAGCCAAAGCCCATGTTGGTCACCGCATGGGGACCGAACAATTTCTCCCAGGAGGCCTCCCCCGCCTTCCTGCTGTCTCCGGAGGGTTCCCCTCCCCAATGATGGGTGATGCTGTCCCCTATCATCACGTATTCCGGCTTCACGGCCCGGTTCCGCTTCTTGACGGCTTCATGCCGCGCATTCCAGTCATACGGATCCCGCTGGTGGGGTTCCGGCTTCAGGGTGGCGGGCAGCGCGGCCGCAGGAGCGGAAAATGCGGGGAGCGCCAGGCAGGCGGCGCCCAGCAGCGCAGTGAACGTATACAGCAGGGAATTCATGACGGAAAAACGGAATTGAAAAGCAGTTTAAAGAAATACTTCCGCGCATCAAGACCACATGCTGAAGCGGCCTTTCCCGGAAGAAAAAGACCACTGCCCCGACAGCCGGCCATGCCGCGCCGGAACATCAGGACGCGCATCCTCCCATTCCTGTCTTACCGAACTACGGAACCTCCCTTGTATCTGCCGTCTATTTTCTCCAGAAGCGAACTCAATTCCTTCCCCAGCACGTCATATCCCGCAGCACTGGGATGCAAGCCATCCACCAGCAGGCCGCTCTTTGGCGACACGCCATCTTCTGCCAGAAACGCCGTGCCCGGATTGGCAAAAAACACCCTCTTTCCATCAGCAAGAACGGATATCATTTTATTGGTTTCCACAATCAGGGGCGCCACCGCCTTTTCCTTCCTGGGCAGAATGCCCAGGAGCAGGATTCTAGAGGCCGGGCACTTCCGCCCCACCAGGCTCACAAAAGCCTTGAGGTTGTCCGCGCATGACTGGGGGGTATCCTTCCTGCCGCCAAGATTATTGGTTCCCAAAAGCACGATGATCACGCGCGGAGAGATTCCGTCCAGTTCCCCAAGCTGCACACGGTAGTAGGCATTGTCCACGTAATCTGAGCCAAACCCCATATTGGTCACCGTATGAGGGGAGAAAAGATTTTTCCATGCCTCCTTTCCCGTCCCCAGGGCCCTGTTGTCTCCGGAAGGCTCCCCTCCCCAGCGGTGGGTAATGCTGTCGCCAAAGACGGCATATTCCGGATTAACGCTCCGGTTCCTCTCCATCACGGCCTTATGACGGCCATTCCAGTCATAAACGGCGCGCTCGTTCACCTGAGGCTTTAGCGTAGACGGCAGCTCATTGGCGCACGCGCCGGAGAAAAAGGCCGCGCAAGAAACTCCCGCCAGCAACAAACAGAGGAATGAATGGGATTTCATCAAAATGATAGTTAAATATTGTTGGCGGCAATTTGGAGAGTAAAGAAAAAACTATCCCCCATAACCGTAAATTTCCCTCATTTTTTATTCCGGAACAGCCAGATGCCTGAAACAGACCAGCGCAACCGCTCCCGTTCCCCTCCTGGAAGAATTGGCCTTGTTGACCGCTAACATTCCCGGTATAATCAGGCGGTGCGGAGTTTCGCCGCTTCCGGGCTTTCAGCGGGCGCGGAGCGTCTTTCTCCGGTCTTCTTCACTACATCCTATTTATGATCAGCATAGTAAAAGACTTGAAGGAATCCCCCGCCCTTCCGCAGGAATGGCAGGGATTCAAGCCGGGAGCATGGACGGAGTCCATTGACGTACGGGATTTCATCCAGAACAACTACACGCCCTATTCCGGCAATGAAGAGTTTCTTTCCGGCCCCTCCCAACGCACGCTCCGGCTCTGGGAGGAACTGAAAGTCCTGCTGAAACGGGAAATAGACAACGGCGGCGTGCTGGATGCGGACCAGGAAGTGGTCTCCTCCATCGTCTCCCACAAGCCCGGCTACATTGACAAGGAGCTGGAAGTGGTGGTGGGCCTCCAGACGGACGCTCCCCTGAAACGCGCCCTGATGCCCTTCGGCGGCCTGCGCATGGCCCAGCAGGCCCTGGAATCCTACGGGTTCAAGATGTGCGAAAAAACGGCGGATATTTTCAACAAGATACGCAAGACGCATAACGAGGGCGTTTTCGACGCCTACACCTCCGACATCCGCGCCGCCCGCTCCGCCGGCATCATCACCGGACTTCCGGACGCCTACGGCCGCGGCCGCATCATCGGGGACTACCGCCGCGTGGCCCTGTACGGCACGGACAAGCTGATTGCCGAACGCCGCAAGGATCTCAAAAACCGTGAAAATTCCCCCCTTACGGATGAGCTGATCCGCCTGCGCGAGGAAATGAGCGAACAAATCCGCGCCCTGGAGGAACTCGCCCGGATGGGCGCCTCCTACGGCTGCGACCTCAGCCGCCCCGCCGGGAACGCCCGCGAAGCCGTGCAATGGACCTACCTGGGCTACCTGGCCGCCGTGAAGGAACAGAACGGCGCGGCCATGTCCCTGGGCCGCGTCTCCACCTTCTTTGACATTTACTTTACCCGCGACCTGGAACAGGGCCTCATCACGGAAGAGGGAGTGCAGGAAATCATTGACCAGTTCGTGATGAAGCTGCGCATCGTCCGCTTCATCCGCACGCCGGACTACAACAACCTGTTCTCCGGGGACCCCACCTGGGTGACGGAATCCATCGGCGGCATGGGGGAAGACGGGCGCACCCTCGTCACCCGCAGCTCCTTCCGCATGCTCCAGACGCTGTACAACCTGGGTCCGGCTCCGGAGCCGAACCTGACGGTGCTGTGGTCCGGGAACCTGCCGGAAGCCTTCAAGAATTTCTGCGCCAGGGTTTCCATTGAAACGTCCTCCGTCCAGTACGAGAACGACGACCTGATGCGCCCGCACTGGGGCGACGACTACGGCATCGCCTGCTGCGTGTCCGCCATGCGCATCGGCAAGCAGATGCAATTCTTCGGCGCGCGCGCCAACCTCGCCAAGTGCCTGCTGTACGCCCTGAACGGCGGCGTGGACGAACTCAAGGGGAAACAGGTGGCCCCGCCCTCCCCGCGCTATACGGAGGAAGTGCTCAAGTACGACGAAGTGATGGCCCTGTACGACAAGATGCAGGACTGGCTTGCCAAAACCTACGTTGACGCGCTGAACATCATCCACTACATGCACGACAAGTACTGCTATGAACGCATTGAAATGGCGCTGCATGATCCGGAAATCCTGCGCACCATGGCCACGGGCATCGCCGGGCTCTCCGTGGCCGCGGACTCCCTGTCCGCCATCAAGTACGCCACCGTGAAGGCCGTCCGCAATGAAGAGGGCCTGATTGTGGATTTCAAGACGGAAGGGGAATTCCCGTGCTACGGGAACAACGACCCGCGCGTGGACGAAATCGCATGCAGCCTGGTCAGCAACTTCATGGAAAAGCTGCGCAAGCTCCACACCTACCGCAATTCCCTGCCCACCCAGTCCATCCTGACCATCACCTCCAACGTGGTGTACGGCAAGAAGACGGGCAACACGCCGGACGGCCGCCGCGCCGGGGAACCGTTCGCGCCCGGCGCCAACCCCATGCACGGAAGGGACAGGAACGGAGCCGTGGCCTCCATGCTCTCCGTAGCCAAACTGTCCTATGGCGACTCCCTGGACGGCATCTCCTACACCTTCTCCATCGTGCCGCAGGCCCTGGGCAAGGAAGAAGGGGAACGCCGCACGAAGCTCGTCTCCCTGCTGGACGCCTACTTTGCCGCCACCGGGCACCACATCAACGTGAACGTGCTGGAGCGGGAAACCCTCCTTGATGCGATGGACCACCCGGAAAAATACCCTCAGCTCACCATCCGCGTTTCCGGCTATGCCGTGAACTTCATCAAGCTGACCCGGGAACAGCAGCAGGAGGTCATCAACCGCACCTTCCATACCCGTTAACCCAGCCAGGAAGCGGATGCCGCAGGCTTTCTCCCAGAATCCGGCCCCGGACGGTGAAACTGCCGTCACCGGACTGGTCCATTCCGTGGAATCCTGCGGCACCGTGGACGGTCCAGGCATCCGCTTTGTCCTCTTCCTGTCCGGGTGCAGCCTGCGCTGCCGCTACTGCCACAATCCGGACACCTCCTACGTGCGGAGGGGACGCCGCAGAAGCGTGGCCGACGTCCTTGAAGAAATAGCCCGCTACCGGGATTTCCTGCTGGCGGCGGGCGGAGGCGTCACCCTTTCCGGGGGAGATCCCCTTTTCCAGCCGGATTTTGCGAGAACCGTACTGAAAGGATGCAAGAAACTGGGGCTGCACACCTGCCTGGACACCTCCGGCCATCTGGGCGCGAACGCGGATGAAGAACTGCTGGCGAATACGGACCTCGTCCTGCTGGACATCAAGGCGTGGAACCCGGAACGGTACCGGATCCTGGCAGGCGGGGAATTGCGCCCCACCCTGGAATTCGCGGAACGCCTGGCCGCCCTCCGCAAACCCGTCTGGCTGCGCTACGTCCTGGTTCCGGGCCTCACGGACAACATGGAAGACATCACAGAGCTCTCCCGCCATGCGGCGCGCCTGGGCAACGTGGAGCGCGTGGACGTGCTCCCCTTCCACCAGATGGGGCGCTTCAAGTGGGATGAACTGAAGCTGGACTACACCTTGAAGGACGTTCCGGAACCTTCCGAGGAACTGACGGAACAGGTCCGCGACATCTTCCGCCAGGAAGAAAATTTAAAAAGTTCTGTGCATTGAAGGCAGGAAAAATTCTTTTCAACCATGAGGCGTTTATAAAACATCCATTCCTCCTTTTACCATTCCAAGTAAAATCTCTACCTTATATTCAGCTTTTAAAGCACGTTCACGCCATATTCTGACATCCAAAGCCAGACCCTCCTCCCGTGCTTGTAACAGCAACGCAAGAATACATTCCCGTATGCAGGGAGGAATTTTTTCTCCCTGTTCCAAACGAACTATATCGGTCACGTCATATCCAGACAATTCAGCAAGATGTGCCAGCGTTAAACCGGCATCATTTCTCAACTTTTTAAAATTAATGCCTTTAGACATGACTTCCTGTTTAACACAGGCGTTTCTTCATCATAAGAAAAAGGACTAAGCTCTTTTCTTGGTAGAGAAACCCGTTAAATTTCAGAGGTTGTTATTTCCCTCAGAGCATCCAATACCTCCTGCACGGCAATATGGCGGTTGCAGGGAACATCACGGTCGCACTCCTTCAGGAAGCAGGGGGAACAGCACTGGTGGCTGTACAGGGAGCGGTTGAAGGGGCCCATGGGCCGGCAAACGTCCGGGAGGCGGGTGGAAAACAGGGTCACCACCGGAAGACCGCGGAAGGAGCAGAGGGACGGAATGTCACCATCCACAGCCACGGCCGCCACGGCGGCATCCATCACGGGGAACAAGGCTTCCGGAGTTCCCACCGCCAGCTCCACATTCAGGCGTTCCGCCAGAGCGGACGCGCGTTCCCGGTCTTCTTCCAGAGCGGCCAGTACGGGCCTGCCCGGCAGAAGGGAAACCAGCTCCGCCCATTGTTCCTCACTCCATTCACTGGCGCTGCCCAAGCTGGAGAACGGAGCCAGCAGGATGGGGGCGTTTTCCGCCGCAGCCGCCTTTTTCACCGGGAACAGGGACGGATTCCAGGCATCCAGCCCGTGCAGCCCCCCCAGTTGCAGATAAAGCTGAACCCGGTGCATGGGGGGAGCGGCGCGCAGGACGGGAGCCTTCACCCGGAATTTGTATTTCCGTGCGCCGGGATGCGTGTCCAGCCCGGAGAACATCATGGGCCCGTACGGTTCCAGCGCCTTGAGCGTTTCCATGTCCTGGTCCAGCATGACGCCCAGGTCCAGCGGACCGTCATTGTAAAATTCATCCGCGGCCAGCGCCTCCCGGAGCTGATTCAGGGAATCGTGCGGCAGAACATGGGTGACTTCCGGCACCGCCTTCCATACCCCCGCCTGCGCGGACGGGCAGATGACGTTCACCTGCATGTCGCGCCGGACGGCTTTCAGCGCACGGACCAGGGGAACGGTCACCAGGGCTTCATCCAGCGCCTTGGGAACAGCCACCAGAATGCGGTACGGCTGCAGCTCCATGTTTTCCAGAAGGCCGTCCGTTTTTTTATCCTGCGGAGCAAAGCGGTCGATGGACTTCCAGCGGTGGTGCATCCAGAACACGTCCAGAACGGACTTGCGGATCAACGTTTCCAGGCTCCGGTTCACTTCAATGGTGTCCCCCGCCAGGGAACCGTCCGAGTTGGAAAAATCCACCACGTTCCCCATGTCCGCTATCCAGTGTCCGGGAGAATCCGTGCGTACTGCGATGGCTACCATATCCGCTCCCGTCCTCTTCCGCAGCAAAGCGGGCAACGGCGTCGTGCCGGTCACCTTGCCGAAGAAGGGGACATACACCCCCTCCCAGACGAACTGGTCGCTCAGCACACCCAGGGCGCCGCCCTCCTTGACCATCTTCATGGGAGCCTTGATGCCGCCTTCCTTGGAAAACATCCGCGTGCCCCGCTCCGTGCGCCGCTTGTATACGTATTCCTCCATCAGCGGGTTGTCAAACTGGCGGTATATGGACCCGTAACGTTCCACTTCTGGAAAGAACACGCGTATCCTCGCCAGCGCCTCCCAGTTGCCGGAATGGGCTATGGCGCATACCTGCCCGCGCCTTTCCGCCGCAGGAGCGGCAAATTCTTCATGCCCCGCGATGGTGACGCATTTTTTCAACTGCTCATCCGTCAGGGTGGCCGTCTTCGCGGAGCACAGGAAATTGGCTATCGTCCTTTTGAAATTTTCCCTGCTCAATTTTTGCAGTTCCCTGCCGCGCAGGGCCGGATCCAGCACAATGCGCAGGTTTCTTTCCACAATTTTCCGGCGTTGCGGCAGCAAGTACCACGCCACGCCGCCCGCCACGCGCCCCAGGCGGTAAAGCGTTTTCATGCCCACGAGCTTCAGCAGCCCTTCCATGATCAGGAATCCTTTCATTCCCAGCTGATGGGCAAATGCAGGGCGGGAAGGAGAGGATGAAGGGGAGCTCGTCATAAGAAAACCGGAGAACATTTTATACGAATCCCTTCCGGTCCACAAACCCTTTATTCTCCCGCATGCGGCTTCCTCCCCGCGTTCCGGCGGCCTGCCGTCCCGGGAAGCCCCGTTCCATGCTTCCTTCCCACGGCGGAAAAGAACCGCTGCCGGAACGGAAACTGCACCGCCCTCCCGTCCCGTTCCGGATTTCACCATGAACTGTTACTCCTCCAAATGCAGGAAAAAGTTTCCGGAAGGCTGCAACTGCCGCAAGCTGCAGCCCGGGGCCATACAGGGACCCGGACCGCAGCAGGTCATGGAAAAGATGTATCCCGTCCGGACAGCGGATACCGTTTACATGACATCCGCACGTCCGAAGGAAGGGCCGGGAAAAACAGAAACTCCACCAGTCATGGCGCCCCAGAGCCGCCATCGGAAAAAGAAGAGCCTTCTTTCTGCAACAGTTCCGTGAAACAATAAAAAAGCGGACATTCCCACCGGAAATGTCCGCCCTGCTGCCTGCCGTTTGAAATGTATTTTTTCCGCCTCTCTCACTTCCGGCGGCGCACCAGCAGCGCCATCAGTCCCAGAACGCTCAAGGAGGCGGCCGCTGGTTCGGGAACCATGTTCCACGCCTCCTTGATTTCCTGTCCCGTCAATGCGGTACCATAAGCCTTGAAATCCGCGATGCTGAAGGAATGTTCATCCGTCGTGCCTCCGCCGACGGTCACGGTTCCGTTCTGGCCGCCGTTGAGCCCCGCGGACAACTGGGGGGTATCCACGATGTTTTCCCCGTTCAGGAAAATCTGGAAATCCGTTTTCCGGGTGGTGGTATCCGTACTGAGGGACATGGAGAGGTTGAACCATCCTCCGTCAATGACGTCCTGCCCAATGGTGAAGGTCTGGCCCGCTTCTCCCGTTCTCCTGGAAGTAAACGTGCCGTCCCCGTTGTAAACAAGCTGGAGGCCGCGGAGAGAACCCGTCTCTCCAAAGCTGTAAATAGTGGCGGCAGACCCCAGGGAGGACAAATCCAGCCACATGCCCACCGTCTGCGTAGAAATGTTGCGGTCCCCGCCCGTCACCGTCGCCCAGTCCGTATAGGAAGCCGCTGAATTGACCGGGGAGGAAATGCTCCATCCTTCCAGATTGATGCCGCTTCCCGTCATGAATTGTTCCGAGGGAGTGCCGGAAGAAAATTCCCAGGCGGCGGCAGTTGCGGCGCAGGCGGAACCAATGCCGGCAGCCAGCATGATGGTTAAGAATGTCTTTTTCATTATCTTAAACAGAGTTGATCGTCAGTTGGTTGAAGGGAATATCCAGAACCTTCCCTTCCATGCAAAACCAATACCGGATTTGCAATCCGGTATTGATTCTACAGTCGGGAAAAGCTGTCCTTCGCGAAACTCCGGCATCGTGGGTACGAACCTTAATTGATATTACCCAGCTCCTTTCCCCAGCCAGGCGGTATGCGGCAACGGTTATTGAACGGAAGCTTCCGCTGCGCTACAGAACGGGTTTCAACCACGAAAGGCGGGAGCCTTCCGCTCCCAGGCGACGGAGCCGCAAAATCACCGGGCACCGGCAAGCGAAATTTGCCCAAACCTTTTTTCTTTCAATTTTGTAGGCTTGACTTCGGATTGCAAATCCGTCCATGCGTACTATCTTCTCTTCCGCAAGCCGCAGAAGCAGTTCGTCCGGAACTGCAATTTTACTTTTGGTAAAGAAATGACTTTACAATTCTTAACCAAACGGTATATTCCGTCTCCCGAACCGAACACCAAACCGGAGTTACACACCATGAAAGTTCTTTCTTCCTTAGCCTCTATGAAGCGCCGCCACGCAGACTGCCAAATCGTGAAGCGCAAGGGCACGCTGTATGTGATTTGCAAGAGCAATCCCAAGTTTAAAGCCCGCCAGGGCGCCACGGCAGGTACGCGTCTTTCCAAGAAGGGCGTCAAGTAAACCCTGGCCCAGCACAGATTTCAAGAAGACCGCCGCCCGCCGGGTGCCGGTCTTTTTTTGCTGACAAAGCCCCTTCCCGCACATCCATGCAGCTTCCCACCGTCCAAACCAGATTTCTGGACCTGCCCGGCTCCTTTTCCCTGCGGAACGGCGCCGTGCTGGACAAGGTGCGCGTGGCCTACGAGCAGTACGGCGCCCTGACGCCGGAGAAGGACAACGTGATCCTGCTGTTCCACGCTCTTTCCGGCAGCCAGCACGCCTACGGTTACAATCCGGAAGTTCCGGGCACCGGGTCCCTCTGGAAACCGGAAAACCACGAGGGCTGGTGGAACAGCATCATCGGCCCCGGCAAGCCGCTGGATACGGACCGCTTCTGCATCATCTGTGCCAATTACCTGGGGGGCTGCTACGGCACCACCGGACCGGCCAGCCCATCCCCTGCGGACGGCCTGCCCTACGGCTCCCGTTTCCCGCACGTGGAGGCGGCGGACCAGGCGCGCCTCCAGGCTCTTCTGCTGGACAGCCTGGGAATAGAACGCATCCATCTGGCAGGACCGTCCGTAGGCGGCCTGATCGCCCTCAGCTTCGCGTGCCAGTTCCCGGAACGGGCACGGAGCTTCATTTCCATCGGCTCCGGCTACCGGGCTTCCATTGAACACCGTTTGTCCCTGTTTGAACAAATCCTGGCCATCGAGCTTGATCCGGATTTCCGCGGGGGCGACTATTACCAGGGACCGGCCCCCAAAAAGGGGCTGGCGTTCGCGCGCATCATCGGCCACAAGTCGTTCGTATACCAGGAAGGCCTGGAACAGCGCGCCAGAAAGGAAGTGGGGGGCAAGTCCGGACTGCTCACATGGATGACGCCCACCCGCAGCACACAGAGCTACATGCTGCATCAGGGGACCAAGTTTGCGGAACGCTTTGACGCGAACGCCTACATCCGCATTGCGGACATGTGGGCGGAGTTCGACATCCGCGACCACGCTCCGGACGGAACGTTTAAAACCGCTCTGGAAGGCTTCCGCCGCGCAGGAATTCCCGCGCTCGTCTTTTCCATTGATACGGATTGCTGCTTCCGCCCGGCGGAACAGCAGGATTTTGTGGCGCAGCTGGAATCCGCGCGCATTCCCGTGGAGTTCCATACCATCGTTTCCACCAAAGGGCACGATTCCTTCCTGCTGGAGCCGGAGCTTTACGCGGAACCCATCCGGCGCATTCTGGCGGAAGGGCACCCGGAACACACTCCGTAAGCTTTTCCGTTCAAGCCGGGGAAACCTCCCTCCCCATCCGTTCTCCTGATAACCGCATCCCCGGAAACAAGGGCCCCCGCCCTTGTAAAGCGATTCCCACAAACAAGGAGGCGCCACGGGTCCGGGCAAGCCCGGAAGACGGATTGACAGCAAAGCCCTCCGGCTTTAGTCTCCCTGTCAAGGCACCGGACGCTTCCGGCGAATCATGAAAACTGCGAATTCCCCACGGAGCATTTCATGGCAGCCGCACAGGAGCCGTCCACCAGGGAAAGGAAGGATATGAACTATTATTTTATCGTAACGGTTTCTTTAAGCTCCGATGCAGACACTCCATACGATTCCTACATCAGGGAAGTGAAGCCCATTGTTGAAAAACACGGCGGCGAATACCTGGTCAGGACCAATGAGGTCATTCCGCTGAGCTCCGGGTGGAAGCCGGACCGCGTGATCGTCATCCGTTTTCCCTCCAGGGAAAGCCTGGAACGCTGCTTTTCTTCGGAAGAATACCGGCAGATCAAGTCACTGCGTGAAGATTCCGTTGACAGCCACGCCATCATCGTGAAAGGAACGGATGGTGATGAAGCTCGGTGAAGGGCTGCATCAGATCAGGATTGATTTCCTGGCAAGCACAGGAGAACGGGGATAAGGGGGGGCTTTGCCGCGCATGCCGGAATGGACCGGCACCCCTGCAAATCGGATTTCCGCGACGGCCCAACTAAAAAAATAACCAAATTCAGGTGAACTCGATCCAGGGTTCCGCTGTCACACTCCTATGACTGATACTCATTACACCTCCGAGACGGAGAACGTCGGGCAATTCCGCTGTGAAACCACCTACATTCCCTCCAACATCACTTTTGCCACGGACCTGCCCGCCTCTTTTGAAGGCCGCGCGGAGTTTCCCTCCCCCGGCGTGATGCTCGGTTCCACGCTCGCCTCCTGCATGATGAGCCTGGTTTCCGTGGTCGCGGCCAGAAAGGGCGTGGACCTGAAAGGCATGCGCGTTCTGGCGCGCGCGGTGGAATCCTCCAAGGGGATTGAAAAGATTGAGCTGAAGGCCGTAATGCCCCTGGAAAGCAGCCATCCCCTCCGTTCCATGCTGGAAAAAACGGCCATGAGCTGCCCGGTCCGCCAGGCGCTGAGGCCGGACATGGAAACGCCCGTTGAATGGGAATGGAAGTAAGCCGCCCATGAGAGGGCGGAAATCACTCTTCACGTTATCCTATAAAGAAATCCCGCCCATTCACGAAGAAGGCCGCTGCGGATTATTCCGCAGCGGCCTTCTGATTAACTGACGTTTTCTTCCTTTAGAAGTTGTAGCGGTAGCCGATGCTTCCGTTGATGGAGCTGGAACCGCTGCGGATGTCCGCATTGCCGTCCACGAAGATGACGCCCTGGGTGCCTACGGGGACGCTCAGCCCCACACCGGCCTGGAAGGCCGTGCTTCCCACCTTGGCGCCGTACACCGGACGCGTGTAGGAGGGGTCCGCCAGGAAGCCCACATTGGCCTGCCCGCGGCGGTCGCCCATGTCCTGGGAGACGTTCACCCGGATTTCACCCAGCGCTTCACGCCCGAAGACGTTGGAGCCCATGAGGCCGGAGAGTCTGGCGCCCACGGCGACTGCGGCCGTGGTCAGTTCCTGGTCCTCCACCCTCAGCCCGGCATTTCCGGCGGAGCCGCTTTCACTGTAGCCGTCCATGCGCGTCGTCACGATGGAGGCGTTGAACAGGGGCTGGAGAATCACGCTCTTGTCTTCATTAAGGGCGATGTCGTACGCCAGCTCGTACATGGCGCCGAAGCCGGACCCGGTGGTACTGCCGTGGGCCTGGTAGGAGCCCGAGCCGTAATCCACCGTGCGCGTGAGTTTGGCATCATTCCAGCCGCCCGTCAGGATAAGCAGGTGGGACCATTTGCGGGACTGGTACCGGGCGAACAAGTTGACGTAGTAGCTGTCCAGGTCACCGTCCGCGGTATCCGCCGCATTCGCCGTGAGGCTTCCGTAGTTGGCCGTGAAGGCCGCGCCAGCGGTGAAGTTGTCGTTGATGTCCACGTCCATGCCTACCGTTCCGCCCCAGGTGGTGAGCTCATAGCCGCTTTCATCCCCCTTGGTGTCCAGCTTGGCATAAGACCCGGTGCCCTGCATCCACATGTGGAAGTACGGCATGTCCTCATGGACGTACGCGGGGTTCACGCCCATCTGCGCCACGCGGTTGCGGATCCAGCCCATCTGGTCGCGCAGGGAGTCACGCTGGGCGATGCCCAGGCTGGTGACCGTGCTGCCCGCGGCGGCGGCCAGCTTGCGGGCCGCGCCGGAGTAGTCGCCCGCGTTCTGGGAGAGCAGAACGGAGGTGTAGAAGTCGCGCAGGGTGGTGCCTTCCTCCATATGGTAGCGGGAGTTCCACAGCAGGTCCGCCCCGGTGGCCGCGTTCCGCGTCAGGGAGGAGTCACGGAAGATGTTTTCCGTGCGCGCCGTGCCGGTGAGGATGATGGCCGTCATGCTGTCATTCGTGGTCAGAGACAGGTTTTCATACAGGGAGCTGAGGATCATGTCCTGGAGGGTGACGTTGTCGCCCAGGGATACCAGCGCGCCGTCCGTCGTCTTGAACAGTTCCATGTTCAGCGTTTCCGTGCTCCCCGTCACCAGGGTGTCCAGGTTGGTCATGACCAGCGTCACTTCTCCCGTTCCGTCGCCCAGCGTAATGTTTCCGCTGGAGGTGACGAAGGGGTTCCCCAGGCCATCCACCGTGGTGGAGGACGTGGTGATGGTAACCGTGCTGTTCCCCGTCACGCTCAAGCCGTCCGTGCCAAGAGTCAACTGGGTCTTGGGAGCGTCCGCACTGCCGATGTTGAGCGTGCCTCCGTTCACTGTAATGCCCTTGTAGGCAGCCTGGGCGGGATTACCGCCTTCCGCAGCCGCGCCGGCCAGGGTCAGCGCGCCGCCGTCGCTCACGTTCAGGTTGTAGCCGGCATTGCCCGCACCCTTGATGGTCTGCACGCTGCCGTTGCCGGATTTGACGTTGAGCGTTCCGGATGCGCCGTCAAGCGTACCGGTAAAGGTATGGGAGGCGGAGGAGTCCACCGTCATTTCCGCACCGCTCAGCTTCAGGGCGCCCCCGCCCGTCAGGCCGGAGACCGTGTTCACGGAGCCGGCCGCGGTGGAAAGCGCGGAACCTTCCCGGATGTCCAGCAGAACGCCGTCCAGGGAGGAGCCGTTGCCCAGCGTCAGGGAGGAGTCCGTTCCCGTTCCTCCGAGGGTCAGCGTGCCGTCACCGGAGATGGTCACATCAGTCACATGGCTGCCGGCCTGCTGGCCGGTGAGGACCAGCTGGGCGCCGCGGCCCAGGTCCAGGGTTCCTCCACCCGTGCCGGAGGCCAGGTTTTCCACCGTCGTCACGCGGGAGGCGCCGTCATTCCTGCCGCCCAGCGTGATGTCTCCCCCGGCGAGCTCCAGCGTAGTGAGGCTGTTGCCCGTACCGTTCAGGACAATGTTCCCTTCCGTGGAGCTCAGCATGGAGTCATTTCCGGTGAAGCTGCCTTCCACGGTGAGGGTTTCCGCTCCTTTCTTGATAAAGTCCACATGGTCCCCGCTGATGGTGCCGCCGTAGCTGTTGCCTCCGGCGTCCACGTTCTGGATCAGGTCCACCACGGCATGGTTGGCGGCAGCGTCCGCCGCCGTATTCGTCACCACCAGAGCGCCATTGCTGCCGATCAGGTTGCTGACTTTCAGGCCGTCTCCGTTCCGGGAGGCTTCAGGAGCACCGTTCAGGCTTACATTGAGCGTGGTTCCGTTGATGCCCACGGCCTTGTAGGGATCCAGGGCGGCGTAGTCGCTGATGTTGGGGTTGTCCGAGTTGGGCGTGGTGTCCACGAGGTAGACGAGGTCCGTATTGCCGCTGACCATCAGCGTTCCGTCCGCACCCAGGACTTCCGTCACGGCATAACCGAGGGAGGCCAGAAGCGGGGAGAAGGCTATCTGCTTGTAGTTGTCCACGGTCAGGGTTCCCGTCGTCAGCACCAGCCCTACGCCGTCGGCGGAATCCCGGTTGGCGGAGAGCAGGTCCAGGACGCCCTGGTTGCTGAGGTTGATGGTCGTGTTGGCGGCGGAGAGCGTCAGGCTGTCCGCATCAATGACGCCCTGCCCGGTTGTTCCGCCCGCGGTAAGGCTGCCGGAATCCAGTTTCAGCGTCACCGTCTTTCCCGTCATGTCCAGGCCGCCGGAGATGCCGGTGAGCCGGGAGTAGTCTTCTATGACGATGGAGCCGACCATGGAGCCGGACAGACCGCCCAGATTGATGGTGTTCAGGGCGCCCTGCGTTCCGGCGGAAGCGGCCACTTCCACGTTTCCGGTGGTTTTAGCTCCCGCGTTTGCCAGGCTTCCCTTCGTGATCAGGATGGCGTTGGCCGCATTCTGGGAGGCCAGGTCAAGAATCCCGTTGTTGACGGTGACCCGCCCGGACCCCAGGGAGTCGGCCCCCGCGAGGGTGACGGTGCCCGTTCCGGAGAGCGTAGTGGAACCGGTGAACCCGGTGTTGCCGGCCGCCAGCGTTATATTCCCCGTGGTATCCACGACCAGGGAACCGGCTCCGGAGAGGGCCCCGGCCCAGGCGCTCCCGTCACCCAGCCGCGCCGTAGCGCCGCCCGCAATGGAGAGGGTGCCCAGGAAGGTGTTCGCTCCGGTGAGCTCCAGCGTTCCGGCGTTTACGGATACCGTGCTGCCGGCCGTGCCGCTGATGACGCCGCCGTAGGAGAAGTCGCGGGCAAAGGCCAGCGTGGAGTTGTTCTGGATGACAATGCTGTCCCCCAGCTTGGTCACATTGGCGGAGTTCACCGTAACCGTGCCGCGGTGCACCTTGAGCTGTCCGTCCAGATTGACGCCGCCCGTGAGGGTGATGTTGCCCGCGCCCTGGGTGGAGAACGCCGTTCCGCTCAGATCGCCGCTGAGGGTGAAGTCCTTGGTGGCGAATATCTGGTTGCCCGTAAAGATGATGTCATTGGCAAAGGCGCCCCCGGCCGTGCCGTTCCATTCCGCACGGACATTGGAGTCCGCCAGGTTCACGGTGCCGTCTGCTCCCATGGTCACGTTGTTCAATTGGAAGTAGCCGGATGTCACGGACAGGGTTCCCTGGAATGCCGTGCTCATGTTCAGGACATTGGCTCCGTAGCTGGTTCCCAGGCCCACGGAAATGGTGCCGGTGCCGGAGGCATCCAGGTTCAGCGCCGTGTTGTCATTGGCGCCGCTGACCGTCAGCATGGAGCCGGCGGCCAGCTCCACGGTTTTTCCGTTGGCCAGGGCCTTGGCGGCGGTAGCCGTCACATTTTCACCCAGGATCAGGGAGCCGCCCGTCCACGTCATGTTGTCTGCGGTGAACGCGGTGGCAAAGGCGCCGGACGCCAGATTGAGGCTCCCGCCCTGAAGGTTGATCATGCCCATGCCCGGCTGGACGTCAGCCGTAGCCAGCGTGAGCGTGCCGCCCGTAATGGTGACAGCCCCGGAACCGAGGGAGTTGGCCACCTGGGCCACCAGCTCGCCCTGCTGGAGGGAGATGGCTCCCGCCCAGCCCGTATTGTCCAGGTTCAGGGTCAGCTTGCCTTCGCCACGCTTGGTCAGCGTGCCCTGCGCAATTTTTCCGGTGCCGTCTGAGGCGAATACATAGTCGCTGCCCGCGGCGTTGTTCACCGTGATGGAGGCCGGATTCACCGCGCCGGACAGGGTGACGGTTCCCGCTCCGGAGCTGTTGAAGACCAGGTTCTGGCCGGCGGCCGTATCCGCAGAGCCGTCAATGCCCCACTGGGCTCCCGTGTTCGTGTCGCTCCAGGTCATGCCTTCCGTTCCCTGCCAGATCCAAACGTCCCCGGCGGAAGTCACCACCAGCTTGAGGGTGGTGCCCGTCTGTTCGAGCGTGTAAATCAGCGTTTCGTCTCCGGTATAGCCGGCCCAGTTGAAGATGGCGCTGGCGGCATCAAGTCCGCTGGCAGCAGAAATCAGGGTGTATTCCCCGGCTTCCGTAATGCCTTCAAGGCCATTCAGGGTGAGGTTGAACGTACCGGCCCCGAAGGCCCCACCCACGCCGATGGAAGAGCTTATATCCAGGGTCAGCGTGGAACTGGCCGCCAGATTCAGGGCCCCGGCGGTCGTCATCCGCGTATTGGCCGCCATGGTGATGTTCCCCAGGGACGTGGCCCCTGCGGCAGTAAGGGCAACGGTTCCACCCTGGATGTTCGTCAGCCCCGTGTAGCTGACCGTTCCGCCCAGCGTCAGGGTTTCATCGCTGACCTTGGTCAGGGAGAGGACTCCGGTGGTGTCATAGGAGATGGTGGTGGCTCCGTAGGCGATGGCAACGCCGTGGTCCGTGATGGTGCCGTTATACGTGCCGGAACCCACCGTCAGCGTACGCGCTCCCCCCACGGCGCCCACCTGGGAGTTGGCCGTGCCGTCCAGGGAGGCGATTTCAATATCCCCCAGCACGCGCATGAAGGCGAATCCCGTGGTATCCGTGCCGGACGTGAGGGTGACCCCGCCCTGCGCCATGGAGGTGCGCATGTCAAGCCCCGTGCTGTACCCGTTGGCGGCGTTCATGGTGATCATGCCGGTAAATCCGGAGGCGTCACCGCCGATGATGAGCTTGCCGTTGGAGTTGTACCTGCCGTCGCCCCTTCCGCGGCTGTAGGTCAGGGAGCCTGCGCCTGTAAGCGTTCCGGTGAAGCCCATTTCCTTGGCCCAGTTGTCCCGGCCCACCAGGGTGGCCGCCCCGTTGACGGTAACGGTTCCCGTAAAGTTATGCTGGTAATTGGTGGCGTTTGCCTGGGAGGCGTCCACCCATTTCAGGGAGACCGCGTCAGATGCGGCCGTGCCCAGAATCAGATCGGAACCGATGGTGTGGTGGGCGCTGTTGCCCGCAATGATCAGGGACGTGCCGTTCTGCAGGGTGACGGAGGAACCGGCGCTGCCCCAATTGATGGCAGTGGAGCCGCCCCCTATCTGGACGTTGCCTTCCTGCACGATCAGGTGGCCGGAGTTGGCCCCCGTCAATTTCAGCAGCCCCGTACCGGTTTTCCGGACGGAGCCGGCTCCCGTGATGTTATTGCCGAAGGTAAGGTCTGAAGGCGTTACCAGATTAATGAATGAGTTGGTATCCGCGGCAAGGGAGAACGCCGGGTTGGTCACGGTTCCCAGATTCACCGTGACCGTCGCGCCGTTGGCCGCTCCCAGGGAGGAACCCGCGCCCCAGGTGATGCCCGTGGCCGGCAGGTCCGTATCATACCCGAACGCCAGAACGCCCTGGTTCACGGCTACGGTGGTTCCCGTACCGAGGATGGAAGCGGAGCCCAGCACCAGGGTTCCCGTGCCTTCCTTGGTAACGGCGGTATTGGCAATTACTCCGGTTCCCGCCAGCTCATAGCGGGTGGTGGTGTTGCGGACCAGCATGGAGCCGGGGGAAACCTCGGAATCAAGCTGCACCGCGGAGGTGGCGACTCCGGCTTGGTCTGCAAAGGAAACCGCCAGGCCGTCCGCATACGTGGCGGGCGTGCCGCCGTCCGTCCAGATGTTTTCCGCGCTCCAGACCCCGTTTTCACCGCCCGCCCACAGCAGGAGGGTTTCCGCCGTGTAAACCAGGTCCCTGCCATTGTTGGAAAGGGTGATGGTTCCCGCCACGCCGTCCGCAAAGACGGCCTTGATGGAAGAGATGTTGGTCAGTCCGGTGGTGGAGAGCACGGACATGCCGTCCGTCAAGGCGCCAAACCCGGTAAGGTCCAGATTCAATTCCCCTTCCGCGGAAAGGGCGAACGTGCCATTCACGTTGATTCCCGTTCCGGCGCCTCCCGCCAGGGCCAGCGTGCTGGAGCCGTCCACGTTCAGGTTCCCCGTAAAGAAGGAGTTCTGGAACATGGTCACAATGTCGAAGCCGGTAATGACCGTATTGGAGAAGGAGATGGCCTGGTCCGCCGTATTGCCGTAACCGCCCAGAAGCAGGGAGGAGGTGCCCCCTACCGTGCCTTCCGACACATTCAGCGTGCTGCCCGCTCGGAACACGGCTTTTTTAACGGTGAGGGTGGCGTTCCCGTTCACGGCGGACCTTGCTCCGCCGCCGCCCGCATAAAGGGCTCCCGTATAGGCGCCGCCATCCAGCGTCAGGTTGGAATTGCCTCTGACCGTGGAAGTTCCGGCAGTGCCGTAGCCGCCGCCGTAAATGGCCCCGGTAAAGACGGCGTCACTGGCGGCAGTGATGCTGACGTTGGAGTCCCCGTTGATCGTATATGTTCCGGAGCTGCCCGAGTAGGAACCGCCCACGATGCTCTTGACGAAGGTGCCGGAGGCAGTCCCCAGGTCAATCGTCACATTGGTGCTTCCGGTGATGGCGGCGCTGGAAGTGGAGTTGGCTTCATAGGCGCTGCCGCCGATGATGAAGCCCCTGGCTACGGAATTGAGCGAGACGGTTTCATCCGTCACGCTCTGCATGCTGCGCACCACGACAAAGGTGCTGCCGTCAATGTTGTTGGTGGAGTTGTGGGCCGCGGTGCCGCCGCCTATCACGCTCCCCTTGACCACGGCATTTCCGTCCACGGACACGTAAACGTTCCCCGTAATGCCGGCAGCTTGGCCGTCCTTGTAGTTGCCGCCCACCACCCAGTTGACGGAGGTATCCCCCTGAATCTGGGTATGGACGTCACCCGTGATGTTCCACTTGCCGGTGCCGCTCCAGTTGTTGGCATAACTGCCGCCGATGATCAGGCCGTAATTGCCCCCCAGCACATCCGTCCAGATGCCGGTAGTGATCTCCGTGGCCGTTGCATTGGTTGCAGTGTTGTAATAGCCGCCTGCCAGGGTCACTCCCGTCAGGTCACCCGTTCCGGTCACGACGTTCACGGAGCCGAAGCCCTCCTGCATGGACGCGGCGCGAATGTTGTACAGGGCCAGCGTCTGCTGGTCCGCCAGTGTTCCGGCGCCGGAGGTGGGGACGTTTTCCAGCCCCCAGGCGGAATCCCATGCGGTATCATACGCGCCGGATCCCGTGAAGGTAATAACCGTTTTCCCGTCAACGGTGGTGATGGTGTACAGGGACTCGTCAATATCCGCCAGCGTGAACCCCGTCCCCAGGTCAACGCCCAGGTTGTAGGAGGTATTCACCAGGGCTTCGGAACCGAACAGGTCCTGGAATTCCTGGAAACCGGAAAAATCAATCAGGCCGGAAGTCAGCGTCACGTTCTGAAGCACGCTGCCCACATTGTCCATGGAGGTGTAGTACAGGCGTCCGCCGTCCACCGTTACATTGCCCGTAATGGTTCCGGAACCGTTGGCGAGGATGCCCATCGTTTCCCCCACTGTGAAGGCGTCCTGGAAATTCATGGTGCCCGCGGAGGCGGAGATGGATCCATTCCCCGTCAGTCCCGTCACATTCATGGTTCCATTGCCTGCATCCAGCCTGCCTCCCGCAAGCGCGGCGCTGATGGAGCCCGCCTTGGAGAGTACGGCGCCGGAATTGACGGTGTAGGTGCCTGTAAGCGCTACGTTCTCGGACAGATGCACCCAGCCTGACTGGGCTACAAAGTTGCCTGCCCCGGTGATGGAGTTGTCAATGACGTCCGCCGCTTCTCCCGCCGTACCGTAATAAGTGAGGTACTGGCTGCCGGAGGAAGTAGTTACGGCGGCGGTGCCGAGGGAACCGGAAGCGTTGATGCCCAGGGAAGTGGAGTTGCGGGTGATGGCGATGGTCCCGCCGATCTGGTTTTCCGTGCCGGTCAGGGTGTAATAAGTGTACTCGCTATCGGCCCCGCTGATGGAAAAGCCGGAGGCGGCCGTAAGCACGCCCGTGAATTTGATGTTCTTGCCGTACTGGGTGGTGAGGTTCACTCCGGTGCCGAACGTGGCTGCCCCGGAGAAGGTAAAGCCGTCCCCATTGATGGAAGTGGCGTCATAGTTATAATATCCGGAAACGGCGGGGCCGTCCTGCACAGTCAGCGTGGTGCCGTCCCCCATGACCAGCTTCTGGGACCAGTTGACATTGCCGGAAAACAGGGAAAGCGTTCCGCTGCTGATTTTAAGAGTGGCATCCGCGGAGGCGGCAGGGGTCAGAGCCACGGTCTTGTCGGAATTGCCCAAGGTGAACGTGCCGCCCCCCGTGTAATCAACCGTCACGGTGCCGCCGAAGCTTCCGCCGTAGGAGGAAGAATCCCCGGTGATGGTCAGCGTGGTTCCCTCCCCGGTAATCAGGGCGGCGGTGTTGTTGTGCTCCAGCTTGCTGATGGAGGTGTTCACGCCCGCTTGCAGGACGGAAGCTCCGGTCGTATACCTGTAGCCGCCCAGCTTGATGGTGGCGTTCTGGGCTGCCAGCGCGTGGTTGAGGTTCAGGATGTTGTTCTGCGTCCCCCCCGTCGTGTTGGAATAGAGGGAAATAATGCCGTTGAAGGTGCCCGCCCCGTTCAGGGTCAGGGTGGAGAGGGCCGTTCCTCCGTTGGCGACGCGGTTTACCGTCAGCACGGCTTCCGGGGCGTCTCCATTCAAATTGGTGATGGTGGCCGTGCCGGCTCCGGCAAAATTCAAGGTGGTAGAAGCCGTGACAGTGCCCACGTCATAGGCGGAAGTGCCCCCCGCCGCTACATTAACCTGCGTTCCGTTAAAAGCAACGTCCGCCGCATAAGCCTGTGATACAGTTATTAAAAGACCAGAGACTCCTGCAAAAGTGGCAGTTCCAAGTGTTACTCCTGAGAAGGAAGTCATCAGGGCAGCCAGCAGATTCAAGGGAAGGTGCAATTTCATGTAACGTTTGACAATTAAGGGTTTATAAATCATAAAAGAACCTTTCCCACAACACGGCAAGGGGAATATGATTGTGAATATAAATAAGGAATTCGCAATCCGCTGTCAAAGGAAAAGAGTCAGTTGCAACGGTTTTCTAACAGTACAGAAATATTCCCATTGACAAAATTTTCCAAGTTCGCTCTGAATGGATTATTTTGAAAATAGATAATTCATTGCTCGTTAAACGTTATTCAATAATTGAATTTTGAATAATAGGTGAATATGGAGACAGCGGATTGCGAATCCGCATTTGCCCTTTTAATGGCAGGATAAAATAAAAAGATGCCCTGCAACAGGTTATGAAGGAATCTGCTTGGAGATTGAGGAAGAATGACTGGATATGCCTCTGGTCCATTTTCCAAAATTTCCCACTCTCGCAGTTTTGTAAAGCGTCTGAGCAAAACTCCGGGGCACGGCTCCGCACGAACGGACCGCTGAACCGGCGTCCTTCTGAAACACAGGAAGAGTGAACGGATCCGGAAGAGAAACGGACTTGCAAGGCCGGGCCCCCTTGTTCCCGGGAGAACGGCCATCAGATAGCTTGGAGGACTCCATGGCTTGAACGCGTTTTCCCGGCTTTATCAATCAATCTCCTCCAAGCACAACAGAGGAATTCCATCTGTTTATTCCTTCCGGGGTCCTATGATTATTTTCTCCTTTTCCGGCATGTGACGGATTTCTAATCCGATGTCAATCCTACTACAATGATAGGGAATTATTTTAAGATAAATTCCTCTTCTGAAATAGAGCGCTGAGCAAAACCCCTTCATCTTTCAGAACCCCATGCTTCATTCTTTTCTTTTTTGCCGCGGCAAATTTCTTAATACCTCAAAATACTTAATCACATAGAAATACATAGTTTTCCAACAATCAATCCTGTTACCCGATATTTCTCAAATGGTACCTGCTTGAGTTTCTTCCTGCGGCTGAAGAAAAATACGGATTAGAAATCCGCTATTTAGTTCTGCTCTTTGCCATAAGGCTATATTTATTCTTATTATTGATCATGAAACCCATCCTTCCTTTGTTGCTGCGCCGCAGCCTCCTGGCCTCTCTGCTGGTTCCCATTATTTCCCTGTCCTTCTCCGCCTCCGCGGCGGACTTCATGGTAGACGCATCTCAATATTCCGATCCAGACAATAACATATACTCCACCCTGGAGGAACTGGTCTCCTCCGTCGCCCTAGTTGCCGGGGATACGGTGATTCTGAACAACGATGACGCCTCCCTGACTACCGGTCTAACCGTTCCTGTCAACTTCCGCTCCGCTGATCCGGCTGCACTCTGTGCCGTAGACTTATCCGGCCTGGGTAAGAATCCCTTGTACGACCTGGGAGCGGGAGAGTACACGCTGGAGATGGACTCCGTCATCTGGAGCAATGGCGCCGCAGGAGTGATACGCACAGCAGATGATAACGTATCTCTGGAAATCACCGGAAAGGTTCAATTTCTCAATAACCATGTTGATAATTCAAACAATAGTGCTTACGGAGGAGCTATTGATATGGAGGGAGACCATGCAACGCTGACCCTGGGGAACAACGCTGCCTTCTCCAGGAATTATGCTTTCTCCTCCTCCAACTACTCCTCTTCCTCCTCCTCTGGCGGAGCGATTGCTATGAGTGGAGATGATACAACGGTGACTCTGGAGGACAACGCTACCTTCTCCGGGAATTATACTTTCTCCGACTCCACCTCCCACTTATCCAACTACCCCTCCACCTCCTTTGGCGGAGCAATTTACATGGAGGGAGACCATGCAACGCTGACCCTGGGGAGCAACGCTACCTTCTCCGGGAATTATACTTTCTCCAAGTCCGGCACCTACTCCACCGCCTCCACCTCCACCTCCTCTGGCGGAGCGATTTATATGCGTGGAGACCATGCAATGCTGACGCTGGAGGACAACGCTACCTTCTCCGGGAATTATGCTTACTCAGACTCCTCCTCCAACTACTCCTCCAACTACTCCAACTCCTCTGGCGGAGCGATTCATATGGAGGGAGACCATGCAACGCTGACTCTGGGAAACAATGTTACCTTCTCCGGGAATTATGCTTCCTCAGACTCCTACTCCATCTCCACCTCCTCTGGCGGAGCGATTTATATGCAGGGAGTTAACTCTTTCCTCACGATCCGTAACGGCGCCATCTTCACCAATAACTATTCCTCTACCTACGGTGGAGCCATTTACCTGCAAGGGATCACTACCGACAATTCCAGCCGCTTTCTGGCATTCACGCATGACGTGCTCTTCAGCGGCAACATGACCGGGGGGACGTTCACTCAACACAATGACGGCTCCTTCTCCGTGGTAAACGGCGTTGCCAACGCCATTCATGTAGACGGAACCAACCATCTCCAGCTGGCCGCCGCCCAAGGAAAGGAGGTTCGCTTTAATGATCCGATCACCAGTGCGGCTTATTTTAGTTCTACGGAAAACGTCACCCTCTCTCTCAACCAGTACACGGATGACGACGGCATCTCCCACGCTACGGATGGCACTGTCATCTTCAGCGGGGAACTCTACCAGGGGGACAACGCCCACCTCGTGGCCAGCCGCTACAGCGATTTCAAGGGACAAACCACCCTCTACGGCGGCTCCCTCATCCTGGAACACAATGTCGTCTTCGGCAATGCCGGCCTGCGGGACGATACCTCCATGACTCTGGAACACGGCACTCTGGAAATCACCGGGGGCAGCGTCATCAATGCCGCCTCCTTCTCCATCACGAATGGGGACGCCGTCCTGCGCCCCGGAACCACCGCCTTCATCAATGCCAAAAACGTGGATCTTTCCCGCGGCTTCGTCTTTGACATGCAAAAGCAGGCTCAGGAAACCGCCACGCAGGCAAACACCACCGGCCTCTCCATCTCCGCCTCTGATTCCTTCACCCTGGGCGGCTCTATAGGGATTATGGACACGGGGATATCCGCCGATTATTTCTATGCGGACAATTCCTGGAAGCAGCAGCGTACCTTCATCGTCCTGACGGACTCCAACCAGACCCACACGGATGACTTCTCCGGCGCCCATTCTCTGGCTGCCGGGTCCGACCGGGTGGACAGCCCCTATGCCTACACGGGCTCCTGGAGCCACCAGTGGGTAGATGCGGATGGTGACGGCTTCCCGGAACAACTCCAACTGGTCTGGACTCCCGCCGAGGACTCCGCCATCCGGGACATCCTTCCGGAACTGGCAGGTACCCTGGCTATGAACTCCATGTGGTCCAGCGCCGCCAACGCGCTTGGGATGTCCCGGGCCGCCCTGGGCAACCTGGATGCCCAGCGCTTCATCACCGGGCCGGAAAACAACTACTGGGTCAAGGGCATGGGGGATTTCCTCAACCACGCCTCCGAGGGAGTACGGGACGGCTTTGACTACCACGGCGGCGGCTATTCCGTGGGAGCGGACAGGAGAATCACTTCCCACGCCATCCTGGGCCTGGGCTTCGGAGACCTGTACGGCAGGATGCGCGGGCGCAGCTTTGCGGGAGATATTGACCAGCAGACGCGCATCGGCATGCTCTACGGCGGCTGGCACAAGGTTCTCAACAGGAAGAATACGTTGCTGGTGACGGGAACGGCAGGCTATGGCTGGACGGACAACAAGATGAATTCCTTCCACACGGGCGGCCGGTCCCACGGCAAGTGGACCAATGAAACCCTGTTTGGAACATTCACCGGGAAGTGGAGCCGCCGGGTAAACGAGACCGTTGCGATGGAGGTCATGCTGGGGCTGGAGTATACGGACGTGACGCAGGAGGCGTTTACGGAAACGGGCTGGGACGCGAGGCGCTTTGAAAAGGGGCGCCTGAAGAACCTGAGCGTACCGGTGGGAGTGGGCTTGACGCACCGCAGTGAGCTGAAAGGCCGGGAATGGATCAACAGCGCGATGGTGAGCTACGTGCCGGACGTGTACCGCAGGAACCCAAGTGCGCAGGCGGAGCGGCTGCTCAACGGGTACCGCTGGGAAGCGGAAGGAACGTCTCCTAACCGGAACGGGGTGAGGGTGAACGTGAACAGCGCCCTGCAGTTGAACGCGCGCTGGAGGATGTATGCAGGGTACGAGTTTGAGGGAAGGAGCAAGGCCACGGCGCACCGGTTTAACGCCGGCGTCAGTTATGCCTATTGACAGAGCCTGATTGCAGGCGCCGGAAAACCGTCAAAATTACTTTATCTTTGACGGGCGGCCAGCAGCAAAGAGGCTGTGCAGAACAACTGCACAGCCTCTTTTTAACGTTAACGGGGAATGTTATTTTACTTTCCGGTCCATTTGCCCAGGAATTCCGCCGCATCCTTCCCTTCCGCAATGTGCCTGAGCAGGGCGCTGCCGAGAACGGCGGCGTCCGGACGGGCGTCTTCCGGCAGGGCATCCAGCTGGTCCGGCGTCTGGAGTCCGAAGCCCAGCGCCAGCGGCACGTCAAATACGGCCCGGGCGCGGCGCATGGTTTCCGTGACGCTCTGCGTCAGGTCCACCTTTCCTCCCGTGGTCCCCAGCACGGAAACCACGTAAACGAAGCCGGAGGTATGGGACTTGTATTCCCGCATTCGTTCCACGGAGGTGTTGGGAGCCACCAGCGTGACGAGCGTCAGTCCGTGGGGGTCAAAGGCATCCCTGAAGATGCCGGATTCTTCCAGCGGCATGTCTGGAACGATGAAGCCACTGACTCCGGCTTCCGCCGCATCCAGGGCAAGCCGTTCCAGCCCGTACTGGTAAAAGGGGTTCACATACCCCATCAGCGCCAGTTTGGCGAAAAAGCGGCCCTTGCGGGCTTTCAGACCGTCCAGAATCCATTTCAGGCTTACGCCGCAGGCCAGCGCGTCCCGTGAGGCCTGTTCAATGAGAGGACCGTCCGCAACGGGGTCCGAGAAGGGAACGCCTATTTCAATGATGTCCGCCCCTGCTCCGTCAATCCGCTCCAGATGGGTCCAGAAGGATTCCTTGTCAGGAAATCCGGCGGTGATGAAGGGGATGACGGCGCGCCTGCCGAGGGCATGGGCGCGCTCCACGGCTTCCTGCAACGGTGATTTCTGCATGTTGTTCATGGAAAGATGCGGCTTAAAGGTTCAGATATTTTTTAACGATTCCCAGGTCCTTGTCTCCGCGGCCGGAGAGGTTCACCAGCACGTCACCCCCCGCGGGCAGCTCGTCCGCATGGTCCAGCACCCACGCGACGGCATGGGAGGATTCCAGAGCGGGGATAATGCCTTCCTCCTGCGTCAGGGTCTGGAAGGCGTTCAGCGCGGAGGCGTCACAGATGACGCCGTAATGCACCCGGCCAATTTCCGCCAGGTGGGAGTGCTCCGGCCCCACGCCGGGGTAGTCCAGCCCGGCAGAAATGGAGTGGGACGGCTGTATCTGCCCGTCTTGATCCTGTAAAAGCATGGTCACGTGGCCGTGCAGCACGCCGGGGCTGCCCAGGTTGATGGGTGCGGAGTTGTAGCATCCGGGCTCCCCGGTGCCTCCGGCCTCCACGCCCACCAGGCGAACGCCTTCATCTTCCACAAAGGGGTGGAGCATGCCGATGGCGTTGGAGCCGCCGCCCACGCACGCCACCACTACATCCGGAAGCCTTCCGGCGCGTTCCAGCATCTGGGCGCGGGCCTCCGTGCCGATGACGGACTGGAGCTGCCTGACCAGCGTGGGGAACGGATGGGGCCCCGCCGCCGTGCCAAAGCAGTACAGAGTGTCCTCCTGATGGGAAATCCAGTAGCGCAGGGCCTCGTTAATGGCGTCCTTCAGGGTTCGGGAACCGCTTTCAATCGGGAAAACCGTCGCCCCCAGCAGTTTCATGCGCATCACGTTCATGGACTGGCGCTCCACGTCCTCCGCGCCCATGAAGATGGTGCAGTCCATCTTGAGCCGGGCCGCCGCCGTAGCCGTAGCCACGCCGTGCTGCCCCGCCCCGGTTTCCGCAATGAGGTGCGTTTTCCCCATCAGCCTGGCAAGAAGGGCCTGCCCGAGGGCGTTGTTGATCTTGTGGGCTCCGGTGTGCAGCAGGTCCTCCCGCTTCAGCCACAGGCGGAAGCCCAGCTTTTCCGAGAGATGGGGGCAGAACGTGAGGGGCGTTTCACGGCCCGCGTAGTTGACCAGCAGGTCCTGGAGCGCGTCCCGGTACTCGCGGGACGGCATGATGGTGGCCATGGCTTCCTCCAGCTCCATGAGCGGGGGGCGCAGCGCTTCCGGTACGAAGCGGCCGCCGAAGTTGCCGAAATATCCTTCTTTGTTCATGCGATATGGTAAGGGGTGTAGGAGATGAGTGATTTAAGGGCCGCCAGCAGCTTTTGCGGGCTTTTCTGGCCGGGGATGGCTTCCACGCCGGAGTTCAGGTCAATGCCGTTCGGGGTGCACTGTTCCAGCGCCTTGTTCAGGGAAGCGGAGGAAAGGCCGCCCGCCAGGAACCAGGGCCGGGGGGATTTCAGGGAAGCCAGGGCGTTCCAGTCCAGGGAGACGCCGTGGCCACCTCCCTGGCTGCCCGCATCCAGCAGGAACCAGGCGCAGCTGTCCGCCCACAGTTCCATTTCCTTCTGAAGGGCGTCCAGGGATTCATAACGGTCCGGCCACAGTACGCGGATCACCTTTTCCGGACCGATGCGGCGCGCGCAGTCCAGGGACTGGGCGCCGTGAAGCTGGGCGAATTCCAGCCGGGCCGTTTTCATGACGTCCATGATTTCCTCCGCGTTCTGGTTCACGAAGACTCCCACGCGGCGGATCAGCGCGGAGTCCAGGGCCGCGGCGCGTGACGGAGCAATATAACGCGGGCTTTTGGGATGAAAGATGAATCCGCAGAAATGGGCTCCCATCCCCATGGCGGTTGACAAATCGCTCTGGCGGGTAATCCCGCACACCTTGATTGCGAATGAATGCTTCTTCATGTTGTTTCTTCTAAAATTGCAGCCAGTTTTTCACCCGGCTTTCCGCCGTCCATCAGGGCAGTCCCCATCAGTACGGCCTGGAAGCCCGCTTCCACGGCTTCCCTGAGATGCGCCCCGGCGCTCATGGCGCTGGCGGCGATCCACACCTCCCCCTCACGGCGGAGTTTCCCCATCTCCAGGCAGGCCTGCCTGTCCGTCTTCAAGGTATCCAGGTCACGGGCGTTCACCTGGATGATGCGCGCCCCGGATTCCCTGGCAATTGCCAGGTCCGACTCGTCAAAAACCTCCACCACGGCATGCATGCCGTAGGCCTCCGCCTGTTCCCGCAGGATGCGGAGAGTCCGGGCATCCGGCGTCAGGCGCACGATGAGCAGCAGGGCGGAAGCCGGCGTGGAGGCCGTCTCCATCACCTGGAGCTGGTGAAAGATGAAGTCCTTGCGGAGCAGCGGGAGCCCGGCGCGGCTCATGCGCTCCAGATACCCGATGCGGCCGCCAAAAAATTGTTCCTCCGTCAGCACGGAGATACAGGATGCGCCCGCCGCGGCATACTGCTCCGCCACTTCCTCCGGCTTCAGCCCGGTGGCGATGACGCCGCGGGACGGGGAAGACTGCTTGAACTCCGCAATGACGGCCACGGGCTGCCCGGCGGGGGGCTCCGCAATAGCTTTCAGGAAGTCCGGCCTGCGCCCCTTCCACGGGCGCGGCAGCTCCCGGCGGGAGGCCATGTCCGTAAGCAGGGCTATTTCCTCCGCCTTGACTTCCCTGAACCGGTCAAGCAACATGGAGCGTTCTCCTTCCTACTCCGGCGCAAACGGCCTCACGGGCCTTCGCCATGCAGACGGAGAGGTCCATGTGGTCCTCCAGCAGGAACATGGCCACGCCCACGTTCAGAATCACCATGTCCATCATGGCGCGCGGGCCTTTCCCCGCCAGAATGTCCTTCAGCACGGCCACGGCTTCCGATTTGGACCGAACGGCCAGGTCCTCCGGTTCGCAGGGCTGGATGCCGTAGTCCGCGGGGTCCAGGGTCATGGGCGCCAGCCTGCCGTTATGGACGATCATCATCTTGGTGGGTCCCAGCGGCGTCACCTCGTCATACCCTCCTGCGCCGTACACCACGGCGGCCCTGCGGATGTGGGACTGGCTGAGCGTCTCCGCCAGCAGTTCCACCAGCTCCGGACGGGCCACGCCCAGCAGGATGTGCGTGGGACGCGCCGGATTAATGAGGGGCCCCAGCAAGTTGAACAGGGTACGTATGCCCAGCTCCCTGCGGATGGGGCCCACATTGCGGAAGGCGGGATGGAAATTGGGCGCGAACAGGAAGGCGAAGTTCCGCTCGTCCAGCAGGCGCTGCACGTCCTCCGGAGCCACGTCCAGCGGGAAGCCCAGGCCTTCCAGGGCGTCCGCGGAGCCGCAGGAGGAGGACACGGCGCGGTTGCCGTGCTTCACCACCTTGTACCCCATTCCGGCCAGCGTCAGGGACGTGGCGGTGGAGCAGTTGAAAGAGCTGCGGCCGTCGCCGCCCGTGCCAACCACGTCTATGCAGTCCCCTTCCAGCCCTTCCACACGGTTGGCGCGCCCCAGGGCGATGCCGACGGCATGGGCCATCTCCAGCGGGGTCTCTCCCTTCATGCGCAGGCCCATCAGGAAGCAGCCCGCCTGGGCCGGGGTCATGCGGCCGTCCATGATGTCCGCAAAGCCCGCGGCGGCCATGTCCGCCGTCAGGTCCTGCCCGGCGGCCAGCGTGTCCAGAATGCGGTTGATGCGCTTTTCCTTCTGCCCTGCCGGAACGATGTTGTCCGGGAAGTTGCCCAGGAGCTGGAGGCCGTCCGGCGTCAGGATGGATTCCGGATGGAACTGGATGCCCACCCAGGGGCGGTCATTATAGCGCAGGGCCATGACTTCCCCTTCCGGCCCGCGGGAGGTGACGGTAAAACGGGAGTTCGGCTCGTCCTCCTTGGACTGGACCACCAGGGAATGGTAGCGGCCCACGGTCATGGGGTTGGGAAGGCCGGTGAACAGCCCCGAACCGTCATGGATGATGTCCGAGCTCTTCCCGTGCATCACGTACGGAGCGCGGGAAACCTCCGCTCCGGCGAAGTAGCCCAGGAGCTGGTGCCCCAGGCATACGCCCAGCACGGGAACGGCGGCGGGGAGGCGTTTCAGGAACTCCAGGCACAGCCCGGCGTTGCGCGGATGGCTGGGGCCGGGGGAAATGCACACGGCCTCCAGCTCCGGGCTGGCCGCCAGGTCCAGAATGCGCGGATCGTCATTCGCGTACACCACGGGCTTGCGGCCCAGGGCGTAAAACGCCTGCACCAGATTCCACGAGAAAGAATCGTAATTATCAATGAACAGAAACATGGTCTTCTCCTTTCAAAATAACGTCAATAATCTTGCCTTTGTTCATGCACTCCTGCCATTCGGCGGCCGGGTCTGAATCGTACACGATGCCGGCGCCCGCCTGCCAGGGGATGGGGGCGGCCCTCCCCCCCACGCCTAACGTTTTTC